>Ga0075418_10005919_pt1 | contig 13813 bp, 8 predicted proteins | sample SoiMetdeltSBSDD2_FD_81776 | JGI IMG/M metagenome (GOLD analysis project Ga0075418, IMG submission 81776) | Bulk soil microbial communities from a Populus tree surrounding site in Tennessee, USA - Soil MetaG P. deltoides SBSDD2 | ecosystem: Environmental > Terrestrial > Soil > Tree plantation...
CCATCATGGACGGCGGCAAGCCGAAGGTCATCGAGAACAGCGAGGGCGATCGCACGACGCCGTCGATCGTCGCGTTCACGAAGGACGACGAGGTGCTCGTCGGCCAGACGGCCAAGCGCCAAGCGGTCACGAACCCGAGCAACACGCTGTATGCCATCAAGCGGCTCATCGGCCGCAAGTTCAACGACGACGTCGTGCAGAAAGACATCGGCATGGTGCCGTACAAGATCGTCAAGGCCGACAACGGCGACGCTTGGGTCGACGTCAACGGCAAGAAGGCGCCGCCGGAAATCTCGGCTCGCGTGCTCATGAAGATGAAGCAGACGGCCGAAGACTATCTCGGCGAGAAGGTCACCGAGGCTGTCATCACGGTCCCGGCCTACTTCAACGATTCGCAGCGCCAGGCCACGAAAGACGCGGGCAAGATCGCGGGCCTCGAGGTCAAGCGCATCATCAACGAGCCGACGGCCGCGGCGCTCGCCTACGGCATGGACAAGAAGCGCGGCGACCGCAAGATCGCGGTCTACGATTTGGGCGGCGGCACGTTCGACATCTCGATCATCGAGATCGCCGAGGTCGACGGTGAGCACCAGTTCGAGGTGCTCGCGACGAACGGCGACACGTTCCTCGGTGGCGAGGACTTCGACAAGCGCATCATCGACTACCTCGCGAAGGAATTTCAGAAGGAGAGTGGCGTCGACATTCGGCGCGATCCGCTCGCGATGCAGCGGCTCAAGGAAGCGTCCGAGAAGGCGAAGATCGAGCTGTCGTCGCGCCAGCAGACCGAGGTCAATCTGCCGTACATCACGGCCGACGCCTCGGGTCCCAAGCACCTGAACATCAATCTAACGCGTGCCAAGCTCGAGTCGCTCGTCGAGGACCTCATCGAGAAAACTATCGCGCCTTGCAAGACGGCGCTCACGGATGCTGGCTTGAAGGTCTCGGAGGTCGACGACGTCATTCTCGTCGGCGGCCAGACGCGTATGCCGAAGGTCCAGGAGACCGTCCAGACGCTGTTCGGCAAGGAGCCGCGTAGGGACGTCAACCCCGACGAGGCCGTCGCGGTCGGTGCGGCGATCCAGGCCGGCGTGCTCGCGGGCGAGGTCAAGGACGTGCTGTTGCTCGACGTGACCCCGCTGTCGCTCGGTATCGAGACGTTGGGCGGCGTCATGACGAAGCTCATCGACAAGAACACGACGATTCCGACCAAGGCGAATCAGACGTTCTCGACGGCCGAGGACAATCAGACGGCGGTGACGATCCACGTGCTCCAAGGCGAGCGCGGCCGGGCGGCCGACAACAAGTCGCTCGGACGGTTCGACCTGGCCGACTTGCCTCCGGCGCCGCGCGGCATGCCGCAGGTCGAGGTGACGTTCGACATCGACGCGAACGGCATCCTCAACGTGTCGGCCAAGGACAAGGCGAGCGGCAAGGAGCAGAAGATCGTCATCAAGGCCTCGTCCGGCTTGAGCGACGACGAGATCAAGCGAATGGTCGGCGACGCCGAGGTGCATGCCGCCGAGGACGCGAAGTTCCGCGAGCTCGCGGAGACGCGTAACCAGGCCGATGCGTTGATGCATGCCACGGAGAAGTCGTTGCGTGAGCTGGGCGACAAGGCTACGGGCGAGGAACGTGCGAAGATCGAGGCCGCGCTCGCGGACCTGAAGGAAGCGGTCAAGGGCGACAACAAGGCCGTGATCGAGACGAAGCTGAAGGTGCTCGGCGAGGCATCCGCCGGAATGGCGCAGCGGCTTTACGCGAATCAGCAGCCGGGCGCCGGAGGTGGGGCGCCTGGCGGCGAGCAGCCGGCGGGCGGCGGTAACGACAATGTCGTTGACGCGGAGTTCGAGGAAGTTAAGGACGACAAGCGCAAGAACAGCTGAGCTAAGAGGGGACAGATCTATTTTCTACCGAAAATAGATCTGTCCCCCGAGCGTGGCTGGCGATTTAGGAGAGCACGCCTCGGCGTGCTCTCCTGCTATCGAGGGCGAGGATGGCGAAGCGGGATTACTACGAAATACTCGGCGTTGCGCGCGACGCCTCGGAAGCCGACGTCAAGAAGGCGTATCGACGCCTGGCGATGAAGCATCACCCCGATCGCAATCCGGGCAACCCGGAGGCCGAGGCGCACTTCAAGGAAGCCAAGGAAGCGTACGAGGCGCTGTCGGATAAGGACAAGCGCGCCGCCTACGACCGATTCGGCCACGCCGGCGTGCAGGGCGGCCCGGGCGGCGGCGGGTTCGGCGGCGGCGCGGATGCGTTCAGCGATATTTTCGGCGACGTTTTCGGCGATATCTTCGGCGCGGGGCGTCGTGGCAGCCGCAGCCAGGTGTTCCGCGGCGCCGATCTGCGCTACGACCTCGAATTGACGCTCGAGCAGGCCGTCGCGGGCGATTCGATCACGTTGGATATCCCGGCGCAGGTCGAATGCGTGCGCTGCACGGGGAAGGGCGCGGAGCCCGGCTCTCAGCCGATCACGTGCAAGACCTGCAACGGCATCGGGCACGTGCGCGTCGCTCAGGGGTTCTTCTCGATTCAGCAGACGTGCCCGAGCTGCGGCGGCGCCGGCGCCACGATCGACAAGCCCTGCCGTGAGTGCGCCGGCCGCGGCCGCGTGCGCAAGAACAAGACGCTCTCGGTGAAGGTTCCGGCTGGCGTCGACAACGGCGACCGGATCCGCTTGGCTCGCGAGGGCGAAGCGGGGCGCAACGGCGGGCCGCCGGGCGACCTGTACGTGGACATCACCGTTCAACCCCATTCGATCTTCACTCGGGAAGGCCAGAACTTGAGCTGCGAGGTGCCCGTCAGCTTTGCGACGGCGGCGCTCGGCGGCGCCGTGGACGTCCCGACGCTCGATGGCAACGTGTTGCTGAAGATCCCCCCGGAGACCCAGTCGGGGAATCTGTTCCGCCTGCGGGGGAAGGGAGTACGCTCCGTCCGCGAGAGCGGAGTCGGGGATCTGTTCTGCCGCGTGCAGGTCGAGACGCCCGTGAACCTGACGGCCGAGCAGAAGGAAAAGCTCCGCGCTTTCGACGCGGCGATTCAGAACGAAGGCGAGCGGCACAGCCCGCGCGCGCGGTCCTGGTTCGACGGCGTCAAAGAGTTCTTCGAGCGAATGGGAGCATAGTCCGTTGTTGAAGGTAGCCGTTCTCGGCGCTGCGGGCCGCATGGGCCGCGAGGTGCTGAGCTGCATCTTTGAGGCCGACGACCTCACGCTCGTCGGCGCGGTGACAGAGACAGGCGATCCCTTGCTCGGCCGCGACGCGGGCGAGCTCGTCGGCGCCTCCTCGGCCGGTGTGCCGTTGACCGACGAGCGCAGTCACGGGCTGCACGCCGCGCAAGTGGCAATCGACTTCACGCTACCGGCCGTCACCGACGCAAATTTGCGCGCATGCGTCGAGCACGGCGCGGCCATCGTCATCGGCACGACGGGGCTCGAGCAGCGGCAACAGAAGGCCATGGAGCAGGCCGCGCACGAGATCCCGATCGTCTACGCCCGCAACATGAGCGTCGGCGTGAACGTGTTCATGGAGTTCGTCGCCCGCGCGGCGAAGGCACTCGGCGACGGCTACGACGTGGAGATCACCGAATCGCACCACCGGCACAAGGTCGACGCGCCTTCGGGCACGGCGCTCGCTCTAGGGGAACGAATCGCGGGCGCGCGCGGCCGCAAGCTCGACGAGCTGGCGGTCTACGAGCGGCACGGTAAGACTGGGCCGCGAGTGCCCGGCACGATCGGCTTCTCGGTGGTCCGCGGCGGCAACGTCGTCGGGGAGCACGCCGTTCGCTTCATCGGCGCCGAGGAAGAGGTCGAGTTCTTCCACCGCGCCACCGACCGTAAGATGTTCGCCCGCGGTGCGCTGCGTGCCGCGCGCTGGGCCGCAGGTCGTGCGCCGGGCTTGTACTCGATGGCCGACGTCCTCGGCTTGTCGCGCGACTGATCGGCCCGCCGACCTGCGCTGCAAATTGGTAGATCGTTTCCGAAAGGACGAGCTACAATTGCCGCCTGAGTTTCCCCGTTGATCAACACGGGATCGGCTGCCGGGCTTGCAGCCCATCCCGCGTCTTTTCGCAAGCCGAATTTTTGTAGGAGCTCAGCGTGGCAGAGCCGGCGATACTAGCGCTCGAAGATGGGACGGTGTTCAAGGGAGTGTCGGTCGGCGCCGAAGGCCGGACGCTCGGCGAAGTGGTTTTCAACACCGCCATGACGGGCTACCAGGAGATCCTGACGGACCCGTCCTACTACCGCCAGATCGTGACGCTGACGTATCCGCACATCGGCAACGTCGGCACGAACTCCGACGACTTCGAGTCCACGAAAACCTACGCGGCCGGGCTCATCATTCGCGACCTATCTGCGATTGTCAGCAACTGGCGTGCCGAGGGCGACCTCGAGCGGTTCCTGCGTCGCGGCAAGACGGTCGCCATCGCGGAAATCGACACGCGCCAACTGACGCGAGTCCTGCGCGACAAAGGAGCGCAGGCCGGCTGCATCGTGACCGGCGCGAAAGCGAGTGTCGACGAAGCCGTGAAAGCAGCTCGCAGGTTCCCGGGCCTCAAGGGCATGGATTTGGCCAAGCTCGTCACGACCAAACAGCCGTATCAGTGGAACCAGGGCAGCATCTTCCCGGAGCGGCAGAGCGTGTACACGAAGCGCGTCGCTTCCTTTCACGTCGTCGCGTTCGACTACGGCATCAAGCGCAACATCCTGCGGCTGATCTCGGAGCAAGATTGTCGTCTCACCGTCGTTCCCGCGACGACCAAGGCCGAAGAAGTCCTGGCGCTGATGCCCGACGGCGTGTTCTTGTCGAACGGCCCGGGTGATCCCGAGCCTTGCGATTATGCGATCGAAGCGATTCGCACGCTCGTTGATAAGGGCGTGCCGACCTTTGGCATCTGCCTGGGCCATCAGCTGCTCGGTCTCGCGAGCGGCGCCAAGACCGAGAAGATGAAGTTCGGTCACCATGGCGCGAACCACCCCGTCGTCGAGCTCGACTCGGGGCGCGTGATGATCACGAGCCAGAACCATGGCTTCGCCGTGCAAGAGAACACGCTGCCGAAGAACGTGCGCGCGACGCATCGCTCGCTGTTCGACGGAAGCCTGCAAGGCATCGAGCGAACCGACCGGCCGGCGTTCTCGTTCCAGGGTCACCCCGAGGCCAGCCCCGGTCCGCATGACCTGAAGCCGCTGTTTCAGCGCTTCACGGCCTCCATGAAAGCCTATCGCCATCGTGCTCAAGCCGTATAAACAATGCCGCGTCGCGACGATCTCGAAAGCATCCTGATCATTGGTGCCGGCCCGATCATCATCGGGCAGGCGTGCGAGTTCGATTACTCGGGTACCCAGGCGTGCAAGGCGCTGAAGGAAGAGGGTTACCGAGTCATCCTCGTCAACTCGAATCCGGCGACGATCATGACGGATCCGGCGAGCGCCGATGCGATCTACATCGAGCCGATCCACTGGCGCGCGATCGCAGAGATTATTGCGAAGGAACGGCCGAGCGCGCTGTTGCCGACCATGGGCGGCCAAACGGCGCTCAACTGCGCGCTCGATCTCGTGCGCGAGGGAGTGCTCGAGAAATACGGCGTCGAGCTCATCGCGGCTTCTCGCGAAGCAATCGACATGGCCGAGGATCGCGAGCTCTTTCGCCACGCCATGAGGGACATCGGGCTCGCGACGCCGCGGGCCGGCATCGCGCACACCCTCGAGGAAGCACGGCAGGTGCAAGAGGAAGTCGGCTTTCCGACGATCGTGCGCCCGTCCTTCACGCTCGGCGGTAGCGGCGGCGGCATCGCCTACAACCGCGACGAGTTCGAGGACATCGTCACGCGCGGCCTCGACATGTCGCCAACGGGCGAAGTGCTCGTCGAAGAGTCCGTGCTCGGCTGGAAAGAATTCGAGATGGAGGTCGTTCGCGACAAGAACGACAACTGCATCATTGTCTGCTCGATCGAGAACCTCGATCCGATGGGCATCCACACGGGCGACTCGATCACCGTGGCCCCCGCGCAGACGCTGACCGACAAGGAATATCAGCGCATGCGCGACGCTTCGATCGCCGTGCTGCGCAAGATCGGCGTCGACACTGGCGGCTCGAACGTGCAGTTCGCGGTCTCGCCGAAGGACGGCCGGCTGCTCGTCATCGAGATGAACCCGCGTGTTTCGCGTTCGTCGGCGCTCGCGTCGAAGGCGACGGGTTTTCCGATTGCGAAAGTCGCCGCGAAGCTCGCGGTCGGCTACACGCTCGACGAGCTCAAGAACGAGATCACGGGCGGCGCGACGCCGGCTTCGTTCGAGCCCACGATCGACTACGTCGTCACGAAAGTGCCGCGCTTTACGTTCGAGAAGTTCCCTCAAGCGGCCGACCGGCTGACGACTCAGATGAAGTCGGTCGGCGAGGTCATGGCCATCGGCCGAACGTTCCAGGAGTCGCTGCAGAAAGCATTGCGCGGGCTCGAGATCGGGACCGACGGCTTCAACCCGATCATGAAGTCGGTCGAGACCGAAGAGGATTGGGCGAAGCTCAGGCACGAGCTCCGCATGGCCGGGAGTCGCCGGCTCTGGTACGTCGGTGACGCGTTCCGGCACGGGCTGACGTTCGAGGAAGTCGCGGAGCTCACGGCGATCGATCCGTGGTTCTTGGCGCAGATCAAAGAGCTCATCGACATCGAGAAGCAGGTCGCCGCGATGGGACCCGAAGCGCTGATGCCCGAGGAGCTGCGCAAGCTAAAACGCCGCGGCTTCAGCGACCGCCGCATCGGCGACCTCATCGGCGTCAAGGAAAAGATCGTAAGGAACGCGCGTCACAAAGAGAACATCAGGCCGGTCTTCAAGCGAGTCGACAGCTGCGCCGCCGAGTTCGCGAGCCACACCGCGTACCTCTACTCGACGTACGAGGAGTTCTGCGAGGCACTTCCGACCGATCGGCAGAAGATCATGATCTTGGGCGGCGGCCCGAACCGCATCGGCCAAGGAATCGAGTTCGACTATTGCTGCGTGCATGCGTCGTTCGCGCTCAAGGACGCCGGGTACGAGACCATCATGGTCAACTGCAACCCGGAGACCGTGTCGACGGACTACGACAGCTCGGATCGCCTGTACTTCGAGCCGGTCACGCTCGAGGACGTGCTCGAGATCGTGCACAAGGAGAAGCCGAAGGGCGTCATCGTGCAGTACGGCGGCCAGACGCCGCTGAAGCTGGCGCGCGCGCTCGAGGAAGCCGGTGTGCCGATCATCGGCACTTCACCCGATTCGATCGACCTCGCCGAGGATCGCGAGCGCTTCCAGCAGCTCGTCAACCGGCTGAAGCTCAAGCAGCCACCGAATCGCACGGCGCGCAATGTCGAGGAAGCCGTCGCGATGGCGCGCGAGGTCGGCTATCCGCTCGTCGTGAGGCCGTCTTACGTTCTCGGCGGCCGCGCGATGGAGATCGTGCACGGCGAGGACGAGCTGCGCGACTACGTCGATCGCGCCGTCAGCGTCTCGAACGACAGCCCGATTCTGCTCGACCGGTTCCTCGACCTCGCGGTCGAAGTCGACGTCGACGCCATTTGCGACGGTAAGGAAGTCATCATCGGCGGCATCATGGAGCACGTCGAGCAAGCCGGCATTCACTCCGGCGACTCGGGCTGCTCGTTGCCGCCGTTCAGCCTGACTCCCGAGGTCCAGAAAGCACTGAGCGACCAAGTTCGGCAGATGGCCCAGGCGTTGCAGGTCAACGGGATCATGAACACGCAGTTCGCGATCCAGAACGGCGTCATCTACGTGCTCGAGGTGAACCCGCGCGCGTCGCGCACGATTCCGTTCGTGTCGAAGGCGATCGGCCAGCCGCTCGCGAAGATCGCGGCGAAGGCGATGGCCGGGATCAGCTTCAAGGAGCAAGGCTTCACCGTGCCGGGCAAGCGGCCGTACTTCTCGGTGAAGGAGTCGGTGTTCCCGTTCAGCAAGTTCCCCGACGCCGATCCGATCTTGGGGCCTGAGATGAAGTCGACGGGCGAGGTCATGGGCACGGGGCGCACGTTCGGTGAGGCGTACGCAAAAGCGCAGTTCGCCTCCGGCGTCGTGCTGCCCCGGCGCGGGCTCGCGTTCATCAGCGTGCGTGATCGTGACAAGCCCGGTTGCGTCGAGCTCGGCAAGATGCTCGTCGCGCGCGGCTTCGAGATCGTCGCGACGGGCGGCACTGCGAAGGCGCTGAAGGACGGCGGAGTGCCGTGCCAACGCGTCAACAAGGTGCGCGAGGGACGCCCGCACGTCGTCGACATGATCAAGAATCGCGAGCTCTCGTTGATCGTCAACACGACCGAGGGCAAGCAAGCGATTCGCGAGTCACACTCGATTCGCGGCGAGGCCGTGCACTACAAGGTCACGTACTACACGACGGTGGCCGCCGCCAAGGCGACCTGTGAAGCGATCGACCATCTCGACAACGTCATCGTGAATCGGCTCCAAGACCTGCACGCGGAGGCCTCGGTTTGAGCAAGGTGCCCCTGACGGCGCGTGGCGCCGCACAGCTCAAAGAGGAGCTGCGGCGGCTAAAGCTCGAAGAGCGGCCGAAGGTGACGCAGGCGATCGCGACGGCGCGCGCCCACGGCGATCTCAAAGAGAACGCCGAGTACCACGCGGCCAAGGAGCAGCAGGGGCTCATGGAAGCGCGGATTCGCGACATCGAGGCGAAGCTCTCGAACGCGCAGATCATCGACGTGACCGCCGTGAACGCCGGCGGCAAAGTCGTGTTCGGCTCGACCGTGCATCTCGTCGATAGCGCGGACGGCACCGAAGCGAAGTATCAGATCGTCGGCGAGGACGAGGCCGACATCAAGAACGGGTTGCTCTCGATAGGCTCCCCGATCGCGCGCGCGCTGATCGGTAAGAAAGAAGGAGACGAGGTCGAGGTAGCGACTCCGAGCGGCAAGCGTTCGTACGAAATCACCGCCGTCGAGTACATCTAGGCCACGGCGGTTCGATGCCACGGCGCACGGGTTCGAGCCAGCGTTGGCGGCAACGCCAGGAGCGCGACATCTACGTCGAGCAAGCGAACCGCGACGGTTGGCGCTCGCGTGCCGTCTTCAAGCTCGAGCAGATTCAAGACAAGGAACGGTTGCTGAAGCCGGGCGTAGTTTGTGTTGATCTCGGCTCGGCGCCGGGAAGTTGGAGCCAGCTCGCCGTGCGGCTCGTCGGCCCGACCGGCCGCGTTATCGCCATCGATTTGCTGCCGATGGAACCGATTCCCGGCGTCGAGTTCGTGGAGGGTGACTTCACGGCGCCCGAAACACTGCAGGTGTTACGTAACCTCGTGGGCTCAAAGCCAGTCGATCTTGTGATGTCCGACATGGCGCCCAATATGAGCGGCAATCGCGCCATAGATCAGCCCCGAACTTTAGGGCTGCTCGAGGAAGCGCTCGCGTTCGCGCGAGAGGTGCTCCGACCCGGTGGGGACTTGCTCCTCAAGGCTTTCCAGGGCGAGGGCATCGATGCGCTGACGCGTGAGCTGAAACGGGACTTCAGAACCGTTAAGACTTTGAAGCCAAAGGCATCAAGGTCCGAAAGCCGGGAGATTTATTTGCTGGCTAGAAGCTTCGGGATGTAGTAGGGTCTAGACTAAGACTAGCGGCCAGGACGGCCGTCATGAGGTAACGCTTTGAACGATCTAGCAAAAAACGTCATTCTTTGGATCGTAGTTGCCGTCGTTCTCTGGTCGGTTGTCAGCAACTTTGGCGTGCGCGGTCCGCGCGTCAGCGCGACCGAATATTCGACGTTTCTCTCCTGGGTCCGGGACGGCTCCGTCAGGGACGTCGAATTCAATGGCGAGGCCATCAGCGGTACCCGCTCGAACGGCGACCCGTTCGTTACCTATAGTCCCGAGACCGACAATACGGTCTTGATCGGCGCGCTCGAGAAGAACGGCGTCAAGATCTCGGCGAGCCCGCCGAAGCAACCGAACTTCCTGCTCCAGCTCTTCATCTCGTCGTTCCCGATCCTGCTCTTGATCGGCGTGTGGATCTATTTCATGCGTCAGATGCAGGGTGCGGGAGGCGGCCGCGGTGCGATGTCGTTCGGCAAGAGCCGAGCGCGCCTGCTCGGCGAGGACCAGGTTAGCGTCACGTTCGCCGACGTCGCCGGCGTCGAGGAAGCGAAGGAAGAGGTCGTCGAGATCGTCGACTTCTTGAAGGATCCCGCGAAGTTTCAGCGCCTCGGCGGCAAGATTCCGAAGGGCGTGCTGATGGTCGGCTCGCCCGGCACCGGCAAAACGTTGTTGGCGCGCGCGATCGCCGGTGAAGCCAAGGTTCCGTTCTTCACGATTTCCGGCTCGGACTTCGTCGAGATGTTCGTCGGCGTTGGCGCCTCGCGCGTTCGCGACATGTTCGAGCAGGCGAAGAAGCACGCTCCGTGCATCATCTTCATCGACGAGATCGACGCCGTTGGTCGCCATCGCGGCGCCGGTCTGGGCGGCGGTCACGACGAGCGCGAGCAGACCCTGAACCAGCTGCTCGTCGAGATGGATGGTTTCGAAGGCAACGAAGGCGTCATCGTCATCGCGGCCACGAACCGGCCCGACGTGCTCGACCCCGCGTTGTTGCGGCCGGGCCGCTTCGATCGTCAGGTCGTAGTGCCGTTGCCCGACGTGCGCGGTCGCGAGCAGATCCTCAAAGTCCACATGCGCAAGGTGCCTGTCGACGGCAACGTGAAGCCCGGGGTCATCGCGCGCGGCACGCCCGGGTTCTCGGGCGCCGATCTGGCGAACCTCGTCAACGAGGCGGCGCTGATCGCGGCGCGTGCGAACCGCCGCACCGTCAGCATGGAGGAGTTCGATAAGGCCAAGGACAAGATCATGATGGGCACGGAGCGCCGCTCCCTCGTCATGAGCGAGAGTGAGCGCAAGCTCACGGCGTACCACGAGTCCGGGCATGCGATCGTTGGCCTAAACGTGCCCGATCACGACCCCGTATATAAGGTCACGATCATTCCGCGTGGCCGCGCGCTCGGCGTCACGATGTTCCTCCCCGAGGAAGACCGGTACAGCTACTCGAAACAGCGCCTCATGAGCTCGATGAAGAGCCTCTACGGTGGTCGCCTCGCCGAAGAGATCGTCTTCGGTCCGGCGTACGTGACGACGGGCGCATCGAACGACATCGAGCGAGCGACCGACATCGCACGCAACATGGTCACGAAGTGGGGCCTCTCCGAGAAGCTCGGCCCCCTGACGTACACCGAGGACGATGGCGAGATCTTCTTGGGACGAAGCGTCACGCGCCACAAGCAAGTCTCCGACGTCACGGCGCACGTGATCGACGAGGAGGTGCGCCTCCTGATCGACACCTGCTACAGCGAAGCGAAGCGGATCCTCCAGGGTCATCGCGATAAGCTCGACGTGATGGCGGCCGCGCTGCTGAAGTACGAGACGATCGACGAGCAGCAGATCAAAGACATCATGGACGGGCGCGATCCGAAGCCGCCCGCGGATTGGGACGAACCTTCCGAGCCGGGCAAGCTCGTGCAGCGCGGCGGCGTCGCCGACGAGAAGGGCGCCACGCCGCTCGGCGGCCCCGCCGGCCAGCACTAACCGCATTCGAATGCGGTCGCCGCCGAGCATCCCGCACTTCCGGGGCTCGTAGCGCGGGGGATGGGAGTCCGATGACACGACGCTATTTCGGCACCGACGGCATTCGAGGCCAGGTCGGCACGCCGCCCATGACGGTCGATTTCGCGCTGCGGCTCGCGAGCGCCGCTGCGCGAGTGCTCGCGCCACGGGGCGGCACCGTTCTCATCGGCAAAGACACGCGCGTCTCGGGCTACATGTTCGAGTCGGCTCTCGAGGCCGGCTTCGTCGCGGCCGGAGTCAATGTGCTGCTGACGGGCCCGTTGCCGACGCCCGCCATCGCCATGCTCACGAAGAAGCTGCGAGCGGACTTCGGCATCGTCATCAGCGCGTCGCACAACGCGTATCCCGACAACGGCATCAAGTTTTTCGACGCCGAGGGCGAAAAGCTGTCCGACGAGGTCGAAGGCGCCATCGAGGCGGAGCTCGACTCGCCGCCCGTCACGCGCGAATCGGGCGCGCTCGGCCAAGCGAAGAACGCCTCGGCGGCGCGCGAAGACTACGTCGACTTCTGCAAAGCGACGATCCCCGAAGGCATGGGGTTCGAGAACTTCAAGGTCGTCGTCGACGCGTCGCATGGCGCCGCGTACAAGGTCGCGCCGCAAGTCATGTCGGATCTCGGTGCCGACGTTGTGCCGGTCGGCTGTTCGCCGAACGGGCGCAACATCAACGACGGTTGCGGCTCGACGCGGCCCGACCTGCTCAAGCTGACGGTCACGGGCGTGAGGGCCCACGTCGGCTTCGCGCTCGACGGCGACGGCGACCGCGTCGTCATGGTCGACGAGCGCGGCAATCTCGTCGACGGCGACCAGCTCGTCTACATCCTGGCGCGCGACCGCAATAGCACGCGAGCGTTGCGCGGCCCCGTCGTCGGCACGGTCATGAGCAACCTCGGGCTCGAGCTCGCGCTGCGCGGCTTGGGCGTCGAGTTCTTGAGAGCCAAGGTCGGCGACCGCCACGTGCTCGCGATGCTGAAGAGCAAGGGCGGTGTCCTCGGCGGCGAGACCTCCGGGCACATCATCTGCCTCGATCGGAGCACGACCGGCGACGGGCTCATCACCGCGCTGCAGGTGCTCTCCATCATGCGTCGCACGGGCCAGCCGTTGAGCGAGCTCGTGGCGGGCATGGAGCAGTTCCCGCAGGTGCTGCTGAACGTCAAAGTGCGCGAGCCCGTGGATCCAACGCGCGACCCGGCTGTCCGAGAGGCCATCGATCGCGCCACTTCGGAGCTCGGCCAGCGGGGCCGCGTCGTCCTGCGGGCGTCGGGCACCGAGCCCGTCATCCGGGTCATGGTCGAGGGCGAAGACCGCCAGCAGGTCGACGCGCTCGCGGGCCGGCTCGCGGACTCCGTCCGCTCGAGCTTCGGGCGCTGACTGACGTAGTAGCGGCGTTGCGTTGCGGCGCGACGGCCCGTAAGCTGCCGGCCCGCTGCCCGTAACGTCCCCCTCGCAGCGAGACTCGCGTGACCCGTAAGCCCTTGATTGCCGGTAACTGGAAGATGCACGGCGCGCTCGCCGAGAGCCGGCAGCTCGTCGACGCATTGCGGGCCGGCGTCACGCCCGGCGCGAAGGCAACGATGCTGTTGTGCCCGCCGTTCGTCTACCTACCTGCAGTCCACGGCTGGCTGCAGGGCAGCCCGATCCTGCTCGGGGCGCAAGACCTCGCCGACAAGCCGGCGACGGGCGCGTACACGGGCGAAGTCTCCGGGCAAATGTTGCGTGATGTCGGCTGCGGCCACGTCATCGTCGGCCATTCGGAGCGCCGGGCCCTTTACGGCGAGACGGACGCCATCGTCGCCACGAAGTTCAAGGCCGCGCAGGTTGCCGGCCTCATCCCGATCGTCTGCGTCGGCGAGACGCTCGAGCAGCGCGAGGCGAGTCAGACGCGCGCCGTCATCGAGAGACAGGTCGCCGCCGTCGTCGACTCGGCCGGCGTGCAGGCTTTCGGCAAAGCCGTCATTGCGTACGAGCCCGTTTGGGCGATCGGCACGGGGCGCACGGCCAGCCCCGAGCAAGCCCAGGAGGTCCACGCCTTCATCCGCGGCATGATTTCGGCGCGGGATGCTACAATTGCGGCCGGTTTAAGCATTCTGTACGGCGGCAGCGTCAAAGGCGCCAACGCCCGAAGTTTGTTCGCGATGGCGGACATCGACGGCGGGCTCGTGGGCGGCGCGTCACTCGTCGCGGCGGAATTCCTAGAGATCTTCCGCGCAGCGG
>Ga0075418_10005923_pt1 | contig 13810 bp, 10 predicted proteins | sample SoiMetdeltSBSDD2_FD_81776 | JGI IMG/M metagenome (GOLD analysis project Ga0075418, IMG submission 81776) | Bulk soil microbial communities from a Populus tree surrounding site in Tennessee, USA - Soil MetaG P. deltoides SBSDD2 | ecosystem: Environmental > Terrestrial > Soil > Tree plantation...
CCGGCCCGGCCATCGCGGTCGACCACGCGGACCCGCGAGCCGCCGAGGCGGACGCGACCGACGGCGCCGAGGGGGTCGAGGAGGCCGACGCCGCCGCCGAGCCCCCCGAGCCCGCCGGGACCGCCGAGCCCGAGCGGGACCGGCAGGTCGCGCGTCTGGTGGCGGTGGCCGCGATCGTCGCCGCCGTGGTGCCGGTCCTGCTGGCTGGGGTCCGCGGCGCGATGCACGGCTGGATGCCGACCGGCGACGACGCCTACTCGGCCGTACGGGCGTGGGACGTCTTCTCGTCCAACCCCCCGTTCCTCGGGACGTGGTCGTCGGCCTCGGTCTACACCGGGCACGAGGTCAACCACCCGGGGCCACTGCAGTTCGATCTCCTCGCCGTGCCCGTCCGCCTGCTCGGCCAGGGTGCCGGCAGCGCCGTCGGGCTCGCGCTGATCAACGCGGCCGCCGTGGCGCTGATCGGCTGGCTGGTCCTCCGCCGGGTCGGACCGGCGTTCGCGGCCCTGGCCATGGGGGCGAGCGCACTGCTGTCGCTCTCGCTGGGCTCGGAGATCCTCTACGACCCCTGGAGCCAGCACGCGCCGCTGGTCCCGTTCTCGCTGTTCCTCGTCGCGGTGTGGTGCGTCGTCGCGGGGGACGTCGTGGCGCTGCCGATCATGGTCGTGGCCGGTAGCTATGCCTTCCAGACCCACCTGTCGTACACGGTCCTCGTCCCCGGCCTGGCTGCGCTCGCCGTCGGCGCGACGCTCATCCGGCTGGCGGGGGAGCGGCGCCGGGACCGTGAGGGCTGGCGCACCGAGGGCCGGCGGCGGGCCGCCCGCTGGCTCGCCCTGACCGCGGCGGTCGCGCTGGTGTGTTGGGCCCAGCCACTCGCCCAGCAACTCCTGGGCAGCGGCGAGGGCAACATGCTCGGCCTGCTGCGTGCCTCCCGGGTGGAGACCGTGACCCCCGGAGTGGGACGCGCCCTACGGGCCTACGGCGGGACGGTCGCGGTCCCGCCGATGTGGCTGCCCCCGTCCTTCGGGTCGCCGTCGTTCCGGCTCGACGGATCGGGCCGCCCGACCTGGCTGGCGGCCTCGGCGCTGATCGCGCTCGCGGCCGCGCTGGCCATCCTCACCTGGCGGGCCCGGTCCCGGGGCTCCACGGCCGTGGCCGCGGCGACCGGAACCGCGCTGGCGGCGCTCGTCCTGGGGTGGGTCACGACCATCGAGATGCCGATTCGCCTGGGGATGGTGGCCACCTACGCGCGGTTCATGTGGCCGCTCGGGATGTTCATCTGGTTGGCCGTGGCCGTGGGCGTGCTGGACGAGATCCGGGTCCGATGGTCGGTGCCCGCCCGGCGGCTGGCGCTGCCCGGGCTGGCGGTCGCCGTGGTTGCCGGCGCCGCAGCCCTGCCCACCGTCGACAACGAGAGCGCGACCTTCCCGTGGACGATCGCCGCCGTCCGGAGCTTGGACGACGACGTCGTCGCCGCGCTGCAGGATCGCGGGCCGGTGCTGGTCCAGATGGAGAACGACCTGTCGGTGGGCAGTGCTGGCCCGGGGTTCTTCATCGTCCTCCAGGAGGCGGGGATCCCCTTCTACGTCGACGACGAGCACCTCGTCAGCCAGCTCGGCGGGGACCGCCGCTACGCGCCGGGCGACGCGGACGTCCGCCTCATCGTCCGCGGCGGCATCCGGGACCATCCCCAGCCGGGTGAGGAGCTCGTCGCCCGCTGGTCGCCCCTGTCCGAGGAGGAGGAAGCCGAGGCAGAGGCTCTGTCCGCTCAGCTCCGGGACATCGTCGCGGAGCACGGGGTTCCGCTGCGCGAGGGCGCCGAGGACGTCATCCGGCATCTCGACATGGGCTACCTCCTCGATGCCATCGCCGACGCGCGCCACCACCCCGACGACGTCGTCGGCCTCCACATCCTGCGCGAGCTCTGGGCGGGCATCCCTGCTCTGTACAGCGGCGCGCCGGCGCCCGACGCCCGGGTGTTCCCTGCGGACCTGATGGACCGGTGGTGCGAGCTGACCGTGCGCCGGGAGCGGCAGCCGATCAGCGTCTACCTCGCCCCCGTGTCCTGACCGGGCCGGTCAGCCCGGTTCGGTCACGTCCTCCAGGCTGACCGGGTGCCCGGCACGCTCGATGTGCTCGGCGTCCTGTTCGGGGTCGTGCTCGTCGAGGTGCACCGCGGCACCGGCGGTGGCGAAGGTCCCGGGGGCGGTCCGCGGTCGGCCCTCCAGCGCCTCGGGCTCGGCCCGCATCACCACCACCTGGGCCGGCTCGCCGGGCAGCGTGGCCATCTCGGCGAGCAGGGCCCGCACGCCGTCGTCGGGATCGATCAGGCCGACGCCCCGCCGTCCGTACTCCCGCTCGAGCTCCGGGGACACCATGCCGGTCCCCGCCCACGGCCCCCAGTCGATGCTGACGATCCGGCGGCCGTGCGCTCCGTCGAGGCGTACGGCGAGCTGGTCGAGCGCGTCGTTGGCCGCGCTGTAGTCCACCTGGCCGCGGTTGCCGAAGACGCCGCTGACGCTGCCGAAGAACACCACCAGCCGGGTGTCGCCATCCAGGTGGTCGAGGAGCGTCCGCGCCGCGTCGACCTTGGTGGCGAAGACCCAGTGGAAGCGGTCGGCGGTCTTGTCGCTGGCCAGCCGGTCGTCGACGACGCCGGCACCGTGGATCACCGCGTCGATGCGCCCGTGGCGGGCACGGATCCCGGCCAGGACCAGCCCGAGGGCGTCGGCATCGCGGACGTCGACCGGGTGGTACGTCGCGCTCACCCCCAGGTCGCGCAGGGCGGCCAGGGTGGAGCGGACCTCCCGCCCGGCGAGGATGCGGTCGCAGGCCGCCTCCACGTCCGGCGGGTTGGCGACCTCGCCCGTCTCCACCAGGGCACGGCGGAGGGCCGTGCGGTGCGTTGCCGCGGCGATGCGGGGGTCCTCGTCGACCGCGAGCGGCGTGCGGCCGAGCAGCTCGAGACGGCAACCGGTCTCCCGGGCGAGGGCGATCGTGGCACGCGCGGTGATGCCCCGCGCTCCGCCCGTCACGACCACGACCGAGCCGTCGTTGAGCGGCAGCGCGGGAACTTCGCGCAGGGGCATTCCCCTCGTCACCCGGCGGGTGGTGCGCAGGCCGTTGCGGTAGCGGATCGACGCCGGCCCGGCCGGGTCGAGGACCTCGTCGGCCAGGAGGCGGGCCAGCACCTTGGAGGGAAGAGTCGGCGGGACCTCGACCACCCGCACGTGGCGGTCAGGGAGCTCGCGGGCGATCGACCGCATCAGCCCTCCGACGCCCGAGACCACGGTGGAGTCGGGGTCCTGGTGGGCCGCGACCGCCGCCACGATCGTGGTCGCCCGGCCGGTGACCGCCGACTGCAGGGTGGCGAAGACCTCGCGGGCGTCGACGGGAGAGACGATGTCGGCCGCGCCGAGGTGGACGACGACGTCGGCGGCGGACAGCCGGGTGGCCACATGTTCAGGCAGTGCGCGGCGACGCGCACCCCGGGGTGTGGCCATGACCTCCACCGCGGCGCCGGCCTGGGTCAGCCGGCGGCACAGCTCGTCCAGCCCCTCCCAGAGGTCGGAGATGACCAGGGCGTTCTGGCCCGTCAGCGAGGCCACCGGCAACGCCGGAGCCAACGTCTCGGCCTCCAGGACGAACCGCCGGGTCGTCGCGGGGATCGTGGGGGTGACCGGAGGGTCCGGTGCCGGCGGCGCCGGCGGATCGTCGGGCACCACGTCGATCGGCGAGGTGACCGCGTCCGCAGCCGGCGTCGGCATGCTGTGGATCGCGTCGCGGCCGTTGCCGTTGGCCCACGCCCGGTCGCCGGCCTCGACGCTGCCGTTGGTCGGCTCGACCACGCCCAGGTCGGCGACGGGGAGCGCGCCCGACCGGTCGCTCAGGTAGCTCAACATGACATCGCGTTGCGCCTCGACCAGGCACTGCAGCGTGCGCAGGTACTCGAGGACGGCGACGCTCGAGCCGTCGGATTGCGGCGGCTCAGCACGGTCCATGGTCACCTCCGGGATGGGGTTGGCGGACGGCAGGCCATCGGGACCGACCCACCGTCGTGGGCGCCGACGGCGTCGACCGACCACGGGCGGGAAAGTTAGCCCGTCACGAAATCGACGAAGTTTCACACCCGATGCAACACGGTGTGGCCATGCGAACGCACAGAGCGATCGCCGCCCTCACATCGTGGCCGGGACGTGCTCCATCGACTACCCGGTGTGACGGCCAGGCTCAGAAGTAGAAGCCGCCCGGATCGACGAAGACGTCGACCTCGGCGACGTTGGGGACGTTCTCGATGCTGCTGACCTCGCCGCCGGTGCTGCTGCCGGCGGGGATGAAGTTCGACATCGACCCGGTGGCACCGCCGATGATCTCGCCGGCGCTGTTGCGCATGACCGCCGATGCGCCGGGAGCGTCGATCTGCTCGCTGAAGGTGGACTCGACGGTGAAGGTGATGCTCATCCCGAAGTCGTTGCCGGTCCAGTCGACGCCGGAGACCGTCAGCTCGCCGTCGGTCGGGACGGTGGGTGGTAACGAGCTCTGGCCCACCTGGACGTCGATGTCGCCGACCCCGGCCGAGACGTCGTCGCCGTAGAGGTCGTTGCCGAACCCCAGCTGCTGGCCGGGCCGGAGCGACCCGACCGTGCCCGATGCGGTGCTGATCACGCCTTGGGACGGGTTGTAGACGGTGACCGACAGCTCGGCCCCGAGGATGATGTCGTCGCCGGTGTTCTCGATGACGAAGCCGTAGGAGCCGGTCGCGGTCCCGAAGGCGTCGTCGAAGGTGGACCAGCCCTTGTCGACCACCTGGATGGCGCTGACGTCTCCACCCGTCGACGGCTGCGTCGGGTCGGAGGACGTCTCCGGCGGGTCGGTGGTCTCGACGTCGCGGGTGGTCACCGGGTTGTCCGGCTCGGTGGTCGTCGTCGGGTCGGTCGGGGTGTCGTCATCGCCCCCGGTCACCGCGATCACCAGGACGACGGCCAGGATGGCCGCCACCGCACCGATCGCGACGAACAGCGGGGTGCGGTTCTGCCCGCCACCCGGGGGCGCGGCCGGCATCCCGCCGTAGGGGCTGGGAGTGGCGCCCGGGACCGGGCCGGCGTAGGGCGCCGAGGAGTAGGGGCTGGTCTGCGGCGGGGCATCCAGCGGCGCCGTGGGCGGCGACGCCGGGTAGGCCGTCGTGGTGACTTCCCCGGGCATCTCGGGGCGCGGTGGCGGGTACCACTTGTCGTCGGACGCCTGCCACCAGCCAGGTCCTTGCGGTGTGTCGCTCATCCTCTTCCCTCACTCCGCCGGAGGGCGCTCCATGCGGACGGGCCTGTCCGAGCCGGGACTCTATGCCACGAGCGACGGGAGGGAGGATCGGGGGTCAGGCCAGGGTCTTGGCCAACCGCTCCATGGCTTCGTCCTCGGTGATGTCGAGCGAAAAGGCCAGCTCGGACACCAGGACCTGGCGGGCCTTCACGAACATCGACTTCTCGCCGGCCGAGAGGCCCTTGTCGGCGTCCCGCAGGGCGAGGTTCCGCACCACCTCGGCCACCTGGTACACGTCGCCGGACTTCAGCTTCTCCTGGTGGTTCTTGAAGCGCCGTGACCAGTTGGTCGGCTCGCGGACGTCCTTCTTGGCGAGGACCTCGAAGACGTCCTCGACGTCCTCGACGCTGATCGGATAGCGCATCCCGATCTCCTCCGCCTTGTCCACCGGCACCTTGAGCGTGAGCTCGCCATGGGTCATGCGGAGGACGAAGAAGTCCTTCTTCTCACCGTCGGGCATCTGTCTGACCTCGGTGCCTTCGATGACCGCGGCACCGTGGTGTGGGTACACCACCCGATCTCCGACGCCAAACGACACGCGCAACTCCTCGAGCTCGTGGGGACACCGGCTAGTCGAAGCTGCCGGGCGATCCATCCAGGATGCCATGCCGGCGTGACAGTGCGATGCAGATCTGCCACTAGGGTTCCTTGCACTTGCACTGCGAGAACCCGGCAGACCGACGGAGGTCGCGATGTTCGAGTGGTCCGACGAGCAGCACATGGTGCGCGCCGCCATCCGCGACTTCATCGCCAAGGAGGTCGTGCCCCACCATCGTGACCTGGAGCACGGCGACCTGCCTCCGTACGACATCCTCCGCAAGCTGTTCACCACGTTCGGGATGGATGCCCTGGCCCGCGACCGCTTCCAGCGCCAGCTGGCCCGAGGCGACGAGGACGGTGACGGTGCCAGCGGTGCCGACGCTGCCGACCAGCCCGAGCGGGACCCCCGGGAAGCCGCCAACGCGGTGGCCTTCCAGATGATCCCCATCATCGAGCTGTGCCGGTGGAGCCCGGGGATGGTCACGGCGATGGGGGTGTCGATGGGACTGACCCCGGCGGCCATCATGAGCCGGGGCACCACAGCGCAGAAGCAGCGGTGGGCGCTCCCCCTGCTCACGCTGGACACCATCGGGGCCTGGGCCATCACCGAGCCCGGCTCCGGCTCCGACGCGTTCGGGTCGATGCGGTCGACGGCCCGCCGTGACGGCGACGAGTACGTGCTCAACGGGTCCAAGACCTTCATCACCAACGGCCCCTACGCCGACACCATCGTGTTCATCTGCAAGCTCGACGAGGGCAACCCGCCCGAGGAGCGCAAGATGCTCAACTTCGTCCTCGACCGGGGGACGCCGGGGCTCGAGCAGTCCAAGCCGCTGAAGAAGATGGGCCTGCACTCCTCGCCGACCGGCGAGCTGTTCCTCACCGACGTCCGGGTGGGCCGGGATCGTCTGATCGGCGAGACCGAGGACGTGCCGTCCGGCGGGCGCGATGCCGCGAAGGCCACCTTCTCCATGGAGCGGTCAGGTGTCGCCGCGATGGCGCTGGGGATCATCTCCCAGTGCCTGGAGCTGTGCGTCGACTACGCCCGGAACCGGGTGCAGTTCGGGCAGCCCATCGGCGAGTTCCAGCTCATCCAGGAGAAGCTGGCCCGCATGGAGGTGGCGCGGCTCAACGTCGAGAACCTGGTGTTCCGGTACATCGAGGTGACGGCGGCCGGGCGGGGCCTGACGCTGGCGGAGGCGTCGGCGATGAAGCTCTACGCGGCCCGGGCCGCGACCGAGGTCGCCATGGAGGCCGTCCAGCTGTTCGGCGGCAACGGCTACATGAGCGAGTTCCAGGTCGAGCAGCTGGCCCGGGACGCGAAGGTGCTGCAGATCTACGGCGGCACCGACGAGATCCAGATCACCCACATCGCGAAGGACCTGCTGAGGTCCTGACCGGCCGTGAGGCTCCGGCCGGCCTCGGCGCGGACCTACAGTCCTGGAGTGGCAGGGGAGCGACCCGAGACCCGTGACCGCCGCTGGCTGCTGGCGCTGCTGGCCATCTGCGCCGTGGGCCTGGCCATCCGGGTGGGCTATGTCGTCGGCTGGCGGGACGTCGACGCGATCCAGGGGGATCCCCGCTACTACCACGAGGCCGCGAACCTGCTGGCCGACGGCGAGGGGTTCATCCACCCCTTCGCCTACGACGAGGGCATCCGGGTGCCGGGCGCCGACCATCCACCCGGCTACGCGGTGGTCCTCGCCGCGCCCTCGCTGGTCGGCCTGGACAGCATCCGGGCCCACCAGCTGGCGTCCTGCCTGATCGGCACGGGCACGATCGCCCTGGTCGGCCTGCTGGCCCGGCGGCTGGGTGGCGGGGGAGCCGGCCTGCTCGCGGCGGCGCTGGCGGCCGTCTACCCCAACCTGTGGTTCAACGACGGTGCCCTGATGTCCGAGACCCTGGCGCTGTTCCTCGGGGTGGTGGTCACGCTGCTCGCCTACCGGGCCTGGGACCGGCCCAGCTGGCGGCGCTTCGCGCTGCTCGGCGCGGCCATCGGTCTCGCGAGCCTGGCCCGGGCCGAAGCGGCGATGCTCGTCGTGCTGCTGCTGGTCCCGCTGGCGATCTGGGTGCCCAGCCTCACCGGCTGGCGGCCCCGGCTGGCCCACGGTGCGCTCGCGGGGGCGACCGCGCTCCTGGTCATGGCGCCGTGGGTGGTGGCCAACCTGGTCCGCTTCGAGCATCCCGCCACGCTGTCGACCCAGATGGGCCCGACGCTGGAGGTCGGCAACTGCGACCAGACCTACCACGAGCCCTTCCTCGGTGCCTGGTCCTTCGGCTGTGCCAGCACGGTCGAGGTGGAGGACCGGTCGGTCCTCGACCAGGTGACCCGGGACCATGCGCTGACCTTCATCGGCGACCACCTCGATCGGGTCCCGGTGGTGGTCGCCGCCCGCCTCGGTCGCACCTGGGCCGTCTACTCCCCCCTGCGGCAGCTGGACTTCGACTACTTCGCCGAGGCCCGGCCGCTGCCGGCGGCGCGGCTCGGATTGGCGCTGTACTACGGCCTCGCGGTGGCGGCGGTGGTCGGGATCGTGGGGCTGCGCCGCCGGGGCGTACCGTCCTTCCCGCTGACCGTGTGGCTGGTGAACGTGGCGGTCACGGTCGTCGTGTTCTACGGGTCGACGCGGTTCCGGGCCCCCGCCGAGCCGGCTCTGGTCGTGCTGGCCGCGGTGGGTGTGACCTGGCTGGTCGACCGGCGACGCCGCGCCGGCGAGACCGACGGCGAGGCCGACGGCGAGGCCGACGGCGAGGCCGGGATCGATGAGGCCGGCGCCGTCGCCGGTGCGAGCACCGACGCTTCGGGCTCGACACGGGAGACGGACGCCGTGAGCAGCACACTCTCCTCGTGACGTCGCTCGGCCCGTCCGGTCCGTCCTCGCCCCGGCCACCGGTCGTGGTGGTCGTCACCGGCGGCCCGCCGCTGCAGCCGGTCCCGGACCCGCCCGTGCTCACCGCGGGGCCGGGCGAGCTACCGGACGGGGCGTACGTCATCGCCGCCGACTCGGGCCTGGACCAGGCCCGGGCCCTCGGCTGGCCGGTCGATCTGGTCGTCGGCGACCTCGACTCCGCGAGCGCCGCGGCGCTGGAGGCGGTCCGGGCCGAGGGAACACCGGTCGACGCCCACCCGGAGGCCAAGGACCAGACCGACCTCGAGCTGGCCCTCGACCGGGCACTGGCCCTCGGGCCGGACCGCATCGTGGTCGTCGGCAGCGGCGGTGGCCGCCTCGACCACCTGCTGGCCGGGGCGCTGGCGTTGGCTGCCGACCGCTACGCGTCGGTCGCCGTCGAGGCCTGGCTGGACGGCACGCGGGTGACCGTCGTCCGGGGCCAGGCGACCCTGCGGGGCGAGCCGGGCAGCCTGGTGAGCCTGGTCCCGGTGGGTGGCCCGGCCTGCGGCATCACCCTGGCCGGGCTCCGGTACCCCTTGGACGACGAGGACCTCGCGGCCGGCGTCAGCCGTGGCGTCAGCAACGAGATGGTGGGCACCGAAGCCCGGGTGGCGCTCCGGTCGGGGGTCCTCCTGGCCGTCCAGCCGCCCCTGGTCGATGGCCCTGCTGGCGCCTGAATTTCGGCGGGTGCCACCATCCCCGCATGGACCTGACCGCCGACATGCTGGCCCCGTGCGGCATCGCCGAGCTCTTCGCCTGGGTGGACGACCTGGGTCGCTACCCGGACTGGCTGGAGATCGTGCCCCGTGCGGTGCCGGCGGAGGCCCGGCCCGGCGATCCCGGCCCGGCCTGGTCGGTCGACCTGCGCGGGCAGCTGGGGCCCTTCGCCCGCTCCAAGCGGCTGCGGATGGTGCGCACCGTCCACCAGCCGCCGGAGGTGGTCCAGTTCGAGCGGATCGAGCACGACGGCCGGGACCACTCGGCCTGGGTCCTCCGGGCCGAGGTCAGCGAGGCGATCGGCTCCGCCTCCGCCTCCGGCACGGCACCGTCGAGCCGGCTGACGATGCGGCTCCACTACGGCGGCGGCCTGGGTGGGCCACTGCTGGAGAAGCTGCTGGCTGACGAGATCGACCGGTCCCGCCCGCGCCTGATCGAGCGGGTGACCACCGGCTGACCACGGGCTGCGCACCGGCTGGGCACCCACGCCGCCCTGGCACCGGGGCGGCGCCAGGGCGCGGTCGGGGCGCCACCCACGGGCTATCCGGTCGGCGGACCCAGGGTTGGATGAAGCGCGGGGGCGCCCGTAGGTTGTCGCCCGTGCGCATAGGCATCCTGGGTGGAACCGGCCCCGCCGGCAGCGCGCTCGCCGTGCGCCTGGCATCGGTCGGCTTCGAGGTCGTGATCGGGTCCCGTTCCAAGTACCGGGCGATGGAGATCGTCGACAAGCTGATCGAGCGCTGGCCGGACCGGCGGCTGACGATCGGCGCGGCCGACAACACCCACGCCGCCGCGGCCGACGTCGTCGTCATCGCGACGCCGTGGGACGGGGCCACGCAGACCGCGGTCTCGGTGGAGGACAAGCTGCGGCGCAAGGTCGTGGTGTCGATGGCCAACGCGCTGACCCGCATCGGCCGGGAGTTCCAGCCCCTGGTGCCGCCACGCGGGTCGGTGGCGGCCAGCATCCAGGCCGCGGTCCCCGACTGCCGGCTCGCCGCCGCGCTGCACCACGTACCGGCCAAGGAGCTGGGCGACCTCACCCAGCCCATCGAGTCGGACGTGCTGATCTGCTCGGACCACCGGCCGGCGGCCGAGGTCACCAGCGAGATCGTGGCCAAGATCCCCAACATGCGGCCCCTCGACGCCGGTGAACTGGCCATGGCGACGCCCATCGAGTCCTTCACCGCTGTGCTGCTGCAGCTCAACTCGCACTACAAGACCCGGGTCGCGGTGAAGTTCACCGGGATCCCCGATCGGGCCCCGGCCGCCGCCGGTGCGGACGCCGGCGGCCCGGAGGCGGAGGGCAGCGGCAAGCGCGCCACCAAGAAGCCCGAGCCGGCGTGAACCAGCCCGACCCGCGCCGGACCGAGCCGATGCGGATCTTCGACACCGCCCGGCGTGCGGTCGTCCCCTTCGAACCCGGCCCGGTCGTCACCATGTACACCTGCGGCATCACGCCCTACGACGCCACCCACCTGGGCCATGCCGCCACCTACCTGACCTACGACGTCCTGCAGCGCCGGCTGCGGGACCGGGGCCACGAGACCCGCTGCGTCCGCAACGTGACCGACGTCGACGACGACATCCTGCGCCGGGCCCGGGAGCTCGAGGTCCACTACCTGGACCTGGCCGCCGCGGAGACCGCCCGGTTCGACGACGACATGCGGGCCCTCGGGCTCCTGCCGGCCTGGAGCGAGCCCCGGGCGACGTCGGCCATCGCCGACATCCGGGGCTTCATCGGGATGGTCCTCGATCGGGGCTCCGCCTACCTCAACGAGGGTGGGGTGTACTTCGACGTCTCCCGGTGCCCGCGCTTCGGGTCGCTCAGCCACCTCGGCCGGGAGGAGATGCTGGCGCTGGCGGCCGAGCGGGGCGGCAACGTCGACGATCCCCACAAGGACGACCCGCTCGACTTCGTCCTCTGGCAGCCCTCGGCGCCGGGGGAGCCGTCGTGGGAGTCGCTGTGGGGCCCGGGCCGGCCGGGCTGGCACATCGAGTGCTCCGCGCTGGCTCTCCGGGAGCTGGGCACCACCATCGATCTCCACGGCGGCGGCACCGACCTGATCTTCCCCCATCACGAGTGCGAGGCCGCCCAGTCCGAGGCGGCCACCGGCGAGCCGTTCGTCCGCCACTGGATGCACCAGGCCATGGTCCGCATGGACGGCGAGAAGATGTCCAAGTCGCTGGGCAACCTGGTCTTCGTGTCCGAGCTGCGCAAGGCCTGGGACCCTCGGGCCATCCGGTTGGCCGTCCTGGCCCACCACTACCGCACCGGCTGGGAGTGGGACGACGGGATCATGCCGACAGCCGCGGAGCGGCTGCAGGCCTGGGAGGCCCGGGGCGAGGGCGACGGCGCCCTCGACGAGGTCCGGGCCGCGCTCGACGAGGACCTCGACACCCCGCGGGCCATCCAGGCCGTCGACGAGGCCGCCGCGGCGGGCAAGGGGGTCGCGACCAGTGCGGCCCTCCTGGGCGTCAACGTCCTTGCCTAGGACCCGAGCTGGCCTAGTCTCGGACCGTGGCGAGTGATGAGGGGGGCTACGGCCGGCTGTTCCCGGTGGCACGGGCAGTGCTGGCTCCCACCATCCGCTTCGCCTGGCGGATCCACACCGACGGCCTCGACAACCTCCCGGCCGACGGGCCGGCCATCCTCTGTCCCAACCACACCTCGGTGCTCGACTCGTTCCTGCTCCCGGTGGCGCTGCTGCCGGTCTCCGGCGACCGTCGGGTGATGTTCGTCGGCAAGGCCGAGTACCTCGACAACTGGAAGACCCGCTACCTGTTCCCGGCCATGGGCATGATCCCCATCGACCGCTCCGGCGGCGAGGCGGCGCAGCGGGCGCTGGACCTCGCGGCAGCGGCCCTCGAGCGCGGCGAGCTGTTCGGCATCTACCCCGAGGGCACCCGCAGCCGCGACGGCCGCCTGCACAAGGGCCACACCGGTCCGGCTCGGCTCGCGCTGCGGACCGGTGCGCCGCTGGTGCCGGTGGGGATCGTCGGCAGCCGGCGCATCCAGCCCCCCGAGGCCAAGCTGCCCCGCATCTTCGAGCCCTGCGCCGTCCGCATCGGCCGGCCGATCCAGCCCGAGCACTACCAGAGCCGGAACGGCGACGGCCTGGTGCTGCGCCAGATGACCGACGAGCTGATGTTCGAGATTCGGGCCCTGTCCGGCCAGGAGTACGTCGACGACTACGCCACCCGGGGTCGCCGGTCCGAGGCCGAGGCTCCGGTCGCGGCCTCCTCCACCGAGGTGCTCGCGGCCGCGCGCTAACGGGTTCAGGAGGGACGAGGAGGGTCGGTAATCTCGGCTCCCATGGCCTCTTCCGCCACCGACGCCCCCTCCATCGCCGTCACGTTGCCCGACGGGTCGCAGCGCACCCTGACGGCGGGGTCGACGGCGGCCGACCTGGCCTCAGCCATCGGCTCGGGACTGGCCAAGGCCGCGGTCATCGCCGAGGTCAACGGCGTCGAGCGCGACCTGGCCGTCGAGCTGCACGACGGCGATCGCATCGCCATCGTCACCGCACCGTCCGACCGGGGCCTCTACACCATCCGCCACTCGACGGCGCACGTGCTGGCGCAGGCCGTCCTCGACCTGTTCCCCGGGGCCACGTTCGGCATCGGTCCGCCGGTGGAGGACGGCTTCTACTACGACTTCGCCCTGCCCGGCGACGCCAGCTTCACCCCCGACGACCTCGAGCACATCGAGGCCCGGATGCGCGAGATCATCGCCGAGCAGCAGCCCTTCGTCCGCGACGAGATCCCGGCCGACGAGGCGCGCCAGGTGTTCGCCGACCACCGGTTCAAGCTGGAGATCATCGCGGACGCCGCGACGGACCCGATGTCGGTCAGCGAGGCCGGCAAGGTCCGCACCTACGAGAACCCGCCGCCGGCGCCCAAGGAGCATCCGCCCTTCGCGGGGCGGCCGGGGTTCATCGACCTGTGCCGCGGACCGCACGTGCCCCACACCGGCCGCCACCTCGGTCACTTCAAGTTGATGCGCGTCGCCGGCGCCTACTGGCGGGGCGACGAGCACAACCCCCAGCTCCAGCGGATCTACGGCACGGCGTGGGAGTCCCGCAAGGCGCTGGAGAGCCACCTCCACCGCCTGGAGGAGGCCGCCAAGCGCGACCACCGCAAGCTCGGCGCCGAGCTCGACCTGTTCAGCTTCCCCGACGAGATCGGCTCCGGGCTGGCCGTGTTCCATCCCAAGGGCGGCCTGGTGCGGCGGCTGATGGAGGACTACTCCCGGCAGCGCCACGAGGAGGCCGGCTACCAGTTCGTCTACTCGCCGCACATCAGCAAGGAGGCCCTGTTCCAGACCTCGGGCCACCTGCAGTGGTACG
>Ga0075418_10005924_pt1 | contig 13809 bp, 9 predicted proteins | sample SoiMetdeltSBSDD2_FD_81776 | JGI IMG/M metagenome (GOLD analysis project Ga0075418, IMG submission 81776) | Bulk soil microbial communities from a Populus tree surrounding site in Tennessee, USA - Soil MetaG P. deltoides SBSDD2 | ecosystem: Environmental > Terrestrial > Soil > Tree plantation...
GCATACTGCACACCCAAAAAGCCGGGGCGCTGAGCGCTGCTCGGAATCGCCACGAAGGGCGGCAAATCCTTCGGCAGCGAATCGCCGCTCTCCTTGGTCACCACCGCGCCGTAGCCCGGGTATTCGAGCGACGGCAGCGGCCGATTGCCGGTATTGACGTATTCAGTGCCGAGTTCGTGAGCGCCCAGCGTGTGCGTCACGCCGCGGAGAATCGCGTACTTGTCAGCGCACTTAGCCAGCTTGGGCAGATGCTCGCTGATCTGAATGCCGGGAACATTGGTGTCGATCGGGTTGAACTTGCCGCGGAATTCAGCCGGCGCATCGGGCTTCAGGTCGAACATGTCCATGTGGGACGGCCCGCCCTGAAGGTTGATAAAGATGGCTGACTTGGCCTTGGCTGGATTGACCTCGCCAGCATGTGCCATGCGAAGATATCCCGCCAGGCTCAAACCGCCGATCGCGCCAACCTTGAGAAAATCACGACGCCGAATGCCATCACATGTGCGAGAGGTAGCCATACGAATGCGTCCTTTGCTGGGAAGGGGTGGTTTTTCAAGTGCAGCGGATGGTTTCGATCGGTTCAGTGATTGACGATAAATTCCTTGGTATTGACCAGCGTCCATAAGAGTCCCTTAGCGCCTTCGACCGGATTGGCCGAAGCGGCCAGGAACTGATGGCAGCGGTCCATTTCCGCGGCCGTTGGATATCGGCTCAACGTACGCAGGTAAGCCTGCTTCACAAGATTGGCGCTTTGCTCGGGAGACGCCGGCTCGGCTGGCTTCTTGTCGTCAGGCTTTCTCTGCGGCTCAAGTTGTGCCAGTCGGCTCTCGATCCGCTTGATCTGCTCCTCGTCGCCGCTTTCTTTGGCTCGCTTCAGACGTTGCTCGAGCTGCGCGATGTCGCGCCGGCGATTGCGCTCGTCCCCCTGCGGGCCGTTTCCATCCGCGGGCACGCCCCGGATTTGCCGCGAAATCTGGTCGATCCAGGTGTCCCGTCCGCCGCTGATGGCAGCCAAAACCTGGAAGTCATTCTGGAGGAAAACGGTCTGTAGCAGGCTGGCTTCCATCGAGCGGTCGCAGTCGCAGTTGCTCTCGCGAATGCTGCGGCCAAAGACCGTCAAGGCGAAGCCCGACTGCCCTTGACCGCCCCGGGCATTGGCCCCCGGAATGCCGATGGCCCGGCTCTTCACGTCGGTGAGCATCGTGGCTGCCCTGGTGTCCGACGCCGTTGCCATCTGAATGGCGTCGTAGGCGACTTCCGCCGGCAATCGCCGCGGAACGGCGCGGCTGAAGTTCCGCTCGTCCTTGGCATTGGTTTCATTCGGCATCCAGGAAAGCTGGTACGTGCGGCTATTGAGAATCTCCCGATGGACCCACTTCATGTCAAAGCCGTGCTCGATGAAACCCTTGGCGAGGTAATCCAGCAGCGGCTTGTTGCTCGGCGGATTAGCCAGGCTCATGTCATCCGGCGGCTGGACGATGCCGACGTTAAAGTAGCTGGCCCAGGCGCGGTTCACGAATGCCGGGGCGAAGTACGGATTGTCCTTCGATCGCAGCCACTCCATAAGCAGCTTGCGGGCGTCGTCGGTTTGCGTCAGGTTGAGCGTATCGCCGCCGAGCACGCGAGCCGACGGAACAGAAACCGGCTGAGGGCGACGGTTGTTGTTGTTCGGCCGGCGGTTCTGATTGGCGGGCCGTTGATTGACGTAGACCTCAGCAAAGGGAATCGTCTTTCCCTCCTTGATCTTCTCGGCGTACATGCGGCGGATCTCGTTGCCGTTCATCCGTTTCCCTGGCTCAATGCCCAGTTCGGCCAGCATCTCACGATACTGCTGTTGCGATTCCTGATCGCGAGCACCGGTGACGCCAACCGTCACAGCCGGGAAGAACCCCTTAAAGGCGTCGAAGTCAGCCTTCGACCACTGATCGAACGGGTGCTTGTGGCACTGGGCGCACTGGATGCGAATGCCGAGAAACGTGTAGGCGAAGCCGATCGCCCGTTCTTCCGGCTGGCGGAGGTTCTGGCGAGCCCAGAAATAGGGCATCGTCGGTCGATCGGCGAACTTTTTGTCCGAATCGGGATGATAAAGCTCGCTCATCTCCTTGCAATATTCCGCGTAGGACTGTCCGTCGCGGCGGCTCTTGGAGACGATGATTCCTTCGGCAAGCTGATCAAAGGGCATATTTTCGGCAACCCGCTTGTAAATCCAGTCGTACCACGCCTGAGTGGCGGAACCGGTCAGACCCTGATTCACCTGGTTGAGCTGGCGGTCATTGTTGCCGGTGTAGTCATTGAGCTTCGTGGTCCACCAAGCGACATAGGCCGGCGTTTCCAGAAGCTGATCGATCTTGGCGGACCGTTTGGTTGGCGATTCGTCGGCGAGAAAGGCCTCCACCTCGGCGACGGTCGGCAGCGTACCCGTCAAATCGAGGTAGACGCGGCGGAGGAATTCAGCGTCCGTGCACAAGTCCGAGGGGACAACGCCGAGCTTCTTCAGCTTTTCTACGACCAACTCGTCCACTTTGTTGTTGGTGGCGACCTGCGGGTACTTGTCGCCGAATTGGTCGCTCACGGGGCGGATGACCGGAATCGGCACAACGGCATTGTCGTAATACACAACCAGATGCGTATCGCCCTGATCGGTGGCCGCGACCAAGCCGGTGTCGGTGACCTTGGCGACCTGCTCGCTATTGCTTTGGAAGCGGCACAGAGGGGTAACGTCTTCGCGTGTGCCATCCGGCCATACGGCTACGGCCTTCATCTGGACCGTCTCGCCGCTTCTGGTGAACTGAATTTCCGGCGGCGTTACTTCCAGACGCACGAGTTTCTGCACGTCTTCGGCGGCGAACTTCGCCCCCGCTTCAATCCAGCGGCGGAAAACGTGGTACTGCCAGGTGTCTTTCTTGTACCGCTGGCCCCCTTCGTGCATATCGGCGTCGGTGGGCTTGCTGAGGATCAAACTTTCGAGCGGATTTTTCACATCCACTCGCGGGCTGTCAGCCGCAAGCAGAGCTTCGTGATCGGCCTGGAAGTCGTACCCGAAGAGCGACAGCCGGAAGCCGCCACGGCCCTGAAAGGACCCATGGCAACTGCGACCATTGCAGCCCAGCCGGCCAAACAGCGGTGAGACATGGCGCTGAAAATTTGGCTCGTCTTGCACATCAGCGTTGGCAAACCGCTGCGTCACAGGCGCCAACTCCGGCATCTCGTCTCCCCATGCGCTGACAGTTGTCGCGGCAAATGCCAGCGCACCGAGCATTCCATAAATACCGATCCGCATGGTCATCCTCCGGGAAGGGGCATCCCTGAAACTCGTGCGTCACGTTTTTCAGTGTCGCAGGATTTGGGCTTAGGGCGGGTTGGATTATTTGTCTTTGGTGCCGGGTGATTGGTTGACCGTTGGCTTGTTCCTTTTTGCGCCGGGGCGCTTTTCCGACCTGGCGGTAACTTTCGCCTTGGGCCTGGATTGCTGGGCGGAACGCATCAGCAGGTCGAGCTGCTTCTCGACGCGTTTTTCGCGGTCGGAACCGATTTTGGAGAGCTCGTCGTCGATACGCGTCAGACGTTCCTGGGCTCGCTGCTGCTCGAGACGCAACATCTCCGCCCGCACGTCCATTTGCTCGTTCAAGAGCTTCCGCAACTGGGCGCGAATCTCGTCGGTGCCGACCATGACCATCTGGGCCGTCAATAACTGGATTTGTGAGCGAAGCGTCCAGTTTTTGAGTTCCAGATCGTATAACTTCGGATCGCGCTCCTTGATGTTCGCCAGCCGCTCGGATGTTTGATAAATGTCCCGAATCGCCTTTTCATATTCCTTCGGCCGATTGCTTTTGAGCGAGGCCAAAACGTCCTTGAGCGCCGGGTGATTCCGCTCGACGAAGGTCATTACCGCGGATTCGCGCTCGGGGGTCACCGCCATCGGCGGACGTGCCCCGCGACCAGGCGGTTCCGCCTGGCCGCGAGCGCTTTCATTTTCCTGGGCCAACAGCAGCCCGAGCGGAAGAAAAGCTAAAGTCAGCAAGAGCAGGATCCGAATCATCGGTAATTTGCCTCTCTGCATCGATTGTCAAGATTCGTCGTGCGTGGAAGGGCGGTCGAGATCCGAATCGGTCGCCGATTGATTGAACACGGCAGCGCTGATCCAGGAAGGAAGCGACTCCTCGGACGATAGTTCGGCCTCCATCGTCGCAGGAAATTCGTACGGCTCGCTCTGGACAATCTCCCGTACTGTCTCGCGAGTCTGACTCCAGACCTCAGCCAGTTCCCGACGATCGAACGGCGGAGGGGCAAAGACTGCTGTAATGGTGTCCAACTGGCTCCAGACAACCGCCAATACGAGCGCGGCTGAAGCGCCCAGGGACATCCAGGCGATTCGCCGCGGCCACGTGGTCAAGCGCCTCTGGTTCGCGGCCGGTACAACACACTCGTTCTCATGCGTTTCGACGACCCCAATTGCCTGCATCAATTCCACGGCCAGCGCCAGCGCTTCGCGGGCAGACTGATCGTCGGCCAGGCGACTTTCAAATGCTGATCGCTCATCGCCCTGCAATTCTCCCGACACGTAGCAGAACGCGAGCCAGTCCAGTTCGTCCTGCTCCAGTCGCTCGTAACTTGCCTCGCTGGTCATCGTTTGGCCTATTTCGATTCGTCGTCTCTTCGTTTCAATCGCTCTCGCAACTTCATCAGCGCCGTTCGCATCCGTCCGAGTGCCGTGCCGAGCGGAATTTGCAACTCTTTGGCGATCACGGCAAAGGTTTTGTCCTCGTAAATCCGCATGCGAACTACTTGCCGCTCTTCCGGACGGAGGCTCGCCAGTTCGTCCCGAATAATCTCTACCGTTTCAAACCGCACCAACCGATCATCAATCGTGCTCCAATCTCCATTCGACTGCCATGCCACCTGGCGGACGACCTTGTCTCCAACCGCTTCCCGCCGCCGTATGGCCATCGCCTCGTGATACGCCACCCGGAACAACCAGGCCTTGCGGGTTTCCTGTCTCGTTTCGTGTCCTCGTTCGACAAGCCGAGCAAACGTCGTTTGGAGCACGTCCGCCGCCAGTGCCGGATCGCGTACCAGACCCACCAGGAACCGGCGCAGCTCTTCGCCATGGTCCAGGTAAAGCGCCGCCACGATCGAGGGCTCAAGTTTTCCTTCGTCCGCGGCTGACAAAGTCGCGCTCCTGCCGGCCTCGGCATTCAGCGGCTTACCAGAAAGATGCGCATTGCCGAGAGTTTATTGTGAAATCCCCAATGTCGGTCCGGCTTGCCGCCGGTAAATACTTGCCAAGCAATGGTTTACGCCTTGCCATCGGCGCTCGTCTTGCGGCTATAGTTGTCCGGTATAATGCCGCGTTCTGGGCCTGGCAAGCCGCACGAACTGCGAATTCGTGCGTAGTTCACTGCAACGGCTTGGTCCGATCTGGGGGAATTTTGAAGGAATCTGCATCTGCATGTTAATTGGTCCGATTTTTTCCCGCGAGCTAGTCACGGCGCCCCGCCGGCCCCAGCATTTCATCTATCGCACGGCCTATGCGTTTGGACTGTTCCTGCTGATGGTCACCGCCTGGCTGGTGATGGTGGGGACGCAGGAGGTTCGCACGGTCGGAGACGTGTCCCGGTTCGGGGCCATGTTGTTTCAGATTCTTGCGCCCCTGCAGTTGGCACTGGTGACCTTTCTGGCGGCCCAGTCGGCGACCAGCGGGGTGGCCCAGGAGAAGGATCGACGGACGATTCTGCTGCTGCTCATGACGCGGCTGACCAACCACGAACTAGTTCTGGGCAAGCTGCTGGCCAGTCTGCTCGATGTGCTGGTCATGCTGCTGGCGGGACTTCCTGTCTTCGTGCTGATGACGCTCTTTGGCGGGATTTCTATAGAGCAGATTGCCAAAGTGTTTGCCGTGACGTTGATGACGGCCTTGGCGGCCGGAAGCCTGGGCTCGACCGTAGCTCTTGCACGCGAGAAGACATTTCAGTCGCTGGCAATCACCTCCCTGGTCTTGGTCTTGTGGATCGGCCTGTGGGAGGTCGTCGCGGCCTTGTTTGGAGATCGCGTCATTGCCGGCATGCCCCTGGCCTGGGTGGCGACCGCGGCCAGCCCCCTGCGCGCCATTCTGGCGGCGGTGCAACCCTTTGGAAACTCGTTCCGCGGCTGGCCGGCTGGCGAATTGGCATTTGTGGCGCTGGCGGCAATTGCCACGGCGGCTCTCAACGCCTACGCCATTTGGCGGCTGCGCGTATGGAACCCTGGACGTGATATCCTGCCCGTACAAAATGACGAGAGCCCTAAGCACAGCATCTGGAGCGCCGATCACGATGTGCGGCAGCTTGAAGCACGTGCAAAGGGGGCATCGGCTGGGGACGCTGCTGCTGCCGCAGAATCGGCTCGAGCGGGTCACGTGGATGCCCGCGTCCGCAGGAGCAGCGAGCCAAGCCGCGAAGTTTGGGACAACCCGGTGCTATGGCGCGAAATGTGTACATGGGCGTACGGTAAAAAGGCACTTGTCATTCGACTTGCGTACCTGGTGCTGTTTGCGATGGCGGCCGCGGGGGTCTATTGGACGGTGCGCAGTGGGGCGGCGCTGGCGCAGACCAGCGGGGGGGGCGCTATCCCGGCCGCAGTTTTGCCACTGGCCCCCTTTTTTCTCGTGAGCCTGGTGATCGTCAATGCGCTGGCCGTGACGAGCATCACCAACGAGCGAGACGGAGGTTCGCTGGACCTGCTGTTGGTCACCGACCTGACGCCGCCGGAGTTCATCTTTGGCAAAATGCTCGGCGTGGCCTATGTCACGCGAGAGATGGTCGCACTGCCGCTGGTGTTGTGCCTGTACTTGTGGCTCGTCGGCGGGATGACGTTTGAAAACCTGGTCTGGCTGCTGCTCGGGCAGATTGTCATGAATGTCTTCGTGATCATGCTGGGCATTCACTGCGGCATGCATTACGCCAATAGTCGCAGCGCCATCGGCGTCAGCCTCGGGAACGTGTTTTTCCTGTTTCTCGGCGTCGTTACGCTGATCTTGTTCATGATCTCCTTCAGCGGATCGTTCCAGACTCAGCTCGCGCCGTTTCTGGCGTTTATTGTGGGAGGAGGAGTCGGTCTGTTTGTCATGTTGGGAGTTCGCAACCCGTCGAGTGCCATCACACTCGCCTCCGGAGTGCTTCCGTTTGCCACTTTCTTCGCGGTCACCAGCTTCCTGCTTGAGCACTACTTGCAGGTTTTTCTCGTGGCCAGTGCCGCTTATGGTTTTGCGACGGCGGCGATGCTCGTGCCGGCCCTATCGCAGTTCGACGTGGCGATGGGGCGGACGAAGTTGGCGGGGGACGACTAACGTAGGACGGGTTTCCAACCTGTCCAATCGGTTTTCTGGACAGGTTGCAGAGCTTCCTACGCCAGCCGCTGGCCCAGCTCAGATTCCACGTCGTCGATCTTCACCCGCCACTGTTTCAGGCTGTCCCGGTCGCGGATCGTAACGGTCTTATCCTGAAGCGACTGGCCGTCGACCGTAATACAAAACGGCGTTCCGGCTTCATCCTGGCGGCGGTAGCGACGGCCGACTGCTCCCTTCTCGTCATAAAAGACGTGCCACCGCTGCTTGAGCGCGCGGTAAATGTCCTGTGCTACCTCCGGCATTCCCTCCTTCTTCACGAGCGGGAAGACGGCGGCCTTCACCGGCGCGATCCGCGGATGAAACTTCATCACCACGCGGGTTTGCATCTCTCCCTTTTCATCCGGCGCTTGATCCTCGCAGTACGCCTCGCAAAGGAAGGCGAGCGTCCCGCGGTCGGCGCCAGCGCTCGGCTCGATGACGTGCGGGATGAAGCGCTCGTTGGTCAGGTCGTCGCGATACGAAAGGTCTTTGCCCGACCCTTTCCACTTCGGCTTGCCATCCGGCCCTTGCTCGACGACGAGTTGCCCATCCCTGGCCACAAGCTTGCCTTCCATGTGGCTGCGGAGGTCGAAATCGCCGCGATGAGCGATCCCTTCCAGCTCGCCAAATTCTCCCGCCGCCAAAAAGGGAAACGCGTACTCGATGTCGCTCGTGCCGCAAGAATAGTGACTCAGCTCCTCCTTGTCGTGCTCGCGGAGCCGCAGCCGGTCGCTGGCCAGCCACAGGTCGGTATACCACTTCACGCGGCGGTCGCGCCAGTACTGATACCACTGCGGCGAGCTTTTTGGATGGCAAAAAAACTCGATTTCCATCTGCTCAAACTCGCGCGAGCGGAACGTGAAATTCTTTGGCGTGATCTCATTGCGAAAGCTCTTGCCCATCTGCGCGATGCCAAACGGAACGCGCACGCGAGTGCTATCGCAGACATTTTTGAAGTTAACGAAGATTCCTTGCGCCGTCTCCGGACGCAGAAATGCTGCATCCTCTTCAGTTCCCAGCGCTCCCACGATCGTTTTGAACATGAGATTGAAATCGCGCGGGTCAGTAAGCGTCCCCAGGCTCTTGGCGTCCGGCCCAAGTACTTTGCCGTAGTCACTCGGGTCGATCTTGGCCAACGAAATGAGGGGGCTTTGCCACGTCAGATCGGCGGCATCCTTTGCCCGCAAGTTGAGAAATTTGAGCGCCCGATGTTCGATGTCCGCTTCCTGGTTCTCTTCGACGGAGGTCGTGACGAAAAGCTTCTGGCCCCTGGATTCGACCCAGCGCCCCGGCACCTGGTCGTAGCGATACCGCTTCTTCGACTCTTTGCAATCGACCATTTTGTCCACGAACAGATCGTAGTGCCCCGAACACTTCCACACCTGCGGATGCATGATGATGGTGCAGTCGAGTCCGACCATCTCATAGGCTTCCGGAGCTCCCGGCGGCGCGGCCAGGTCGTCGTGGCCGGTGACCATGTCCCGCCACCAGGCCTCCTTGATGTTTCGCTTCAGCTCCACGCCGAGCGGACCGTAATCCCAGAAGCCATTCAGCCCGCCGTAGATCTCGCTCGACTGGAACAAGAACCCGCGGCGCTTGCAGAGCGAGACCAGCTTTTCCATTTCCATGGCAATACCAAAGGCAAAAGGGTTCGGCAAAGTCACAATTTACCGGCTGTCGTTCCGTCTGGTCTATGCCACTGTCACGCGCATCTTCACCAGGTCCAGTCGCGGCACGAGGTCGAACCGGTCGATGCCGGCGGCAAGGGCAATGTCGCTTTCGAGTCCAATCTCAACCAGATGGCGGCCACCGCGGCTCCGCCGAAGGGCGCGAACCAGCGAATCGTTACCGTCATCCTCCGATCGACACGCGCGCCAGACATCGGCCGCAATTTGAGCCTGGTCGTTGAGAGAACACTTGTTGTCCCGGTCTTGGACGAGTTCTTCTACGATGGCTCCGGCCAGCAGCGTATCCTCGCCAGTCACCTCCCCCTCCGTGCCGGCGCAAACCAGCGCTACCCCACTGGAAGCTGGAGGCGAGAGTTCCGCCGTCAGTTCGCGGCAAACCGCCGAAAAGTTGACAAATGCCCCTAGCAGAACACATCGGGCCTTGGAGCAGCGCGCCATGGCCCGTGTGCCGTTGGTAGTCGTGAAAACAACCGTGCGGCCGCCGACAGCAGCCGGAGTGTATTCCCGCGGCGAATTCCCCAATGGAAAGCCGTCAATCCGCAATCCGCCGCGCTCACCGGCGAGCAGTGCGGCCGGCAAATTTGCCGCTAGCCGCCGCGCGTCATCGACTTCCTGGCAAATGAACACGTCGCGAGCGCCGCTGGCCAGCGCGTACACAATGGTCGTCGTGGCACGCAGCACATCCATGACGACTACCAATCGGCCGGAGAGCCTTTCCGGTTCGACAAGCGACGGCAGCAGATAGACGTCCAGCGGCGTGGGCATCCTGGCGCGGCGTCTTAAGAATTCCCGCAACCAGTGGTCGCGGCATTACCAGAACGCGAAGTCGATTACCACCCCATGACCATGTTGGATTCGATTACCTTCCGGGCGGCTTCCAGGTCGGAGCCCGTCTCGTGCATGTAGAGACGAATCGCGTGCACTTTGTCTCCGGCGGCTTTGGACAGGCAATCCCGGGCAACGCCGCAAACGTCCATCCGCGTGTTGGTCAGACCGAGCGCCCCTTTACTGATCACCCACGTGTCCCTGGGCCGCTTGGTCATACGGATCACCCGATCGTGCGGGTAGGCTTCTTTGACCACGTTCGTCGCGTGCGATTCGTCGGCAGCCCAGGTGATGATGATGTGAGCATCGGTTTCAACCTCAAACAGCGGCATGGAAAACTCCTTCCCTCAATGGGACGCTTGGAGGATCGTGGCGGACGTCACCCTGGGGCGGCGGCCAGGATTGATGAAGAGAAACGAGCGAGAGGCAATCGTGAAGTGCGGCAAACCGCAGGTACAAGGCCGCTAATCGTGCGACGTGGGATGGCTGCCCCCAGCACGGCCACCACGTCACTGCCGGCTGGTACTGACCATCCAATTCGCTTCCGGGAGATACCACGGTTCCGCCTCGAGGCGCGGTAAGTGGATCAAGCACGCAACTGCACTTAAGCATCGCCCATAAAGACAGTTTTGGCAAGTGCGAGTTGCACCATTACCTGGCAGCAGCGCTGCAAAACACGCCTCATTTTCCGATGCAATACAGTGCTTCGTTAGACCGCAGCAGCATTCGGTCGCCCACTACTGCCGGGCTGGCGTTGAACACGCTTTTGTCGAGCGGCGGCACGTGCGAAACCAACTTATATTCCGGCTTCGCTGCCACCACGTAGACCCCGCTTTGGCGGCTGACGTAATACACATTGCCGCCTGCCAGCACGGGCGAGGCATAGATGCGATCCGAGCGTGGCTCGAGCCGCTGATCGTACTTGAGCTCGCCGGTCGTCGCGTCGGCGCAATACACAATGCCGCGGCTTTCATTGGCCCAGAAAAGGTGGTCGTCGTGGTACACCGGGGAGGAAACATTGGACCCGCGATTGACCTCCCAAAACGGCATTACCTCGCCGGTTCCGCCCAGCTTGATGGCGATGCCAGTGCCGGCGCGGCCGCCGATGGCGACCACAATGCCGTCAAATGCCATAGGACTTGGACAAACATAATCTTGCACTCCAGGACAGGTCCACAGCTGCTTGCCGCTGGCCGGATCGAGCCCCTGCACCTCTCCCTGCATGGAAACGACGAGCTCCGGCGTTTTAGCGCCGCCATCGGTCGCCAGCACGGGCGAACTCCACGCCCGCCGCATGCGGGGAGTGGACCAGACCTCATTTCCCGTTTTCTTGTCGAGCGCCACCAGCGAGCCGCTCTCCACGCTGGCGTTGACGATCACCAGGTCCTTGTACAGTACCGGCGAGGTGGCGGACCCCCAGTTATGGGTCCGATCGCCAACCGATTTCGTCCATAGGTGCTGGCCGTCCAGAGTCAAAGCAACGACCCCTGACTTGCCAAAGAACACGTAGACGTTTTGGCCGTCGGTTGCGGGCGTGCTGCTGGCAAATCCGTGCAGCGCTCCGAAACCGCGAAACTCCTGCTCCGGTTGTTTGGCGGGCAAGTCGTAGCGCCACAATTTCTTGCCGCTGGGCAGGTCGAAACAAAGCACGTGACGTGTGAGCTGGGACATTTCGCCGGGATCATTCTCACTTAGTCCATAGCCCGAATAGCAGGTCACCACGACCTTGTCCTTCCAAATAACTGGCCCCGAAGCGCCCGGGCCTGGAAGCTCCGTCTTCCAAACGAGGTTGGTGGAGTTGTCCCAGGTGGTGGGAATCTTCGCGTCCGCGGCACTGCCGTCGCGCGTGGGGCCGCGAAACTGCGGCCAGTCTGCCGAAAATGCGGGCGCTGAAAGCGCAGCCAGCAGCCAGGCCGCTGCAATTGTCCCAGCGCAGAAGGAATTCACGGCAATCAATCGGGGTGGTAGGACGTTGAACATGGTCAGGGCTCAAGGAGGGTGTAAAAACTAGCGACAGCCGGTGGTAAGTACCGCGAAGGGGTCGTCAGGTTTTTGCCAATAGTACGAATACGGGCCGATTCGTCAGCTTCCCCCGACGGAACGAAGATAGTCTTTCACTGCCGCCGAGCGTAGCATGATCCCCGAAATCAGCCCACACACGCCGTTGACAACGTCACAGGCGAACAGGCTCCCAATCTGGTAGCTGGGCAGCCGATGGAGGCCCCACCATAACCGGCCAGCTGCTCGCGACAGCGTTACCAGGCCGATCACGATTACGACCCCGACAAAGGGCAATAACATCGGGATCGACAAATAAAAGGAGAAACTGGCGGCCACGACAATTCCCCATACGCCGCCGACTCCCCACAGCAGACGTGCGACGACGAGCTGCCAAGGGGGAGTGGCCAGCCGCTGGACAAGCCACGATGCCGATTCCGTTGCGGTTGTCGGGGCTGGTTCTTCGGCCAGTTCCGCCATCACCGGTTCGGCGAAGGAAAGATCCTGCGTCCAGACCGCGCTGGCAGCCGGCGCAGGTATCGCGGCCTGACAACCGGCGGCTGAAAGCCACTGCCGCCACTGGTCGGCATTCTCGCTACCGGCATGGCCGGTTAACACTTGCAGCGTCCAAAGTGCGTCGCCGCGCAGGGGACTGGCTTCGTCTGCAACGATTGCCACCAGCGTGTCGGCTGCGCTGAGATCGCCGGTAGCCGCCAGGGCGACAACGCTTCGCCGTCGGATTGGGAGAGGTACGTGTGGATTGACGATTTCCGGCAGCAGAAATCGGCGCGGGTAGCTCGCACACTCGGGCCGAGGCGGATCGATCGGCGTCGCCGGCTGCTCGTGCAGCCACGTTTGCCATTGATCAAAGAGTTCGATCGGCCGCAGGCCAAATTGCCGTGAAAAAGCCGTTTCGGGGTCGTCCTTGGGCCCCAGGTTGCGAACGAACGCGATGAATTTCTCCCGCCGCTCGCCCGACGGCGATAGCAGAAAGAACGCTGCCAGCGAATTGGCCAGAGCATTAAGCTCGGAAAGTTGCTTGAGCTCATCGGCATCTTCTTTGGCCAGCACGAGCCGAGTCCACGCCAGCGCCGAGAAGCTGAAGAGCTGGTCCCAAAGTTCTCGCAGCCGCTCTGGGCCTGCCGTGCCGCGCAGAAGGCGCAGGCTCTGGCGCATATCCGCTTCGTAGCGGTCTTCACGACTGATGAAACCAGTCAGCGCGGTCCCCAGCCACTGGGGCGCAGCAAATCGCCAGTAGCGCCGCACCAGCGCCAAAGCAATCGCATTCCGCAGTCCATGAGATGGAGAACCAGCATAGCGACGAAATGTCTCCTGGCAGATTCGCACTTCATCCGCCCACCACCGCTGCACGGAAATAGCGCCATGCGGCATGTGCCGCGCGTGCAGTTTGTCAAACTGTTCCTGATGTTCGACGCCGATTACCAGCAGCGGATAGCGCAGGACGATCTCGCGCTCCAGCACGTCGCTCATCTGTCGGCGAACCTCCTCGACATGCCGCGGGAACTCGCTGTCGATCGTGGACTGACCCAGGAACCAGCCATGCACCATTCCGAAATCAACGTAACGTCCCTTTTCGCGCGTCAGCAGCCGGGCCTGCCGCCTGGCAAATGAGACGGGAAGCAGCCAGGCATACACGAACTGAATCGCCACGACGGCGACAACCGCCAGGAAAATGAGGCCTAGAATCGTGCCGGCTCCCGAGAAGAACCGCCAAATCGAGAACCCGCCGGTGAGCGCATGCGAGCCAAGTGTCGCGTACACGAGCGTCATGACCAGCATGATGACGAGCATCCACACCGTCGTGCTCCAAGGCGACCGCTGGATGGGCGGCTGCCATTCAACTCCCGCGGCAATCTCCCGCAGCCGTTGCCGCCGAGCCACAAGTCCCCAGGCCACCGCCCAACCGATAAATGC
>Ga0075418_10005928_pt1 | contig 13804 bp, 13 predicted proteins | sample SoiMetdeltSBSDD2_FD_81776 | JGI IMG/M metagenome (GOLD analysis project Ga0075418, IMG submission 81776) | Bulk soil microbial communities from a Populus tree surrounding site in Tennessee, USA - Soil MetaG P. deltoides SBSDD2 | ecosystem: Environmental > Terrestrial > Soil > Tree plantation...
TGATGCGGACAACAAGACAAAGTTTCAACTACTATTGATGATTCAAAAGCCAGCTTTGTACATTGTAAACCGTCCCATCAATATCAACGCTGTAGTCCGTGAGACATTCAAATTCTTATTATTGTTCTTCTTCTACTCCTCCTCTGCTGATGAAGAGTCATCAGGACAAGATCAAGAGCAAGAAGGAGAAGATGAAGATGACCTTGAAGGGGGTAACTAAACAACAATAATGACGATTCATCAGACAAGGAATCTTTAGAATGAAACTGAAATAAATAACACAGCTGCAATGATACCTCTTCTAAGCAATTAAACCAGTGGGTTGTCTAATCGTAGGACTCTTTGCGCTAGCAGAAAGATATAATTTTTTGTTTCCTCATCTCAATTCCAAGTGATCTAAGCGGATTGAAAGAACCGTGAGGCGAAGGTGCCTAGCTGTCTAGGAAATGCAGCGCTGCATTGAGTAGCTATTATTATATTCTCTTATTGTCTAGCAAGGACCTAATGCTACTTCGTGGCATTTTTACCACTCCTTTACACCCGACAGGCTGAGGATTCTTCACCTAGATTAACTTACAAAAGCCATAGTCTTAACCCTTGTCCACATGATCTATGGAGAGTCAATAGAGATAAATGAATACCATCGATGCTCATAAAAGAAACTCTATGCCTTCCATGTCGCCATAAAAAGTGATGCGATCTCTGCTGCACTATAATGGTTTTTAGCAATTTCAATTCGGTCTTTTGCCTCTGGTCTATCTATAGACCCTAGGTATCTCATGAGGTTCTGGGTTAGTATTTCTACTGCATAACCCGGGCAGTCGATGACTCTTGCTCTGGCCTTGTCTCGAACTCCCTGTCTGCTATGTCTACAAGGAAGTAGACGACAGAATTTTTCTTAAGCGATCGAATCTTAACCTCACTTGACGAGTGCTGAGCTGCAAAATTTTTGTTCTTGGTTACCATGTTCTAATCGATTTAAGAGAGTCTATTACTCCTACTTGTATAGATAGACACAAACTAGCAAAGAATAATGTTGGCAGGTTCTATAGTACCTATGCGTCCACAATATGGACAAAATTTCGGAATGGTCTTATGAACTGAAATGCTAATTATCTGAAACTTTGTCTTACATTCATTGCATGAAAAGGTCGCAGCTATCAATTTTAATCAGGATTTCTTGGCACAATCTTGCTTTTGAAGGTGTTGTCGTTAACTTTCTTCTTCTTCTTTCTCCTTCTTTGCATCTGATTCCGTAGGCTCAGTCAGCCTGAATCGACTTCCAACCTTTATAATGAATGGTCCTATAAATGTCGTTACTATTGTTACCACACCAAGCAGTGGCAGAATGAAAGGAGTAATGGCATTTACATCCTGTCCTCCCTTGGCAACGATCAATGATACTTCTCCTTTTGTAGCTGATATTCCGAGGCCTGCTCTAAGGGCAGTTGTACTGTCATATCGCGCCCTTACTAAAATGCCCGTGACTATCAGAAGCTTTGAGGCAAAGGAGGTCAATATGAGAATTATGGCAGGGATTATGAACGCAGGGATCAACGATACATTCATGAGCGCCCCTATTGACACAAAGAATAGCGCTGCAAACATATCTCGTAGGGGAATTGTGATTATCCTTGCCACTGCTGCACTCTTGCTCTCGGCTACAAGTACTCCTGCAAGAAAGGCACCAACTACGACAGACATGCCCAGGCCGTTTGCAAGGAATGACAACCCAAAGGCGATACTGAGGATCGTTATTAGGAGCAGAGCATAATCGTTTGTCTTACCAACCCGATCGATTATGCGAGGAATGAACTTGCTGCCTATCACGATTACGCTGCCAATGAATCCCCCAACTATTCCAAGGACGATAGCGATGTTCAAAATGGACATGTTACCGCCAGTTGCAACAAATGATTGCAAGACACCAAGAGCGCTGATGGCAATTATGTCCTCGACTATCAACATTCCAAGAATAAGAGTAGATGACTTGTCCCGTATTAAGCCTACATCCTCAAGTATCCTGATCGTGATGACAGTGCTTGTAATTGATAATGCCAAGGCAAGAAAGAGAGAGTCATAAAAATGGAACCCAAGGCTTTGAGCAATTAAAAATACTATCAATAGTGTTCCTAGTACCTCTGCAAGAGCAGTAGCTATGGATATCTTGCCCACCGATCTGAGTTTGGCTATTGGGAATTCGGTGCCAGTAACAAAGAGTAGCATGATTATGCCTAGCTCTGCAAAGAGATTTAGCGTCTCGGGGCTATTGACAAGGCTGAAAGGAGGGGTGTAGGGTCCAATTATCATTCCGGCAATAATATAGCCTATAACCATGGGCTGCTTCAGTTTGTACGTGATTGCAAGCATTATCGCTGCGACTATCATGATTACTGCAATATCTTGAACCACAAAGTCTATTGGATCATTGCCAATTGCAAAGAATTGTGGAAAAACAGTAGTAGTAGTATTTCCTGCACTTGTTGTAGCCGCTGAAAGGTTCACTGCAATTGTTATGTTCAACTTACATAAAAAGACAAAGTGGGACGGAGGGAAGAGGAAGGAGGGATGACAAAACTAATTATACGAATACTACTACATTCAACCAATCCTGTTGCATTTTAAAATTAGCAAGCGCCGCCTCATCTACCTCGCATTTGGTGCGGCTACCTTTCTGATCGCCTATTCGGGGGGAGCGGCGTTACCTATGAGCGAACAGGAAGCTGAGACATTGATACGAGAGTTCTCGAGGCAGATAGGGAACATAGACCAGAACGGCATATTTCTGAACAATATCCGAATCACCCTGATAATGTTTATACCTGCAGTAGGGTCAGCATTTGGAGCATTCTCTGGTTTCGCCACCGGCTCAATTTTTAGCGCGCTTGCAAGCTCGACTCCCGCGCTAGGAGAGGTCTCGCCTCTTGCCATCTTGATGACGCCATTTGGCATAATGGAAGTGTTCGTATACGGCCTTGCCATGTCAAGGAGCGCAATGCTAATCTATTACCTTCTAAAGAGAATGCCTTGGCGTAAATACCTCGTCCCAACTCTGATAGAACTGGGTATTGCCATGGGGGTATTATTTACAGCCGCAGTAGTAGAATGGCAAATGATAGAACGATTCGGCAGTAGTCTTGACGAGAGCATGGCCCTTGATCCAATGGAATCATGAGGATTCTTACAGGCAGCACGCTGTGCATGATTGCGCATCTTTTTTTAGTAAAATTTATCTATTGACCGAAATTTTTTGTTACAATTTTCAGCTACTGTGATCTGTTATTGCTCTTGCATAGACTGACTGACCGACCATACAATAGAGTAGTTCTTGAGTGCCGAGGCTTATTGGCTATGAAACACTACAGAGGTAATATACTCCTGCCACATAATTGTCCCGACAAAGACATATAACAGTCAAGCACGGAGAATATATACCTCTGCGTAGTATAAGATGCTTCATTAAAGTAACCAAATCTAAAGGTTCTGAAATCTCAAACAAAAAAGAATATATAAAAAGAAAAAAAATTATTGACTTTCTCCACATGCAGGACAGATCTTCTGTGACTTAGGCATCTTTGCGCCGCATTCAACACAGTATCTAATTAAGCCTTTATCATCGCCCTGCATAATGCCAACAGACCTATTTTGTATTGATGACATACACAAAAAATAGCCCCATTTGGTATTTAAACTCCGGCTAGAAATTATGGTATGTTTGCCTCTTTGTTTGATCTACGACCACAACAGATAGGTCGCTGAACTCCTTTCCTTCAAGGTCGACGACCCTGCCTCTGAATGCGGTTTCCTTATCCGTCGTCAGATGCTCAAAGACCCAAACCTTCAGCTTAGTGGTGTCGATTCCACTTTCACGCAAGAATTTTGCAATTTCGGATTGCATAAAATGTCTTGATCTATCTCTGGGCCAAGGCCGAGGTAGCAGTATTACACTTTTACCCTCACTAATTGCCCCTAGCATTTCCCGCTTTTTATCCTCAATGTCATCTGTTATGTGGAAGGTAACAATGAAAGCCTTGTCGGTAGGGACGTGTGCTTTGGCTGCCGCCACTTGGATGGAGCTGATGCCGGGAATGATCTCGACATTGTCGCTTCCAAATATTTCAAGCAGCCTGTCTACAACCTCTGATTCAGAGAAATTGACATCACCTGTAAAAGGTACAGTGCAGTACTCGCCATCCTTCATTTTCGCATAAATATCTTGATAAATGTCCTCTTGTGTCTGCATTGTGACCTGGAATACCTGCTGCTTATTTTTGTCAATAAAACCTTCAATTGTTGATAGTGTATACTTGTAGCCTACTACGTAATGCGACTTGGCAATGGCTTCCTTAGCTATATCAGTAAGATATTTTGGCGAACCAGGACCGACACCTATAACGAATAGCTTTCTTAGCAATATGTGAACTGTAGGCAACAGGTTGCCTAATTATACTATTACTTTGCAACCACTATATCATACCCTACAATGCGTTCTCTTTACCTTTGGGATCTTGTAGGATAACCTGAGATTTTCCGTTGCAGATATTTTATATCTCCCACTTGATAAATAGAGCATCAAACAACATTTTGGAGTACAAGTCTTAAATTTAGATCATGTTTTTATCAAATTCATAAGTGGTCTCCAATCCATACGCTGAAACTCAAGTGGATCTTTTACAGGATATTTTACCCATCCCTTCACTATTGAGAACTTGAAAACCTTGGCTTTGTAGCCTGTATTAATTTTCACCTTAAGAAGAGTCCCCCAATCCTTTTCCTCTGAGAAGACGTCCAGAATTTGACTAAACGGAACCTCGAGGTTTTCAGGGCTCTTGACGATATCTTTTTTGAGGTGTTCTAGATTGTAACCTTCTGCCGGCCTAAAGACGTTTTCACCTGCTTCAAAACGCTTTAGTTGTCTAATGGAATGGGTTTCATGCATTTTATAAGTCATCTCTGTCTTTGTGATAAAGGCAAGACGCTTGTCCGTAACTATTAGCATGCCTTCTTTTCCGCGCTTGAAAAGTCCTTCCTCTCCTCCCCATACCCAGAAGAGGTGACCTTTGATCTCTTCATCCCAGTCAACCAATTGCAAGATACGCAAGCAAATGCTGTATTATAATTTATTGAGGAGAGAAAGACCTCACAAGCAGGATTGGATTGACGGCTCTAGTTTCTCTAGTTTAGAATTGGTGTGCCTTGTTAAGCAACATTGACTATCTGAAATTTATGCCATGATGGAGCTAGCAATTGAAACCATATGGGATATGAATTCATGCAAACAGCACGTTACTATCTGTTATATTCAATATCTTTCGTATTATATTGCTTAACCGCACCGTTTCGTTTGTCATTACGATCACCTTCTGAAAAATCCGCTAAAACCACGAAGAAGAAGACACTCCTCGTAGTGGCCATAGCTGCAATATCCACAATAGCTGCTGCAGTCATAATAGGACAGTTTTTTGTTCTTCAACAACACCAACAGAACCCAGAAGCGCCCAATGTGAAGCTTATGACATTTGAAGTAGATAAACAAGAAATAACAGTTGGAGAAAGCACCACTGTTTTGATCAATGTGCAAAGTTCTGAAGATATTGTAATTGATAACGCCAAAGTAGTGGTGACAATTGAGCCATCGGGCTATGAGCCATTTCTATCAATAAACAACAGTCCTATACAATTGCCGGTATTTCTCGGCAAAGACGCGAGGACAGGCGAAGTCAAAGTTTCTATAACTGCTATAGCGTCTCCTGCTAAAGAAGCAGTGTATCTGGTAAAGGGGATAGTTTTTGTGAATAATGCTCAAACAGACATCAAAGAATTTCCTCTAACCATACGTCAGTAAAATAATAAACACGAACTATATACCTATCTTTCCCATGTTACGCCACATGGATGGATGGAATGGATGTATTACTTTGACAATGATAACATGTACATCTTAATTCATTTGGTGGCTAGGCAAAAATTTTCATGATTGTCAATTCTTGAAGTTTGGCTTTCAAGTTCCCGTTAGACAGAATTTTTGCTGTCCGGAAATTTTATGGTATTAGCAATGTTCTCAAAAAAGGCGTCGAGAGAGGGATTTGAACCCTTGTTCGTTAAGTGAAGATTCATTCCTTTCATATGAATTAAAGAATCAGTGCAGCGGACAGCTTTAAGGGTTCTTAAATTATCCAATTATAAGTTTTTCATATTACTGCTGAATTTGTCCGCCAATTGTTAAAACCAAGTTCAATCTAATGCCATAGATAACCAGATTGATAAAAATGGACCTGGTGGGATTTGAAGCCACGACTTCAGCTAATTAATATTTTTCATGTACGTCTCCCCGCCCTATCCAAAGAACTGAGCGTTTAGAAAAGTGACTAAATATTCGGGATTATATTGCCTGTGCTGGCATCCACCTAATAAGAAGAGGATCTTTACACACTTGCAGTGATGATCTATTCGGTAACTATACAACGTAGATGTACGTAAAAAATATTATCTGCACGGCAGAGTTTGGTAATAGATATTTGCGTACCTTAAATTAAAACTGTATCCCACATAGAGAATATCATGATCTAGTCATTCACTAATTTGCTATAGATCATATAGATAAGGGTTAAAACTTGCCGTAAAGAGCTAATCTTGGTGAAAGCTCAGCCTGTCTGGTTGTGGACTGAAAAAGATACTATGCAGTAGTAGTATTATGTCTGTAGTGGATAATAGTTGCTACTCAATGCAGCACTGCGTTTGCCAGACAATTTTGCCTTTGCGCCATCATATACAATATCAGGTGACCACCAGAATTGGAATCCTCTTATGAGGAAAAAGGTAATCGTATACTGTCAATATTAGAAGATGATATAAACTACTGCCTTGATGTGTTAAGATTAGATAACCATCGTGACGGAGAGATCGAATCAAAGGTTAAGAAATTATTATATGCTCAAGATACAGCGTTCTTTAGTACATATCACAAGCGTCTACTAACATTAAAAGTAATAGCAGATTTTGTTAACGTTACCTCTAATGCTCTCAGTCGATCTCAGTTATATGACTTTCTCATGCTATCTACAGCTGCTCTATCATCAAAAGGAATGAAAGAGTACAAAATGCTACAAGAAACAACAAATGATATGATTTTTAAGATATATGGAGACCTCATAGAAAATTATCAAATTGCAAACGATATTCTGAGACTTAATTATCCACAGATCATAGTTGATGTCGTTGCTGTTCTCAGCAGAGGAATTGATATGAGCGGCAAAGAGGTATCAGTTTATAGAGTATATAATTACTATCTTTCGCGAAAATCACAGCCCATAAGCAATATCACAAGTCTACATATTTCAAACATGACGTCTGATGCAGGAAAAAATAGAGCAGACTATGATACCCGCAATAATAATCTCGTCCAAACCCTTGTTAGAATCACAGGTAGAAATGACAAAGAGATTAGAGAGTCTTTGACTAGGTTAAACAATTTAGATATGGAGAGGATAAGAAACCTTTGTGTCAACTACCCCAAGATAGACAAGTACTGTAGACTTGTGGCATCGGATAGAAAATGTTTCATAGATGAGATTGAAAGAGAGCATAAGGGCAACAAGCTTACGAAATACCAGCTCCACATTGCTGTTGTGTCTATAAAGAAAGTTCGTAACTATATTGAAAACGTGCTTGACAGAAAGTTTGTTCCTCATAGTTCACATCATATCAATCATACCAAGCATAATCTGGAATATGGATATCAGGTTATGGGTCTGATTGGAAGTATTAAGAGAAGAGGAAAGAAAGAAAGTGGTAGCAAGAGAGGAATATAGGCATCAACAAATTGATGATCGATATTACATTGGCACTGCTAGGTTTGTCTTAGACTTATCAAAAATTTTTGCTTACAAATAATGCCTCCTCCCACACAAATGGACCTGGTGGGATGTTTTGAACTACGAGTTCAGCAAAGTCATCCAGTCTTGTATGCAGAAGATGAAAAGCTCGTCAGGTTCTGCTTAGTATACTCCGGATGATTTGCGAACAGGATGAGATTACTGTTAACCTTGGCTCCTATAGGGAGCGAATCAATATATTTTGTATCAATATATTTCGTATGTGTGAGACATGATAAATTCACTCATACTCTTCATCTTTTTTCTTGATCATCTTTGTAATTTTGGGTATCCTAGACACCCCAACAGCAAATCCTGTCGCAACAACTGCTAAAAAATAGTATTCGTAGCCAATAGCCATTCCAATTGATGCGGCAAACCATATAGCAGCAGCTGTAGTCAGGTTTGTAACTCTCTCATCTGCCTCGCTCTTTAGGATTACACCAGCTCCAAGAAAGCCGATACCAGAAACTATCTGCGCCGCAATTCTGGATGTAGAGTTAGGATCCACCACTGAAGAGAGGAATGTGAATATTGCAGTACCGCCAATAACAAGACATTGAGTACTGATCCCTGCAGGCTTTCCCTTTGACTCTCTTTCTACACCAATGGCAAAGCCTGCAGCTAGGGCAATGCCAATATCAACTAAAAATCGTAGTTCATATCCTGTAGGGATGCTTTCAAGAACCAATCAAGTCTTTGACCATCTTCAGATATTAAAATATGGCAATATCCAATACTAACAGTGTTTGTCATAAAAAGAAATAGATTTAATTCTTTAGTGATAAGTTTGTGAATTATTACCTTTGTCATCATTGCTTAATCTGATGAGTCTTATCATTTATGCTTAGTTAATTGATGGGATAGTCTAGAAATAGTTTTGCTAAATAGGATATCTGGTAAATGAGAGGATGCGTTATTGTGATTGCTGTTGAATTTGTCAGATAATTGTCAAAATCAATCTCAGAGTAATACCGTAGTTGTACAACAGGAAAAAGTGGAATGGGTGGGATGATTTGAACCCCCGACCTCGAACTTATAGCCAGCGAAACTGTAACTTATGATGAATCTCCTCCACCACCTCATAATCTTACTCCAGCAGAAGCAACCACTGAACTAATCACCGATGTAGAGAATCTAGGAGATGATGTTCCTCAAGGCACAAAGACAAGCATCAGTGCACCATTGAAGGAAGCATTAACCATCTTGACTGATGACAACCTAGAGAATGACAAGTCTGCATGTTGCAAGCTTGATGCTTCAATAAGACAGATAGATGCAGCTTAGAGGCGTGGTACCCTGACAGGAGACCAAGCTAACTACCTAAGAACACAAGCTACAGACATCAGAACTGAGTTAGGCTGCTAAAGAAGTAAATGGAAAATAGGTACTAATATTGGTAATTAATAATAATGGTACAGTTGAACCATTCTGTGATACCTGAGCTTTGCAAACCCGTGCTTATTTTTCCGTGATAAAAAATAAGGAAAGTAATAATTTCTTTTCTATTCTGTTCTATGGATGGAAGCATCGTCCCTTTGAAGCGTTGACCGCTAGGCTGCTCTTGCACCCTCTAGCTTCCGCTTCTTGTAGTGTTGGAATAGTAACGATTGTGATAGCTACCATTCCAAACAAAGCTACTGCTGCTACTATGGCAATACTACGAATGTTGTGTTATTCATTCTGAGCTTTGGAAAGGAGGATAGAGTTTGAGGCTTTCTGCAAGTAGGCTCTAGAATCAGACATTTTTACGGGAAAATGAAAATGCTGAAAGGAGCAAGCAAAGGGTGAGTTTTCTTTCAACAATTGAAGAAGGGCTTACAGTTAACAGACGGCAATCTTGCCGCTCATTCGAGGTCTTTTGAGATATAGATATGCTTATCTACAGTTGGAGACAGAGCCTGTAACACACCATTAAGAGTAACACACTCCCATAGGAGAATTAAGGCAGACCTCTTTTACCTCGTGTTAACAATGGTATTTATGACCGCTGTATCGCTTCGAAGTTTCACAGAAAATAAAAAAAGGCATGAAATACAGGAGCAGAATAAAAATAGCAAGCGTGATTTTAGAAGTTGCAAATGGCGGAGGCGTTACAAAAACTAGGATATTGACTGGGGCATTTCTTAGCTATAACCAATTGCAAGAGTACCTAGTATTTTTGATTCAAAAGGATTTAGTTCGCTACGACAAAGATACTCAGACATTTGACTACAGAAAAGGGTCTAAGGTTTCTTCAAATCTATAACCGGATGCATGAGATATTATAAAGACACCAGAATAACAACAACGACCGCTATCATTGAACCAGATAAAATAACTCTGCTTGTTACTCTAAGCAGTATGGAAATCACCCTACCGGGCGAAGTCTCTACATACTGAGCATACTATGGATACAGTCAGAGAACTAAAGCCTTATCTACTGCAGATACGGGGTTACAATTCCAATAAGTATGGGACCTCTGGTAGGCGTCATTAGCATAAGTGAAAGGATAGCAGGAGAGCTTACCATTGTCAAATAATAATAATAATAAACCTTTAGCTAAACTGCTTGTTGTAGATGATGACCCTGATATAGTTCAAGTTCTCAAGATGGGTCTGGTCAAAAATGGATTTTTGGTTGAGGCATTTACTAATCCAGAAGAAGCGTTACAAAGCTTCAAATCAAATGCAGAGATCTATTGTTTATTGCTGTCTGACATGAGGATGCCTTCGTTATCTGGTATTCAACTGTCAAAAAAGGTCAAAGAAATCAATCCCAACGTAAAGGTTGTTCTGATGACTGCTTTTGAGATAAGAGATGAGGAGTTTTCTAAAGTATTTCCTTCTAGTCGAGTTGATGGTTTTGTGCAAAAACCGATTGGCATTAAAGATTTGACTGATAAGATTTTGAGTCTTATAGGCGATACATCGAAGAGAAAAAGGGATGAAGGGGAAGGGTAAAAGGAGTTAGGGGTAAAGACATTGACGAGAATTGAGAGTAAAGACAATGAAGAATCAATCATGAAATGGTTTGATAAAGAGGTGGAAGATGGAGAGAATAGTATCTTGATATATCCCAACTTGCCGACATTCCGTCAGATTTATGCCAAATATGTTAAAGACCAGTTAGCAGCAACAAGAGAGGACGAAGTTGAAGAAGCTAACAATAATAATAGTTCCATACACAATAATAATAATAAACAATCAAAGTCAAGAATCATACTTATTGCACCATTCTATGAAACAGTAGACAGTGTAAGACACCAACTCAGTGCTTTTGGTGTTGAAAACGTGCAGCGGCTTATAGATACGGGTTCGCTATTAGTAGCAGACTCATTTCACTCCTTCTTTCCAGACATAAATGGCATGAAAAAGCTGATTGACTCCCTTTCACAGCGTGCAAGAAAAGAAGGTAGAACTGGAGTTACTGCCATTGTGGATGTGGGCTTTTTCTTTCTATTTGGTGGAGATAACAAAGCTGTAGATTTGATAAGCTATGAAGCAGCTTTAGCACCAAAAACACAGGATAGCAATGTCAAAGGCTTTAGCTGCTATCATTGGGGAAACTATGGGACTCTTACCGATGCAGATAAAGAACAGATTACTCTAAGACAAAAAAAGAAATTGCTTGAAGTTAGAGAAATGAGAAACTATTCGTGATGCAATAATAATATCAGTGTCAAAATTGACCTGAGTTTAAGTGCAATATGACTTTACTTATAATGACTTTGAACGCAATCCAGTAAGACGGCTGCTAGCATGGCTTTTTTGAATCACCATAAGTGATACGACAAAGACAAGCTAGGTAATTGTTGATTGTGATTCTAAGAGGCACTATTGAGGTGACGACCGCGACGTAAGAAGAAGAAGAATAAGATTTTGGGCTTTAGGAGTAAAAATGGGAGGATAAATACGGCTCCAATCTATACAATAAAAAAGTAGTGCAACAATCATGTAAATTACTCATAATCTTAATTCAAAGTGGGTATTAGTCTTACTGTGTCTATCAGCGAAGAAGGCGTTATGACAAATAGAAGCCGTATCGAGATTATAGGTCGGATTCTTGAGGCAGCAAATGGTGGTGGTGGCTGCTCTTCAAAGACTAAGATAATGTACTAGGCATCACTTGGTTATGGACAGGCCAGAGAATATGTGAAGGATTTAACTGATAAGGGCTTTCTTCTCTACGACTTGATCTCACAGAAATACAAGACAACAGAAAAGGGTCTAAGGTTCTTCAAATCTATAATCAGATAGTGGAGATGATAAATCTATCACAACAACCCGAACAATTGCAACAACAAGCATGGATTTAGACTAGGCAAGGTGAAATAAGCGCCGGGAGAGGGATTTGAACCCTTGTTCGTTAGATGAGGATTCATCCTTTTCATATGAGTAAGAGAATGAGTGCTATGTTATGCTTTAAGGCTTTCTGCAGGTTCAATCATAATCATAATATTCATAATATTCTGTTGATTTAACTAAGATATTCTAGAATAGTTAAGGCTAGTTTTATTTCTCTATACGTTAACCTTTAGACTAGAAGAGTGATAGATGCAAACGATGTTGTTTCCAAGCTTGTATGCTTTTTGCTTATTAGGAGCGTAGTGCAATAAATTTCCCAACTTTTACTAACTTGCCCGTTTCTATGGTTGTCTCAATCATTCTTCAATCTCATTCTCTTGGTAGATAGGTGCGAAAGTATTGTAAGCATGCATGTGAAATGTTCCTATTGACAAGAACATAATAAGTATGACATGGCACATGTTAAGAGCCAAAAAGCAGAATATTGAAATCTTACCTATTGCTCCCCATCGCTGAATATAAAACAGTATGGGGTATAAGCAATCTCCTCGGTAACCACCTTTTCTCTCTCTTCAATGTGGGTGCTTAACCTGCAAGGGCAAGTTAGAAGAAGACAAGAAAAAAAGGGAAACAGAGGATTTCTTTTCGCTTCGTAATGTATGCGTTCTTTCCTATGTATTAGGCTAGTTGCTCTCCTCGCAGCTTGTTGGATTCTCTATATTAAAACAGGTATCAAAGTCGGGTCCACCGTCACCATTGTCGGTACCTGCCCTGCCATCTAGAAAATCGTCACCTTCATTGCCAAATAATTCGTCATCGCCTCCCTCTCCATCCACGCTGTCATTACCAGGGCCGCCACTGATTATGTCTTTACTATCGTCGCCGCCACCACCCAGTTCGTCATCACCAGCTCCACCACTCATAGTGTCCTCGCCATCCAAGCCTATCATTATGTCATTACCATCATCACCAGACATAATGTCATCACCAGCTCCACCACTCATACCATCATTATCAGCTCCACCATACAGCTTGTCATCACCACTGTCTGTGGCTATAGTTTCATGGTCGCCATCTAGAAAGTCATTGCCTTCATTGCCAAATAATTCGTCATTACCTTCCTCACCAAAAATCAAGTCACGCTGCTCACCACCGCAGATAAGGTCGTTTCCTCCCCGTCCTAGTACTCTATCAATTCCTCCAAGAGCTACGATAATATCACGACGTTCTGTCCCAACTATCGTTTCACCGTCAGGCGTGCCAACAATGGTGGCAGCTTGTCCTTCGCAGGTAAACTCGGATGGTGGCGACGCAATAAACTCTCTACAGTCTTCTTCTGTAATGCCAGATTGCGGATTATCTCTAGCGAACTGGATACATTGTCCTTGGTTTAGGAACAATTCTGTGCATAGGTCATGTGCTTCCTCTCTAGTATTCCCCTGCTCAATAAAATATCTCTGACATTGACCTTGATTGAATGGGGGAGCTTGCTGTTGTTGATTATTAGGTTGTGCTGCACCCGACTGAACTACAGACAGCATTGACATAGATTGAATTGTTGTTAATCCGATGACAATTATGACTATAGTCATAACCCCAATTTTCGGAAATTCCTTTAACATGTAACTTCACGAGGTACGAAA
>Ga0075418_10005930_pt1 | contig 13802 bp, 12 predicted proteins | sample SoiMetdeltSBSDD2_FD_81776 | JGI IMG/M metagenome (GOLD analysis project Ga0075418, IMG submission 81776) | Bulk soil microbial communities from a Populus tree surrounding site in Tennessee, USA - Soil MetaG P. deltoides SBSDD2 | ecosystem: Environmental > Terrestrial > Soil > Tree plantation...
CCCGGGTCCTGGCCATGCTGGGCGCGGGCGCGATGGCCGCCGACCAGGTCGAGGCGGTCCGCACCGTACGCCCGATCGAGCGGGTGGTGGTGTGGAGCCGTACGCCCGCCCGGGCCGCGGCCCTGGCCGAGCGGGTGGGCGGCGAGGTCGCGGCCTCCCCCACCGACGCCGTTGCGGCGGCCGACGTCGTCACTGCGGCGACCCCGGCGACCGCCCCCCTGTTCCCCGCCCCCGCCCCGACGCCCGCTGAGGCCGGGCGGCGATTCCGACACTACAACGCGGTCGGAGCCTTCACGCCGAGCATGGCCGAGCTGCCCGCCGAGCTGCTGCATGCGGCCTGGGTGGTGGTCGACGACCGGGCCGCGGCGGCCCAGGAGGCCGGGGACCTGCTCCAGGCCAGCCGGACGCCCGACGCCGAGATGAGCGACCTCCTCGCCGGCCGTGCCGCTCCTCCCGCCGGCGTGCCGACGGTCTACAAGTCCACGGGCATCGCCAGCATGGACATCGCCGCCGCCGTCGCGGCCCTCACCCCCTGACCCCGAGGCACGAGCCTCAAGCGACGAGTGGGTTCTCCCAGCGCAGCCCCGGGAACCGGCCGAAGTCCGTGTCAGCGGAGCAGAGGACCAGGCCGTGCTCCATCGCGAGCGCCGCCAGTTGGGCGTCGGTCACCAGGTTGCCGGTCGCGGGAACCTCCTCGACCAAGCGCTGCAGCACCTTGGCCGTCCGCCCCGTGGCTGGCGGCACCCAGACGGGTGCGGCGGCGAGCCAGGCGTCGACGTACCGCCACGCGGCAGCGCCTGACAGCGGATCGGTGGTCACCCGGGGATGGGTGGCGATCCGCAGGAAAGCCCCGATCGTCTGCCACGGCAGTCCGACCCGACGGTCGCCGTTCAGGACCTCCTCCAGCCAGGCCGCAGCCCGCTCGTTGTGGGGACTGTCCTTGTCGACGGCGTACAGCAGGAGGTTCGCGTCGAGGAGCATCAGCTCTCGTCCAGCAGATCCAAGACCTCGCCGATGTTCGTGACGTCGACCTTCAACCCGAGACGGGTCGTCTTGTGCCGGTAGCGGCGGGCTGCGGAAGGCCTCGCCATCCCCGCCCGGGCGAGACGGTTGACCGCCTCGCTCAGGCCGATCCCCTCCTCGCGACGCAACCGCTCGACCTCCGACACAACATCATCATCCAAGGTCAACGTCGTACGCATGCGAAAACTCTAGCATCAAGATGCGCTCGCTCATTGGCAGGGTCCCCGGCGGAAGAATCGAACGAAAACCTGGGCGGGGCGCTTGGTTTTGGGGGCGTTCTTGCGGTGGGAGAGGTGTGAGGCTCACCGTCCGCACGCCCGCCGGCGCCAGCCAGGCCTTCATCGTCGAGCCCAGCTTCACCGCGGCGCAGCTCACCGACGACGCGGTCGGGCACTTCGTCGCCCGCGACCAGCTCGAACCGGGCCCGTTCCGCCTGGGGCTCGTCCGGGACCTGGCCATCGTCGACCTCGATCCGGACTCGACCCTGGGCAGCGCCGGGGTCACCGACGGCGACGTCCTCCACCTCATCACCTGCGAACCGCAGGTCGACGGCATGGCGCTGCACCCCGAGCTCCGGGACTGCCTGCTCGACGCCGAGCTGACCGTGCTCGAGGAACGGCTGGGTGGCCACGGCGTGACGGTGCGACGCGACGGTCCGTGCATCCACGTCACCGCGCCAGAGCTGGGTCGGGATCGGGTGCTGGTCCTGGATGCCACGGGCTACGACACCGAGCCGGTCGGCGTCGCCATCACCACCCCCGCGGGCACGCCGGTCTCCGGCTGGCGCTGGCCCCGGGCCCTGTACCGGGGCGAGCACCCGGTGCTGCTGCGCCCGTTCAGCTGCATCCGGGGCACGCAGGACTACCACGCCCACCCCGCCCACCGGGACGACCCCTGGGACGACCACCGGTCGCGGCTCCGGCTGCCCGATGTCGTCGACCACATCCTGCGGAAGTGCCGCCAGTGATCCCCCTGGGAGCCCAGGGGCCGCTGCTGGTGCCGCCCTTCGTCCTGGAGGAGGCCCGGCTGCACCTCGAGGACTCCGGTGTCGTCGGCGTGGAAGCCACCGGGCTGATGGTGGCCGGGGGCGACCGCGTCGCCAGCCACGTCATCTTCCCCGACCAGCGGGCCGGCCGCAGCCCGTGCTGCTGGGTGCAGGTCACCGAGCGGGGCAAGGCCGAGCTGGCCCTCGCCCTCGGCCCGGCCGACCGCTACGTGGCCCGCATCCACAGCCACCCGGGCTACGCGTTCCACAGCCTCACCGACGACCGCAACCCCGCCCTGCGCTACGAGGGCGCGCTGTCGATCGTGGTGCCGTACTTCGGGCTCGGTCTCCGGGCCGGCCTGCAGGCCTGCAGCGTCTACGTCCGCCAGTCCCGCCGCTGGATCGAGCTGGCGCCCGGGCCCCAACGGGACGAGGTGATCCGTGCCACGGCATGATCGCCGGGTCGACATGGCCGTGGCCCTGACCGGCAGCTCTCCCACGGGGGTCCGGGAGGTCCTCGACGGGACGGCGATCGTGGTGTCGCTGGACCCCGCCGAGGGCCCCGCCGCCGTCCTCGCCGCCGCGGCGCTGGTCTCGATGGCCGCCCGCGTCGTGGGCCACGTCATCGTCGGGCCGGTGCTGCTGCCCCAGCCCAACCCGTGGGGGACCCGCACCCTGCCTGCGGTGGCCGCCGTGAGCCGTCTGGAGCGCCCGACCGGCGCCGGGATCACGGCCCGCCGGATCACGGTCCGGGTCGGTGGCCGGAAGCACGGCGCCGACGTCTACCTCGGCGGCGACGACTGGACCGCCCGGGTGTCCCGGGCCGGCCCGGTCGGCATCGGCCGGTGCGTCCTGGGCGGGCCGGGGCTGCAGGTGGCCGCCGCTCTGGCCTTCGGCGAGGTCCTCAAGGACCTCCTGGCTCCCTTGGGCATGCGTTGCGTCGCCGTCCAGGACGACCTGGTCTGGAACCTGGTCGACGGCCGGCTCGGCCCGGCGCCCGACCTGGACCTCCCCGACGAGCCCGCCCGTCCCTCCCCCGTCGCGCTGCTGGGCTCGGGGTCCATCGGATCGAGCGCCGCCGCGGTGCTCGCCCTCTCCGGCCTGGGCCGGGCCGGTGGAACGGTCGACATCGTCGACCCCGACCGCTTCGACCCGGCCCGCAACGCCTACCGGTGCCCTGGCGTGCCGGCCGGCGAACGGAGCTGGAAGGCCGTGTGGGCGGCCCGCGTCCTGCGCGACGCCGGCTGGGAGGTGCGCCCCGAGCACCGGGCGATCGCCGAGTGGGCCGCGGCCCGTTCCGATCCCGGCTATCCGGGCATCGCCCTGGTCAGCGTGGACAACGTCGACGGCCGCCGCGACGCGAGCGACCTCCTGGCCGCGACCACCGTGACGGCGGGGATCTCCGGTGCGGCGCTGCACGTCCACCGCCATCACGCGGTCGACGACTACGCGTGCCCGTACTGTGAGTTCGTGGACGCCAGGCGCTGGCGCGAGCAGGCAGAGGTGTACGCCCGGCTCGGCCTGACCGTGAGTCGACTCCAGGCCCTGCTGGGCGGAGCCCAGCTGACGGTGGAGGACGTCGCGACCGCGATCTGGACCGGCGCCGTCGACGCCGGGGCGGTGCACGTGCTGCCCGGCCGCCGCCTGGTCGACCTGATCGCCCGGCACTACGCCACCGTCGCGGTGCGCCTCGGCGAGGAGGCCGTCCCCCAGCCGGTCTCCGCGCCGCACGTCCCCTGGCTCGCGGGGACGCTGCTGGCCGCCGAGGTGCTCAAGGCCGCGGTGGGCGTCGCCGGGCTGGACCGCCGGGTGGAGCTCGACCTCACCGGCGTCCCCCTCGGCGGCTGGCGGCGCCCGCCCCGCGACCCCTCCGGCCGCTGTCCCTGCACCAGCCCACCCCGGCGGGACCTGGCCCGAGCGCTCTATGAGCGATGACCGCCGGCCCGGCTCCCGACGACGCGCACGACGAGGCCCGGTTGGCCCGCCTGTACCGGCAGTGCAAGCGGGCCTGCGTCGGCTACGCCCGGCGCCTCCTGACCGGATCGGGCGAGAACCGCCACCTCGCCGCCTTCGACGCCGAGGAGTTCTACGACGAGGCGTGGGTCATCTACCACAGCCGGCGGGAGTACCTGAGGGACCGCGAGGACCACGTGGCCTGCCTGAACGCCCTGATCCGGGAGCGGGTGCTGGACCAGCGGCGGCGGTCCCAGGCCCGGAAGCGGTCCGTCCCCGGACCGGAGGTCGACCTCGACCGGGCCGAGCCGCACGTGAGGGCCACCGGGCTCGACAGCCGGCTCGCCGACCAGGACCACCTGCGGCGGCTGCTGGCCGGGGTCGGGAACCCGGCCGACGCCCGGGCGCTGCTGGACCACGAGCTGGGCGGGCTGACCTTCGTCGAGATCGGCGCCAGCGCGGGGATCACGGCCGAGGCGGCGCGCCAACGGGTGGAGCGGGCCAAGGCCCAGGCCCGGGCCATCGAGGAGCAGGAACGGGAGGCGGTCGCCGAGAGCACGCCAGGAGCGCCCGATGACTGACCACCCGGACCACCCGGACCACGTCGGCCCCCCCGACCCGCCCGAGCCCGCCGACGGGATCGACGGGATCGACGAGGTCGACCTCCGCCCCATCGCCGAGAGCAGCTTCGCCGTGGAGCACGGCCTGATCCGGTCGGCGCCGGACGTCGCGGTCGACGGCCCGGCCGTCGGCCGGGCCCGCAACGCCGTCGGCCTCACCACCGACGACGTCGCCGAGGCGATGACCCGGCGGGGCTACACCACCGACCCGGCGAGCGTCGCCGCCCTGGAGGACAGTGCGGCCTACCGGATGCGGCCCCGAGAGGCACGGCTGCTGGCCGCCATCCTCGACCTGCCGCTGGGCGCCATCGAAGCGACCGCGGTGCCGTGGCCCGCGGAGCCCGAGGACCTGGCGGCGCTCCGGGCCGGCGGGGCCGACCCCGTGATCCTCGGCGCCGAGGTCGTGGTGCGGACCAGCACCGGCAGCCACCTCGGCGTCCTGCGCTGCCCCGGCGACGCCGCCGCGCTGGGTTCCCGCACCTACCGCCTGGCCGCGGCCACGCTGCTCAACGGGACCTGGTCCCATCTCGCCGGCGCGCTGCTGGTCACCCACCAGCCGCCGTACCAGGCGCTGGCCGTGGACGCCCTCGACTGCGTCACCCGCTCGCACGCCCCGAGCGGCGTCCTGGGCTTCAGCCGGCTGGCCGAACCGGAGCCACTCGCCGCGGCCGTCGCCGACTACGACCAGGCCTACTCCATCAGCTGGTCCGATCCGCCGCCGCTCGGCGGGCTGCTGGCAGCCGAGGATCCCGGGCCGAGCGGGTGGGCCGCCCGCCTGGCGGCGGTGGCCGACCGGCTGGGCGATGAAGCCCGGCGGTCCCGGCAGCCGGGGAAGCGGCCCGGCTACGAGGCGGCCGCGGCCTGGCTGCAGGGAGCCGAGCACGAGACGGTGATCGCCCTCATCGACCAGGTGGCGGCGGCGGCCGAAGCGGAGGTCGAGGGGGCAGGCGACGGCGAGGCGGCCGGGCTGCTCCTCGCGACGCTGGAGGACGCCCTGGCGGACGTGCTGCGGGACACGCTCGAGGAGGCCGATCCATGATCAGGCGGGTCCTCCTGCGCAACTGGCGGGGCTACGAGAAGCTGAACCTCGACATCGGCCCCGGGCTGACGTTCGTCATCGCTGACAACGGGGTCGGCAAGACCAGCCTGGTCAACGGCGTCGCCTGGGCCGTCTTCGGCGAGGCGTCCGGCGTCGACGGGACGGCCGCCATCCGCACCGGTGCCGACGACGCGACGGTGGAGGTCGACCTCACGATCGGGGACACCGCCTTCTCGGTCGCCCGCACCCTGCAGCGCACCGGCCGCCGCCGGCACCAGGTCCGGGCCACGGTCGACGGGCAGGAGGTCACCGCGGCCGGCCTGCGCCACGGGCTCGCCGAGGCCGCCTCGGTCCCCTACGAGATCCTCCCCCAGCTCATGCTGGTCCCCGAGATGCAGCTCACCCACGAGGGCGAGCTGTTCGCCGACGTGCAGGACCACCTGGGCGGCCTCCTCGGCATCGACCACCTGCGCAGCGCGGCGCGCACCGCGCACCAGCTCCAGGCCGACCTGGCCCGGGACATGCGGGCGGCGCGGGAGCTGGCCCGGGTGGACGAGGTCGCCGCCGACGCCGCCCGGGCCCGGGTGGAGGCGATCGAGGCCGAGCTCGACGCCCTCGACCGGTCGCTCCGGGCCGACGCCGGACGGCGGGACGAGCTCACGGCGGCCCTCGACACGCTGGCGGCCTGGGCCCGCCACGACGAGGACATCGCCGACTACCACCGCGCGCTCGACGAGCTGGCCGCCACCGCCGGGACCATCGGCCTGGCCGTCGACGCGGGCGGCGACGCCGACGACGGCGACGACGACGGCACCGGGCTCGAACCGGTCGGCGACGCGGCGGAGCGGATCACCCGGGAGGCCGACGACCTGCGCACGACGCTGGCCGAAGCCCGGGCCGAGGAGACGCTGGTGCGCGGCCTCATCGACCAGCTCGGCTCGGCCGACGCGCTCTGCCCGGTGTGCCTCCAGCCGGTCGACGGCGAGGTGGCCGAGCACGCCTCGCGCACCCACCGGGCCCGGCTGGCCCAGATCGAGACCCGCGAAGCCGACGCACGGCGCCGCCAACGCGAGGTCGCGGCCGCCGCGGAGCGGATCGGCGCCGTCGCCGCGGTGCTGGCCCGCCTCCGCCCCCCGGCGCTGCCGAAGCGGCCCCGGCCGGACGCCGTCGCCGCCGACATCGAGTCCGAGCTCACGGCGCTGGAGGACACCATCGAGACCAGGCTCAGCCGCCGCGGCGCCCTCGGCGAGCAGCGGGAGCAGGCCGAGCGGACCATCGCCGACGTCCAGCGCTCCCGGACCGCGGCAGCCGAGCTGACCCGCCTCAACGCCCTCACCGCGGCGGCGAGCTCGGTGGCGGCGCTCGCGACGGCGGAGGCCGACGCGCGGACCGAGCAGTGCCTCGATCCCATCAGCCGGACCCTGGCCAGCCGGTGGGCCGAGTTCTTCGTCGGCTCGTCGTCCCGACCCCGCCTGGCCGGCGGGGGCAACATCGAGCTGGGCCAGGCCGCGACGGCCATCCCCTACGCGTCGTTCAGCGGCGGGGAGAAGACCCTGGCCTCCCTGTTGACCCGGCTGCTGTTCGTCACCTCGGCCACCCGTCTGGACAGCATGTGGCTGGACGAGCCGCTCGAGCACCTCGACCCGGCGAACCGCACCAAGGTGGCCCGGCTGCTGGCCCAGGTCACCACGGCCGGCGACCGGCTGGGCCAGGTCCTGGTCACGACCTACGAGGAGGGTCTGGCCCGCAGCATGATCGAGCGCCACGAGGCCGCGAGCATCGTCTACGTCTCCACCGACGACCTGCTCTGACCGGCTCCGCCTGTCTGCCGGCTACGGCGCCGGCGGCGCGGCGTCGTGGACCCGCATCGGGCCCGGGTCCACCGGATCCGTCGCCGGCGCCGGACCGGTCGCCGCTTCCGAGGCCTCGGCGCCGTCCGCGCCTCCCGAGCCGTTGGGCGCGAGCGGGGTCGCGCCGGCCACCGTCTCCTCGGGCGGGACCCCGGCCCGAACCGGCGGTGGGGCCGCCGCCCCACCCAGGCCCAGGCGATCCCCCTGCAGGGCGACGGCACGGGTCCCGGCCTGCTCGAAGGACCAGAACGTGGTGCTCTCCAGCCGGTGGCGCAGGCTGATCAGCGGGGCCCGGCGGTGCGGGGGCACCACGGCGAGCAGGTCGTCGAGCGCCGCCCGCATCCGCCGCGTCACCTGGAGGTCCTCCCGCCCGTAGAACAGGATCTCCTCGAAGGACAGCATGACCAGGTCGTCCCAGGTGGCGCCGTGGTAGACGGCCACGACCTCGCCGCCCCGGCCCGCCACCACGCCGGTCCCCAGCCGGCGGCCCGCCGCGTCGGCCAGCAGGCTCTGGAGCCAGTCGATGACCTGCACCGCGGTGGTCGGATCCTTGGCCACCGACGACAGGGCGGTGATCGCGATGTCGACCAGCAGCCGGAAGGCGAACGCCGGGTCGCGGTCGACGGTCCGCTCGTCCCCCAGGACCACGCTGCGCTCCAGCCGGGGCAGCTCGTCGCGCAGCAGCTCGCCGTGGACCCGGTAGAGGACCGCTCCCCGGTCGACGTGCTCGCCCAGGGCCGGGACCAGCTCGACGAAGGTGCCCGCGCGGCGGATCGAGCGCTGCAGCTCGCGGGCCTCCACCGCCCGCACCGTCCCCCCGTCGGACCGGGTCAGCCGGACCTCGTGCTGCGGTGGTGCCTCCAGCGCCGAGCGGTGGGGTCCGGGCCCGTCGCCGTCACCCGCGGGTGGCGAGGTCCGCCGGAGCGTCTTCCGGGCCTCGCCGGCCAGCCGCTGGGCGACGGCGGCCGGGCGCAGCCCCAGCGTCATCCGCTCCACCACCAGCAGGAAGAGCACCAGGCTGACCACCACCGACCCCACGCCGACCAGGCAGGTCAGGATCGGGACGTCGCCGGGCCCGTCGTCGCCGGCCACGGCGGCCAACCCGGACAGGGCGAACCCGACGGTGGCGAGGAACATGCCGGTGGCGTGACGGAGCAGGGGGTCACGGCGCGTCCAGGCGACGAGCCGGGGGCTCAGCCGGGCGGCACCGGCCTGCACCACCAGCAGGACGGTGGGGACGACACCACCGGCGAAGGCCAGCATGCCGATGGCCACCACCGCCAGGAGCGGACGCCCCAGCCCCTCGGCGCCGCCGTCGAGCTCGGGGACGACCTGGCCGGCCACCACCGCCACGGCCAGGTAGACGCTGGGGACCAGCCACACCGTCTCGTGCCACGTCGACCTCGATCGGGTCAGCGACCGTGCGATCCTCATCTCCCGCCGCCCGCGCCGTGGCCGGTGCTGTCAGTCATGCGGCGATCAATAACCACTCTGCGTCACCGCTAACCACGTAAGGGGAGGCGGAGGTCGGCCCAATGGCCGCGCCTCCGGTGAGCAGGGGAGTCCCGACCCGGTCGGCGCGCGATGCTGAGGCCGTGCCGACGGTGGCTGTGCGCAGGACAGGCGACCTGACCGAGATCGAGCTGCTCCTGCTGTGGGCTCTGGTCCGTGAGGCGTTCGGCGGCGAGCTGAGCCAGGAGGACTGGGCCCACGCCCAGGGCGGCCTGCACGTGGTGCTCAGCGAGGGCGACCAGCTGATCTCGCACGCCGCGGTCGTCCCCCGCACCATGCTGGCCGGTGGCCGCCCGCTGTCGGCGGGCTACATCGAGGCCGTGGCCACCCGGCCCAAGTGGCAGAAGCAGGGCCACGGCTCCGCGGTCATGCGCGCGGTCGGGACGATCGTCATGTCGGACTTCGAGATGGGTGCTCTCTCGACGGGCGCGCACGGCTTCTACTCCCGCCTCGGCTGGGAGTCGTGGCGGGGCCCGACCTACGTCCAGTCGGCCACCGGGCGGACCCGGACGGTGGAGGACGACGACAGCATCATGATCCTCCGCACCGTCCGGACCTACGACCTGGCGACGCACACCCCCCTGGTGTGCGAGTGGCGCTCCGGCGACGCCTGGTAGCTCACGCGGCGACGAGGCGCACCGGCAGGTGCTTGATGCCGCCGATGAAGTTGGACCGCAGGCGGTCGGGCTCGCCGAGCCGCTCGATCCGGGGGATCCGGGCCGCCAGCTCCTCGAACAGCACCCGGATCTCCAGCCGGGCCAGCTGCGCCCCCAGGCAGAAGTGCGGCCCGCCGCCCCCGAAGGCGATGTGGGGGTTCGGGTCGCGCCGGATGTCGAATCTGAACGGGTCGTCGAACACCTCGTCGTCCCGGTTGGCGGAGATGTACCACAGGGTCACCTTGTCCCCGGCCTTGATCTCCTGCCCGCGCAGCTCGGTGTCGCGCAGCACGTTGCGCCGGAAGTACATGACCGGTGACGCCCACCGCAGGATCTCCTCGGTGGCCGCCGGGATCATGCCGGCCGGATCCGCTGCCAGCAGCTCGTACTGCGCGGGGTGCTCCAGGAAGGCGCTCATGCCGTGGGCGATGGCGTTGCGGGTGGTCTCGTTGCCCGCCACCGACAGGAGCATGAAGAACATGTTGAAGTCCATCTCGTCCAGCCGGTCGCCGTCGATCTCCGCCGTGAGCAGGGTGGACACGATGTCGTCCCGGGGGTCGCTGCGGCGCTGGTCCGCCAGCTGCTGGGCGTAGCCGAACATCTCGACCTGCGCTTCGAACGTCTCCTCGTCGCTCACCATGTACTCGGGATCCTCGGAGCCCACCATCCGGTTGCTCCAGTCGAAGATCTTGTGCCGGTCGTCGCGGGGGACGCCGAGCAGCTCGGCGATGACCTCCAACGGCAGCTCGGCGGCGATGTCGACCACGAAGTCGCAGTCGCGCTTGGCGACGGCTTCGTCGAGGATGCGCCGGGTGAGGTCGCGGACGTGCACCTCGAGGGCCCCGATCATGCGGGGCGTGAAGCCCCGGTTCACCAGCTTGCGGTAGCGGGTGTGGTCGGGGGGGTCCATGTAGAGCATCATCCGCCCGATGCCCTCGGCTCCCGGGAGCGGAGCCGTCGGCCCTTCGATGCCGACCGGACCGCCGTAGTTCGCGGCCGACGAGAAGGTCTGGGCATCGCGGTTGCAGGTCACGACGTCGGCGTGCTTGCTGATCACCCAGAAGCCGGGCCCACCCGGTTCGGGATGGCGGTACACCGGCGCGTGCTCGCGCAGCCACGTGAACCAGTCGTGGGGGATGCCCTCGGTGAAGCGATCCCGGTCGAGCAGATCGATCTGGTCGATGTCAACCTGGTCGGCGTCCACGGCTCCCCCTGTAGTTTGGTTTTTAGAACAGGTTCTACAGCACACTGGGCTCCGGAACCAGGAGATGGACATGGCCGGAACCGACGATCGCTACACCATCATCTCAGCCGACTGCCACGCCGGGGGCAGCCACGCGCAGTACCGGGAGTACCTCGACCCCGCCTTTCACGAGGACTTCGACGCGTGGCGGGCGAAGTACCGGAACCCCTTCCGGGACCTCGGCGATCAGCGGCGCCTGCGCAACTGGGACAACGACATGCGGAACTCCCAGCAGGAGGCGGACGGCATCGTGGGCGAGGTGGTCTTCCCGAACACGGTGCCGCCGTTCTTCCCCAGCTTCGTGCTGTTCGCTCCCCCGCCCCGGCCCGAGGACTACCCGCACCGCCTGGCGGGGATCCGCGCCCACAACCGCTGGCTGACCGACTGGTGCGGCGAGTTCCCCGAGCGCCGGGCCGGCATCGGCCAGATCTTCCTCAACGACATCGACGACGCGATCGCGGAGGTGCACTGGATCAAGGAGCACGGCCTGCGGGGCGGGGTCCTGCTGCCGAACGTGCCGCCCGACGTGACCTGGGTGAAGCCGCTGTACGACCCGGAGTACGACCGGCTGTGGGCGGTCCTCGAGGACCTCCAGGTGCCGGTGAACGTGCACGCCGGCACCGGCGTCCCGGACTACGGGCCCTACCCGACCGCGATGCTGCTCTACATCAACGAGGTGCCCTTCTACTCGCAGCGACCGCTGGTCCACATGGTGCTGTCCGGCGTGTTCGAGCGGTTCCCCCGGCTGCGGTTCGTGATGACCGAGGGCGGCTGCGCGTGGGTGCCGTCGCTGCTGGACCGGCTGGACAAGGTGCTGGCCCGGATCCGCGACACGGGCTCGACCGGTGAGATCCGCTACGGGCAGGAGCACGTGCTCCCCCGCTCGGCGACCGAGTACTTCGACCAGAACGTCTGGCTGGGGGTGAGCTTCCCGAAGCCGGACGACGCCGCGGTCCGCCACCGGATCGGTGTCCACAAGTTCATGTGGGGCAGCGACTACCCCCACGACGAGGGCACCTACCCCTACACCCGGGAGCACCTGCGGGCCGTGTTCCACGACACCGGTCCCGACGAGCTGCGCCGGCTGCTGGCCGGCAACGCCGCCGAGCTGTACGGGTTCGCCCTGGACGCGCTGGCGCCGTACGCGGCCCAGTGGGGACCGACGGTCGCCGAGATCGCGACTCCGCTGGACGAGCTCCCCGCGGAGCCCAACGAGGCGCTGCTGGGATCGGTCGGCGCCGGCCTGTAGCCACCCTCCGACCCGGCCCGACCCGACCCGAAACTTCGGCAGGAACGCTCGGAGAGCGTGCGTGTCTGCCGAAGTTTCAGAGGGGGCTCGGTCGCCTGTCAGTCGTCGTTGCGGATGGTGCCGATCGCCACGGGGTCGCGCAGGCGGATGCCGGCGTTGGCCACCGCGACCACGGCGAAGGTCTCGTCCGCCTCTCGGGCCCGGTCGCCGCGGACCTGCACCACGAAGTCCACGCTCGTCGCGCCCGCGGGCAGCGGCCGGCAGGCGACCAGGGCATCGAAGTCCTGGCCGGCCCGCGCGGTCACGGGCAGCGTCGCCACGCACACCGTGGCGTCGACGGTGAGGTCCCGGGAGACGGCCACGGTGAACGTGGCCGGCGTCCGGCCGCGGTTGCCTTCGGTCACGGCGACGTCGGCCACGGTGAGCTGGGGCCGGCTGGTGAACCGCGCCACCTGGGGATCGTGGTCGCTCAGTCCGCGGGGACCGTCGCCGGCGTAGTCCGCCGGCCAGCCCGCGTTGACGTGGGCCCCCCGGATCTGGATCAGGTCGCCGCGCAACGGCCCGTTCACGAACAGGTTGTCGAGGGTCTGGCCCTGCCCCTGGAACACGTAGGAGTAGGCCGCCGCGGGCACCTGGGCCACGAAGTCGTCCCACAGGTTGTGCAGCCCGGCGTCGTAGAGCGGCCCGAGCTGGTCCGAGGGGAACAGCGGGTGCCCGGGGCTGAACGGATCGTCCGGCCGGGGGTAGACGTTCAGGTCGCCGCCGTAGATCACCCGGGCCCCGGGGTCGGCGGCCTCGATGGCCTGGGCGATCGCCGCGCCGTAGGCCGCCTGCTCGGTGCGCTGGCCGACCCTGCTGTCCGGGCCCGACGAGTAGTGGTTGCTGACGGCCCACAGGTCGAAGCTGTCGCTGCTACCGGGCGCAGCCTGGACCCTGAACCGGGCCACCTGTGGCGCGCGGGTGTACACGTCGGACCCGTCGGTGCCGGTGGAGGTGTCCACGTCCGGCGGTAGGTCGGCGTTGAGGGACTTGGGGTTCGACACGTCGGCGTTGTACGGCAGGCCGGGAGCCCGGTAGCTGACGCCGGGGTCCGCCCCCAGCACCGGATCGCTCGCCGCCGGAGCGGGCAGGCTGACCCGGTCGGTGCGGTACAGGAAGCCGGCCACGATGCCCCGGTCGTCGGCACCGTCCCGGTCGTACGCGGCGTCGTAGCTCCCGCCGCCCGCTGTCCCGATGGCCAGGGCCAGCTCCTGGAGCGTGTCGGGCTTGCCGTCACCGCCGCTGCCGGTGGCGGTGTCGCACACCAGCGCGCCCGCGGCGACGTGGCAGATGTCCTGGTCCTCGGCCTCCTGGGTCAGCAGGATGTCGGGCGAGTGGAGGTCCTCGGTGATCTGGGTCGCGATGCCGGACAGCCGCTGCTGGTAGGCGGCATCGCTGGCCGGGACGTAGTCGAACGGCGGGCTCACCCCGGGGCACCCGGCGTTGCCGGTGAAGTCGCATCCGTCGGTGGGGTCGTCGCGGAAGTCGTAGAGGTTCTCGACGTTGTAGGTGGCGACCGCGACCTCGGTGTCGCGGTTGGCCGCCGCCGGCGGCGCGTTGGCGGCCGGATCCGCGCCCGGCGTGAACGCGGCCGCTTCGGCCTGCACGCCGTACTTGCCGAACGAGAAGAAGA
>Ga0075418_10005932_pt1 | contig 13800 bp, 18 predicted proteins | sample SoiMetdeltSBSDD2_FD_81776 | JGI IMG/M metagenome (GOLD analysis project Ga0075418, IMG submission 81776) | Bulk soil microbial communities from a Populus tree surrounding site in Tennessee, USA - Soil MetaG P. deltoides SBSDD2 | ecosystem: Environmental > Terrestrial > Soil > Tree plantation...
CCCTCGTGTATAATCCAGTCTTGAGCTGCAGGTGCGCCGATTTGGCATAAAGTACGATGATATTCTTTTTCTGATTTCGGAGCATTCCCCTGCATTATGTCATGTCCTATGCGACTTTTTATTGAGTGATGAATTATCATGCTGGTGCGGTCAGGATATTCTCGAACAGACGGCGAGAAAAGCCAATCTCAATTAATATCTCCATTCTCTCTTATCATTTCATTCAGGATCTTTTTATTTTAGAAAAAAGATGTTGCCCTTTGTGCTAAAAGTTTTTCTGACGATCTGCGAAATGGACGAAAGTATAGTTTCATCTTAAAATTTTACATCTTGATCTATTCTCATCCAGTCTCTCGGGCAATGAGCAAGCCATTGCAACCATAATGGGCCGCGTTTCATGAAATATTTTGCAGATTGAGCGCTAAGCAGGCCTAATACGTTAAATTCATTTACTGATTTTGTGTAAAACCCGTCGCACTGTTCATCGGAAAGACAGGAATATGAATGTTGCAATTGGGAACATTGAATTCTTGATGATGGACACCAGTAAAATTTCCGATTTTAGCGATATGAAGTGAAAATCCTCTTTTCCTCTTTAGAACGTGTTATGGACTTTAGAGTAGATAAGCAATGGTTTTAAGGAGAGTTTGTACCATCAAGATGGCAAAAGCCAGAAAGTGAAGGCTACGGAAGGTTTCAGGTAGTCTCTCGAAGTTACGAGCCAATCGGCGAAAACGAGTAGTCCACGCAAAGCTACGTTCTACGACCCAACGTCTGGGTAGGAGCACAAATCCTTTTTTGGCTTCGGGTAGTTTCACAACGATCAACTCAATACCTGCTTGTTTGGCATCCTTTTTGGATCATCACCTGTATAGCCTTGATCGACATAAGCGACTTCCACAGAATTCTGTGACACTGCTTGTACGGCTTGTGCCAGTTCTTGAACTTGAGCACGTTCCTGTTCATTGGCGGGCGTGACATGCGCAGCCAGCAATAAACCTAACGTGTCAACGGCGATATGGATTTGCTTCCTTTTTTGCGTTTATATCCATCGTAGCCTGCTCGGTCACCACTTTCCGGAGTGGATTGAACGGTCCGACCAGCGAAAATCGCTGCAGTCATTTGCTCTTGTTTACCTTTTGCCAAGCGGATCAAGGCACGTAAGTCATGTACCATGTCTTCAAATACACCTGCCGTTATCCAGCGTTGGGCTTGCTGATACGCGGTGGCAAGTTGTTTGGCATCATGCGCCATTGGGCACCTGCTCGGACAATCCAACGCAATCCGTTGAAGGCTTCCCGTAGATCATGATCTCGTTGCGGCGCATCCGCTTTCATTAAGGTCAGATAAGGAACAACAAAGGCCCATTCTTCATCAGTCACAGAGTCTACCATCCATCATGTGCATAACAGCCTCTAAGAATAGTCTGACCCAATCGAGGATAAATGCGTCACTAGAGGAGTAGCGATCCAGAATAATCCACATTTCCCGATATGCAGAAAAACCCTTTACAAATGCTTCCGACATGATATCTAGATCAAGATTTTGATGAACACTTCTTGTGGAAACAAATTCAAATAGCCACAATCTTTGTTTGCTCGGCCGCATCGCTCAGAATCTTCAATCTGTTTAATGGCACCCTCCCTTCGCACTCGCGAAGTATTAGAGATAAAAGCTCACCACAACTAATAGTGGATCTGATCTGTCAACAACAATCACTTGGGTGTTCCCTGCTATTTGTCCGAGGGACCTCCTTACAAAAGTGGTTTTACCTGACCCGCCTTCTCCAGAAATTGTAAATAAGACATCGCCATAAGACTCATTCACTCCTATTTCGAAAGGCGATATCTTGTCAATACTACGATCAATGAAGTTATTTTGCGCAAAATAAGATGTCACTTATCAATAGCGAATCCATGAATCACTGTGAGGGCAGCCCTGGAAGACTATCCAATTCCAAGAACGACTTCAGGGAGGTACTTAGCATAAACTCAGGTATGAGCTTCTTTGCTTGTTCACGTTTTGATTGGTGTTCTGCAAGAAAATCAAGTACGTACCCTAGTGTCATCTTCTTTAATTCACTTGTTAACATTTCTCCACTTTTATAAGCATTTAGAGTTTTGTCCCATTCCTCATTTGACAAAAAATTGTAGGTGAGGAGAGAAAAAACTGAGCAGACCTCAGGTATAGCACCTCGCTCCTTTTGCATACTCGCTAGAGGACTGCCTCCCGAATAAGCTCTTTTGATTTTTCTTTCAACGTCTTCCAGTTTATCAGTCAGGTAAATTGCACTATCCTCGACTGAAGCCGACATTTTCTGTCCAGGACCTTTTAGGCTAATCAGGAACTTCCAGATTAACTCTGCTGGGGGAACCAAATGTACTTTTTCGGCGACATCTCTTGAAAGAGTAATATATGGATGTTGATCTATCCCCACAGGCACTAACGTCGGCTTAGCTCCGCCGAATTCAGGTAACTGTGGCAAAATAATCTCAGCAAGTTGAACGACTCCCATATAAAATAACTGTGAGATGTTTGTACTACCTTCCAAACCAAAGACCCCACGAACAGTGTTGGCGGTTACATACTTTCCTAAATAAATTGACAAATTATATATATCGGGATAATCAGAAGTGACGTATATTTTTGTCTTAGCAGGATCAAACCCAAGTGCAATGATACTTGGTATAACATACTCATAAGCATAAAATCTCGATTGTTTCAAGCTCTTGGACTTGTTCACCACATAGGTTTCATCACTTGTAATGGGAATATGAATGTTTGCACCTAATTCACGTTGGAACCACAATAGAATATCGAACATGGCTTTATGACCAAAATGTAAGGGACCTGAAGGATTAAGACCTGAAACAATTATCCATTCTCTACCATTATCAATCGCATCTACAATTCGATCAAAATCCTTATGAGCATATATTATTTTCCTGTGGAAAAATGGCCCGGGGTTATCTAGATATCCAGCAACTCGATCGGTGCCTTGTAGGCCCATCTCAATACGTTTGTTGTCATAATAGCCTTCAGATTCCTGCTTTTGGCGAAGCTTATCTTGATAATCCTCTTCAGCAATTTCCAAAGGGGTTTTTGCACTATTGTGCGACATGGTACATTCCTTTCAAAGCAATTGGCGGTATCACAGACAAAATACTTTTCATTATGCCTTCAAAAGTCAAGTCACGAAGCTGATCTGGCCGCATACTTCCCTCATAAAACTGCTCGCGAATCGTGATCGGCTCAAATTCCTTGGCTAGAAATTGGTTTGCCAGTTCAGCAATGATAGCAACATCAAGTACAGCATTCGGAATCCTTTGGTTCTTGCTAACCACAGATTGAGAAATTAGCTCTTTGACTCTTTGGGTCCCTGTTACGCCAAGGATTATTCGATTTGCTTCAAGACCTTTGCTGCCGGCCTTATATGGCGTCACGCCATATTTTTCAATTTCTTCGTTGTTCAAAAAAAAGCTTCTTCCTAATCCTAGCGGATATGTAGGATATAAATAAATACTCAACAGGGGATCCATTCCAAGTGCTGAGGCCACCATTCTCGCCGGTTCGTCATAAAATATTTCTCGTGGTGGACCAACTTTTATATCATAGCTGGTAATAGTCGCCACTTCGTCAAACGCGTACGCGAAATCTTTTTTCGATTCTATATCAATTTTACTTTCAGGAACTGTCTTAGTTATCCATTCGTGAAACTTATTATCTTCCTTTGCCAATTCCCGGATTTTGGTGACCCTAGCCTGAAATTCCCGGGTATATAGATATTCGCTCATTAATAAAACATCAAGCCCAAGACCATAAACAGCATTCAATGAACGTAATATCGAGGCTCTCTGGCTTCCTATTTCCATGAGCAATTCATGTTGTTCTTCGGGCTCATTGCGACATGTTGCTACATCCGCGATAAGAATGGTCGGAGAAACATTGGTGCCCATCTCGTGAAGCAATTTGGCTGCCATAGCGACAGTGAAATAATACTTCAGGGAGCCAAGCGCAAGTCCAAATCGATCATATGTTTCGCCATACATGACATTAAGGGTTTTTTTATGAGCCCTGCTTGTAACATCATTAACTATTCGACCTGGACCGGGCACAGATTGGTGAATTAAACTTTTCTGATTTAGAAAAGCAGTGAAATCAAACTTCACAAAAACCTCCGTGGCAAAACTATAGGATTGCCATTTCAAAACATTAGCCCCGGAATTTCCTCTTGTCCCAGGGCTAAATCCAACATGACAATCGTGTAGGCGCGGCAGGATTCGAACCCGCGACATTCCGTTTTGGAGACGGACGCTCTACCAACTGAGCTACACGCCTAAATAAAGCGCGGGTCATTTTACCACAAAATGACAAATGGCTAAACGCCGGAGACTGTTAATTCGGGCTGTTCATATGAGAGTATATCAATTGTACAAGTTCCTCGGCAATATTTTTCTACCAGGCTTACCATGTAATTTGCGGTATCAAGAACAAGTTCACGTGGAGCGGTCTCCTCGAATGCATCCAGATCAATAATTGTCGAATTAGTGGATTTTTGTATCATTGTTGGTTGCCCGCTTTTGCTATTCCAGGAACGGCAGATTACATTTTTATTCCCAGAATCGTAGTAAATTATTTCCCCAGGGGACATTGGCTCTTTCTTGCTTTTTCCAAGAGGCAAAAAGGTTTCATTCCCATTTGAATAACCTAGTTCTAAGTCACCTTGCACTGTTGTCGCATCAATTCCGCCACAGGGAAGCAAATATGATATTGAAGTCAAATTCAAAATTGCTACAATCGGTGAAATAAATGGCAACTTTTTTCCGTTTTGTTTCCTGCTCAATAAAGAATATATGGATGGCACATTTTGCAGAGTGTTTATTCCACACTCGTTATAGACATTCACCCATTTTGCTACTCGGGGATGTTTCAACTGCATTCCATTGTTTTTACGAATTAAATCGGATTGCACAGCCAGCAGTGCCTCCAATTCTGGTATCGCCGGCTTGGTATTATCTATATTCTTGGCAAACACTACAATTCGAAAAAAAGATGGATATTTCACCAAAATCTTTTCAGAAATTCTATATCGCATTTTCTATACTAGTTCTACCGTTTGCAAAATGAACACTTACTGGCCAAATTATCTACAGACATCTGATTATTCTTACCCATGATGTAGTTTCTCCTCGCAGGTACCTCAACCTCAAACTAAACTACTTAAGCCAGCGGGATGGGATAAAACAGATTAGGTCAGACTCCATTAGCGACAATCCTGACATTACGGCAAATTCCATTGACTATTCTTTCCGACTCTTAAACACCACAAGATAAAATTATGATGTTTCACCTTCTAAGGATTAACTGGTAATTAGCTTGGGCAAGTTGGTTTTGGAGCAAAAACTATTTGGTTCAGAGAGTTTTGTGCCGATCTGGTTGGATAACAGTATTGAGAAATCTTTAGTTCAAATTCTACTACCGACCTTGTTTACTAGCCGGGTCCTGACCGCGCTAAGAGACTACTGCAATATTTCAATGGTTTCGAACAAACTTGACATTTATGAGTTACAATAACTTCCTCCAGTGTGAGCACGTCACCATTTCTTATCATATCATAGAGGTGATACTGATTGTAATGAAACGACCATCTATTAAAACTATTGTTCGTGAGCTTCGCACTGATATCGAAACACCCATAAGTGTTTATCTCAAACTTCGAGGAAAAGGACCTTCTTATTTACTTGAATCAATCGAAGGCGAGGAACGCATTGCTAGGTATTCCTATATCGGCGTTAAACCACGCTCCAAATATGTTATTCGTGGCAACGAAGTAAGTATCATTGGACCTAATGGCGCTCGTAATATCACATTAGAACCTCCACATTTGGATTCGACTCGATTTCTGGAAAATGAACTCGCAAATTTTTATTTGGAACCAACAATTGGGTTACCGCGGTTCACTGGTGGACTGGTTGGATATCTTGGCTACGAGGTTGTACGTCACTTCGAACCAAAACTTGAACCAACAATTGTGCCATCATCTTTGCCCGATGGAATATTCTTGTTAAGCGACATCGTTATTGTATTTGATCACTACTCACGTGGGGCACCTTTTCTGATTGCCCATATGCTCGACGGGGACGAAACTGCCACCAAACAAAAACTCGACGAAGTAGAAGCGATGCTGCGTGTACCTCTACCAAATTCCTCTCCGAAAAAAACACATCCAACCGAAATTCAGTCCAATATGACCAAAGCCAACTTTGAAAAAATGGTACGAGCTGCAAAAGAATATATTCTTTCTGGCGATATTTTTCAAGTTGTCCTTTCCCAACGGTTCAGCCGCCAAACCTCTGCTGAACCTTTTGATATCTACCGGGCTGCACGCCGACTAAACCCTTCCCCCTACATGTTCTTTTTTGATTTTGAGGATGTTGATGGCGCACCCTTTTATTTAGCAGGCGCTTCCCCTGAAATGTTAGTTCGCCTCCAAGACGGAAAAGCCAGTATTCGCCCGATTGCTGGCACGCGACCTCGAGGAACTGATAAAAAAAGTGACGAGGCACTGGCTGCTGATCTATTGACTGATCCAAAAGAGCGTGCTGAGCATGTCATGTTAGTGGATCTAGGCCGCAATGACCTTGGGCGAGTATGCGAATATGGCACAGTCCAAGTATCTGACTTTGCTATAATAGAGCGCTATTCGCATGTTATGCATATTGTCTCAAACGTGGAAGGAATATTGCTTCCTGAACTTACTGCGTTCGATTTGCTGCGTGCTGGCTTCCCCGCTGGAACAGTTAGCGGGGCACCTAAAGTTCGTGCAATGGAGATTATCTCGGAGCTTGAACCTGATACACGCGGCCCTTATGCCGGTATGGTTGGATACTTCGGTTTTGATGGTGCGATGGATACATGTATCACGATTCGTACATTAGTTTCTCATGGCAATACAGTTAATGTTCAAGCTGGAGCTGGAATTGTTGCAGATTCGGATCCAGAACGAGAGTACCAGGAAACTGTCAACAAAGCCAACGCAATGCTAAAGGCAATTGAAATCGCTGAGACTTAGCATTTTGGGCATTTTACAACCTCGCTCTGACTCTGAAGATCTGTAAGCCAATGGTGTAAAAGTCCCAAACTAAGGAATGCGAATATATAAGCAGCCTTAGAGATATATAAGGAAAATCTTAAAGGGACACCAACAATGGAACACAAAAAACTCATACCCATGAAATTAAGAGATGTGGGCAAAGATGAACTATGGATTCAAGATCAAATCTTCGAAGACACTTCCATCCTTGGGCTTGGCGATTTAGTTGTTATCCAGAGTGAAAAACAACAACTCATGGATGGGAGGGCAGAGTTATTGATGTACGATTCCAAAGATTCTATTGGATACAAGATCGAAATAATGCTCGGGCCTCTTGATGAAGGCTACATCATTAATTCTATGGTATATTGGGAAGCAGAAAGAGGAAGATATCCTGCTCTCAAACACCGAATAGTTATCGTAGTCGAGCATATTGCCACTAGTTTCTTCAGCACTATCAAATTAATTAACAGACCTGTTTCTATAATTGTCGTTCAGTTTAGCGTTTTTAAAGATGAAGACCAAATAACCCTTAGATTTTGCAATGTTCTGGATTTGACCGAAACAATCAACGAAGAAGGTAAAGAAATGGATGAAGATAGTAGCAGAAAGTACCGGGGGCCGCGTGCCAATTTCAGCTCCAATAAATTGCTCGATTCGATGTCAGGAGCTGGTGCAGCAACATCAAGTCCTTTAGTTCTTCATGATAATGGTCGTGTAGGCTGGGGCATACAATAGAAATTTTATGATCATATCTTCGAAAGGTCAAAACATTGTTGATTTGATCTAGGCTGGATATCATCTGAAGTTATCGCGGTTCTGCTGCATATGCATCCATCATATTGCTCTTTCTCCCCTCGTCGAAGATTTCATCTTTGAACTAGCGGCGTTGTTGAGAATAGGATTGAAAAAGGATTTTTAGCGCCCGGTTTTTGACATTGGAAGCTACTACGGCATACCCCTTCTCTCCGGCTTCCACAATTTTGTATAGATAAACTAGTGCCTTTCTTGTAGACAGGTTATTCATCTTTGCACCTCTAGCATGGTTCTCCTGGATTGCGCTTACACAATCACTACTTTTCTTAACGGTTTTCTAGGAAGCGACGTTATGTAAGTCAGCTTAAAATGAAATAAAGTAAACAGCTTATCCCCTGTATATAAAGAAACCTATTTCTGGGCTATACTAAAAACATGAAAATCTTCACTGCAATTTATTTTCTGGCTCTCATCATCGAGATCGTGATTCGCGCACCGCTTGATAGACAGCGCAAAGCGGAAAAGATGAGCGAACGTCGCTATACAGACCAGGAGAAGACTCTGCTTGGTCTATTGTCGCTCGGGGGTCTCGTCGCTCCCTCCTTTACGCATTTACAAATTGGCTGGATTTTGCAAACTACACACTACCGATGTGGGCAGGTTGGCTGGGCGTTTTGATCACGGCTGGTGCACTGTTCGTCTTTTGGCGCGCCCATGCGTATATATTTATTTCTCACTAGGTAGGTCGCACTTGTAGGGCGGCCATTGTAGCTTCATCAAGGATGGTCCAAATATTATCTATCCATTCATAGTGCTCTGATTTCATTAAGACCGATCGCAGGCATGTAATTGTAGGGCTGTCAATTTCCATTTTAGAATAAGACAAATTGAAAAGCTCAACAGGTAGTTCAGCTAATGCTAAGTGAAGGCTTCGTCTTGCCGACTCGGCAAAGATAAGTTTTGATAGCTTTGAAGCGTTGGTTGAGCAATTTGCGTTCGGTATCCAAACGACAATATCAAGTTCAGGTGGTGAGCTGGTAATAAATCTTTGATCAGCCTTTAATTTCTCATATAGGAATAATGCAGCTTGGCGAGAGTTGTTTAACCCTTGAGCAAATTCTCCTCCTGGAATAAGTGGCAGAAGTCTCTGAGTAGCCCACAATCCAACTGCAGCGGCCCCTGGCCGTGAGCATTCAAGACTTATCTCACCCAGATGCAATTCCGCTGAACTAAAGTAAGTGTATGGAGAATCATGCTTGTAATACTGGCCGATATTAGGATCACGAAACAATACGCACCCGCATCCATAGGGTTGAAGTCCATGCTTGTGGGGGTCAATAACAATCGAATCTATATCCTTTAATCTATCATACGTATGGCGCGTTTCTTGCATTAAGTTTTCACTCAAACAAAAATAGCCTCCATAAGCAGCATCAACATGCAATCGAAAACCGTACCGATCCTGTAGCCTTAATATTTCTGGTAAAAAATCTACAGAACCAAGAGCTGTAGTACCAATGGTTGCAATAACAGTGCCTACATTTCCTCTGTCAAGGCAATACTGGAGATCGTTTATATTAATTCGCCCATTTGTGTCGGAAGGAATAGACTCAAATTGCAAACCAAGAACTCCACAAATACGATTATGTGTATAATGAGCTTGTTGCGACGCCACTATTTTTTTGTTTGGGTGAAGCTTGCTGGCTATCCACAGTGCCTCAAGATTTGCCATCGTACCACCGCTACAGAGATGGCCTAAATGAATATCCCACCCTATCATTTTTGCGATGTTTGCAACAGCTTCTTTTTCCATTTGAGAACTTGCGCGTCCTCCATCAAGTGCATGATTGTTAGGATTAATCCACATAGCGAGCATATAGGCAAGCCGAGCAACTGAGTGAGGTGGCTTTAGCATCTGTCCAGCATACAATGGATGAAAATATGGATAGTTGTCCTGAAGTCGTACAGCAACTTCTAGAATAATACGTTTCAATTCTTCATTTCTTTGAAATTTCGGCTTTGGTAAAGGTAAATTCGAAAAAGCAAGGTTTAATTTATCAAGTGCGTCTTCAAGGATGTGAAGAGATTCTTTATCGAGATACGAAGAATTGTCCATTTGGGTAATTTGGTGGTTTTAGGATTGTATGCTCAAGTGGAAAATAACAGTGTGGAGAAACATCAAGAATTCAGAAGGTTTGGTTGTAAACTTGATTCATTCTATTTAAGCAGATTCACAAAGTATCCTTCACAAGTTGCAGCGTTTAGAATCAATTGTAGACTTTATTGGAAATAGAACTTTTGGACATGGCAATGATCAATTTTACGCTTGATTTTATCGCGCAGGTGTTCGCATTTGCTTATTTCCGATAGTGTCTAGTCAATAAAATCCAATTCAAAACGTGTTCGATTCGGATATTGGCAAAGCGATCAATAGAAATTCGGTTTCTATTGATTTGACAACTACATTTTCTATTATTCTGGTGACATTTGTTTCCAAAAAAGGTAATTGATAAAGTTGTCCTGCATTATCGGCAATGAATCTTACGTCCTGGTCACAGGCCTCAATTTCTTGAGCTTCGTATCTTTGTTCTAGCAGATTATATCTTGACTTTCTAATTAGAACTTTCTCTCCTCGGGGAATCGCTAGGTGTCCCCTAAATACCGAAGGTAACTTAAAGAAATCATTGCTAATTATAATGATCTTGTTTTGATATGCTAAGAAAATTTACTCATGGATTGGACTCCCTGTCAAATGTGGCAGATGAGGCTGAAAGCACCTCGCGGGTATTATAAACCATACCTTAATACTGCGTTGCATAAAATCATTCCGAGTTTTGGGGCAGTTTCTCTCTAGGATGGCACGTCAGAACCAAGAACAAAATTACGCAAAGTTGTACTTAGCCAATTACAGTGGTGAAGAAGATTCTACGCTTTCAGAATCAGTAGTCCGCCAAGAGGCCTGAACATGGCAAGCTTGACATTTTTACCAGGTAAACAACAGTACATAGCTTTTCCTTTACGTTGCTGGTTAACCCCTTTTTCCCAGCATCGAGAAGTCTTAGAAGGCAAACGTGTGGACGACGCAAAAATTGTCATTACTTTAAGCTCTAAACGCCATCCCCGCGGTGTTTGCGGAGCAATCCCTACGTCAAAGACGAGAGAGCAATTGCCTGACCATATTTTACATACACACGGGCAAAGTATTGGTCTTCGCAAAATAATCATTTCCAAATATAATATTTTGTAAATCAACGGAATCAAAATGGAGGAACAATGGACATGTTCATAAAAGTCGCGCCTGATGTTCACGAATCTTTTCCTGATATTAGAGTTAAAACAGTAACAATTGAGGGCTTGGCGGTTAAACCAAAAGCAGAGTTCATAACTGCTAGGCGAAAGAAGATCTTGAATTCCATCCGAACGAAGTATAGTTCACTAGATGTTAATTCGGATCCAATTGTCCAAGCCTATCGATCTCTTTATATGAAAATAGGACTTAATCCGGACCAAACGCCTCCATCCGTACAAGCGTTGATTTCGAGGTTTATCAAAACCGAGCAATTCCCGAATATTAATTCTGTCGTTGATTGCGTAAATCTGGCTACACTAGAGTCGATGATACCGTTGGGCGTATTCGATTTGGATTGTGTAGCTGGAGACATTGTATTGCGATTTTCTCATGAAGGAGAGCCTTTTTTAGAGCTCGGGAAAAAGGAATCCTATGCTCTTGCGAAAGGGAAACTGATTCTTGCAGATAGCGAAAAGGTGTTATCGGTTTATTACTGGCGGGATTCTGACTATCAAAAAATAACTGAAAAAACAAAAAACATCGCTATACTTGCTTGCCAAGTTGAAGGAATATCTGATGATATGATAGATAACTCCCTTGCAATAGCGGAGGAGCTTGTTAAGACATCTCACGCAATAAAATAGATAAACGCGGTAAGTATCTATGATACTTGTAAGTGCTAATAAAGAGATATAATTTGAACATGAAAACAATCTCCGATTAGTATACAAGTTAATTACTCACCTTACACAATTTATGTTCTCGCTGGATTTGTAACTGTACGGTGTAACGTGCAAAACACGGTGGTCTTAGAGCGCCTTTGAACAAGAGGATGTAAGGTCATCTAACTAAAGAGATATCGATTGCATTAGTTTTAGGCGTACTGTCCACAAATCATTGTTAGAATCATTTGAAAAACAAGCCTATTTCTGCACCTCTTCTCATAATGATTTGTAGTCAACAGGCTTATCTTTCATTGGTTGGTGTTTGACGCAGTTGTATCTAATCTAGTTTTAGTGTTACACAATGGGATCGGTATGGATTGCTGTATCTATTACATTTTATCGGAAAAGATCTTTTTAGTATGATGTAAGTCGATTTCACACTTGATTTTGTTGCTAATATGTTCGCATTTTCTTGTTTCCGATAGATGTCCATTAACTACGTAGCCATTGTATTCAGTTCCAGGTAACTTATGTTGCCCTAAAATGCGCACTAAATACTTGGAGTGAATACTCTGAAATATCTCGTCTGGACGGTGATTATGTATCGATCTTTGATAATAGGGTTCGGCTATGCTGGTAGGATGTTGCATTTGCCCTGTATTAACAAAGTCCAAAAAAAATATAACAAAAAAGATATGATTCTTGATTCTAAAGTCGGTGTTGTGGATCCCCTATTTTCTATCGGGTCTGAGCAAGATGCTGATAAATTGGATATTTTGCAAAACTACAAGATATTCGATCATTTGATCCCAATCAGACAATTGTTCACATTTGTACACCACCAACGAATCATTTTGACGTAATCAAAGAGGCAGCTGAGGTGGGTTTTAATAAGATCATCGTCGAAAAACCATTGACTATATCGCTAGAAGATCTTGAGAGGATAATCGAGATTGAAGAATCTCGCCAATTAGATATTTTGGTAGTTGCTAATTTGATCTACAGTTCATTGACTTCGCGTATCAATGAAATCATCTTATCTGGGATGTATGGACGTGTTCTACATTTATCGGTCGAGCAAAATAAGCCAAGATTTGCCAGAACTATTGCAAATTCATCTCATACAACCGTTTTTGATGTAGAATTACCTCATGAGGTTGCGTTATCTCAATACTTGCTTGGCCCAGTCAGAGATATAACCGGATCTATATATGGGGATATGGTCTTTAACAGTTCCATAGTTAGGAAGATGGGAAAGGCACAGATCGCCTTGCTGCATAAAGATGGTTGTACTAGCACCTTGTATTCTGACTTAACTTCTCCCCTAAGGAAAAGAGTTGTAAATGTTTATTTTAAAGATTATTTAATTACTGGATTTTACCCGGTGAGCTCAGATGATCATCATTCACAAATTTTGGTCTATTACGACTCAATGCTATCCAACTCCGATGTTATTGAGGATGATCCCCTTACTAACTGTTTGAGCGAATTTTACAGATACTTTATAGGTGAGACTCGAGATAAACCGGTAAGTGATTTATCCTTTAATGCTGGTGTCACCAGAACACTCTATCGTTCTAAATCATTAAGCGGCATCGTGATTTAAATGTGAGATATTATTCCTTGTGATCTCTCGGAGAAATTACAATGCAATCAGTTCCATTTTTCAGTAGCGCAAAATCGTTTTTACAAGATTGGGCCGAAATCAAAGAAGAGCTGAATAAGGTGTTTGACAAGTGCATATTTACGAGCGATACAATGGTAAATGCATTTGAAAAAGAAATTAGAGACTATACAGGCGCGAGTTACGCCTTCGGGACAGGAAATTGTACCGATGCTCTTATCTTATCGCTAAAGGCTCTAGGCATGGGACCAGGCGATGAGGTCATTGTACCTTGTTTTACTTTTGTGGCATCCGCGTCAAGCGTTTCACACATAGGCGCTAAACCTGTTTTTGTAGATATTGACTCTCAAACATATAACATTGATACGTCGAA
>Ga0075418_10005933_pt1 | contig 13794 bp, 14 predicted proteins | sample SoiMetdeltSBSDD2_FD_81776 | JGI IMG/M metagenome (GOLD analysis project Ga0075418, IMG submission 81776) | Bulk soil microbial communities from a Populus tree surrounding site in Tennessee, USA - Soil MetaG P. deltoides SBSDD2 | ecosystem: Environmental > Terrestrial > Soil > Tree plantation...
GCGCCGGGGCCGGTCGACACTCCGGGTGCGGCCGAGCGTCTCTTCCCCGATCCGATGATCATGGAGGGCATTCGCAAAACGATTCCGCTGCGCCGCTTCGCCAATCTCGAAGAGATCGCGAACGCCGCGACGTACATGCTCTCCGACTACGCGTCGTACATGACCGGCGAGAATCTCGTCATCGACGGCGGGCAGTGGCTTTCGGGCTCGGACTACTTCACGCGGCTCAAGCAGATGGTGCCCAAGTAGCGAGTTGCGAGTGGCGAGTTGCGCGGACGGTTTCGCCTGGAGCCACGATGAGCGGGTAACTCGCAACTCGGAGCGAAGCGCACTCGCAACCTTTCCGTCAGCGCACTCCCAAATAATCCACCGCCAGATTCGCGAGCGCTCTCACGCCTAACAACAGCCCGCGCTCGTCGACGTAGAACAGCGGCGAGTGATTCGACGGCGCTTCCTCCGGCGTCTGATCGGGCGGCCGGGTGCCGATCCAGAAAAAGAGACCGGGCACGTTTTTCTGGAAGAACGAGAAGTCCTCCGCGCCTAACACGGGATTCACGAGCTTCGTCTTCGCCGTGCCCGCGACGCGTCGCAGCGCCGGCAGCGATTTCTCGGTGAGCGCGGGATCGTTGTAGGTGATCGGATATCCGGTCGTGATCGTCACCTCGGCTTTCGCTCCCGCCGCTGCGGCGATGTTCTCCGCGGTGCGTTTGATGCGCGCATGGATCTCGTCGCGCATCGTCGCGTCGAGCGAGCGAATCGTGCCGATCATCTTCACGGTGTCGGGAATGATGTTGTTGCGCACGCCGCCGTTGATCGCGCCGATGGTGACGATCGACGGGGCGACGGTGGAGTCGAGCTGGCGGCTCGGAATCGTCTGCAGACCCAACACGATCTGCGAGGCGACGACGATCGGATCGACGCCGAGCCACGGATACGCGCCGTGGGTCTGCTTGCCCTGCACATGAATCGTGAGCGAGTCGACCGCGGCCATCATTCCCTCGGGCCGGTAGGCGATCTCGCCGATGGGGTAGCGCGACGTCACGTGCAGACCGAAGATCGCGTCGACTTTCGGACTCTGCAGCGCGCCTTCTTTCACCATCAGCTCCGCGCCGCCTTCCTCACCTTGCGGTGCGCCTTCTTCCGCGGGCTGGAAGATGAACTTCACCGTGCCGGGGAGATCCGCGCGCATGCCGGCGAGCACTTCGGCCACGCCTAACAAGATCGCCACGTGCGCATCGTGTCCGCAGGCGTGCATCACCCCGACTTCCTGCCCGTTGTAGGTCGTGCGCACTTTCGACGCGAACGGCAGATCGACCTGCTCGACGACCGGAAGTGCGTCCATGTCCGCGCGCAACGCGACGACCTTGCCCGGCTTCCCGCCGCGAAGCAGACCGACGACGCCGGTGTGCGCGACGCCTGTCTGCACGTCGATGCCGAGGGCGCGAAGCTTATCGGCGACGATCTTCGCGGTGCGCTCCTCGCGGTTGCCGAGCTCGGGATGCTCGTGGATGTCGCGGCGGCAGGCGATGACGGACTGCTCGACGCGCGCCGCGGCTTCATCGATGCGCTTCTCGAGCGGAGTGGCGGCGATGGCAGACATGGTTGCCTCCAGGAGAGCGATGAATGTGAGTGCGCGGATCATCGCGTGATTGTAGTTGGGAGTTGCGGGTTGCGAGTTGAGCGAGCGTGGCCGGTTAACCCGGAAAGCTCTCGCAACTCTCTACTCGTAACTCGCAACTATCTCGCGAGCGTCGACCTCAACGCATCCGCCTTCTCCACGAGCTCCCCGAACCACTCCGCGAAATGTTTCTCGTTCTTTTCGATCGCGAGCTCGCGCGCACGCGTGGCCATCTCCAGGAACTGCTCGATGAACTGGCGGAGATCATCGGAGTAGCCCATCAGCATCAGCGTCGAGGCCTGGTTTTCGATCGCCTGAAAGGCCTGCAGAGCCTGGGAGTACTCGTTGCTGAAGTAATCGAATGTCGCGCGCGGATCGTCGGAGTCGGGGAGTGTCATGATCGTTCGTAGAGTCTACTTCGCGTCGGCTCTGAGCCTCACTCCTTCCGTTGCGTTCCAGCGATACGGAATCTCCGAAGAATCGTACGGAAGGCGATAGTGATCGGGATCTTCGTAGTCATACGCGCGCGTCGGGTAGTTGAGCACGAGCGCATCCGACGGGCCGAGATTCTGCAAGCCATGCCAGACGCCGATCGGGATCACCAGGAACGCCGGCCGCGCATCGCCGACGTGCAGCTCCATGACGCGGCGATGGGTGGGGCTGTCTTCACGTCCATCGAAGAGCACGACCTTCAGATGCCCTTGATTCACGAAGAGGCGATCGACGGTTCGCATGTGGCAACTCCACGCGCCGATCGCCTTCGGAAAGAGGCGCGACTGGTAGACGTGGACGACCGGTGATCCGGCCGGATCCCACTCCGGGCGGAACGTCTCGGTGATGATGCCGTGGTCGCGCGGAACGTGAAGCACTTCACGAACGACGACGCCGTCGATCGTCTCCTGAATCTTTTTCCAATCGCTCGTGACGATCGGAGGATCTTTCTGTGCGCCGGGCAACATCATGTCAAAGACCTTTGTACCGACGGATCTCGTCGATGGTTTGCGGAGGACGAATGCGAAGCCAACGCAGGCGTCGCGAGATGCGGCTCATCGTTTGGCGGAAGAAGTGGCGAAGCAAATCGCGATACGGCAGACCGGCGGCGAGATGATCCTCCGTCACGAGCCGCACGAGCAGTCGCTGTTCGAAGTCGGGCTCCGACTCGATGCGGCGCAGCCAGTCCGCCTGTTCGTGCGCGGAGCGATGCTTGTACACGTCGCGGCGCCACGACGCGGGAAACTTGATCGCGGTTAGGCGCGGAACGAATGTGAATGCATATCCGCGACTCTGCGCACGACGCCACAGGTCCATATCCGGCACTCCGACCACGGTGTAGTCCCGCCAGCCGCCCATCTCCTCGGTCATGCGACGACGATGGACCATCCCGGACGGAGGCGAGAACGCGCCATCGTTAGGCCGCGGGGCCACCGGCCAGAGGAATGCTCCGTCGGGACCGACATCGACGACGAGTCCATGAGCGACGTCGCAGTTCGAGGAATCGAACGCGGCGGTGAGCACCTCGAGATGATGCGGCAACCAGAGATCGTCATGGCCGAGGTAGGCGATGAGCTCACCGCGGGACTGGCGCAGACCCTCGTTGTTCGGACCGCTTTGGTGACGCGTGTTGGCGGGGAGATTGATCCAGCGGACGCGCGGATCCTCGAAGCCGGACACGACCTGTTCGGAGTCGTCGGTGCATCCGTCGCCGACGACGAGCAGCTCGAAATCGGTGAAGGTCTGCGCGAGCACGCTGCGGATCGCGTGGCGGAGGACTTCGCTCCGGTTGTAGGTCGCGATGATGACCGTCACGCGTGGTGTCATGATGGTCCGTAAAGTGTATGCGGTTTCGGATCGGCATCATCTCGGACACGCACGGCGTGCTGCATCCACGGATTGCGGATGTGTTCGCGTCGGTCGATGCGATCGTGCACGCGGGCGATATCGGCGGCGGGCATGTGCTCGATGCGCTGCGTGAGCTCGCACCGGTGACATCGGTCGAAGGCAACGTCGATGATGGGAGCGGCGAGCGGATCGTGCGTACGACCATCGGCGGGCTGCGCGTGCTTCTCACGCACGTCCTGCCGCGGCCGCATGCGCCGGCGATGCGCGTCGTGAAGTCGCTGCGGCGCGATCCGGCGGACTTCGTGTTCTTCGGTCACAGTCATCTGCCGCACAACGAAGTCGTCGATGGCCTGCGCTACTTCAATCCCGCGAGCGCAGGACCGCGTCGCTTCGACTATCCGGTGTCGGTCGGACTCGTCGAGCGCGACGGCAAGGAATGGCGGGCGATGCACGTCGCGCTCGATGAACGATCGGTCGAGGCGCTGGAAGCGCGCATGAATCAGTTGTCGCGCTGAGCCATCGCGCTCAACTCGTCGATCGCGCGAATCACCCCGCCGCGCATCACCTGGCGGATGCGCCGGAAGTTCGCCACGTCCTTCGCCGGATCGGCGGTGAGCACGAGCAGATCGGCGTCCTTGCCTTTCTCGAGCGTGCCGGTCACGGCATCGAGTCCCGCTGCGCGCGCGGCGACACTCGTCGATGCGACGATCACCTGCATCGGCGTCATGCCCGCGGCCTGCATCGCTTCGAGCTCGGCGTAGATCGCCGGTCCGTGCAGCGTGAGCGGGTTGCCGGCGTCGGTGCCGGTGGCGATCGGGATTCCGGCGTCGGCGAGTTTTTTCAGATTCGCGGCCGCGGTGCGATCTTCGGTCGCGGTGCGATTGCGGAAGCGCGTCAGGCGATCGGCGGGAATGGTCGGGGGCAACGGCGTCGCGACCTTCGCACGCGTGGCGGAATCGATGCAGCCATTGGGATCGTCGATCGCAGTTTTTCCTTCGAACATGCGCAGATAGCCGCCGACGACGGTGAGCGTCGGCGTGAGGATCGTGCCGTGCTCGCGGGCGAGCGCGAGAAACTCGGCGTCGACCGGCGCATCGGTCACGCTGTGCACGAGCAGTCTCGCGCCCGCGCGCATCGCGGCCTTCGCGCCCGCGAGTTCGGTCGCGTGCACGATGAGCGGCAGCTTCTGCGCTGCCGCTTCATCGGACGCGGCTTTGAGCGCGGCTTCGTTCGGCTCGATGTACCAGACCTTGACCGCCTTCGCGCCTTGTGCAGCGAGGTAACGAACGCCGTCGCGACCGCTCGCTTCATCCTTGAGAAAAATGAATTGCCGTTCCGCCGGAAGATTCAGCCAGTGATCGATCGTCGCGAGCAGCGGTCCCGCTGCGGCGACGTGCGGTGTGGTCATGTCATTCGCGAATCGCTCGTGGATGCGCAGCGTCCACGGATATCCGCCGACGTCGAACACGGATGTGACGCCGGAGCAGAGAAACGACCGCGCGAAGCGCTGCGGCGACGACTTCAGATCCGCGATGGTCTTTTCGTACGGAAACTGCGCGCGCACGTCCGCCGCGTCCGGACGCCCGTCCGCCCATCCGGTTTGCGAGAAGTGCACATGGGCGTCGATCAGCCCGGGCGTAATCCACATACCGCGTGCGTCGACGACGTCGATGCCTTCGGGAATCGCGCAGTCCGCACCCGCGCACTCGATCTTGCCGTCGCGGACGATCACATTCGCGTTCGCGATCGCCGCGCCGCCGCGGCCATCGATCAGCGTCGCACCGGTGATCGCGCGCGGCGACGGAGGCGTGCCCGGAGGAGCGTCGATCGCGCCGGTCAGGCCGATCTTCCAGCCGTTCGGCGTCTCGACGAACAAACGCTCGGAGATTCCGCTGTGCTCTTCCGCGCCGTAGCGCACGCGGTAGCGATACGTGCCGTACACGATGCCCGGCCGGATCGATGTTAGGCGGATGTCCGTCGCCTCGATCGTGTCCGGCCAACCGGAGCCCGCGCCTTTCGCGAACGACTCGTATCCGGTGACGAATCCTGTCGGTCCGGTACGCACCAATTTGTCACTCTGCAGATAGAAGGAGAGGTACTTGTCGCGATTTTTTTCGCGGATCGCGGCGAGATTTCCGTCGAACGTCGCGCGCGCGTTGCGAAGATCGGAGGCGTCATCGGCGAGAAGAGAGGAGGCGAGGAAAAGCAGCGGCAAAAGGCGGCGCATGACGCCGATTGTATGCGTCAGTCGACGGCGCGGCGCTTCACCGGACCGACCGAGACGATGCGTCCGCCGACGCGATGATCGCTCAATGCGTACCCGTCGGAGTCGTAGCTCACGAGGAACTGTCCGGTCGGCAGCGCGTGGACCTGCGGAGCGTGCTCCCGGCGCTCGCTCGCATTCACGACGAAGGAGAGAACACGGTACGGATGGGCAATCTCGAACGATGCCGCGTGAAGATCGCCGGAGCTCGTTGCGTAGGCGACGACGCAGTCCTTCGCGTTGCATGCAACCGCGGGAGGGGTGGGTATGACCGGGGATGTTTCGATTGCGTAGGTCTCGCCGGTGCTAAGCAGCCAGTGCACGCTCGCCGGCGTCGTCCACGCAAACACGGCTTTGGTGCCCGCAGCGGCGATCGCGACGTCGCTCGGCTTCTCCGCGGTCGTTCGAAGCACGCCGTTCGCGTCCGTCGCGGACCACACCAGGTCATAGCGCGATTCGACAGGCAAGTTCCAGCACGCCCAGTAGCCCCACGGGCATGGTCCGGATACGCTCCGAATCAGTTGCCAGCTTGCGCTTCCGGGCAGAGGAGTACCGCGCGCGCCGATCGGACGTGGCTCGCCTGGAACGCCGGCGCCGTCGACATCGACCGCGAAGAGCTACGATCCCTCGAGATACGTCACCTGAAACGAGGTGCCATCGCTCGTTACTTCTGGTTGCTGCGCGTCAACGATGCCATGCAGCGGCACGACGCGGATCGGCGCGATCCCGCGTGCATCGTGATCGAGCAAGACCATGTGGATCTGCGATCGCGACGTGGTGAGGTCGATCTCGCTCCACGCGAGCAGCATTGCGTTGCGCGATGCCGCAATCGCGTGCGGGTCCCCGGGGCGGTGGACGAAGGGTCCGAGCGTCTGTTCGGCGGGGCTGACCCAGATCAACGCAGCGAGCGTCAGCGCGAGCATCGATAAAGAATACGGCGCTCGCGGCGATCGCGTTGTGCGAGGTTGAGCACGGCACGTGCTTATAATCGCCGTCGATGGCGTTTCTCGAAGGGCAGCAGCTCTCGAAGACGTATCGCAACGCCGAGGTGCCGGTAGTCGTGTTCAGCGGACTGCATCTCGTAGTAGAGAGAGGCGAAATGCTCGCGGTGGTGGGTCCCTCGGGCATCGGGAAGTCCACGCTCCTTCACCTCCTCGGCGGGCTCGATCGTCCGGACTCGGGGAAGGTGCGCGTCGATCAGCGCGAGCTCACGGCCATGTCCGGAGATGATCTCGCGCGCTTCCGCAATCGCAACGTCGGCTTCGTGTTTCAGTTTCATCACCTTCTTCCCGAGTTCACGGCCATCGAGAACGTGGCCATGCCCGGATGGATCGGAAGAATCGATCGGAAGGAGGCGTTGGACCGTGCGGCCGCGCTGCTTTCGGAGCTCGGCCTGGCTGAGAGAAGTCGGCACTTCCCCAACCAGCTTTCGGGAGGCGAACAGCAACGGGTCGCCATTGCCCGCGCGCTTCTGGCAGATCCGGTGCTCTTCCTCGCCGATGAGCCGACGGGGAATCTCGACCTCGAAACCAGCGGGAAGGTGTTCGATTTGATGCGTCGGTGCCACAATAAGCGCGGACTTACTTCCGTGATCGTCACGCACAACCCGGATTTGGCGGCACGCTGCGATCGAGTGTTCGAGATGAAGCCTGTCCTGAGCAGGGTCGCAGGACAGCAGCGCAACAACTAGGTCATGTTCGAAAAATACAACGAGAAAGCACGCCGCGCCCTCTTCTTCGCCCGCTACGAAGCGTCCAAGCTCGGATCGCGCGTCATCGAATCCGAGCACATCCTCCTCGGCGTGCTTCGCGAGGGGGAGGAGATCATCAAAGAGATCTTCTCCCGCTTCAACGTCAAGCCCGAACAGATCCGCCGCGAGGTCGAAGGCGACCGATTGTTCGTCGATCGCATCTCGTCATCGGCGGAGCTGCCGCTGTCGGAAGAATCGAAAAAGATCCTCGCCTACGCCGCACACGAAGCGGAGTCGATGCTGCATCAATACGTCGGCACCGAGCATCTGCTGATCGGCATTCTTCGTGTCGAGTCCTCGACCGCGGCCCGCATCCTCACCGCGAAAGGCCTGAACGTCTACGGCGTTCGCGAAGAGACGATCTCGATTCTGAAAGAGCGCGAGGCCGACAAGCAGAAGAAAGAGCTGCCGTTCCTCGCCGAGTACGCGCGCGATCTCACGGCGATGGCGCATCAGCAGCAGTTCGATCCGCTCATCGGACGGGAGAAAGAAGTCGAGCGGATCATCCAGATTCTCTCGCGCCGCACGAAGAACAACCCGATCCTGTTGGGCGAGCCGGGCGTCGGCAAGACCGCGATCGTCGAAGGCCTCGCGCAGCGCATCGTCGACGGCAACGTGCCGCTCTTCATCGCCAACAAGCGCATCCTCTCGCTCGATCTGTCGCTCATCGTCGCCGGCACGAAGTACCGCGGACAGTTCGAAGAGCGGCTCAAGGGCATCATCAAAGAGCTCAAAGAGAATCAGGACATCATCATCTTCATCGATGAGATCCATTCGCTGATCGGTGCCGGCTCCGCCGAAGGCTCGCTCGACGCGGCGAACATCCTCAAGCCCGCGCTCTCGCGCGGCGAGATCTCCTGCATCGGCGCAACGACCATTCGCGAGTACCGCCGCTACATCGAGAAGGATCGCTCGCTGCTCCGCCGCTTCCAGGCGATCATCGTCAACCCGCCGACCGAAGACGAGACGCTGCAGATTCTCGAAGGCGTGAAAGAGCGCTACGAGAGCTTCCACAAGGTCAAATACAGCGAGACCGCGATCAAGAGCGCGGTGTATCAGTCGAACCGCTACATCACCGATCGCTTCTTCCCCGACAAGGCGATCGACATCCTCGACGAAGCCGGCGCGAAGGTGAAGCTGCGCCGCGTCGCGGACACGCAGAATCTGCGGCGGCTCGAGGCCGAGACGCGCTCGATCGTCAAGGAGATGAAAAAAGCGATCTCGGACAAAGACTTCGAGAAGGCCGTCTTCCTGCGCGAGCGCGAGATCGAGCTCAAGGAAGAGATCGAGCGCTTCAAGGCCGAGCGGGAGATGGTCGGCGACGAGCTGATGGAAGTCACGCAGCGCGACGTCGAAGAGATCATCAGCTCCTGGACGGACATCCCGGTCACGTCGATCGAAGCCGACGAAGCGGCGAAGCTCATCAACATGGAAGAGATCCTGATGCGGCGGATCGTCGGTCAGGACAAAGCGATCCGCGCGATCTCACGCGCGATTCGTCGCTCGCGACTCGGTGTCGCGTCGCCGAATCGTCCGATGGGCTCGTTCATCTTCCTCGGATCGTCGGGCGTCGGCAAAACCGAAGTCGCGCGGCGTCTGGCGGAGTTCCTCTTCGGATCGCAAAAGCATCTCATCCGCTTCGACATGTCCGAGTACATGGAGAAGCACGCCGTGTCGAAGCTCATCGGCTCGCCTCCGGGATATGTCGGACACGAAGAAGGCGGACAGCTCACCGAGCGCGTGCGCCGCAACCCTTACAGCGTCGTGCTCCTCGATGAGATCGAGAAAGCGCATCCCGACATCGCGAATATCCTCCTGCAGATTCTCGAGGACGGCATCCTCACGGATTCGCTCGGAAACCAGGTCGACTTCCGCAACACGCTGATCATCATGACCAGCAACCTCGGCACGCGCTATCTCGCGACCAAGGGACACATGGGCTTCCGCGAGAAAGGGGGCGACGCCGATCAGAAGTCGGCGGAGCAGCTCATCCACACGGAGCTCAAGCGGGAGTTCTCGCCCGAGTTCATCAACCGCATCGACGAAGTGATCATCTTCAACCCGCTCACCGATGCCGAGCTGCGCGCGATCTGCCAGCTGCTCATCGACGACGTCAACAACGCCCTCGTGCACAAGAACGTGCAGATCGGCGTCGACGAGCCGGTGGTCGAGTGGCTGCTCGGCAAGGCGAAGGAAGAATCGAACTCCGGTGCCCGTCCGCTGCGCCGCGCGATCCAGCGCTACATCGAGGACGAGCTCTCCGAGTTCATGATCCGCAACAAGGACGCGGTGCCCGAGCGGGTCGACTTCACGATGCAGGGGAACGAGGTCGTGCTCGTTCCGCGTCGGCTCGAAGAGCCGGTTGCAAACTGAAAGTGTCTTCACCAAGTCCGAGCAGTCTCACGGAGCGCGAGTATCTCGATTTCGAGCGGAAGTCGGAGGTTCGCCACGAGTACATCGCCGGGGGCATCTTCGCGATGTCGAGCGCGAGCCGGCGGCATAGTTTCATCACAGGTAACTTGTACGCGCTCATCAAGGCGCAAATTCGCGGTCGATCCTGCGAAGTCCACGCGAGCGAGATGCGCGTCAAGGTCAGTCCAACCGGAATGTATACGTATCCCGATGTCGTCGCTCTCTGCGGCGAGCCACAACTGGAAGACACGCACTTCGATACGCTCCTCAACCCGACCGTGATCATCGAGGTTCTCTCGGAATCGACGGAGAAGTACGACCGCGGAGAGAAGTTCGCTCACTACCGCCGCCTGATGACGCTCCGCGAATATGTTCTCGTCGCGCAGGACAAGATGCGCGTCGAGCACTATCGGAGAAGCGAAGGCGACGAGTGGGTGCTGTCCGAGGTCAGCGATCCGAATGGCACTCTTCACCTGCCGGCGATCGAGTGCCATCTCCAAGTCGCGGCGATTTACGAGAAAGTGGATTTTTCTTCAGTATCCGCCTCATAAGCCATGCCGCTCGTTCGCGTCACGCTCCGCAGAGGCAAGTCGCCTGAGTTCCTCAGGAGCGCGGGCGACGCCATCCATGCCGCGCTCGTCGCGACGGCCAACGTTCCGGCTGACGATCAGTTCCAGATCTTCGATGAAGTCGAGACGATGATCGCGCACCCGTCGTACGGCGGCGTCGAGCGCTCGGAGAATGTCGTGATCATCGAGATCACCCTCAACGCCGGCCGCACCGTCGAGATCAAGCGCGCGCTCTACGCCGAGGTTGTTAGGCGCCTCCAGGAAGCGCTCGATATTCGCCCCGATGACGTCCTGATCAATCTCGTCGAAGTGACGAAAGAGAACTGGTCGTTCGGGAAGGGGCTGGCGACGTACGCGTTAGAATAGGTGACGTGGCGAAGGTCTACATCACGACGCCGTTCCCGACGCCAGAGGAAGTGGCGGCGCATTACGGCATTTCGCCGGTGCGAGTTGCAGAGCTAAAGCGAATGTTGGAAGAGATTCGTGCCGAACGTGCAGAGCGTGCCGCGCGAACTGCCAAACGGACCCGAGTCGCTTCACGCGCGAAGAAGAAGTAGCGCGACGTGTCGGTCCGGCCTTTCGCGTTCATCAACCTGCCGTACGCCAAGCGTTACGAAACGGTCCTTCTCGCATTCATTGCAGGCCTCTCCGGCCATGGCCTCGTGCCGACCGCAGCGATCCGCGATCCGTCGAGTCGCTATCAGCTCGATCGGATCTACGAACTGATCGCGAGCGCTCGATACTCGTTCCACGATCTCTCCTTGATGGGATCCGATCGGAAAACGCCGCGGACTCCGCGTCTGAACATGGCGTTCGAGCTCGGGCTCGCCGTCGCGCTGAGCCGCGCTCCGAAAGCGAACCATCAGTGGTTCGTCTTCGACACAGTCCCGTATCGTCTCGACAAAGCGCTCAGCGACTTGGGTGGAATTCGAGCCCGGATCCATGACCGCAGTCCGAAAGGCGTTCTCCGCGCGCTGGTCAACGCTCTCGGCCGACATGAGCACCAGCCGACGTTCGATGGCCTGCTACGGATCTACGCCGACGTCAAGGATGCAGCAAAGCGGATCAAGCGCGGCTACTCGGCAGACTTGTTCGAAACGCGACCGTTTGAAGAACTGACGGTCGTCGCCTCGGACGCCGCACAGCGTCACATCCCCTCCCTCTCGAAGTAATCACCTCCTCCTCCCTTCGATCCACTCACTTCTTGCCTTCCCTTCCCCGTCGTACATCCGCACGCGAATCGCACGCGCGCTGATCTCCACCACCGCGAAGCCGATCGGCTCGAGACGGATCTCACTTGGATAGACGGTCTTGAGACGCAGCTTGATCGGTGGAATCGGAGCGGAGCCCGCGCCGCTGATGAGATGAAGCATTTGGCCGCGGATGAGCTCCATGTGGTGATCGTGGCCGCAGATGTAGAAGTCGGCGCGCGCGTCGCGCAGCGCGGGGATGAGGTCGCGCATCTTCTGCACTTCGTTCTTCGGCCGGTAGCCGTGATAGCCCGACGAGATCACCGGATGATGTCCGATCACGACGCGCCACTTCGCCTTCGGCGTATTGCGGAATGAGGAGCGGATCGTCTTCGCGATCGAGCGCGCGCGTCCTTTCACGTGCGGGGTGGTCTCGACGAAAAGGAAGTCGGCGACCGGAGATCGCACCGCGTACTGGCGCGCGGGAAAACGCCAGTTCGCGATGAGCCCGCTCGCGCGGACCTGCGCGTCGGGATCGGCTTTGCCGCAGTAGTCGTGATTGCCCAGAACTGGGAAAACCGGGACGCCGATGCGGGTCAGCGGGCGGACCAGATCCCAGTTCGGGTCTTTCGTGGAGGTCACGCCGCATGGATAGAAGTTGTCCCCGGTCAGCAGGATCGCGTCGAGCGGGGTCGTGGCGTGAACCTTCGAAATCCCCTTCGACACGGCGTTGGTTCCGTTTCCCGTATCGCCCACGACCACGATCCGCAGCGTGGCCTCTCGCGGAGTGAGCGGAACCTCCGGAACCTGTGCCGAAGAGGTGACAGCCGCAAGCAGCAGAAGAAAAAGGCGCACGAAGCGATGATACGGGCCCTCCCCCGTGTAGAATGCGCCGCGTTTTTCCACTGTTCAGGCTTGGGCGTGACCTGTACCCCTGGTCGCGCGTCTCACACAAAACACCGGCTGTCGCGACAGATCTTATGACTCGAATCTCAATGACGCTCGTCGTCGTGCTGCTCTGCGGCTCGACGCTACGGGCTCAGACCAGCACGCAGCAGCAACAGGAGCGGCCCCGCCCGCGTCCGGGGACGATCATCGACACTCCTTCCTCGGGACGCATCACCGACGCGCCGGCTCCGGCCAAACCGACGGGCGATCTCGCCGGTCGGACCATTGAGCGCTTCGAAGCCGTCGGAAACGTCTCTGTCGCCAGCGACACCATCCGCGTCTATCTCGGCATCAACCCCGGAGATGCGTACGATCCCGTCGCCATCCAGCGCAACTTCCTGAACCTCTGGCAGACCGGTCTCTTCGATGACATTCGCATCGACGCCGAACGCGGAGAAACGGGCGTTGTCGTTCGCGTGACCGTGAAAGAGCGCCCGCGCATCGGCTCGGTCGAGTTCCGCGGCAACAAAGAGCTCAATCAGCAAAAGATCAACGAAGCGCTCGAGCGCGACAAGATCGATCTCCACGTCGGCAACACCATCGAGCAGACCCTTGTGAAGCGCGCCGCGGAATCGATCAAGCGCGCGTATACGGAAGGCGGATTCGAAGGTGTCACGGTCGACGCAATCAGCGAAGACCTCCTCGAGCCGGGTGAGAAGAAGATCGTCTTCGTGATCAGCGAAGGCATCAAGGCGAAGGTCGCCTCGATCGACTTCGTCGGCAACCGCCGCTTCTCCGATCGCCGTCTGCGCGGACAGATGAAGGAAGTGCGCAAGCACAACCTCATCACCTGGATCCGCAAGAAGAACCTCTACATTCCCTCGAAGCTCGACGAGGATCTCGAGCGCGTCAAGAACTTCTATCAGGACCACGGCTACCAGGACATCGCCTTCGGCGATCCGCAGTTGCAGACCGTCGGCCGCAAGAAGAAGCCGCGCGTGAAGATCAGCATCCCGGTGAAGGAAGGCGAGATCCACACCTTCGGGAGCGTGAGCGTCACCGGCAACACGGTCTTCACCGAAGAGCAGATCATCGGGAACTGGCCGCTGAAGAAGGGCCAGGTCCTGGCCCGCAAGCCGATTCAGGCCCGCATCGACGCATTCGACGAGGCGTACCGCATACGCGGCTACATCTACGCCTACGTCGATCCGGAGTACATCGACAAGGGCAACAACGTCGTCGACGTGAACATCCGCGTCTTCGAA
>Ga0075418_10005942_pt1 | contig 13781 bp, 6 predicted proteins | sample SoiMetdeltSBSDD2_FD_81776 | JGI IMG/M metagenome (GOLD analysis project Ga0075418, IMG submission 81776) | Bulk soil microbial communities from a Populus tree surrounding site in Tennessee, USA - Soil MetaG P. deltoides SBSDD2 | ecosystem: Environmental > Terrestrial > Soil > Tree plantation...
ACCGGCGTGGAAGACATCGAGGTGCAACCGCTCGCCCTCGACTTCGGCAACGTCTTCCTGGGCTACAGCGCGCAACGGACGCTCACGGTCACCAACGCCGGCACCGACGCGCTCACCGTCTCCGGCACATTCGTCGGTCTGGCCGACTACCACCTGTCGGCGTCGAGCTATGTCCTGCAGCCCCACGCCAGCAGGACGATCAACGTGACCTTCACCCCCACCCTCGCGGCGGTGCGGAACACCCAGCTTGCCTTCGCCTCCAGCGACCCGGACGAACCGCTCGTCCTCGTCACCCTCGCCGGCACCGGGCTGGTGCCGCCGGTGGCGACCCTCCTGCCGACGAGCCTGTCGGCGAACCTGCTCAGTGGCGCGAGCGAGACCCAGTTCGTCACCCTCTCCAACACCGGCGGCAGCGATCTGGAGTTCAGCGCCAGCCCCGAGACCCATGTCTCGTCGGTGGAGAACGCGCACCTGGAGCTCGCGAAGGGCGAGCCGGATCCGCGCATCGGCGCTCCGGTTCTGCAGAACACCGGCGGACCCGACGGCTTCGGCTACCGCTGGATCGACAGCGACGACCCCGCCGGCCCTGACTTCCAGTGGATCGATGTCAGCAGCACCGGCACCCCGGTGTTCTCCTCCCCGGTGGACGACTCCAACATGGGTCCCTTCCCCATCGGCTTCGCGTTTTCCTATTACGGCAACACCTACACCGACTTCCGTGTCTGCTCCAACGGCTTCATCAGCTTCACCTCGTCGTCGGCGCAGTACTCCAACCAGCCGCTGCCGAACCTCTTCGCCCCGGAGAACATGTTGGCTGCCTTCTGGAGCGATCTGGCGGTGATCCCGGCGGATGGCAACGTCTACTGGCACAGCGACGGCACCCGGCTGGTGGTGCAATACGAGCACGTCCGGCACCTCGGAGGCGACGGACCCTACAGCTTCGAGATCGTCCTCTACCCGAACGGCAGCATCGTCTACCAGTACCTGTCCGTGGGCGACGGCTACCCCTTCAACACCGTGGGCTTCCAGAACGATGCCAGGAACGATGGTCTCACCGTCGCTTTCAACACCAGCTACGTGCACGACAACCTGGCGGTGCGCATCGCCGCCTTGCCTCCGTGGCTCAGCGTGTCGCCGGCCACGGGCGTGGTGCCCGCGGGAGGCAGCGTGCAGCTGGCGGCGACCTTCGACGCCACCGGCCTCCTCGGCGGCGGCTACGAGGGGAACCTCCTCGTCCGCAGCAACGATCCGGCGCACCACGAGAGCCGCGTCCCGGTGCACCTGCAAGTCACCGGAGTCCCGGACATCGCGCTCGGCGCCTCTGCCCTCGACTTCGGCTCGACCTTCCTCGGTACCCAGGTCACCCGGGACCTCGTGGTTTCCAATCCCGGCACCGACGTGCTCCACGTGACCGGCGCGGCGGTGAACCATGGCGACTTCAGCGTGGCGATCTCGAGCTTCGACCTGGCGCCGTTCGGGAGCCGGACGCTGCAGCTCACCTTCGCTCCCAGTAGCGCCGGGGTGATCCAGGCGACGCTCACGCTGGCGAGCAATGATCCGGACGAAGGCCAGTTGAGCGTCGCACTGCAAGGCCAAGGTCTCCTGCCGCCGGATATCGCCGTTTCTCCCCCTTCCTTGAGCGCTGACCTGCTCACCGGGCAGACAGCCACGCGCACGCTCACCATCGCCAACCAAGGCGCGAGCACGCTCGAGTACCAGATCGGCTTCGAGTACCTGTCGGCGCCGTCAGCGACGACGGCGGCGGCCGGGAAGACGCGCGGCGCTTCGGCGACGGTGGCACCGCTGCCGATCGCCCGGGGCGAAATGAGTGCGGTGCCAGTGCTGCCTCGCCTCCAAGCGGAGCCGAATGCGCCAGGAGGCACGGCGCCCCCGGCGGAGTTCCGCACCTATGGTTTGGCGGCGGAGCGCATCCTGCTCTATGCGGACGACTACCGGCACAGCGGCGGGAGCCACTACATGGACCAAGCCCTGCAGGGTCTCGGTCTCTCCTACACCGCCTATTACAATGATCCCGCCGGCTTCGAAATCGCCCTCGCCAGCGGCTCCTGGGATCTCGTCATCGTCGACAACTACAACTTCAGCCTCGGCCCCGTGTGGGACGACATCGACGCCCACCTCGCTGCCGGCGGCAAGGTTCTGATCACCACCTGGAACCTCGATGGGGTGAGCGCCGAACCTCTCTGGGCCCACTTGGGCTTGCAGTGGGTCGGTGATTTCTTCACTCCCTTGCCCGTCTACCGCTGGGATCCCGGCCATCCCCTCTTCACCAGTCCCGAGTCGGTCCCTGACTTCACCCAGCTGACCGACTTCTACAACGACGACGGCGACCGGGTGAACGCCCTCGGTTCCTCGCAGACCGTGGCCGGCTTTACTCCCGCGGCCACCTTGGGCGAGGGGGCGCTGCTCGTGTCCGCCGCACACAACGCCATCGTCAACACCTTCATGCCGGTGGAGAACGACCGGGACCGGGATTCGGACGGCAAGCTCGATGCCATCGAGCTGTTCACCAACGAGATCACCGCGCTCACGATCCCGGCTTGGCTCTCCTCCGGCGTCGAGTCCGGCACCGTGCCCCCCGGTGGCAGCGTCCAGGTGCAGATCACCTTCGACGCCGCCGAACTGCTCGGTGGCGACTACGAGGCCCACATCGTGGTGACGAACAACGATCCGGACGAGTCCGAGGTACGCGTGCCGGCGCATCTGCACGTCACCGGCGTCGAGGACATCACAGTGGGACCCCTCGCCCTGGACTTCGGCAGTGTCTTCCTGGGCTTCGACGCACAACGGACGCTCACGGTCACCAACGCCGGGACCGATGTGCTCACGGTGACGGGGACGATGCTCGGACTGCCCGACTACAGCGCCAGTCCCACGGCCTACGTCCTCCAACCCCATGCCAGCGCCACGGTCACCGTGACCTTCGCTCCCACGGTCGGAACGGTGCGGAACACGCAACTCGCCTTGGCTTCCAGCGACCCGGACGAGCCCATCGTCGTGGTGGAGCTCACGGGCACTGGAGTCGTACCGCCGCAGCTCTCGGTCACCCCGGCGACGCTCACCGCCGCGGCAGCCCCGGGAGGACAGAAGACGAAGACGTTGCGCATCTGCAACAACGGGGGCAGCGATCTGGTCTTCGGGACCAGCGTGCAGGTGAGCCTGAGCAGCCCGGCGTCGACCGTGGCGCTGCCGGGGCTGGATGCCGCGGGGGCCATGAAGCTCGCCTCACCACGAGCGACCCGCCTCGCGCTCGGCGCCCCGGCCTCCGCCGTGCTTGCCGCCCCGCCCTTCGTCGCGGTCACCGCCTCGACTTTCGTGCCGGTCGAGCACGTGGAGCTCGCGAAGGGCGAACCGGATCCGCGCCGCGGCGCCCCGGTGCTCCAGAACAGCGGCGGACCCGATGTCTTCGGTTACCGCTGGATCGACAGCGACGACCCCGCCGGTCCCGCTTTCCAATGGATCGACGTCAGCCGCGCCGGCACGCCGGTGTTCCTCTCTCCGGTGGACGACTCCAACCGGGGTCCCTTCCCCATCGGCTTCGGGTTTTCCTACTACGGCATCACCTACACGCAGTTCCGCATCTGCTCCAACGGCTTCATCAGCTTCACTTCGCCGTCGGCGCAGTTCTCCAACCAGCCGCTCCCGAGCGCCAACGCCCCGGAGAACATGCTGGCCGCTTTCTGGAGCGACCTGGCGGTGAACCCGACGGAGGGAAACGTCTACTGGCACAGCGATGGCACCCGGCTGGTGGTGCAATACGAGCACGTCCGGCACCTGAGCGGCGAGGGGCCGTTCAGTTTCGAGATCGTGCTCACTCCGGATGGCAACATCCTGTACCAGTACCTGACCATGCTCGACGGCTATCCCTTGAACACCATAGGCTTCCAGAACGACACCCGGGACGACGGTCTCACCATCGCTTTCAACACCAGCTACGTGCACGACAACCTGGCCGTACGCATCGCCGTCGTGCCGCCCTGGTTCAGCCTCTCGCCGGACCATGGCGTGGTTCCTGCCGGCCAGTGCATGGATCTCACGGTCACGCTGGATGCGGCGGAGCTGGAGGCGGGCGACCACAGCGGCACCATCGTCGTCTCGGGCAACGACCCGTACCATCCGTCGCTCAGTGTCCCCGTCCTCTTCCACGTCGGGGAGATCGAGGCCGTCGTGGCGGACATCGACCCCAACGCGATCAATCCGCAGTCGAACGGCAACTGGGTGACGGCGCACGTGGAGCTGCCGCCGGGATACGCCCCGGGGGACGTGGTGATCGAGACCGTGACGCTCAACGGCACGGTGCCGGCCGACACCGAGAACTACGAGACCCACTCGGACTTCAACAACAACGGCATCCCGGATTGCACCTTCAAGTTCCCGCGGGCGGCGGTGGAGGCGATCCTGCCGGAGGGCGAAGCGGTGCTCTTGCGGGTGGCCGGCGAGGTCCGGGACACCAACTGGTTCTGGGGTTCCGAGTTCGTCCGCATCATCCGGCCGCGGCTGCACGCGCCCAACGGCGGCGAGACGCTCGCCGCCGGGAGCTCCTTCACGGTGACCTGGGAGAACCCGCGCGACTGGCACGTGAGCCAGGCGGATCTCTACTTCAGCTTGGACGACGGCGCGTCGTGGAGCGTCCTCGCGGTGGGGGTGACGGGAACTTCGTGCACCTGGAGCGTGCCGACGACGGCGACTCAGAATGCGCGCGTCCGAGTCTTCGTCTACGACACGGAGGGCGTGCTCGGGTACGACACGAGCGACGGCACGTTCTCCATCGGCGCCGGCCCCACCGACATGGCGGGGCAGGAGATCCCGAAGGTGTACGCGCTGCGCCAGAACGTCCCGAACCCCTTCAATCCGATGACGCGCATCGAGTTCGATCTGCCCGTGGAGGCCCAGGTGCGGCTCGTGGTCTACGACGCCAAGGGGAGACTGGTGACCCAGCTCCTCGACCAGTGGATGCCGGCGGGACGGCAGCAGGCCGTCTGGCGCGGCACGGATGCTCGCGGGCGGCTGGTCCCCTCGGGGGTCTACATCTGCGAGATCCAGGCCGGCACCTTCACCGGCCGCAAGCGGATGGTGATGGTCAAGTAAACGGCGCAGTTTTGCGCCAATTGCCCCGCCGCACCGACCTCCAGGTCTCGGACTGCGGGGTGACACCCATCTTTTCGCCCTGCGAACGCAGCAGCGGCCCGGCGTTGGCTGGGCCGCTGCTCTTGCCGCTATACTTCTTCACAGCCATTGTGCGGACCCCGAGCAGGGAAGCACTGGGAACAGGACGGGCCCCAAGGGCCAGTCGGCGTGCAACGATTCCCACGCCGCGCCCCTCGCAGTCTCCCATGCCGCACGGCCTTCTCAATCCGGAAGCCGGCGATTTCTCATTTCGGAGCGCATGGAAGCATGGTCCGTCTGCACCCGAACCGCGTTCTCGTGACCGGCGGAGCCGGTTTTCTCGGCTCCCACCTCTGCCAGCGCCTGCTCGATCTCGGCAGCGAGGTCCTCTGTCTCGACAATTTCTTCACCGGCCGGAAGGAGAACGTCCAGGAACTCATGGACCAGCGCTCCTTCGAGCTGATCCGCCATGATGTGAACCTGCCCTTCCGCTACCAGGTGGACGAGATCTACAACCTCGCTTGCCCGGCTTCGCCCGTGCACTACCAGCACGATCCTGTCGAGACCATCAAGACTTCCGTTCTCGGCACGCTCCACGCCTTGGACCTGGCCCACCATGTGGGCGCCCGGATCTTGCAGGCTTCGACGAGCGAGGTCTACGGGGATCCCGCCGAGCATCCACAGAAGGAAACCTACTGGGGCCACGTGAACCCCATCGGCACGCGGGCCTGCTACGACGAGGGCAAGCGTTGTGGGGAGACCTTGTTCTTCGAATATCGACGGAAGTACGGCGTCGACATCAAAGTGGCGCGGATCTTCAACACCTTCGGCCCGCGCATGAACGCTGCCGACGGGCGCGTGGTGTCGACCTTCATCGTCCAGGCCTTGCAGGGCGACCCCATCAGCATCTACGGGGAAGGACTGCAGACGCGGTCCTTCTGCTATGTGGACGACCTGATCGAGGGTTGTGTGCGGCTGATGGCGACCGCAGAGGGCTTCACCGGTCCGGTCAACCTGGGCAACCCGCACGAGATCAGCATTCGTGACCTGGCGCAGAGGATCCTGGGGCTCACCGGTTCACGTTCCCGCCTGGTGTTCAAGCCCCTACCCAGCGATGACCCCAAGCAACGCCGGCCCGACATCTCCCTGGCGCAGGAGGCCTTGGGCTGGGACCCTGTGGCCTCGTTGGAGACGGGTCTGCTCCGCACCATCGAGTACTTCGATGCCTTGCTGCGCAACGGCTACAAGCTGCCCGCCGCGATTGCCGGTCGATTCGAGCGCAACGTCGCTTGAGCCGCAAGCGGCTCCCGGGGCGGCGTGGTTGACGCCCACAGCCAATCGGTGTAGGGACGAAGCATGCAGTGTGTTCTTGTCACAGGCGGCGCCGGGTACATCGGCAGCCACACCTGCAAACTCCTGGCGCAGCGCGGCATGCAGCCCGTGGTCCTGGACAACCTGGTGCGCGGGCACCGCCAGGCCGTGCGCTGGGGTCCATTCCATCAGGGTGACATCGCCGATGCGGCGCTGGTCCAGGGCTTGGTGCGGGAATACGAGATCCGCTCGCTGATCCATTTCGCCGCCTTCGCCTATGTGGGCGAATCCATGGAGCAGCCGCAGAAATACTTCGAGAACAATGTCGTGCGCGGCCTGAGCCTGCTGCACGCCGCCATGGATGCTGGAGTGCGGCACGTGGTGTTCTCGTCCACCTGCGCGGTCTACGGCATTCCCGAGGAAGTTCCCATCGCCGAGACCCAACCCACCTCGCCCGTGAACCCCTATGGCGAAACCAAGCTGTGGATCGAGCGCGCCCTGCACTGGCTCGGCAGCTGCCGCGATCTGCGCTGGATGGCTTTGCGCTATTTCAATGCCGCCGGCGCCGATCCGGAGGGCGAGATCGGCGAGGATCATCGACCGGAAACTCACTTGATCCCGCGGGTCATGCAGGCGGCGCTCGGACAGATTCCCCACCTCGAGATCTTCGGCACCGACTATCCCACCCCCGACGGCACGGCCATCCGCGATTACATCCATGTCAACGATCTCGCCGAGGCGCACGTGCGCGCCCTGGAACACCTGCAGGACGGCGGCGAAAGCATGCCGGTCAACCTGGGCACCGGGGAGGGCTCCTCGGTGCGAGAGCTGATCGCCACTTTGGAAAAGATCGCCGGCCGCCCGGTGCCCGTCCTCACCGCACCTCGCCGCGCCGGGGACCCGCCGGTGCTGGTGGCCAACCCGGCGCGGGCGCGGCGCATCCTGGGCTGGACACCACAGTGGTCGAGCCTCGAACAGATCCTGCAGACCGCGTGGCAGTGGCATGCGGCCCGTGCGGTGGCGGGAAGCTCCGGCCGCAGGCACGGTGAGGACTCGTGAGCTCGGGCGCGCCTCTCTTCGAAGCCTCGCCTCGCCCCGAGACGGATGGCGTCCGCCTCGTCCCACTGGCGGCGGCGGGAATGCAGCGCCCCACGGCGCGGGGGAAGTTCCTCTTCGCCGGTGACCGCAAGCTCCAGGTGTGCGGCGTCACCTACGGCACCTTCCGGCCCGACGCGGAAGGACTGCACCTGCCGCCTGCCGAACGGGTGCGCGAGGATTTCGCCGCCATGGCGCGCCAGGGCATCAACGCCGTTCGCACCTACACGCCTCCCCCGCGCTGGCTGCTCGACCTGGCGCAGCAACACGGGTTGCGCGTCATGGTGGGCCTGGCCTGGGAACAGTTCATCGCCTTCCTGGACGAGCCCGGGCGCGACCGCCAGATCCGCTCTAGCGTGCGCGAGACGGTGCGCGGCCTGAGCGGCCACCCGGCGGTGCTCTGTTACAGCATCGGCAACGAGATTCCGCAGAGCATCGTGCGCTGGCACGGAGCGCGACGCATCGAGCGCTTCCTGCGCCACCTGTACGACGACGTCAAGCGCGAGGACCCGACGGCGCTCGTCACCTATGTCAACTTCCCCACCACGGAGTATTTGCGCCTGCCGTTCCTGGATCTCGTTTGCTTCAACGTCTATCTGGAAGCGCGGGAAAAGCTCGAGGCCTACCTGCTGCGGCTGCACAACCTTTGCGACGATCGCCCCTTGCTGATGACCGAGATCGGCCTCGACAGCCGCTCTCACGGCGAGGAGCAGCAGGCCGAGAGCCTCTCCTGGCAGATCCAGAGCGCCTTCGAAACCGGTTGCGCCGGCACCTTCGTGTTCTCCTGGACCGACGAGTGGTACCGAGGCGGCCACGACATCCTCGACTGGGACTTCGGCCTGACGCGCCGGGACCGCACGCCGAAGCCGGCGCTGGCCGCGGTGCAGCGCGCCTATGCGCAGGCGCCGTTCCTCGCCGCCGGCCCGTGGCCGAAGATCTCGGTGGTGGTCTGCACCTACAACGGCAGCGCCACCATCCGCGACACCATGGAGGCCTTGCAGCGGCTCGAGTATCCGGACTACGAAGCGATCGTGATCGACGACGGCTCGACGGACCACACGGCAGAGATCGTCAAGTCCTACCCGGTGCGCTTGATCCGAACGGAGAACCGCGGCTTGAGCAGCGCGCGCAACACCGGCTTCCGGGCAGCGAGCGGCGAGATCGTCGCCTACACCGACGACGACGCCTACCCGGACCCGCATTGGCTGCACTACCTGGCCCGGACTTTCCGGCAGGGCTATGTCGGTGTCGGCGGGCCAAACCTGCCGCCGGCGGGAGACGGATTCGTCGCCGACTGCGTGGCCAACGCGCCCGGCGGACCCGTGCAGGTGCTCCTGGACGATCAGCTCGCCGAACACGTTCCGGGCTGCAACATGGCGTTCCGCAAGTCGGCGCTGGAAGCCATCGCGGGCTTCGACCCGGTGTATCGCACCGCCGGGGACGACGTGGACCTCTGCTGGCGCTTGCAAGAGCGCGGCTGGCGCATCGGCTTCGCCCCCGCCGCCGTGGTCTGGCACCACCGCCGGAATTCGGTGCGCACCTATTGGAAGCAGCAGCGTGGCTACGGCAAGGCGGAGGCACTCTTGGAGCGCAAGTGGCCGCAGCGCTACAACGCCGCCGGTCACGTTGGTTGGCGCGGCCAGCTCTATGGCCGCGGCTTCACCCTTTCCCTCGGCGCGCTGGGCGGCCGTATCTATCGTGGTGTCTTCGGGACGGCTCCGTTCCAGTTCCTGTACCAGCGTCGACCCGGCACCTGGCTCGAGCTCCCCCTCATGCCGGAGTGGCTCTTCCTGCTCGCTTTCCTCGGCGTGGCAGCGCTCTCCACCGCCTTTTGGAAACCCATGGGGATCGCTGTGCCGTTCTTCCTCTTGGGAATGGTTCTGCCGGTGGCGCAAGCCCTCGCCAGCGCCCGGCGCGCCCGCTTCACCAGCGCCCCGCAGAGCAAGAACCTCCGGGTCCGGCTCTTCGCACTGACCACCCTGTTGCATCTAGTACAACCCGTGGCTCGTCTTGCCGGCAGGTTGGAGCACGGGCTCGCTCCCTGGCGGGTGCGAGGCACGCGCCGCCGCCTCTGGCGTCCGCTCCGCCTACTCTCTTGCTGGCGCGAGGCATGGAAAGCCCCGGAAGCACGCCTCGAAGCGATGCTCGCCGCGCTCGTCCAGGCCGGCTCGGTGACCACGCGAGGCAGCGATTACGACGACTGGGATCTCGAGGTGCGCGGCGGCTTGCTCGGTGGCGCCCGCCTGCGCCTCGGCGTGGAAGAGCATGGTGCAGGCAAGCAGATGCTGCGCTTCCGCGCCTGGATGCGCCTGTCGCGAGCGGTGCCGGTTCTCGCCGCTGCCGCTGCCGGCGCCTCCTTCTGGGCTTTCATGGATGGCGCCGTGGCGATCGGCCTCTCCCTCGGCCTCGGCGCCATCGGTTTCTGCGGCGCCGGTGCAGGAGAGGCCGCCCGCGCCATGGCAGCGCTGGACGAGGCCTGCCCGGCGGCGACAGCCGACTGATTGTCCGGCGTGACCGACGGCCCACGATTGTTCACGGCGATGAGCAGTGGTTGTTCATCGGGACGCCGTTCCTGAGAAAAGGGCCGGCCAAAGGTGAGAACAGTGCGGGAAGGCAAGCAGACCGATTTCACGCTCTATCGTAGGCTGCTGCTGCAGGCCCGACCCTGTTGGCCCCTCCTCGTGCTGCTGTTCTGCCTCAGTATGCTGGCGACGCCCCTGGCGTTGCTGGGACCGGTGCCGCTCAAGATCGTCGTGGACTGCATCATCGGCTCGGAGCCGCTGCCGGGCATCCTGCAACGGGTGATTCCGGCGGCGACCGCGTCATCGCGCGGCGCGCTCCTGGTTCTATCCGCGGCGTTGATGGTAGCCGTGACCCTCGTCGCCCAGCTCCAGGTGCTGGCGGCGATGGTGCTGCGCACTTACGTGGCGGAGCGTCTGGTGCAGGACTTTCGTGCCCTGCTCTTCGAGCGAGTGCAGCGGCTCTCTTTCGTTTTCCACGACAAAAGGGGCACTTCGGACGCCGCCTACCGCATCCAACAGGATGCCAACGCAGTCCAATACGTGGCGCTGGATGGAGTCATCCCCTTCATCGCCTCGGCGATGACCGTGGGCTCCATGCTCTACGTCATGACTCGACTGGACTGGCAGCTCAGTCTCGTCGCCGTGGCGGTGTCGCCGGCGCTGTTCCTCCTGGCGCGCCAGTACCGCACCACGTTGCGCAGGCGGGCGCATCTGGTCAAGAAGCTCGAGAGCAGCGCCATGGCGGTCATCTACGAGGTGCTTTCGGCATTGCGGGTGGTGAAGGCATTCGGACAGGAGCGGCGGGAGCAGCAACGCTTCGTACGCACGGCGAGGCTCGGGATGATCGAGAGGATCCGCTTGGTCAGGTTGCAGGGCAGTCTCGGGATGCTGGTCGCGGTGACGGCGGCGACAGGCACGGCGGCGACGCTTTTCATCGGCACGCGGCACGTGCTGGCGGGCCAGCTCCTGCTCGGGGAACTGCTCTTGATCATGGGGTACCTGGCGCAGCTGTACGAACCGATGAAGACGATGTCTCGCAAGATCGCCAGTCTGCAAGGGCATCTGGCCAGCGCCGAACGCGCCTTCGCCCTGCTCGACGAGCCCCGTGACGTGCCGGAGAGTCCGCAGGCTCGCGGCCTCGTGCGCGCCCGCGGCGCCCTCGACTTCGAGGCGGTCTCCTTCGCTTACGAAGCGGAAAGACCGGTGCTGCGTGAGGTTTCTTTTTCGGTGTCGCCGGGAATGCGCGTCGGCATCGCTGGCCGCACGGGGAGCGGCAAGAGCACACTGCTGCACCTGCTCACCCGCTTCTTCGATCCGTCCTCGGGACGCATCCTGTTGGATGGGCTGGATCTCCGTGAGTACAAGGTGAGCGACCTGCGGCACCAGTTCGCCCTCGTCCTGCAGGATCCCGTCCTCTTCTCCACCAGCATCGCCGAGAACATCGCCTACGCCCGAGCCGACGCCAGCCCGGAAGAGATCGTGCAAGCCGCCCGTGCCGCCAATGTGCACGATTTCATCGCCAGCCTCCCGGAAGGCTACGCCACCCAGGTGGGCGAACGCGGCCTCCGCCTCTCCGGCGGTGAACGGCAGCGGATCGCCCTGGCGCGGGCTTTCTTGAAGGATGCACCCGTTCTCCTCCTCGACGAGCCCACCAGTTCCGTGGATGTACGCACCGAAGCGGGCATCTTGGAAGCTCTGGAGCAACTGATGCATGGCCGAACGACGTTCATGGTGGCGCACCGGCTGGCGACACTGCAGGGCTGCGACCTGCTGCTGCAATTCGACGCCGACGGTCGGGTGCAGGTGGGCAATGCCGCCCCGACGGCTCCGGAAGCTCTTTCTCTCCCAGCACGACCGGAGCGTCCATGATTCCGGAAGTACCGCAGATCATCACCACGGACCTCGAGTCCCAGCCTGCGGTGCGTGCCTGGCTGGCGCTCCCGGCCCTCGCCGACGGCTTCACGCCCGCCGTACCGGAGCGCCTCGAGTTGCTGCATCAAAGCCGCAAGTCGCGTGTCTATCTTCTGCCGCGGGTGGGAGTCGGAGGGAGCGGGGTGATCGCCAAGCACTGCCCGCGCGAGGTAGCGCAGTGGGAGCGCGAGGTGTACGGGCTCTTGCAGCGCCTGCGTTGTCCTTCGCTCTTCTGCTACGGCCTGGTGGAAGCGCCGGGGGAGGAGTTCGCTTGGCTCTTCCTCAAGAACGCCGCAGGACGACGCTTCGACGCGCATCGCCCGGAGCACCGGCAGCTCGCCGCCCGCTGGCTGGCGCGCCTGCACACGGCCTCCTCCAGCCTCGACGGCAGCGCGCTCTTCCCCGACCGCGGTCCGAGCCACTATCTGGCGCACTTGCACGCCGGGCGCGAAGAGTTGAACCGCGGCCAGGCGCAGCGACAGTTGTCATCGGAGGATCAGGCGGTCCTCGACGAAGTGCGGCGCGTGCTCGATCGGCTCGAGTCCTGCTGGTCCGAGGTGGAGGCCTGCAGTCACGACATGCCCTGGGCTCTCGTGCACGGCGACTTCGTGAAGAAGAACCTGCGCGTGCGCTACCCGTCCGGCAACGGGTCGGATGCCTCGCTTCTCGCCTTCGACTGGGAGAAAGCCGGCTGGGGACCGCCGGCGGTGGATCTGACGCCCGCGGACCTGGATGTTTACCACGCCAACGTCCGCGATTGTTGGCCGCGGCTGACGCGGAAGACCCTCGGGCGTATCGCCCACCTGTCCACGCTGCTGCGCGACGGTACCGCCTCGGTGCACTGGGAAGCGACCTATCTCGAGACCGGATGGCTGCCGAACATCATCGGGAACATGCGTCTCTATGCCGAGCGCATGACCGCGGCGTGCGACGCCCTCGGTTGGAATGCGAGGTCGTCGTGAGCGCTTGCCTGCGAGACGCGACACGGCTCTGCCAGCAGGCGGCGCAGAAGGATCCGATCGCGGCGCTGCGCTACCAGTAGCGGAAGAGCGGCGGTTCGGTGCAGAATGGACCATCCCGAACCGTGCGGGGAGGTCCGGTGCAGAGCCGTCCCTACTACCTGGCGAACCAGGCCGTGGCCGCCAACGAAGATCTGGCGGTGCACGACAAGTACACCGGCGAGATCGCCTTCCGGGTGGCGCAAGCCGACGCGGCCACGCTCGAGCGGGCCATCGCCCACGCCGCCGCCGCCGCCGAGCCGATGCGCCGCCTGCCTGCCTACGCCCGGCAGGCCATCCTACAGCACTGCGTGACGCGTATCACCGCGCGCGCCGAGGAGCTGGCCCGGATCCTCTGCATCGAGGCGGGCAAGCCCATCCGCGACGCCCGCGGCGAAGTGACCCGCCTCGCCGACACCTTCCGCATCGCCGCGGAAGAGTCCGTGCGTCTCTACGGTGAAGTGCTGCCCATGGACATCACTCCAAGGGCACGGGGCTACACCGGGATGTGGAAGCGCGTCCCCGTGGGGCCGTGCGCTTTCATCACGCCGTGGAACTTCCCGCTCAATCTGCCGGCCCACAAGATCGCACCCGCCCTCGCCGTCGGCTGCCCCTTCATCCTGAAACCCGCGAGCTGGACGCCCGTCGGCGCCCTGTTGCTCGGCGAGATCCTGGCCGAGACTGATCTGCCGCTCGGCGCCTTCTCCATCTTGCCCTGCCCGGGCCGGGATGCGGCGCCGCTCGTGGAGGACGACCGCCTCAAGCTCCTCAGCTTCACCGGCTCCCAGGACGTCGGGTGGGACCTCAAGCGGCGCGCCGG
>Ga0075418_10005946_pt1 | contig 13778 bp, 10 predicted proteins | sample SoiMetdeltSBSDD2_FD_81776 | JGI IMG/M metagenome (GOLD analysis project Ga0075418, IMG submission 81776) | Bulk soil microbial communities from a Populus tree surrounding site in Tennessee, USA - Soil MetaG P. deltoides SBSDD2 | ecosystem: Environmental > Terrestrial > Soil > Tree plantation...
CGGCAGCCAGGGAACGTTCAGAGCCTCCGCAGTGAGCGGCCCCACGATCCCGTCATCCGACCCGGATCCAAATGTCGCGGTCTGGAACTCGAGGACCGCGCGGGTCGTGCGATGCCCATAATCGATGTCGATCTCTCCCTCGTAATACCCGAAGGCCTTCAACGCCGTCTGCACCTGCGACACGAGCGACGCCTGGGAGCCGTAGCGGAGTCGCGGCAGGATCTTCTGTGAGCCCGCAAGAGCGATTTTCTGCGCGTCGATGCCGCTCAAGAGGACGTAAGGAAAGTTCTCTTGGGGCGCTGCGTACGCACTTGCCTTGAAAGTCTTCCAGGCACCCGAGTCGGGCTTGTCGCCCCGGTAGTCACACTGTGGATACCCGAGGACCACCTGGCATCCGGCGCTGCTGAAGTAGTTCTGGTCGACACCCATGCTCCAGCCGGCGTGCATGTTGTCGTACGGATTCGTGAATTCCACGGCATCGTCATTGTCGTAATCGAAGTCGTCCGCGGTTCGCCGGATCGGATGGCCCTCGGTCTGCCTGAACGCGGCATGGCCCTTGGGAAAGCCAGGTTTGTGAATACCCTTGCGATAGTCGTCGTAGTACCCGGTCATCATCTGATTCGTGCCTTTGCCGCCCTTCTCGAGCGATAACTTCACGAACTTCTGGTGAGGCACGGTGCTGCCAGGGAACAGGGCGATGTCGGCTGTGAGCGGCCTCCACTGACAAATCGTGCACCGGGGATGAATGTGGTCGTACGCCGTCACTTCAAGAGCGTGCTCCGTCCGGAAGTCCTGATCGTCCGGATTGGCCGGCAGGCATCCCCGCAAGCCGACGAAGATCATTCCGTCCGCGGGAACCGGAAAGCTGTTGATTTCACACATGCGGCGAAGGACTGTGTCGGTGAGTGTGAACGCCATATGTCCTCACGAGTTCCCGCCTGTATCTGACGCGGCGGTGCAACAACATTCGATCAGCTGCGCCTGCAGCAGCGTGGTCGAGCTCGCAAATTGACGGACGGAATTGTCGATATGGTCCGATCTGATTGGATCGCTCTCACCTGCCGGCAGCGTGATTCGGGCGAGCACCACATAGGGACTCGTCGGACAGACTGGGCACGGCGTCATCGCAGCGGCGCAGAGTGATGGCAACGCGGAGGACGGCTCCGGCGCTTCCCACAAGACGCTGATCTGAAATCCGTCACGAATGCGTGATGCACTCTCGACCGAATCGTCGCAGCCGCAAACGGCGGCGCCGGCCGGCACGGGAGTTAGGGCTTCCTCGCAGTAACGGATCGCAACGTGCACAACGTTCGTTGGAACGCCGGTGGAAGCAACGAACGGCTGCATCCAGAGGTAATCGCGAATGTCGAGCGACGTCGCAGCGGCGACGTCGATCTCGTCCCCCCACGGTCCAAGCGCGTATCCCGGACAGACGAACACTGCCCACGGCCGACTCGGATCCTTCGCTGGAACGACGTGCAGACCACAGACGACCCCGGATCTGTGCAGGTACCGGCGGTGCCGCCTGAGGCGTTGAACGCGGTACTGCTGTTCAGCGACGAGGTCGTTCGCTGCGAGATAATGCCCGGCTTCGTAATAGGGCCGCTTCAGACCCATACACGCCCTCGCGATTGCCGCCGATCCTGCGGCCTATTGCTGCGTCCAATCCGTAATCTGCGACGCACTGTTGTTGCCCGGCTGCGGATCCGTCGTGTCGGCGGAGACCGTGGCGGCATTCGAGAGTCGAATGTGGCCAACACTCCTCACTCGAATCCTGAATCGCAAGCTGATGAGGTCCTGTGGCGAGGGATTCGGGGCCACGGTTCCGAGTTCCGCCACGAAGAGGTGGTTGGGCCCCTCCAGCGGTCCCGAATTCCCCAACCAGTTGCCCTGACTGGTCTGCAGGAACTCGACGAAGGTAACAGTTCCGTCCTCCATCGCCAGTGCGTTATTGACGACGACGTTCTCTGCACCGGAGGGCCCGTTGTTCCTTACATCGATCCGGTACGACAGCCGACGAACGCCTGAAGCAAACAGCTCGTTGCCTTCTGGCGAGATCCTGATGACGAGGTCCGCGCTGACCTCTTGCGGCTCTCCGCAGCAGCACGCGATCAACTGCTCCTGGAGCATTGCCGTGCTGTACAACCGGCGTCTGACCAGGTTGTCAATAGCGGTGTCCTCAACATCGACTCCGGGCGCCGGCAGCGTGACCGACGCAAGAACGACCCACGGATCTTCCGGACATGGCGGGCACGGCAGCACGCCGGTGAGCTCGCAGAGCAGCGGCGGCGCTGGCGACGGCGGCAGTTCCGTGAGGCAGCCAAGCTCGAAGCTGTCGCGTATGCGCGAGTACTCACAGGCGATGTCTTCGCACGCGCAGCTCGCAGGCATCGCACGCACGGGCCGTGACGTGCACTCGGAGTACTTGATTGCCACATAGAGCGTTCCGCCGGTCACGTCGGATCCTCCCTGCAAGAGATCCGGCTCGCAGGGGCTAGTCGCCGCGTCGGGCCCGCACTGCGCGAGATCGAGAAAAACCGACTCGGCGACGTATAGCTCATCGCCGTACGGACCCAGCGCATAGCCTGCCTTGATCTCGACTCGCCATGGCGCCTCGTCGGTCGGGTTTGCAGCCACTTCGAGTCCGCAGACGACGCCCCACCCGTGGAGGAATCGATTGTGACGACGGAGCTTCTGCAGGTAGTACTCTTGTTCCGTGCTGAGATCGTCCGCGGAGAGAAGCTGTCGCGGGAAAAAGCGGACGCGCTCCAGACGCACCAACTCGGGCTGGAAACAATCGAGCAGCTGGAGATCGGCCATGGTCGGCTCTCCTTCGCAGTAAATCGAACGCCTACGGCATCAACGACTCGACTCGCGCAGCGAGGCACAAGAGCAACTCGTAGAGAAGCGCGTTGCTGTAAACGAGCTGCCGGCCGGCAACCATGTCGATCTGATTCGGCGCGCCCAGGGTGACTCGGGCAAGCTGAATGCAAGGGTCGCCAGGATCGGTCCAATCCGGACAGCCAGTGGCTAGACGGTTCGCAAGGATCGAATGCAAATCCGGATTTGCCGGCAGCGGAAAATCCTCTTGCAGCTGGCATCCTGGAGGCTCGGCAGCTGGTTCCTGCGTCTCGCGCACCAGGAGCACTCCCTTTTCCACAACGGTGCTCGGAGCGCAGTTTCCGGGCGTGTCGCAATCCGCCACGAGTACCGGAACCGGATCCGCATTGTTTTCCGCATACGCGAGGCAGATAGAAACCGTCGCCCCGTCTGCCGCCGTCGTTCCGGTCGGCTTTCCTTCATCATCCGTAAGCGCGTGCGGATCGCAGGGCAGCGGTTCGGGCACGATGACCTCGCGTCCCCAGCCGTCGATGGCGATGCCTGGCGACACGACGATGTTGTCGCCGTCAGCCGTGACGTTCAGCCCGCAGAGTACGCCGCGTCCGACGATCATGCGGTTGATGAGACTCCGCTTGAGGTTCACGTAGCGATCGCCTTTTTCGAACTCCGCAACACCCATCAACAGGCCGTAGAAGAAGTGGTTGCGTTCCGGCGCGCTCAACGGACCTGTGAAGCCATTCATTGTGCTGTGCATCTCAGGGCTCCTCCGCGGCCAGGCAGAGCACCGATTCGGCCGCGAGCGGCGACAAACCGAGCACCATCCCGGTCTGCATGGGGGACAGACCTTGCGCGACGACGGCGTCGATGCCGACGCGCGCCTGTGCGCCGACCCGCATCCTCGGCTCGATCACACACAAGTGATACTCGGTGTGGGCAGGCTTCTCGCGTTCGAGCACCGCCCGCACCGTATCGAGCGATCCGGGCTCGGTCAGCTCGGCGCAGTAGACGTGCACGCAAAACCGGTGCGCTACATCATCGAATAGGGCACCGCCGAAGTCGCCGGCGGCGAGATGGGATTGATCCAAGGTTGCGGACGTGCCGACGACCGCTCCTTCGGCAGGGCCTGGCGCGAGCACCGTCGTGAATCCAAGCGTCGACGTCTCGCCGAGAGCCCAGAGGGTCGCGTGCCGTCCCGGCTCTTCGATCCGGGCCTCCACGTTGGCGTAAAGCTTCAGATATCGTCGCAATCCTTCAACCGTTCCGCGAAGACCGTACAGCTCGAACGCCTTTGCGAGGTTCTCGCGCGCCTGTGCGTCGGTCCATCGTTCGCTCAGATCGAATGCAAGCCATCCGGCGAGCCACGACAGCCACGAGGGGTGCATTCCGGATGGCGCCGCAAACGGATCGAATAACCGTGGCAGCGTCTCGATCCTGTCCCCGAGATCGCCGAGCACACTCTCGTGGAGTGACAGAATGCGCTCGAGGAAATCGCGGTGTTCTTCATCTCGTCCGTAGACCGATGGCAGGAACGCAAGGTACGTGTCGCGACCGTAGGTGACACGCATCTGGCGAAGCACGGGCGAGCTCTGACCGTCGCTTTGCACGAGACCGCCAATCCACAGATACGGCGCCGCGGCGCTCGAGACGAGGCCGTCGAGTTGATCGCGCGGTATCGGCTGCCAGTCGGGTTCAGCGAAAGGCTGATCAGCGGCAGGGGTGTAGGGCGCCTCGCTTTGGGCTGGAGAGTCGCTGGTCAACGTGAAGAGTTGAACGTGGGTGCCGGCTGGAAAGAGATCCGTGAACACCTGAATCCGATACCACGCGGTCTCGGCGGATTCCGCCTCGTAGGGCCCGGCCCGAAAGACGGCGTGCTCCGCGAACGTGTTCGTGTTCGGATCCGCGATGACGAGGCGCAGCGCGCCATCTGGTGTGATCTCGACGTCATGAAGCGCAAACGTCGGCCACTCGTTTCCGACACGCAGATGAAAGAACCCAGTATCGGCAGCCATATCTTCGTCTCAACCCTCGATCCCCATCCAGACCACGTGCCATCCAAGCTCCGTCGTGACGATATCCAAAGCCTGCGTGTCATCGAACAGAACCGCGGGATTGATGTTCCCCCCGAGATTCGGCGGTAGCAGTGCCTGCATCGTGAAGTGAACCGGAGTTGCATCGACAATGCTCGTGAGCGCGAGGGCAACGAGCGGCCCGGGCTGGGTGGCAAGGTAGCGATCGCCAGCGATGTGAGCGATGTAACGAGGTGTGCTTCGAAACCTCGCATCCGACGTGTCGACCGTGACCTCGAATCCAACGGTCTCTTGGCCCTGTACCCAGAACGACCACTCCGTGTCTCCCACCTTCGTCTGACCCGCCGCGATGTATGGCTGCTGCGATGGCCGGGCATCGCGTCGAGCCGACAGCGACAGCGCGCGGCTCAGACGGCAGTTCTGGATCCACGCCTGCGCAAGGATCAGCTCGCGTCCTTCGTGCAGCTCGTCAGACTGCCGCCACTCGAGCGCGGGCTCCTCGGTCAGGCGCACGGTTCCCTCGGGCAGGCACACACCTGGTCTCTTCTGCGCAACGGTCTGATCCTCGTCCGGAACATAGCGAGCGGTGAGATAGAAGATTGCCTCGCTGCCGCCTGGCGCCGCAGCGACGGCGGGCACCGTCAGCGCGCGCGGTGCCGTCAAAATGATTTCGCGTCCAAGGCAGTCGATGCCGTAGCCGGGCGAGACCGTGATCGTGCTGTCGCCACGCTCACCGGTGACTGCCAGGCCGATGCCGATGCCCCAGTTGTGCAAGCTGCGGTTGTGCAGCCACCGCAGCTCACGATGCGCGCGCTGCAGCGCCGCAAGGTCGGCGGCGGTGAGCCGCTGGCCGGTGAAAAACACGACGCGCTCGAGGCTCGGGACGTCGACGGTGTCGGCCATAATTCCCTCCGGCCTCCTCAGAAGAATCCAGGCACCTTCAACAGCCAGGGCAAGAGCTTCGTGAGATCAAGGACCGGTTCACAGCCACCTGCAGGTTCGAGTCCCAGCCATGTGACCGTCCACTCGTTGTCCTCGGCCGCTGCCGCGTTGCCGATACCAGCATCGATCCCTTCGCCGCCGAGCACGTACCCGAACGTGAAGCCCGAGGCTGTCGCCTGCGTGACGAAGCCGAGATCGCGCACCGCGTCTGGTCCATCCAGTACGGCGAAGTAATAAGGAGTACTGAGGAATCCGGCCTCAGAGGTATCGACGACAACCTCGATACCATCCATCGACACCGCGGACGGCTGCCACGGACGCCACCCGGTCATTCCCGGTTCGGTCGTGCCCATCCCGATGTGCGGCCGAACGAGCCGGCGCGTGTTGCGGCGCACGCGCAAATCGAGCGATCCTTCCACAGCGCCGTTCACAATTACGGCCTTCACCAGCGGGATCTGGGGACCGAACTCGACGTCGTCGGGTCGAACCCACGACAGACTGGGGCGCTCATGGCGAAGATCGATCCCTCCGCCAAAACACAGCATTGGCAAGTGCAGCTGCTCGCGAAAGGCGGCGTCCGGCAGATAAGTGAGGGCGAGCACGAAGGTCTCGGGGCCAGTGACGTCGGGCACGCGGACTGTGACGCCGGTCGCAAGGAGGATGTCGCGACCGATGTCGTCCACCGCACATCCGGGACCGACGACGATCGTGTTGTTGTTCGTTGTCGCTTTCTGCACCTTGAAGCCGAGCGTGATGCCCCAGGTCTCGTGCAGATAGCGCACATGAAGCCAGCGCAGCCGCGTGTCGCGGCGCAGGTCGTCGCCGAGATCGCGGGCGGTCAGCAGCTGACCGTTTCGATACGTGACGCGGTCGAAAGACGTCGCGAGATCGTTCGACATCGTTCGCGCACCTCTTCACTCGGGCGCTTGATCGCCAGCGCAAGGGGGAAGAACCTTGGCCGCTGGCAACGAATCAGCAGGAGCCGACGTGAGCGATACGTCAATCTGATAGACGAGTGGCGTCACGAGCCACGTCGGACACAACGCGAGATTTCCGCACTGCGACTCGCCGCCGTCTGCGCTCAAGGACAGCTCGTGAACGTGATCGACGCCAGCCACGCCGTCGATGACGTGCAAAACCTCACTTCGATACACGTCCCGGCCGAACGGCCAGCCGCGGCCCACAGGCCCTCCGCGGCGTGGATCGAAGAATGTGTCGAGTGCGTCGTGGATGCGGTTCTTCACATCATCAGGATTCGTGTACGCCAGCGCGCGAACATGTGCTCGAACGCTGACTTCCACGTAACGCGGGCCGACCACCTCGACTCGCGTTCCGATAGTGCGCCGGCGATCCAGGAAGCGAGCGATTGCCCGAAGCAGACCTTTGCTTGGCTCAGGCCTCGGTATCGGCATGTCCGGCACGACCACGACGGTGATCACACCCGCGGCGTCGAGGCACGGATAAGCCGGATGTGTGTTGGCCCAGGCTCGGGCGCGCGCGACGTGGGTTCCGGGAACCTCGAGCGCGAGCCGTTCGGTGTCGAGCAAATTGATGGCCCGTGTCGGCCCGCGAAGCGCCTGGACGCGGAGGCGATCGGCCTGATCGAGCGTCGTGCACGATGTCTCCGCGCACAAATCGAGCAGCCGTTCGTGCGCATGAAGCGTTTCGACCGCTCTGCCGGCGGCGTGTGTGAGTTCTTCCGCATCCTCTCCACCGCGAACGCCCCAGACGTTTCTGGTAAATGCCGACATCTGATCGATCCCGCCGGATTGCGGTGACCACTGTTGTGCAAGCGTCATGTTGTGCGGTGTGTCCGCTGGCCTCATGGCTGCACCCGCTGTGAGGGCGCCGGCCTTTCCGCGTGTTGCTCGGTACATCACGAGAATCGCAGCGTTCTTGGGCACGACGCGAGAACGCTCGCCGTCTCCGAAGCCGATCTCGCCAGTCGGTGCATCGAGAACAAAGTGAGAATCGGTTCGTGTCGACGCATCGAGATCGGAACGCCTGGCCCATGCCTGCCACGTGCTTCCATCGTGCGAATAGAGCCGGAAGCTCTCGATGTCAACCGGTGGATCCGGGACGTGTAATCGCTGCCCCGGCCGTCCAGTGCCGAACCCTGCAAGAACGATTTCGGCGGTGAGATGACCGGGGTCCGTGGCGGTCGGTGCGAGAAAGTCCAGCACTGGAATTTCCGGTTGGCTGGGCGCCGAACTAAAGCTGAGTGCCTGAATAACGCCGGCGGGATCGAACGTGACGCTGAGCGGGGCAGCAGGGATCACCGGAAACTCAGGCGCGGGTGACGGCGGTGTGGGTACGGGACCTCCAGGCACCACACCCGGCGCGATTACGAATGTCTGCCACGCTGGAGTCGCCTGCTCGGCGACAACTCCATTGAGCGCGACGCCGATGAGCGTCGGCGGCACGTCGTACGCACCAGTCGCCAGTCGCGCACGCACGTAGAACAACTGCGTCGCAACTGATCCGACGCTCGTCTTAACCATCGCCGGTGGCAGGTTCATCTCGACGATGCCGTCGAGCGTGAGCGAACGCGTGTCGTCCATCACGCCGCCAACTGGAGGACGTGCCACGTCTGAGACGGGAGTTAGAGAGGTCCAATCGTCTGGGCCGGTCCCCGTCGAGACCTCCCAGGCGATTCGCGCGGAATGGTGCGGCGGCAGCGGCGCGATCGTCGAGGTCTGCGGCGGACCGCACGTGATGTCCGGTAGTACAGCAGCGCACGCGAGCCGCTGTGCGACATTCTCCTCAACGATCCGCGACCTTTCGTCGTCGCCGTGGCCTGCACCGTCGAATCGAAATGCAACGGCGACTGGAGTGCTCGTCGGAAGATCGCTGAAGCCGAGATACAAGGTGGCGCCGGGCTGCGGGTTGACTCCGAACGCCGGGATTGGGAACTGCGCTCGCCATTGCCTCGTGCGATCCGCGATCGTTGTCACGTTGTCGGCGTTCTGCTCGCTCACCTGCAGAGCATCGAGCGTCATCACCGCGACCGTCAGGTCGCGCAGCGTGCGGAACTGGATGACTTGCCCTTCGGGATCGGTCGCTTCGAACTGAAAACCGTTGGACACTGGCAGGTTCGCGGTGCCTTGAGGTGGAGAAAACGCCAGCAGCGTCTTGCTCCCAATCGGGCCGTGCGGCGTGAATCCGATAAGGGACAGAAACTTGAGCCGATGACGGTCCGGTATCCGGTTGACGCGGTAAATGTCCTGCTCGACCACCCACGCCAACAGTTCGATCAGCGTGATGCCCGGATCGTGAACGTTGTGATCGGTCCACGATGGCGCGTAGCGCGGGATCAGGGCCTCACCCTCTTGGACCAGATCCGCCCAGTTGCGCGAGTCGAGATCGGGTAGCGGTAGCGGCATACCTTTTACGAATCGCTGTCGGGCAAAGAGACCAGGAGCGGACCGGCGACCACTATCCGATCCGGCGGAACGATCACCCGCTCGCCCCGCGGCGTCCCGTTCAAAAGCAGATTGATCGTCGGCACGTAATCCACGCGTTCCATGCCCTCGAGCACTGCGGCAACATCCGATAGATACACGTCACGGCCGAAGTGCCAGCCGTCGCCGTCTGGTCCTCCTGTCAGCGGATGTAGAAAGCGTGCCAACGCCTGATGCGCGCGTTCGACGACGATGCCGGCATCGGAGCGACTCAATGGCGCGAGCACCGCCTCTACGCCGATCGGCAGATACGTCGGACCTATCACCGCGATGCGTGTGGAGATACTGGCGGGTGCGCGCGCCGCCAGAAAGTCACGGACCTTGCGGCGCAGTTCGTGCGACGGCCGGGGCTGTGCGTCGACCGCGTGCGGCACGATGATGACGGTGACCCACCCCGCGGCCGGCCGTCCGTTCGGGCTGGTCGCCGGCAGCCCTCGTGCCACGGCAACAGCAGGTGACGCTTCCAGGGCGAGCGCCTCGTAGTCGCCGGTCGAGAGGCTCCGGCCGCGGTGCCGAATCACCTGAGGTCCTCGACGATTGACGGCAGCGATCGTCTCGACATCGGCGCCTCCCTCGGCGCCGCGAGGATTGGTGACGCTCTGTGCGAGCACTCCGCTCAACAGCTGCGAGATGGCTCCGGCGGGGACGTTCCCGGCGAGACCACCGCCGGAGCGATATGCCGCAATCCGAATGTTGTCGGCGCCGGCCGGCAGCACGCGGCCGTTGCTGCCATCGCCGACGAGGACACGCCCGCGACTGCGCTCGATTACGTAATCACGATCGTCGGGCCCGGAAAAGAACAGATGCGGACGCTGGCGCCAGCGGACCCACACATCGGCGATGGTGCCAGTTCGACGATCGATCGTCGTGCGCAGATCCGCATCGGTCATCCCCTGACTTAGCAGTTCCTCACGCAACATGGGCAGCTCGACCGCCGCTCGGGCGCCATCGAGTTCGCGGACCTCGACGATCTCGCCTGCGAGCACGGGTCGATGTCGTGCGAAGAATGTTTGTCCTGGTTCGTGATTGCTCGAGCCGATGACCTCGTTGTCGAAACTCTGGAGCTGCTCGCCCCAGACGGCGTTCGCGTGGACGCCATCGAGCGCGCTCGCCAGCGGCGCGCCGTCTTCGGTGAGGCGTGCGCGCAGCCATGTGCGCGGCACACCGAACCGCGGCAGACTTGGCGTGGCGATAGTCGCGCCTGTATACGCCCGGCTCAGCGGCGTCGCCAGCATCAGTGCGTCCTGCGCCACGGACTCGACTCTCGTCAGTTCGCCTTCTCCGGCGACGCTCACGATGTGCAACAGATCGCCCGGAGCGAACAGCGAAGCCTCGCGCGCATTGGTCAGTCCGACTCGCATTCCGCTCGCCTGCGTGACGGCCGCCGATTTCCGTTGCTTCACACCAGGCCACAGCGCCTTCACCATGCCCGGGAGCGCGAGGTTCTGTGTTTCGTCCTCGACACTCAGTGGCCGCCAGGCGAAGTTGTCCCAGTACTCCCACTCGAGCCGCGGCCCCTGCGCGATGTCCGCGTTCTCCCGCACGTCCACGTATACGCTCACGAGATCGGCCGGGAGCGGCCGATCGAAGCCGAGATACAGTGCGGGTGTCGCGTCGGCGACAGGATGAAACGCCGGAAACAAACTTCCGGGCCACCGCACGTCCTGCGTGTGGTCCTCGAACTGAAAGTCGTTGTAGGTCAGGCAGTGCTGGGGTCGCTCCCAAGGCGAGCGGTAGACGTAGCCGAGCCGCATGTCAGCGACGATCGGAGCCAGCGTTTCCTCGACCGTGATGGTCGTCTGATCAGGAGTTTGACCAAATGTGTAGGTTCGTATGAACCCGTAGGCGCCTTTGAGCAGCCGGGCGCGCATCCAGAGCGCCGTCTGATTGTTCACGTCGAGCGGCGAGATATCGGCCGGTACCCGGATCGTGAACGTCCCCTCCGAGTGGCTCGTGAATGTCGGAATACTTGCATTTAGTGATTTGACGCCGAGGACGACCCACCTGAAGCCATTCCAGTACTCCCATGCAACCTCCGGCAGAACCGGCAAATCGTCGGTGCCAGTGGGCTTGACCGGAGTGACGAACTTTAGCCACACGGACATCTCGGCGCCGGACTTCGCGAAGATCTCCTTGCTCGAGAAATAGAACACGCTGCCGACGTGAGGCTGTCGTCCAAACGGCTCGAACGTCTTGCTCAGATCGAGCGACAGTCCATCGGCCGCGCCGATGTCCGGTTTCGGGCCGAGCGTCAGAACGAGGTCAACTTTGACCGGAACGGCCGTCACGCCCACCTGGTGGAAACCGTCAGGGAGTTCCGAGGTCGATACACCGACTTCAAAATCGCCAGGGTCAGCGGGTTCGGATGTCAGTTGATACTGCCCCTTGGCGTCGGTCGTTGACGAGGCCCCCGGCTGCGCCAGCGATACGATCGCATCGGGAATTGGGGATCCGTCGTCATGTTTGACGAGTCCGTACACCGGAGGAAAATCACCCGGGGTCATCTGAACGATGCCGATCCACTCGAATGGAGGGCGCTCCATGACGCTGCGGATGCGGATGCGGTCGACGAGCGCAAGGACGCGCGCCGGATCCGGCGGAAGCGGCTTGTCGAGACGGGCGCGGATCCAGTAGGCCTCGACGCCGTTGACGCTCGTTTTCTCCGACTTGCCGCACTCTGCCTGAAGGGTCACGACCCCGCTGCGTGTGAGTCCGGCCGTCGCGTCCGTGCTGTCAGAGGCGTCATCGCCGAACGCCCGGAACGCTCGCCAGACCTCTCCGTCCCAGTACTCCCAAATCATCGAGACGGCGTCGCTTCCCGGAGTCGCCAGCTCGAATTGAACCTGAATAGTGGCGCCGGCGCCGAACGCGAGCAGCACGTCATGAGCGAGATAGATCTCGTGCGGCACGGGCTGCAGCTGCTCGAACAACGTGAATGGCTCTCCTCGCGCGACGGCGAGCGAATGATCCGCATAGGCGTCGCGTGCAGGCCAGAGGGTCACGACGTCGGCGAGGTGCGCCGCGGTCAGCGCGATCGCATGTTCGGTCTCGAACACGAGTGGTTCGGACGCGCCCGGCACGTTTGCGCCAACGCGGCTTCGCGCCGGAACCCGGCTGTCGCCGACGTTCTGCACCGCCTTGAACACCAGCGGCGCGCGCGCGGCCTGCGCTGGCAAGAGATCGATTCCAAGAAGATCCAGAAAGGCGAGCTTGTTCTTGGCGGGGGCCTCGTTGAGCCGCTCGATCAGTGCCTCCGCATAGCGGGCGACGACTTGCACGATTGCCCAGGCCGGTCCGGACGCCGCCGCAGACCACGACGGCACGTACGCCGGCGCGCGGGCGAGCAGCCCTGCGGCAATGGTCCGCGCATCGCGGTCGTCGAGCCTGGGAGTATCAGGCGTCATCGTGTCTGCTCACCCTCGAGCAAGTAGAACGGATACACGAGGTTGTAGAACGTGTTCGTCGCCCGGACGCGGTACTCGATCTCGATCATCAACCGGCCCAGGCGTGCCTCCTCGGTGACCTTGACCGACACGCGATCGATGCGCGGCTCCCACGTCGTCAGCGCCTCCTCGACTCGTCGCCTCGCGAGCGTCATCGTTGTCGTGTTGATCGGCTCGAAGACGAGTGCGTTCAGTCCCGCGCCGAAATCAGGACGCATCACGCGCTCGCCTGGGGTGGTGGAGAGAATGATCCGGATCGCCTGGCCGATATCGTCTTCATAGCTGACTAGCGACAGATCACCGCGCGCATCGACCTGCGGCGGGAACGCCCAGCCTGTTCCGAGAAACGCCCTTGCGGGATCGTTGGGGATGTTCATATTCGTCCTGACTCAGCCACCAATGAGCACCGTCGCCGCCCCTCTGACGATCGGCGATCCGCAGCTCGACATGTCGCCGACCCGCAATGCCGGTGTTCCGCCGATGAGCACCGTCAGACTGCCCTTGGCGAACGACGCTGGCGGGTGCGCGGGATTGCCAGAGGGGCCCGGCTGCAGGCATGTGTGCAGCGTGCCGACGGCCGCCGCAGGGGATCCCTCGATGAGCACCGTCGGCACTCCCGGTGGTGCGATGACCCCGGGGTGACCTGTTGGGTCGAGCACGCGCGCGGCCGGAGGCATGGCAGTCGTGTCCTTTATGAATTGATGCGGACCGTCGGTGCGATGATCGACGCGTTGCCGCTAACCATCGAGACATGTGCGCCGCCGCCTTGCAGAAACACGCCGAGTGCCGTTACGGCGATGCTGCTGCCGCCGGCCTGTAGCACAATCCCTTGCGGAGAAATCGTGACCGTGGACGTCCCGACCTGCAGGTTGATCAAATTGGGCGACATGATCTGGACACCCGCGGGCGAGATCCACACCGTCTGATGCGGACCGACAGGGGACGGCGGCAGTGGAACCACTTCGGGCGGCGTCGGCGTCTGCAGATAAATGCTCGGCGGAACTTCCTGGAACACGATCTGCGCGCCGGCGAGCGTGCGGAGCGCCCGGATTTGCGGCAGTGGC
>Ga0075418_10005948_pt1 | contig 13777 bp, 12 predicted proteins | sample SoiMetdeltSBSDD2_FD_81776 | JGI IMG/M metagenome (GOLD analysis project Ga0075418, IMG submission 81776) | Bulk soil microbial communities from a Populus tree surrounding site in Tennessee, USA - Soil MetaG P. deltoides SBSDD2 | ecosystem: Environmental > Terrestrial > Soil > Tree plantation...
CCAGTGAGGCCGCGCCCATCGAGCAACTCGTGGTCTTGCTTCCCCCGGATGCTAAGGGACGCGAACGCAATCTGTGGGTGACCCCGCTGCCTCATCTCGAAGCCGACCTCGAACCGGGACTCAGCTTGCTGCAGCTTCTTGCCCCGTTACCATTTCAACTTAAAATCCAGATGGAATCCCAGCTCGACAGGACGATTCTTCAACTGAATAACGAACTCGCGATTGGCGGCTTTGGATTGCGAGATGGAGTTATCTTTTACCGTGAGGTGCTGATGCTTGGCCCGGACCAGACAACCAACGGCAGGATCGTGGTCGAAACGATCGGGTTGATGAATTTTCTGCTTGATCAGTTTAGCAGCGCGATCGAAGATGCGCAGGGTACAGGTTGACGGTATACTTTTTTTCTCACGAAAGGTCATCGGCCGAGGTTCAACCAGCCAGCGTGGGTAACGCGGCAGCGAGAAAAGGAGGGAAACACTTTGACTATCATTACAACATCGATCGAGCGCACTACCAGGGTGTTAGCAATTATTCTCGTCCTTACGAATTTATCCCAATCACAACAGACGCGAGCGGCGCAAAGCGACGGGGCGTCGCGATACGCCAGGGTTTACGGCATTCGCGTCCACTATGAAAGCCACGGCACCGGTCGCGAAGCAATCGTCTTGATTCATGGCTGGACTTGCAATCTGGGGTTCTGGAAGCAGCAGATCCCTGATCTGACCAAACGGGCCCGAGTCGTCGCGATCGATTTGCCCGGACACGGCAAAAGCGACAAGCCAAAGACCGCGTATACGATGGATTTATTTGCTCGGGCGGTTGATGCGGTTATGCAGGACGCGGGTGTCGACCGCGGCGTGCTGGTTGGTCATAGCATGGGTACACCCGTCGCCCGGCAGTTTTCTCGCAAGTATCCCCAGAAGACGCTGGGGTTAGTTGTCGTTGACGGCCCGCTGCGGCCGTTTGGCGATAAGAAGATGATGGATGACTTTATTGCACCGCTTCGCGGACCGGACTATAAAACGCAAGCCGGTCAGTTCATCGACGGAATGTTGGGTCCCCAGGTATCGGCGGCGTTACGCGAACAGATCAAAACCTCGATGCTCAGCACACCCCAGTATGTCGCTATCAGCGCGATGGAGGGCATGAATGAGGAGTCAAACTGGAAACAGGATAAGATCGATGTTCCAGTGCTGGCGGTGTTGGCGAAGAGTCCGTTCTGGCCCGCGGACAATGAGCAGTTTTTTAGAAGTGTTGCGCCGAAGCTCGATTATCAGATGTGGGACGGGGTCAGCCACTTCCTGATGATGGAAAAGCCGAAAGAGTTCAACGCCGCGGTGATCGCATTTGTGGATAAGAGAGCGCTTCTTAAAAAGTAAGGCTTAAGGGTCTCTTACATTCGAAGACATTCTGTAATTGCTGCCTATTCAGTCTTCCGACTTTTTGACCGTCGTGCTTTTTGGCGGCGTTCACCAACACGAGTCGTGAGCGCGCCTTTTTCTGACTTGCCTTCAGTCTCGCGCCGCTCGCTCTTGCGCCGATCAGGTGTGGATCGGCGCTGCTTTCCATTGGGCGAACCTTTTTTGTCCATTGGATGGGGTCGATTGATACGACTGGAATTCGCGGGCTACGAGATGAGACTCACCTGTAATAGTTAGTATCAACTTTCCAACTGACAACGGTCTCAAGTGTCCACTACGCAGCAGACCCGCCCGAGGAGCCTTCGCCCTCCGAACCTTCACTCGTAGAAGATCCCGGATACGAGTCTCCCGGATGACTAGTCACCGGGGCGGCGTTGCCACTGACGGGAGCCGGCTGCGGTTCCGCGGGTGCCGGTGCGGCAGCGGCGCCTTCTGCCGCTCCCGGGCTCTCCGTGAAGTACTCTTTGAGCTCTTTGCCTGGCTTGAAATAAGGGACGCGTTTGGCTGGAACATCAACGGGCTCGCCGGTTTTGGGGTTCCGGCCACGTCGCGGGCCTCGCTCGCGGGTTCGGAAGCTTCCGAAACCGCGCAGTTCGACCTTTTCCCCTTTGTGCAGCGCGCCGATTATCGAGCCGAAGACTGTTTCGACTATCACTTCGGCATCACGCTTGTTTAACTCAGCCGCTCGGGCCACTTCCTCAACGAGTTCTGCCTTAGTCATCTTTCTCCTGTGAGCCGCAGCAGCGGCTTTTTTCTAATTTGAATATCATCCGCGAGGCTGCGGCGAAAACCGCACAACGCGGGTTCATGAATGCTCGGAATACAAACCGCTTCAATTCAATGATGCTAAGACTCTTGGGGTATCAATGCCGTACAGCCCGCTCAAGTATCTACAGCGAAAAGGAGCAGAAATCAAGTCCTGTGAAGAAAAGTCCGTAGTCTGGATATAGGACCTATCCGAATATAGGACCTCTAGGACGAATAGGACCTGTATTCGGACCACCTACGGACCGCTCCGTTTGACATCGCTTCTTTCCGCCCTCTAGTATTTTTGTTGCCATTCTGTGTGCGGATGCATGTGGAAGTTATAAGGGAGAAACCTGGATTCATTGACTCAAATGACAACTCTTACAACCACGGCGGATGAAGAAACCGAAACTGGCATCGAAACCAGATCATTCATAACCCGCAATGTTCAAAAGACAATACTTTCCAACGGCCTCACCGTTCTGACCAAAGAGATGCACGACAAACCGGTTGTGGCCACGATGCTCTGGTATCGTGTCGGCTCGCGCAATGAGGAGTTGGGCCAAACCGGCAAGTCTCATTTCCTCGAACACATGCTGTTTAAGGGGACCGATCGCTATAAAAAGGGCGAGATCGATCTGATTACCCACTTGAACGGCGGTTCCAACAACGCCTTCACCTGGCTCGACTTCACTGCATATTACTTCACTTTTGCCTCTGATCGTTGGGAAGCGGCGCTTGAGATGGAGGCTAGCCGGATGCGGAACACTACGTTTGTCGAGGAGGAGTTCGCTTCGGAAAAGCAGGTCGTCGAAGAGGAATTGCGCATTGGGCTGGACGGTCCCTGGGAGGCGCTGGAAAACGAAGTGTGGGCCACGGCGTTTCGCCAGCACCCCTACCATTGGCCCACTGTAGGGTGGCTCGAAGATCTGGAAGCAGCCTCAGCAGCGGACATGAAGGCTTACTATGACAAGTGGTACCATCCGCGGCATGCTACCCTGGTAGTCGCTGGCGACTTCGACACCAGCGAGGTACATCGAAAGACCGAAGAGTTATTTGCCGGTATCCCGTCAGGACCGGCCATCGCTCCGCTAAAGCTAATCGAGGCGCCGCAGCGAGGCGAGAAAAGACTCATCGTCAAAAAGCAGACTCCGGTCGAACGCTTGTTGATTGGATTTCACGCACCCCAGGTCGCGCATCCGGATTCTTACGCGCTCAAGGTGGTGGAGGCGATTCTTTCTACCGGTAAGTCCTCGTGGCTATATCAGCGGCTAGTGGAGAGAGACCAATCCGTCACAAAAGCAGACGCCACCTACCACGACCACATCGATCCGTCGCTGTTTTACTTTCAAGCCGAGTTAAAACCCGGATTCACACTCGCCGAAGTCGAACGCGCGACATTCGAGGAAATCGAGCGACTGAAACGAGGAGAAGTCTCGCCGGGAGACATGGATAAGGCTCAGCGGCAGATAGAAGCGTCACTGGTGTTGAGCAGCGAGGAACCGCTGCAGCAGGCTATGCTATTGGGCCAGTATGAAACGATCGCTTTTGGCGAGGACGTTCCCGAAGATTCTCGCGGTTATCACTATCTGGATACGATGATGGAGCGGATTGCGGCGGTAACGACTGATGAGATCGCAAGCGTCGCTCAACGATATTTCAGTGAGGACAACCGCACAGTCGGCTACTTGATCGACGACACGAATTCGCCGGAGAGGGAGCGTGATAGTGCAACTTAGTCAAAAACGTATCATGCGGCCGAGGCTCGACGTCGAACGTGTGGAGTTACCCAACGGTCTTGTCTTGCTGCTGTCGGAGAATCATTCGATTCCCTCAATATCAATAAACGCGATTGTCGGCGTGGGGTCGCGTTTCGAGTCTGATGCGAAGGCGGGACTGGCGTCGCTGGTCGGCGCGCTTCTCGACGCAGGCACCGCTACCAGAACCTCACAACAGATTGCGGAAACTATTGAAGCCGCCGGAGGTCAGCTCGGCACTTTTGGCGACTACCAATCGAGCGGCGCGGTAGTCAGGCTGCTGTCTAAAGATGCTGGTCTGGGGATAGATGTGTTATCCGATCTCCTGATCAATGCCAGCTTCCCTGAAGACAAGGTTCGTCAGGTTGTAGCTAGACGGACTGCCCAAATCCGAGCCCGGCTCGATGTGCCTCGCACCCAGGCCTCGGATGTGTTTAACGAAATTGTGTTCGAGGGTTCTCCGCAGCATCGCCCTGCGATAGGTTATGAGGCGACGGTCACGACGCTAGCCCGTTCTGATGTACAGGAGTTTTATCAACGCTATTACGTCCCGCAAAACACAATGATCGCAATAGCCGGTGACATCGACAAAAACAAAGTAAAGGGCATTGTTGAGGCGACCTTTGGAAAATGGCAGCGCTCCGCGGAGTTCCAGCCGCCCCACGTGCCTCGGCCCCGCCGCCAGACTTCTCCGATCGAAAGGTTCGTCAGCGCAGCAAAAGAACAAGTCAACGTCGTGGTGGGTCACCTCGGAATCGAACGCAAAAACCCGGACTATTACAGCTTGCTGGTTATGGATACGATACTCGGGTCAAGTCCGGGGTTTACTTCGCGCATTCCTCGAATTCTGCGGGACGAGCAGGGGCTTGCTTACAGCACGTTCAGCAACATCACCTCGAGCGCCGGGCTCGATCCGGGCCGGTTCATTGCCTACATCGGCACCGCCCCTGAGAATTTGGAGCGCGCCGTCGAGGGGTTGCGTGGCGAGATCGTCCGAATAGTAGAGGGAGGCGTTACGCCCGAGGAGTTAGAAACGGCTCAGCTGTATCTGACTGGAAGCTTTGTCTTTCACTTTCAGAGGAACTCGCAAATTGCCGAGTTTCTACTCGAGGCTGAGACTTACGGGCTTGGGTTCGATTATCTGGAAAAATACCCGGATTTGATCCGCGCCGTCACCGTCGAAGAAGTTGGTCGTGTGACTCGACAGTATATCGACCCGCAGAATCTAACAACGGTCGTTGTCGGTCCGGTCGAAGAGAAGTAGTAGTCGGTAGTCCGTAGTCAGAATATAGGTCCTATACGTCCTATATGTCCTATATCCGGACCACGGACTATTAGAAGGAGTCTGATGAACCACCATTCCTCAAAGCGCTTGCTTGCCGTTCTGATGTTTGCCGCTTTACTAGTTGCATCGGCAACGGGCGCTGCGAACCTGCCGCTTCCCACTCCCGAGGCTACGTCGAGCATAACGACCCGGGATTTGAAAATGCACCTTACTTTTCTGGCGTCGGAGGAACTCGGCGGGCGATATACGCTGAGTCCCTCCAACCGCGTAGCCGCTCGCTATCTTGCCTCACAGCTGGAGTCCTACGGTTATCGCGGAGCCGCGCGAGATGGCTCCTTCTTTCAGCGCGTTCCGCTCAGCTACCGGAACGTGGATCGCGCCGCGAGCCGGGTAACGCTGAACATCGCAGGCGCGAAACGCGAGTTCAACTTTGCAGATGGCTTTCTCGCCGATGTCCCGATCGACATGAATGTCAGCGGCGGATTGGTTTTTGTCGGATACGGACTCTCGTCCCCTCGAAACAACTATGACGATTACGCCGACCTCAACGTGAAGGGCAAGATCGTAGTTATGGCGGACGGCACGCCGGACTCGCTCAAGGGTGTGAGACTGAATACCGACGAAAGTGCCGACGCAGCTGCGCTGGCGCACGGGGCGATCGGGGCTATCAGGATTCCGGATGCGCAGACACTGCTTACCTGGGATCAGCTCAAAGTTTGGTTAGGGGGTCAGCAACAGCTCGGATTGCCCCCGCGCAAAACAAGAGCGGGAAAGAGTCTTCCTCAGATCAACGCTGGACCGGACTTAATCAAGGCAATTGCGAAGTTGATGGGGAAAGAGAGCTCGGACCTGATTGGCGTCAAGGTGAAACCCGCGGAACTTGGAGCCAACGCCGAAATAAAACTTCGTGTCGATGTAAAGGAAGCGCCACCAGCGCAGAATGTCGTCGCCATACTCGACGGCGGCGACCCGAAGCTCAAGGATGAATTCCTGGTTTTGAGCGCACATTACGATCACCTGAAGACCGGTGACAACGGAGAGGTTTATCACGGTGCGGATGATGACGGTTCGGGAACAGTATCGGTTCTCGAGATTGCGCAGGCGTTCTCGCTTGGTCCGCGGCCAAAGAGGTCGATCCTGATCGTCTTTCACACCGGGGAGGAGCTCGGATTGTTCGGCTCTGAATACAACGCCGACTACGATCCAGTGGTGCCGCTGGATAAACTGGTGGCCAATCTCAATATAGATATGGTAGGCCGCAGCCGGCCGGCCGGTGACGATGACCCCCGCGACGCTCACCTTACCGATAAAGATTCAATTTACATCATCGGCGCGGACAAGCTCTCGACCGAGCTAAACAGGCTCAGCGAAGACACCAACCTCGCAACGTCGCGGATGAAGTTCGACTACTTGTACAACGACGAGAGACACCCTGAGCGGTTTTACTATCGTTCAGACCACTACAACTACGCCAAGCACGGTATACCGATTATTTTTTATTTTACCGGGGTGCATCGCGACTATCACAAGCCAAGCGACGTTGTTGAAAAGATTGACTTCGAAAAGATGGAGCGAATCGACCGGATGATCTTCGCAACCGGTTGGCGCGTAGCGAATCTGGATCATCGTCTGGTCGTCGATAAACGGTAATCGTCCGAAACTGCGGCGAAAAGAGGCAACATGAGAAAAGCGCGAATTGTGTGTCTGGCTTTTTCCGTTGCTATCCTTTGCGCTTCTTTCGCACGGTCGGTTGCCCAGGAGCAGGAATCACTCTTTGAACGCATTCGAGGCGAACACGAGTCGCTCGAGAAAACGCTGCACAACCAGAACATTGCATTCTCCTTGATTGCGCCCGCGGCGGTCGAGTCCCAGTCGATCGATGTAAAGCACTACCGGTTGCAACTACAACTGATTCCCAACGAATCTGGTACCGCAGGCATCGTCAAGGGAGTGGTTACCATCACCGGCGAGACATCCGCGACGGTCGGCCAGATCATCGTGGATGCTCATAAAAACCTGAGTATCGAGTCGGTCAGACTCGACGGCGTCCAGAACAACTTTCTTCGAAACAAGTCTGATATCGTCGTCGCCTTACCGGCTCAGGTGCCTGCCGCACGGTCGTTCACAATAGTCATCCAGTATCAAGGGCCGGGTTCGGGCGCTGGAATCGGCGGAGGGCTGCTGTTTACGCGTCACGGGCCAAATCTGGTGCCGGTGGTTGCGAGTCACAGCGAGCCGTTTGGCGCACCGCTGTGGTGGCCGTGCGTCGACAATCCTGCAGACAAGGCCACCGCCGAAATCGAAGTTACCGTGCCTGCGGGTAATCAAGCCGCGTCAAACGGCGTGCTCGATAGGATTCAAACCAACGTCGACCAGACGGTAACTTATTTCTGGCGGGAGGACTCGCCGCTCTCTACTTATCTTGTCTCGGTTGCGGCAACAAACTACGAGAAACTCGAAGACACCTATACCGCGCTCGATGGCGTTACCAGAATGCCCCTGGTTTATTACGTTTACCCGGAACACCTGGATTTTGCTCGCGTCAAGTTCGCGGTCACCCGTCAGGCGATGGAGATCTACGCGCGGCTGTTCGGCGAGTATCCTTTTCTTCGCGAAAAGTACGGCATGGCTGAATTCCCGTTTGGCGGGGCGATGGAACATCAGACGATCACCAGCATCAGCTCGGGGCTGGTGGCCTCGGTTACCAGCAGCGGCCAATCAACAATTGTTCACGAATTGGCGCATCACTGGTGGGGCGATCTGGTAACGATGAGAACCTGGGACGACATCTGGCTAAACGAAGGTTTCGCCACGTATTCCGAGGTGCTGTTTTTCGAACAGTTTTCGGGTGTCGCTCCCGGTGAATTGTTAGCTAGAAGCTACGATGACGGGAATGTGGATGGCGCATTGGGCGGAACGGTGACGGCTGAGAATCTCGACAATCCGTTTGATGATAACGGTGCAGTCTACAGGAAAGGCGGGTGGGTTCTGCATATGCTCCGTCACGTCCTCGGTGACCAGAAATTCTTCGATGCGCTAAGGCAATATGCAGTGCGATACGCTTTTTCAAACGCTTCAACAACGGACTTCCAGCGAGTATGCGAGGATGTTTACGGAGCGTCGCTTGATTGGTTCTTCAAACAATGGATCTACGCGCCCGGCCGGCCGGTCTACAAAATTTCAACCGAGATAGGCGCGGCGGACGCCAGTGGAAACTACGCAGTGACGGTGACGGTCAAGCAGAAGCAGTCGCATCAAATACCGGGGCGCGAGGACGCTAATTACATAATGCCGCTCGATCTAACTCTTCACTATGCAGATGGCACGAGCGAAACCAGAGTAGTATTTAACGATAAACGCAAGCAGCGGTTTACGGTTATGGTTTCAAAGCAGCCCCTGGGTGTGGGCCTCGATGAGTTTCATTGGGTCCTGAGGAAGATTAAATAGATCAGAGTGTTCTTTGCCGGATTGTTCCACTTGGCGTGATCAGGCGGTCGATATCCATTCGCAGCTCGACCGGGATCGACTTGTTGAAACAATAGCGGCCCGAGAACCGGGTGACCAGACCTTCATGAGCGAGATCCTCGAGCACGCTCCGAACGTCATCTCGTCTTACGTGGGGAATCGAGTGGGCTATTTCGTCCAGACTTACGACGCGATAGGCGTGATTCATGCCGTAGGCTAGAAGCATAAGCCTCAGATTCTCACGTCCGATATGAGTGCCAAGCGACGCTGCCATTCCCGTCATTCCTCCCTAATACGACCTTATAACCGACAAATAACCGACAATTTCAAAGTGTCCTCCGCCGGTCGCGCGCTTGGAGCAGGGCGACTTGAAGAGTCCCCCTATTACAGCTTGACGCAAATGCCCAACAACGTCATGCAGAGAACGAAAAAATGACAACTACTGTTTCATGCCAGTGCGGCAGGGAATGCAACTTGAAACCTCGGTTGGCGGGTTGCTAAGATGCTCGGTCCTGGATAGAACGTTAGTTAGGTCAGAGCTCATCACTTGCTTGCCGTGCAGCCACTTAGCGTGATCTCTGAGACGCACATCGACGTAAGATTCAGTGACTACAGTGATTACAATGTCTGAATTTATCAAAGTCGCAAAAATATCCGATATTCCTGTGGGCCGGTCTGCTGTCATTGAAATGGACGGACGGACCATCGCATTGTTTAATGTCAACGGCGAGTTTTTCGCCCTCGATAACACCTGTATGCACCGAGGGGGTCCTTTAGGTGAGGGTTTCGTCGATCAAAACAACCTTACCGTCCAGTGCCCGTGGCACGGATGGGTCTACAGCCTTGCCACCGGAGCATCGCCGATGGACTCGATGGCAAAAGTCGAGAAGTTTGACGTAAAAGTTGAAGGAGAAGAAGTAATGATCGCGCTCGATTGAGCGCGAAGCCGGGGAGGAGCCGGACTAATTGAGTTCAACCAACGAAGCGTTTGATGTCACAATCATCGGAGCGGGACCCGGCGGATATGTGGCCGCCATTCGAGCAGGTCAGTTAGGCTTAAAAACCGCAATAGTCGAAAAAGACAAGAACCTTGGCGGAACCTGTCTCTTGCGCGGGTGCATACCGACCAAATCACTCTTGCACACCGCAGACTTGCTGGACGAGTTCAAACACGCAAAAGAACACGGTATCGTTGCCGGACCCGTCTCGCTCGACTTCGATCAAGCACAAAAACGTAAGGGCAAGGTCGTACTGAAACTCGCAAAGGGCGTCGAGTTTCTAATGCGCAAGAACAAGGTTCAAGTCTTTAAAGGAAGCGCGCATATCGACGGCCCGGGTCGCATTACCGTAACCGGTTCAGATGGGTCAACCCAGACTGTTCAGACTAAAAATATAGTCATAGCCACCGGTTCAGTACCTCGGTCATTTCCCAGCCTTCCCATTGACGGTCAACAGATCATCACCAGCGATGAGATCCTGGAGCTAAAGGAGATTCCGAAATCGCTGATCGTTCTTGGCGCCGGAGCCGTGGGTGTGGAATTCGCCTCGATGTTCGCTCGTTTCGGGACGGACGTGACGATTCTCGAGTTGCTGCCGCGTTTGCTGCCAATCGAAGACGAAGAGATCAGCGCCGAACTGGCCAAGTCGTTCAAGAAACAGGGAATCAAGGCGTTCACCAGCGCGAACTTCAAATCTGCGGTAAAGGAAAACGCCCTTGTTCGGGTTGTCGCCCAAATCAATGACGAGGACCGGGAGTTCACTGCCGAAAAGTTCCTGGTGGCAGTCGGGCGTCGCGCCTTTACCGACGGGCTGGGACTCGAGAACACCAAGGTCGAATTGGAGAAGGGCTATATCAAGATCGATGATCACATGCGTACCGCTGAACCAAACGTTTACGCGATCGGCGATGTGATACCCACGCCGTGGCTAGCGCACGTCGCTTCGGCGGAAGGGATTCTGGCGGTCGAAACTATCGCAGGTAAGAACCCCCGCCCGATCAACTACGATCGGGTGCCCGGGTGCACGTACTGCCAGCCCGAAGTCGCGAGCGTTGGTCTGACCGAAGCAAAGGCACGCGAGCGCGGCTACGAGGTAAAGGTTGGCCGCTTTCCAATTCCGGTCGTCGCAAAGGCGCAGATCCTCGGCTCGTCCGAAGGGTTGGTGAAAGTCGTGAGCGACGCGCGCTATGATGAGGTGCTTGGTTTGCACTTGATCGGCCCACACGCGACTGAATTGATAGTCGAAGGCTGTGTCGCGTTGCAGATGGAATCAACCGTCGAAGAATTGATAAACACGATGCATGCGCACCCAACCGTGTCCGAGAGCATGCACGAAGCATTTGAAGACGCGCACGGAATGGTTATTCATGTTTAGAACATGTTTCTGGTTTCTGGTTCGTGGTTTCTAGTTCCGGAACCAGAAACCACAAACCAGAAACCAGAAACCGCGATATGGAACTCGACAAGCGCCAACAACTCGATCTGTTGTTCTTCATGAAGCTGACTCGGTCGCTGGAGGATCGCCTCGACAATCTCTACAAGCAGGGCAAGATCGTCGGCGGGCTTTTTCGCAGTCTGGGTCAGGAAGCAACCGCTGTAGGTTCGGCTTTTGCCCTCGATGCAAAACAGGGGGACATCCTCTCTCCGTTGACTCGTGACCTCGGTGCATTGCTGGTGATGGGCGCATCACCGCGCGAGGTCTTCGCGAACTACCTCTGGCGGGCATCGTCGCTCTCTCGCGGACGTGACCAGAACATACACATCACCGATCTGAAGCGCGGTTTCATCGGTACGATTAGTCCACTCGGCACGCTTGTCGCTGTGATGAACGGGGTGATGCTGGCGTCCAGAATGCAGAAAAGGAAATCGGTCGGCATGGTGTACATCGGCGACGGCGGAACAAGCACCGGCGCGTTCCACGAAGCGGCGAATTTCGCGGCAGTGCAGAACCTGCCGCTGGTCATCGTCGGCGAGAACAACTCGTACGCTTACACGACCCCGACCACCAAACAGATGCGAATTCTGAATCTGGCGGATCGAGTAAAGGCTTACGGTATCCCAAGCGAGATCATCGACGGCAACGATGTCCTGGCGGTCTATCGCTCCGCCCAGCGCGCAGTCGACAGAGCGCGCGAGGGCGGCGGCCCGACATTCATCGAGGCAAAGACCTTTCGGATGCGAGGGCACGCCGCGCACGATAATCAGTCATACGTTGCCAAAGAAGTGCTCGATCAATGGAGAAAACGAGATCCGATTGCGCATCTCGAAAAAGCTCTGACAGAGAACAAAGTCGCCGGCGCGGGCGACATCGCGCAGGTTAACAAGCGAGTCGAGTCACTTCTAGACGAGGATTTGGCCTGGGCAGAAAGCCAACCCTCGCCGTTGCCCGAGGACGCGCTCGGTGATGTGTACGCCGGAGACGCGAGGCCCAAAGCAGTAAGCGTTGGAGGAGAGGAATGAAACGTGATGCGTGATGCGTGATGCGTGATGCGTGACGCGTGACCGAAAGAAGGTGCTGGTCACGAATCACGTTTCACGCATCACGCATCACGTATCACGCATCACGTTTCAATCATAACTATGGCAGCCATTACACTACTCGAAGCGATTCGGCAGGGGCTCTGGGAAGAGATGGAACGCGACGAACGCGTATTTCTTCTCGGCGAGGATATCGGCGTCTACGGCGGGGCATTTAAAGTTACCGAAGGCTTCGTGGGCCGCTTCGGCGAAGGGCGGGTCATTGATACGCCGATTTCCGAATCGGCTATCGTCGGCGCGGCGTGCGGCGCGGCGATGATGGGGATGCGCCCGGTTGCCGAGATGCAGTTTATTGATTTCATCTCCTGTTGCTTTGACATCCTTACCAACTACGCGGCGACCAGCCGTTATCGTCAGGGCATTGGTATTCCGATGGTTGTCCGCGGACCGTGCGGAGGCGGCGTCCACGGCGGCCCGTTTCACTCGCAAAACGTAGAGTCGTTTTTCCTAAACACCCCCGGCTTAAAGATGGTCGAGCCTTCCACGCCGTACGACGCGAAGGGGCTCATCAAAGCTGCCATACGCGACGAGGATCCGGTGCTCTTCTTTGAGCACAAGTTCTTGTATCGCAACCCCAGGATCAAACAGGAGGTGCCTACCGACGACTACATCGTGCCGATCGGTAAGGCGGCGATCCGTCGTGAAGGTAGCGACCTCTCGATCATCACTTACGGCGCGATGGTTTACACTGCGCTCGACGCCGCGGAAAAGCTAAAGGAAGAAGGTTTAGACGCAGAAGTCATCGACTTGAGGACGCTGTTGCCGTTCGACCGGGACACAGTCCTGGAATCGGTGAAAAAGACAAGCAAGGTCATAATCCTTCACGAGGCCACCCGCACCGGTGGCATGGCGGGCGAGTTGACTGCGGTCATCAACGAAGAAGCCTTCGATCACTTGGATGGCCCGGTGCTGCGAGTCACCTCAATTGATACCCCGGTTCCTTACGCCCCGCCGCTGGAAGAATTCTTTTTGCCGCAGGTGGACGATGTGCTAAAGGCTGCTCGCGCGCTGGCAGCCTATTGAAATGGTCCGTAGTCCGTGGTCCGTAGTCCGTAGAAAGGCAGAAGCGTCTCTCGCCGAGGATTGACTACGGACCGCGGACTACGGACTACGGACCACGGACCACCAGATTGGAGAACCAATGAGCGAAGAAGTGAAGATGCCGCAGATGGGCGAATCAATCGCCGAGGGAACGATAGTCAAGTGGCTTAAGCACGTCGGAGACTCGGTCAAACGAGACGAACCGCTTTTTGAAATTTCAACCGACAAGGTTGACGCCGAAATCCCTGCGCCAACGTCCGGAGTGCTCTCTGAGATAAAGGTCCAGGAAGGCGAAACCGTTGCCGTAAACACCGTGGTCGCCGTGATAAATGGCGGTGGCGGCGCAGCAGCAAAACCCGCGGCTACAGAGCCCGCAAAGGAAGCGCCGGCGCCACCAAAACAAGAACCCAAACAAGCACAGCCTCAACCGGCGCCGGCTGAACCGGCCAAGCCGGCAGCTCAGGCGCCGCCTGCTGCCCAGCCGGCGCCCCCGGCGGACGCAACCGCAGACGCTCGAGACCTCGG
>Ga0075418_10005950_pt1 | contig 13774 bp, 11 predicted proteins | sample SoiMetdeltSBSDD2_FD_81776 | JGI IMG/M metagenome (GOLD analysis project Ga0075418, IMG submission 81776) | Bulk soil microbial communities from a Populus tree surrounding site in Tennessee, USA - Soil MetaG P. deltoides SBSDD2 | ecosystem: Environmental > Terrestrial > Soil > Tree plantation...
GCGACACAAACACACCGATGTCCGTTCCCACGTATAGCGTCTGCGAATTCGTAGGGTCTACTACAATCGTGTGAACTGGAACGTCGGGGATCGAAGCGCTCCCCGTGCCATCAATCCCGGCCCAGCTAGCTCCTGCGTCGATGCTCTTCCATACGTGGGTGCCGCCAAATGTAGAGTACGTCGCATAAGCCACGTTTACGTTGTTGGGATCAAAAGTCAGCCACGAAATGAACCCAGACCGCGGTTGCACCGACGGCCATTCGCTTGACGCGCTGGACGTAAGCGCCGTGTTGGTCCTGTGGATAAACCCACCGATATCGCCAGTAAATCGCCGCCCGGTGCCCGCGAGCACATAGTTGGAATCGGACTCGGCGATTGCAATCGCACTCACTGTCCCGCCCAGCACGCCCGAGCTCGCTTGACTCCAACTGGAAGCCGCGTCGTCGGTGCGCCACATGAACTTGCCGCCAGTCCACAGCCGTTGGGGAATGCTGGGGTCCATGAAAAAGGGGTTGATGAACAAAAAGTTATTGCTCGATTCATTGATCCCGAAGGTCACGCCCTGAAAGCTTTGCCCTCCATTCTCCGATTTTCGCAGCGATAGCCTTGTAGTCTCGACGTAAATCGTATCCGAATTTGTCGGGTCTAATGCTACATAACCGCCATCCCCTCCGAACACCTCAGACCAATTCGACCCCGTCGCGTCCGAGCCCCTGAGCGTGCCGTTATCCTGCGTGCCGCCCGCGAATGTGAGTCCGCCAGGATAGGGAAGTCCATGATAAAACTGGGTCACGCCGTAATCGTTGTTCAGCGAGGTCCAGGTGACCTGTGTGCTGTTAGTTTCACAGGTCGCACCTGACCCCTTAGCCGTGGCGGCACGTGCATTGTCGGTTCGGAATACGCCGCCGTCATTGGTCACATACATTATCCGGTTGGTGGTGCCGTCATACTGCGGGTGAAACACGATGCCGTGCTGGTCTGCGTGCGCGAAATGCGCATCGGATTTCGGAGCCCACCAGTACGATGCCAGACCCCAGCTAGCTCCGCCGTCGTCCGATCTAAAGAGATCGACGCCTCCTGCCCAAACGCGGTTCGAATCAAGTGGATCAACGGCAATGACGTTGTCATACCATCCCTGGTTCACGAAGAACGTGCCTGAATTGCAGCTTGACTGGACTGCGACCACCGGGTTTGATAGCAGAACTGTGTTGAGTTTTGTGGAGTCGGTGTTTCTTACGCGCGCCTCCCAGCTTCCTTCGTCACCGCTTGATGTTGAGCGGAAAACCGCAAGCAGGCCGTTGTTGTAATTCCCGGACTCGATGCTCGCAGCCAACCCGTAAATTACGTTCTGATTGGAAGGCGCGATTGCCAGCGCAGTTCTGCCAAGCATCGGTTCCGTGAGCACGGCGGTCCAGGGAGTGCCGTTGGCCGGGTCGCCGGCGTTCACGTTGCGATAGACAGTAGCCTGGGTCAGCGTGCCGCAGCTTGCAAACAGATAGTCGTTCGAGCGGTCCGTCCTGATTGCCAGATCAAGACACCCGCCGTTGATTGTATCCTCGGACGCGCTTAACGGATTGAGCGTCCGAGCCCAGCTCTGGCCGCCGTCCGTGCTGCGCCACACGCCGGTTCTCGTCGCGGCATACACGCGAAGATGATCGTTTGGGCTGACAACGATATCGTTGACAAAATGAAAGTCCGTGGTCGAGGTGCTATCAAGAAAAGACCAGTTTCCCCCGCCGTTTGTTGTCTTGAATATGCCTGCCCCTCGGACGTTGTCGCTCGCGAAGAAGCCCTCACCGGTTCCGGCATAGATCACGTCAGGATTTGTCGTATCAAACGCCAGAGAGCAGAACGCGATATTAGACAGCACGTCGGCAAGTGCGGTCCACGACCTTCCGCTGTTGGTACTTTTCCATATGCCTCCGGCGACGCCGGCCGCGTACATCACTGTCGGGTCAACCGGGTGAATCAGCAAAGCTCGCGTCCGTCCTCCGATATTGCCGGGTCCGAGTGGCGTCCAGGCGCCCAAAGCCTGGGTCTCGACATCAGCCGCTTGAATCTCATCTAACGAAGGGAGAACGGTCCTGTGGGCGGTCGAATACCTGGGCATTCGCTTTGAGTGCTCGATGGCATCGAGATATCGTTGAAAGTGCACCGGGCTGCTACCGTCGGGTGACCGCTTGAGCAGGAAATACTCGTTAGCCTCAGCCGGCTGATCAAAAGCCACGGCTTCATCGTTGAGGTTTGCCGAACCCGTGAATCTCCCCGTTGTCTTTGATTCACTTCCGCGAAATACTATCGCGCCTGCGATTAGCAGGAGCGCAATCATAAAGACTGTGATTGGGACCACTGGGCGGGACTTCATTATGATTCACCTCGGTTACTGATTCCTACTTCCTGCGGATGAGCCCTGAGAACCACCTCAGGGCTGTTCGAAAAAAGCCGTGCTTTGGCGGTGGTTCGTGCGACTCAGTTTTTGCTTCGGCTTCGATGGCCGTGAAGAACTGGGTCGCCATCATCTTCGCCGCACCCTGGATCATCCGCTGCCCAACGCTGGCAATCGTGCCTCCAACCTGTACATCTCCCTTGTAGGCGACCGCGGTCACGCCGTCACGCGCCTCGATATCCAGATCGCCCGACCCTTTTAAGAACCCCGGTTGCCCTTTACCCTCAACAATGATTCGGAAGTGTTGCGGCGGCTGCATCTCCTCGAGACGTATGTTGCCGGTGAAGGTTCCTTTTATTGAACCAACCCCGGCGCGAAGCGTGGTCGAGTAAGAGTTCTCTCCGGTCTTTTCAAGACGTTCGCAGCCGGGTATGCACCTTTGCAACACAGCGGGATCGATCAAAGTTTCGTAAACACGCTCGGGGCTGGCGTTCAGTTCGTGGGTACCTTCGATTTTCATGAAAGGTTTCTGGTTTCTGGTTTCTAGTTTCTGGTTTCTGTCTCAGGATAGTTAACCAGAAACCACAAACCAGAAACGAGAAACCTACCTCGCGCGAGAGGCGGCCGCCTCGATGGCCCGGCGAGTATACACCTGTGCGAGATGTCGCCGGTAAGCCTCTGACGCATAGAGATCCCCGTTAACCGAAACACCATCCGTGGCATGTGTCGATGCTGCGGTAACGGTTTGTTCGTTCAAATCGGTTCCGGTGATTGCCTGTTCGACGCCGCTTGCTCGATATACCTTTGAGGCGACGCCGGTTATGCCAACGCTCGCCGATTGGCACTTCCCACTCGCGTCTCGTGTAAGAGAGACTGCCACGCCGACAACAGCAAATCCGGATGCGGGTTGAGGTACCTTCAAATATGACTGCCCAAACCGTCCAGCGGGCGCGGCAATACGAATCTCGCGAAGAATCTCGCCAGGCTCGAGAGCAGTTGTAAGCATATCGACAAAGAAATCGGTCGCATTGATTGTGCGTTCGCCCGTTGCGCTGACTGCTACGATCTCCGCGCCCAGCGCGATGATAGCAGCCGGCCAATCACCTGCAGGGTCTGAGTGAGCAACACTCCCGCCGATGGTTCCTTTGTTTCGCACCTGAACATCACCGATTTGAGCCGCGCACTCAGGCAACAGTGGGCATATCTCGCGCAATCGATCCGAGGATTCCAGTTGATAATGGGTCGTCATCGCGCCGATGCGAATTTGTCCGCCCTCTTCGCGGATGTAAGCAAGATCTTTGATACGACCGATATCAATCAACACCTGCGGATTCGCGAGCCTCAACTTCATCGCTGGAATCAGGCTGTGTCCTCCGGCAAGTACCTTGGCTTCGTCGGAATGTTGAGCAAGCAGCCCCACAGCCTCATCGATCGTCGCTGGTGTCAGGTAATCAAATTGCGCTGGAATCATATTCACTCTCCTTCATATCCGTCGTCGAACACTTCCTGCCAGGAAAGTTCCGAGACGCTCGATTTCTCATTCATCTCGCCCTCTTCCTCACGAGTCGCTGCCGAGACACGCGCATTTCTTCATAGTGCTTCACAGGCGCAGAAGCAACCTCCGCAGCACCTCATGCCTGTGCGCTGATGATCCGCCAGACATTCTCCGGCTTAATCGGCATATCCAGATGGCGGACTCCAAACGGAGAAAGCGCATCCACAATTGCGCCAACGATCGCGGGTGTGGCGCCGATGGTGCCCGCTTCGCCCACGCCCTTTACTCCCATCGGGTTGACCGGCGAGGGTGTCTCGGTGCGATCAAGCTCCAACCAGGGTATCATCGCGGCCTTTGGAATCGCGTAGTCCATTAGGGTGCCGGTGACCAGCTGCCCCTGATCATCGTAAACCGCCTCTTCGTATAGCGCCTGGCCGATTGATTGGACAATGCCTCCGTGCACTTGCCCATCAACCAGCATAGGGTTGAGCACCTTGCCGCAGTCGTCCACCGCAACGTAGCGCTGGATATCGATCTGGCCAGTCTCTCGGTCGATCTCAACCTGAACGATGTGTGTGCCAAACGGGAAAGTGAAGTTTGCCGGCTCGAAGAAATTCGTGGCCGACAGCCCCGGTTCAAACCCCGGCGGAATCTGATGTGCCACGTGAGCCGCCAACGCCACTTCTTGAATCGAAACGCTCTTAGGTGCTGGGGCTTCCGTACCTGCGTCGCCGTTTCCGCCAGCCGCCGCCATTGCGGCTTCCACACTAAAACGGCCTTCTTTAAATGCAACGGACGAAGCATCCGCGCCCAACAAGTGAGCCGCAAGTTCGGTCGCCTTCTCTTTCAATTTCTGAAGCGCGTTGAAGACCGCCGTTCCGCCGACAGCGGTGCCGCGACTGCCAAATGTGCCGATGCCGTATTGAACTATCGATGTGTCGCCATGAATCACGGTCACGTCGTTCAAGTCGACGCCAAGCTCGTCGGCCGCAAGTTGGGCAAAGGATGTTTCCTGACCCTGGCCGTGTGGCGATGCTCCGGTCAGAATCGTTACCTTTCCAGTTGGTTCGATTCTCACGGTAGCGCTTTCCCAACCGCCGGCTGGTGTCGCTTGTGAGGGCCCGATCGCGCAAATCTCAACGTAAGTCGAAACGCCGACGCCCACGACCCGACCTTGCTCGCGAGCTTTTTTCTGGTCCTCGCGCATCTTTTTGTAGTCAGCCATTCCAAGCGCTTTGTCGAGCGCGCCCTGGTAGTTGCCGCTGTCATAGAACAACCCGGTCGCGGTTTTGAATGGGAACTCGTCTGGCTCGGGGAAGTTCTTGCGGCGGACGTCCACAGGATCCATCCCAAGGTGGGCCGCAATAAGATCGGCAGCTCGCTCGATGACTTGCGTTGCTTCAGGCCTTCCGGCGCCGCGATATGCATCGGTAGACATCTTGTTAGTAAACACCGCGGTTACGTTCATTTGAATCGCGGGGATCTTGTAACAACCCGACAACATCAGCCCGGTCAACGTCGGAATCGCCGGGGTGAGAAGCTGAAGGTAAGCGCCCATGTCGGCAAACACGTTGTAGCGCAGGCCGGTAATCGTTCCGTCGTTATTGCACCCGACTTCGATATATCCAACCTGCCCGCGCCCGTGAATCGTCGCCTGAATGTTCTCGCGCCTGCCCTCGATCCATTTAACCGGCTTACCCAGCTGCATCGATATCCAGCTAACGAGTCCTTCTTCGGCGTAGACGTTCAGCTTTGAGCCAAACCCGCCGCCGACCTCCGGTGCTATCACTCTCACCTTGTTTTCAGGAACGCCAAGCATTATCGCGAGCTGAGTACGCGCCAGATGGGGAATCTGGGTCGAAGTCCAGATGGTCAGCTCTTTTTCACCCGGATAGTAGCGCGCGAGCACTCCACGCCCTTCCATCGCGATCGGTATCAGCCGCTGATGGACTATTCGCTGTTTTAAGACATGATCGGCGCCCGCCAGCGCAGCTTCGATATCGCCCTCGCCGCTGGTGAGGGTGTAAGCAATGTTGTCGCCGTATTCCTCGTAAACTAGCGGAGCGCCCTTCGCAGCTTCCTCGACATCGACGACAACCGGCAGCTCTTCGTAGTCGACCATAATCAAGTCGATGGCGTCGCGAGCCGCATACTTGTCGGTCGCGACAACCGCGGCGATCGGGTGGCCAACAAAGGTCACGTGGTCAGTCGCCAGCACCGTGTAGTTCGGGATCTTTAGCCCCGGCAACGCGCCTGCACAGGGCACCGAGCCTATCTTGCCGGCAACATCAGCGCCGGTGTATACGGCTACAACTCGCGGTGCGTGCGAGGCTTCGCTTGTATCGATGCTCTTGATTCTCGCGTGCGCGTACATCGATCGCAGAAAGGCGACGTGAAGCGTGTCGGGAAGCTTGATGTCATCGACATAGTGGCCGAGTCCCTGGATCAACCTGGGGTCTTCGGTGCGCTTAATTCTTTGTCCGACGTATTTAGCCATGATGTCTCCTTCGATTGCCGATTGCCGATTGGCGATTGCCGATTGAAAGAACAAGAGGTTCAGAACTGAATCGGCAATCGACAATCGGCAATCGCTTCAGTCTCCAGTCGCGGACTCGCCTTTCATCCTGCGCGCTGCATTCTGAACCGCTTCGACGATATGTTGATAGCCGGTGCAGCGGCATAGATTCCCTTCCAGCCCGTGGCGGATGTCGGCTTCGGTTGGATCGGGATTGCGTTCCAGGATTTGGGCTGCGGCCATGATCATCCCCGGTGTGCAATAGCCGCATTGCAGGCCGTGCTGTTCCCAAAACCCTTCCTGTACGGGGTGTAAATCGCCGTTCGCAGCCATTCCTTCTATAGTGGTGACGTTCGCGCCATCAGCCTGAACGGCGAACATCGTGCATGATTTCACCGACTGCCCGTCGAGAATGACCGTGCAAGCGCCACAAATAGAGGTCTCGCAGCCGATGTGTGTGCCTGTGAGTCCCAGAACATCCCTGATGTAATGGACCAGCAACAGCCGCGGTTCCACTTCGTTTTGATGCGCCACTCCGTTGACAGTGACACTGACAGTTCGTTTCATTGAGGTCACCTCGCTTGATTTGAAAACGGTAAAGGATTGGTCTAACCAGACTGATCCGCTCAAAAAAACCGGCTTGGTTTTTATACAACTGAATTCGCCCGCTTACAAGGTGAATTGGGGCGCGCCTTATTTGGCATACGCCGTCTTAATTTGGAGTGCGCCGCGTTTTTCCGCATTCGACGTCCTGTAGCAAGCGTGGCGGCGCTTTTGTAGTATGGCGTCGAGGCGAAGGAAGAGCGGTAGCTGCGGTCCGAGTTATAGCCCAGCACCACACTGCGAAAGCGCCGCCACGCATGCGACAGGCGTCTAATGCGGAATCGGGCGGCGCACTCCAAAGAATCGTCGATTTCGTGCCGTCAAGTTCTTCTACTCGCAGTTGCGCCGGACGCTTTCCATTCGGAAGTAGCGGACCGCCCGAAGGTAATCTTGATCGATCTGCGACCGCAACGCATCAATCGATTCGAACTTTTTCTCGCCTCGCAGCCGATGCAAAAACCGCACTTGTATCTTCTCACCGTAAAGCTCGCGGTCAAAATCCATTACGTGACTCTCTACCGTCACATCTGAATCGCCGCCGAATGTCGGTTTGTTGCCGATGTTAGTGATCGAACGTCGCCAGGCTCCTTCGACAAACGTCAACGTTACATAAACACCGTTGGCAGGAATCACCGTGTTGTGGGGCTTGAGGTTTGCCGTCGCATATCGAAGCTGAGCTTTTCCGATCTTGCGGCCCTCGATCACTCTGCTTTCGATGCCATATGGCCGTCCGAGCATTCTGCGCGCCAGGTTGGTCCGCCCCGCGCCCAACAAGCGCCGTATCATTGTCGAACTGACGCGGTGGCTGTGGATCAGCACTTCAGGAACCTCTTCCGCGATGCGACCGAGTCGCCGGGCGACTTCACTCAAGAGCTCAAAACGACCCTCACGATTGTGTCCGAACGCGAACCCCTGGCCCAGATAGACCTCGAGCGCGTCGAGACGTCCGAAGATGTATCTCAACAGAAACTCATCGGCACTGAGTCTGGAGAGTTCCGGCGTGAATTCGAGCACTACGGTTTGATCGATGCCCAGCCGCGCCATTCCCTCCATCTTCTGCTCGAAGGTCTGAAGGAGAGGCGGCGCAGTTGAGGGATGCAGCACCGCTCGCGGATGCGGATCAAACGTGACTACCGTAGCCGGCACGTTCAACTTTTCGGCGCGCTCTATGACACGCCGCATGATCAGTTGATGCGCAAGATGCAATCCATCGAACACGCCAAAGGTCAGGACAGTCGGCGAGTTGATGGTACTGTCATCTATTTCACGGAAGATTCTCATCGGATGTATGTGACGCAAGCTGACTGCAAGCGATCAGTTTCGATCACTCAGCAGGCGCTGAAGCGCGCTGCAAATCGCCACAGCACTACTCTACCTCAACCTCCAAGCCATCATAAGCTATCTCGACATTCGGTGGCAGATGACCGCTTGTGTCCGCGTGTTTTATGTCGTGCGAGATGTGCGTCAGCAAGGCGCGGTGCGGCTTTAGCCTTTCAATGTAGCCGAGCGACTGGTCCAACGTCATGTGAGTCGGATGTTTTTTGAACCGAAGCGCGTCGATCACCAGCAAATCCAATCCTGTGAGCCGCTCGCACGCCTCCTCGGGAATCAAGTTGCAATCGGTGACGTAGGCGAAGCCGCGTAATCTAAAAGCGGTCACCGGCAGTTTTCCGTGAATGACCGTCAGCAGTTCAACCTTTAGGCCAAACAAATCAAAATCGTCGTCTATTTGATGAGGAATTATGCGGGGCACTCCTGGATAGGGAGAGGGCTCGAAAGCATATGCATAGATGCGTCGAAGCCCCTGCCATGTAACTTCAGTCGCATACACTGGAATCGCACCGTCGCGGAACATTATGGGGCGCGTGTCGTCCAACCCAAAACAGTGATCGGCGTGCGAGTGAGTAAAAAGGATGGCCGCAAGGTGCTTGAGCCCGATCCGGAGAGCCTGCTGTCGAAAGTCGGTCGACGCGTCGATGAGTATGTTCTGACCGCTATATTCGATCAGCACCGAGGTCCTGAGCCGTTTGTCGCGGGGGTCATCCGACAGACAGGTGGCGCACTCACAGCCCACCGATGGAACGCCGACCGATGTGCCCGTCCCGAGAAAGGTGATTCTCATCGCCGCTTGGAAATCGCTACAAACTGCATGCGCAGATCGGCGAGCATGTTCTCGAGCAGGTTGTCTTCCTCACTCGTGAGGTTGCCGCGAGTTTTGGTTTGAAGGATGCCGAGCATATCGATCAAATGCCGAGCCGCTTCGAGGTCCGGCGGCGGGGGTTCCTCGCCGGGGCTTTGAATCAATCCCAGGTGCATCGCGGCTTCAACCGCAAGCATATTCGCAAGGCTTAGAAACGAGGCTTCGGGTAACCGCGACGACTGCGGGCCGCGCGCCTGATTGTAAGCGTTTTCGACGTGACCCGCTGCTGCCTGTTCCGCGGTCTGCTCGCGTTCGATAGCTTTCGGCCCAGCGGCTACGGTTTCGGCTGAGGTTTCCGCGCTGGGTTCTGTTCTGGGTTCCGCTCGAGGCGACTCTGCAGTCTGTTTCTTGGTCGCCTCACTCGGAAACGACACGACATTGTTTTGGGCTTCCCGATTTGAAGTTTCCGATGACTCGCGCTCCTGCGAGACAGCTAATTCGCCCGCCTCGCGCGGACTCCCATCGGGATTGTACTTTCGTCGGTCTGTGACTTTGAATCCACTCTCTTCTTGTTCAGGCATATCGATTCATCCGGCAATTTGGAATCTTATCTCCCTTTTAGATCAGTTATGCTAACATTGCGGACGCGTCCCCGCGAAGCAAGTTATTTATTTTTTCGATTCTCTATTTACTATTTGCCTTGGCGCGCACGCGCATCCAATAAACCAAATGAGCAAATAGAAAATAGAAATAGCAAATAAAAATGTTTCCCCCATTGCTCTCCGGGGCCTTCCTCTTGTAGATTCGGAACGTGTCCGGCTCATCCGCAAAACTAGCAGGGAAAGAATTCACCGAGCTTGTCGAATTGATCGCGCGGTTGCGGGCGCCGGGCGGGTGTCCCTGGGACCGCGAACAAACGCACGAAAGCCTCAAGCCGATGATGCTCGAAGAGGCCTACGAAGTCGTCGAAGCAATCGACGAGGGCAATGACGACGAGTTCAAGGGAGAACTCGGAGACTTGCTCCTTCAAGTCGTCTTTCACAGCCAAATCGCCACAGAAGAAGACCGTTTCACAGTCGCCGAAGTGATCGAGCGCATATCCTCAAAAATGATCCGCCGCCATCCTCACGTGTTCGCCGAAGACACTGCCCAAACCGCAGGCGAGGTGCTGCGTAACTGGGAGGCCATAAAGGAAGCCGAGCTCGAGGCCAAAGGCAAACGATCCGATGAGAGCTCGATGCTCGACGCAGTTTCGACAAAGCTCCCTGCCGTGATGGAAGCGTTCCAGATGACTACCAAGGTTTCGCGTGTGGATTTCGACTGGCCCGATGTCGCTTCGGTATTGGAAAAATTAGACGAAGAGGTGGCAGAGCTGAAGGAAGCCGTAAGCACTGAGCATCCAACACATGCCGAGATCGCCGGGGAGGTTGGTGATTTGCTGTTTGTGGCGGTTAATGTCGCCAGGCTTCTGGGGATTGACCCCGAAAGCGCGCTAAAGGCTTCGAACAGAAAGTTCAGGCGGCGATTCCGATACATCGAGGACCGCCTCCGAGAACAGGGCCGCAAGCCTGCCGACTCCGATCACGTCGAGATGGACGCTCTGTGGGATGAGGCCAAGGCGAAAGAGAGGGACAAAACGCCGACGGATGTGCAGTCAGGTTAGGAGATTCGACACGTGACACTTTTAAAGGATTTATTCGATCTTTCTGGGAAGTCCGCGTTGGTGACCGGCGGTTCGCGCGGACTCGGCAAAGAAATGGCGGAAGGGCTCGCCGAAGCCGGCGCGTCGCTGATGCTGCTGGCTCGACGCGAACAGTGGCTGAATCCCACCATCGAAGAATTTCGCGACCGGGGATACAAATGTGACGGCGCGGTGTGCGACGTCTCTAACGCGGATGATGTTCAAGCCTCAGTCGATCGCATGATCGCCACTTACGGCAAGATCGACATTCTGGTAAACAACGCAGGCGTCACCTGGGGACAACCTATCGAAGAGCATTCGCTCGAAAAGTGGAACATGGTTCTCCAGATCAATCTAACCGGAGCGTTTCTGTTTTCTCAACGCGCCGGGCGTGAGATGCTCAAACGGCGTAGCGGAAACATCATCAACGTTGCGTCAATAGCCGGCCTGGTGGGCTCGATGGAAGGCGGGCAGCACATAGTTGGTTATGTCGCGGCTAAGGGCGGGTTGATTGCCATGACCCGCGAGTTTGCCGCCAAGTGGGCTCGACGAGGTATCCGAGTCAACGCGATCGCCCCAGGCTTTTTTCCATCGAGAATGACTGAGAAAGTCCTGGCCGTATCTCAACCCCAGATGGAAAGCGCGATCCCGATGGGTCGCGTCGGCGCGGAAGGTGAACTGAAGGGAGTCGCGGTTTTCCTCGCCTCTGCCGCATCCGGTTATATTACCGGTCACACCATTGTCGTAGACGGCGGTGGAACGATTACATCTTAGGAGCCACCAGGTTATGAAAAGAGTTCTCGCTTGCGCGGCTAATCTGCTTATTGTCATCTGCCTCGTAGTAACTGCGAGCGCTCAAAGCAAGCTGACCGCCGGCGTAGCCAAGTCAGACATAACGCCGCCGCTAGGAACTCCGCTCGCGGGATACGGAGCACGTCGCGCTCAACCGTCCACCGGCGTGCACGACCCCACCGAGGCGCGAGCTTTGATCATCGACAACGGCAGCGAAAGAATTGCTTTCGTCAGCGTCGATCATCTCGGCTTCGATCACGGAATGGTTGAACGAATAAGAGGGATCGCATCCGAAGCTACGCAGATTCGTCCCGATCATATCTTTGTGATGTCGTCGCACACCCACTCGGGTGGCGGGTCGTTCATGGAAATGTTGCCGCTCCTCGCGAACGCGCTTGCGGGGAAGTTCGATCCAAAGACCCGCGCGTTCTACGAGCAACGTACCGCGGAAGCCATCATCGCCGCGAACAAAACCCTTAAACCCGCTCGAATCGCAATCGGAGCCGGGGAAGCTCGAGGGATATCGCGCTTCCGGTCGAGCTGGCCACCCGATGGTCCGGTCGATCCCGAGGTCGGGTTGATTCGAGTTGACTCGGTAGCGACTGGTAAACCGATGGCCGTGTTGATGAACTTTGCCGCGCACCCAACAGTATTGGGGGCCGACAACATGACCTTCTCAGCCGATTTCGTCGGCTTTGCCCGAAACGCGCTCGAGCGGATGATCGGGGGCGATGTGATGGCGATCTTCGCCAACGGCGCACAGGGCACCATCGCGCCTCGCGCACTTCAAGGCGATGATCCCTGGCAGCGGGCGGAAAACGTCGGGACGATCCTCGCCGCCGAAGCCTTCAAGATCTCGTTGATGATCAAGGCTCAAGACTCGGTCGAACTAAAGTTGGTTCGCACAGCGCTCACGCTAAAGCTCGTGCCTACGTCCGTCTTTGCGGCTGGAATGACTTATCCGCCAAGTTATGAGTCGGAGATCGGCGCCCTCTCGTTCGACAACCGCATCGCGTTTGTTGCGATACCTGGTGAGCTTGGCAGCATTCTGAATTTTCAGGTCAAGGAACGCGGTAAACTGCTCGGGTTCGAAAAGACCTTTCTGCTGGGCCTCACCAATGATGCGCTCGGTTACATCATCACCGAGGACGAGTATCGTCACAAGACATACGAGTCTACGATTTCACTTTTCGGATCGGCTTTTGGGAGCCTCATAGCCAATGAATCATTCCAGCTTCTCGAGAAGCTGCGGCCGGTTGAGAAGAAAAAGCCTTAGCTTCGCGAGGATGAGTTTTCTTTGCGTCTTTGCGGTCCTTGGCGTCTTTGCGCCGAACTCTGACCTTTCAAATGCTACGAAATGGAAGGGGCGGGTTCAGCGCAAGGACCGCGAAGACGCAAAGAAGTAGCAGTATCTTATGTCGAACTTTCGAATTCGCCCGTTCGTAACCTAGAGCGACATCTGCAAGAAGAAAAAGGAGACCCCAACATGTTTAGTACCTTAATAGGCCTCGCAGTCATAATTTTGGACATATTCGCCCTCACGGACGTGGTGAATTCGAGTCGCGATACGACCACAAAGGTTGTGTTGATGATCCTGATACTGTTGTTCCCGTTTATCGGAGCCGGCCTCTACCTTCTGGTCTTCCGCCAAAAAGGCTACTAGATACTCGTCGCTTCGGATGATCGCTTCTTTCGCGAGGCGGCGAGTCACCAAAAGCGTTTTTGGACTTCCGCTAGATCCGCTGCTTCGCGTCGTCGACAATCCTCTACCGTATCTTCCTTTAAGAATCCGACTGCTGAGTGCGAAAAGCCCCAACACCCCCAACTTCAGTTGGGGGTCTGGAGTTTGGACATTTCGCGCTCGCCAATTTCAGCAAGACAACAAAGGATAACCGCGTAGCGGTGTCCTCTCGGTAGCTTGCGCGGAGTGGGCGACACCCTGGGCCGCGTAGCGGTTACCTATTTTGACTAGAAATCGATTTTGACGCCCAGAGGTAACCGCTATGCGGCCCAGGGTGTCGCCCACTCCACGCAAGCTACCGAGAGGACACCGCGGTTACCCCCAACTGAAGCTGGGACTGTTACTGGAGTCTTCGCACAGTATCGTAAGAGGTGGGTACAGGAAAACCTGGAGCGCATCAATCAACCGGGCCGTTTGACCA
>Ga0075418_10005951_pt1 | contig 13771 bp, 9 predicted proteins | sample SoiMetdeltSBSDD2_FD_81776 | JGI IMG/M metagenome (GOLD analysis project Ga0075418, IMG submission 81776) | Bulk soil microbial communities from a Populus tree surrounding site in Tennessee, USA - Soil MetaG P. deltoides SBSDD2 | ecosystem: Environmental > Terrestrial > Soil > Tree plantation...
GCGAGAACTGGGGATACACGGTACTGGCCAAGAAGTACTACGAAGAGTCGCTCGGGGAGATGAAGCATGCGGAGGAACTGATCAAGCGCATACTTTTCCTTGAAGGGACGCCGAACATGACCCGCTATGACAAAATCAAGGTCGGCGACAATGTGAAAAAGCAGCTGGAGAGTGATCTGCAGATCGAGCTAGACGCGATTGACATGCTCAGGCCGGGCATTAGGCTGTGCCTGGAGGAACTGGACCACGCCAGCCGGGAGCTGCTCGAGCACATCCTCGTAGACGAGGAGGAACATGTCGACTGGATTGAAGGTCAGCTCCACGTTATCAAAGAGGCGGGTTACGACAATTATTTGGCGCAGCAGATCCACGCGAAAGAACCGGGACCTTCATAAGCCATGACGTGGCGAGGAAGTTTACAAGGAATCAGTTTCTTCTCGCAGGCGCATTGGGCTCTCAAGACTGGCGCTCGTCATTTGTCGCATCAGGTTCGCCAGTATGAGGATGCCTACTAGCTTAGGCTAGGTCAGGACCCACCTCCCTGCAGGTTCCATGAGTTTGAACCCCAGATAGCGCACGTCCTTGCGCATGTCGTACTTGAACCAGCGGACATTGATCCGAAATGCGGTGCCTTTGGGACTGTAAAGCTTCAAATACTCACCTTTCTTGACGTCCTTATTGAAGATGAGACATCCCCCGCCCGCGCTGATATCGATGGTCTCGACGTAATCTTCAAAGGTAAAGCCGTACTCGTCTCTTCCTGAGACTCTGAACCGGATTCGCAGGGGAACACGTTTTGACGGCCTTGCTCTATCGGTCCTCTTTGTTTTATCAGTGAAAAGGTGCATCGCCATACCTATGTTTCTTCATCCAGCAATTGAAGTTTGAAGTAGATTACAAATCTTTCCCTCTCGAACCAAAATTGATGTGAAGATCAAGCAAAGGTTCATGTAGAACTGATTCAGTCTGCCCTCGCGTAAAGATTGGGCCTACGCCACGAGATTGTGCTTCTTAGGCTTACTGTGCTGAGTCCGACTTGGCTGGTTGATGCTATTTCGTGTCAAGAAGTCTCAGCTTCGTTTCATGCGGCAAGGCATCAGGCACTTTTTTGTCCAAGGGTGAACAATCCTACGATGTAGCAAGTGACCGTCGAGGAGCGTGTCCTTTGGCTTCCGAGCCCTCGACGTGCCTGCGGGCATCCTCTCCACTGGGCATATCCCGAGGAGACAGACGTGCTTCAAATCTGACTGAAACGTGAACTGGTCGGCGGAAATGAAGTAGTGTGTTAGTGGTGCAGCTCGGTGGCTAGGCCCGGATAAGAGTATCCTGGCAGCCAGAAAAACAGCTTTCTGGGGACTGCGAAGCAGAGCGCCCTTTTTCAAAGGCCTCTAGGGATGGAGAAGCGGATAGACGCTCCAGCCCGAGACCTTGGTCTGGATCTTGAACAGGCTTTTGCCCGCGGTGATGTAAAGCGTTTTCTTCTCGGGGCCGCCGAACGCGAGATTGCTGATGCGATCTTCTGGCACGGGGATGTGACCCGCGAGCTTGCCAGCCGGAGTAATGACGTAGATGCCTGTAGGATTGAGAGTCGTTTCCCCTTCCCGCCGTGCCCAATTAACTCCTCCCGCGATCCACAAGTTTCCTTGCACATCCAATCGCATCCCGTCCCCGCCTCGTCCCGGCGCAAAGTCGTAAACCAATCGCTGATTTGAAACGCTGCCGTCGGGCTGCAGATCGAAGGCCCAGATGGTGCGGTTTCCACCTGGGTCGGGATTACTGTCTACCAGATAAAGCGTCTTGTCATCCGGACTGATGGCGATCCCGTTTGGGCGCTGAATCGCTGGCTGCGCGAGGATTCGAGTCACCGAGCTGTCAGGATCGATGCGATAGACCCCTTCGATTTCCATTTCCATGCTCGACCGGTCACCGTAGCACGGATCGGTGAAGTAAATGCGCCCCCGGCTGTCGATGGCGAGATCGTTCGGGCTGTTGTAACGGGCGCCCTGGTAGCGTTCCGTCAGTACGGTGATTTGTCCGGTTTTCAGGTCCCCGCGCACGATGCGGCGCCGCCCGCCAGGTCCCATCTCAGATCCTTCGCAGCTCACCAACCTCCCCTGCTGGTCAAAAAGATTCCCGTTCGTTCGGCCACTGTCAGCCCGAAACACAGAGAGCTGTCCTTCCGCTGAAAGCTTCATGATTCGGTTGTTCGGGATGTCGCTGAAGTAAACACTTCCATCCCTATCGACGGCTGGCCCTTCTGTAAACGCGATCGTGGTAGCTGTAATCACGCTGGAACCTTCTGCAAGGAGTTGGGCTGGGAGCGGCAACTGCCGGGTAACCTTGGGGTCAGTCATCGAGAAACCTCCGGGTGCTGAAGTGGACTTGTTACGAGAATCGGTGCCAAAGCTGACGGCAGCCAGGGTGCCGAGCAGGCACAACGTCAGCCTCGCCGTCTTGAAACAGTTTTGCAGCAAGTCGGCACTGGACATTCGTTCTGATACTCACACACAACCCAGGGGAGCTGAAATCCAGACAATTAAACCACAGTTCAGTTCCACGCGGGAAACCCTTTCATTCTTCGCAAGCGGAGCTGAGTCAGTCGGCACGCGGTTGACACTGGAAGGCTCAACCATAAGACCTACTGCCCGACACGCCCATGTGACAATGAAGGTTTGGCTCCCTCTGGGAATGCGTCCCTGGGGTTGATCCGAGAATGCCGGGACCACCGCCCACAGTCCCTTATGAAGTGGGACGCTTATTCCGCGACTGCCGAAAAGTGTTAGAATCCGGGTGATGAACAGGGCAGAAATCATCGTCGTCGGCGGAGGCTTGGCTGGTTCAGAGGCGGCTTGGCAGATTGCTCAGTGTGGCGTTGGCGTCCGGCTCTATGAGATGCGCCCTGTCAAACCTACGGCTGCGCACAAGACCGATGCGCTGGCGGAGATCGTCTGCAGTAACTCCTTCAAATCTGAACAGGCAGGCAGTGCTCCCTGGCTGCTTAAGGAGGAGCTGAAGATTCTCGACTCGTTGCTGATCAAGCTGGCCTATGAACATCGGGTTCCTAGCGGCGCATCACTCTCAGTAGACCGCGGACGTTTCGCGGCTGCCGTAACGCAGGCCCTCTCAGAATGTGAGCAGGTTGAAATCGTGCGGGAAGAGGTTGGTCGAGTTCCCGAGCAAGCTATCGTCATTCTGGCCACCGGCCCCCTGACTTCAGAAAGTCTATCTCAGGCGATTCGCGAGTTTGCCGGGGAAGAGCACCTGTATTTCTATGATGCGATCAGTCCTATTGTCGATGCGGATAGCATCGACATGAGCAAAGCCTACCGCGCCTCGCGCTATGACAAAGGGGCCGCCGACTACCTGAATTGTCCCTTCACGAAAGAGGAGTATCTCGCATTTTACGAGGTCTTAGTGCATGCCGAGTCAGTCCCCCTTCACGAATGCGAGAAAGCGATGTTTTTCGAGGCCTGTCTGCCCATCGAGGAGATGGCCCGGCGTGGCATCGACACCTTGCGATTTGGGCCCATGAAGCCCGTGGGACTGGTCGATCCACGCACGAATCGGATTCCGTACGCCGCCGTCCAACTCCGCCAGGAAACCCTTCGGGCGGACAGCTACAACCTCGTGGGCTTCCAAAACCATCTGCGTTTCGGGGAGCAGGAACGTGTCTTTCGGATGATCCCGGGATTGGAGCGGGCAAAGTTTCTGAGACTGGGCCAGATTCATCGCAACACGTTTATCAATTCTCCGCGGCTTCTCAAACCCACCCTGCAAGCGCGAAGGAACCCAAACGTATTGTTTGCCGGGCAGATCTCGGGAGTGGAAGGCTACGTGGAGTGCATTGCGACAGGCCTGGTGGCAGGGCTCAACGCCGTCCGTCTGGCGAGCGGCAACTCTCTGCTGGTGCCGCCTCGGACGACAGCCATCGGCTCGCTGATCCATTACCTGGTGTCGGCCGACCCGGAGAACTTTCAGCCGGAGAATATTAATTTTGGCATCATGCCACCGCCGCAAACGTGTCAGGAAAACAAAAGGATGGGAAAGAAAGAAAAACACCTACTGCAAGCACAACATGCGCTGAAGGCCATGGTAGAGTTTGCAGAGTCGGTGAGAATTGAAATGAAGGCCCACATCGCTGGGAGCGCTGGCATCCTTGCCGGCATTCCGGGCCTACAGGCCTAGCTTCGCCGTCAGGGCCATGATTGCAGCTAGGTGGCTAGTCTCCCAGAACCATCCGCGCCACCGCTGCGCGACTGTTGTCCAGAACGCGTGACAGAAATCGCGTTTGTAAGGGCCGGTGCGTAGTGCCTTCCTCTGTCACGACAGAAGGAAAGCCTTCAAGGAGCCGGTAGGGAGCGCCACGCGTTCGCTACAATGAATCCGATTCTTTCGCCTGTCCTCTCGATTCTCCTCTTGGCGGGGCATCTATGAACGACCTTATCGAAAGATTTGTCGGCCATCTTCGACTCAAGAACTCGTCAGCACACACCTTGAGAAACTACACAAGTGACCTAGAACAACTGCGAGACTATCTTACGCCCCCGAATGATCAGGGTCAGCCGGCGACTTATGACGTCCAGCAGCTGGATCACTTGGTGATTCGCGAGTATCTCGGTCACCTTTACGACCAAAAGCTCGAAAAATCATCGATGTCGCGAAAAGTGTCGGCCATTCGCTCTTTCTGCAAGTTCCTTTGCCGCGAAGGCGTGCTGAAACAAAATCCGGCCAAACTGGTGAAGCTTCCCAAGGTCCCCAAAAAGATTCCAGATCATCTCACTGTGGACGATTGCGTCAAGCTGATTGAGTCGCCCGACCTTTCCCTGCCGCTGGCCGTGAGAGACCGCGCAGTTTTGGAGTTACTGTACGCTTGTGGCGTCCGTGTCAGCGAGCTGACTGCGTTGAATCTGGAAGATATCAATTTCAAGGAGAACTTGATCTTGGTTAGAGGCAAGGGCAAGAAAGAGAGGCTTGTTCCTTTTGGACGGCACTGCCATCAGGCACTCGTCAGCTATTTAGAGCAGCGGCAGATACAGCCGGGCAGAGCGTTCCACTCGCCCTCTTCCGCCGTTTTCCTAAATCATTTGGGAACTCGACTCACAACGCGGTCGGTTGGCAGGCTCGTGGAAAAGTACGTCCGCTTGAGTGGCCTCGGGCAGAAGATCAGTCCTCACGGGATCCGGCATTCTTTTGCCACTCACATGCTCAACTCGGGAGCCGACCTGCGCTCGATTCAGGAACTCCTCGGGCATAAAAGCCTGTCCACAACCCAGCGCTATACACACCTGACGATCGGCCACTTGATGGAGCAATACGACAAGGCGCACCCTAAAGCCTGAAGATGGATGACCGCACCGCCATCAAAGAAGCAAACGCCCGTTTCTATGAGGCTCTTTCCTCACAGAATCTCGAAGCGATGGACGCAATCTGGATGCACGAACCGTGGGCTCGGTGCGTCCATCCTGGCTGGCAGATCCTGAAGGGTTGGGAATCGATTCGCCAGAGCTGGTCCAGCATTTTCAAAAACGCCGAGTACCTGAAGATTCAGATCAGCAACATCACCATCCAGATGGGAAGCGACATCGCGTGGGTGGTTTGCACCGAGAACATCGCCAGCGCTCACGAAGCCGACTACCAGACGGCCACGGCTCTGGCCACCAACATCTTCCACAAAGTGAAAGGCACATGGCTGCTCGCTCATCATCACGCTTCTCCCGTGGCAGTGAGCGCACCGATCCAGGCCTCCGACAGCATTCAATGAGTAGCCACCTTGTCAGCCCGGACCGGCAGGCCGGCCTGACTGAAACGATCAAAGCGAAGGCCTACGAGTTGGGCTTTGCCAAAATCGCCGTTAGCCGGGCGGAGAAACTCGACGCTCGCAACAGCCTGCAGGCTTGGCTGGCCGCCGGAAACCACGGCGAAATGCTGTGGATGGGAAGGAATAGGGAAAAGCGTCTCGACCCGCGACAGGTGCTCTCGGAAGCCCGATCCGTCATCGCTTTGGCGATGAACTATTACACGCCGGACCGTCACTCAGAGAATCCCAACCACGCGAAGATTTCCCGCTATGCCTGGGGCCGTGACTATCATCTCATCTTGAAAGAAAGGCTGAAGGCCTTGATTGAATGGATTGTCGCAAAGGAGCCGGGCGTGCGCGGCCTTTATTATTCCGACACCGGACCGGTGATGGACAAAGCGTGGGCGCACAAGAGCGGTCTGGGATGGATTGGCAAACACTCCAATCTGATCACCCGTGAACGCGGCTCATGGGTGTTTCTGGGCGAGATTCTCCTCAATTTGGAGCTCGGATATGACGTCGAGGGGAAGAATTATTGTGGCACTTGCCAGCGCTGTCTGGATGTCTGCCCCACGCGAGCCATCGTCGCGCCTTACACCGTGGACGCACGGCTCTGTATTTCTTATCTGACGATCGAGTTGCGAGGCCCCATTCCGCGAGAACTCAGACGCATGATTGGCTCTCGCATCTTTGGCTGCGACGACTGCCAGGATGTTTGTCCCTGGAATCGCTTCGCCCAACCCTGCCGAGAGCGGGAGTTTTATCCCGACGCGGCCAACCACGTACCTTCGCTCATTGACCTCATACAGATGACTGAAGAACAGTTTCGGCTACGATTTCGCAACAGCCCGATCCGGCGAGCAAAATACGCAGGCTTTCTACGGAATGTGGCCGTCGCCTTGGGGAATAGCCGGAATCCAGCAGCCTGCGACGTTTTGGTGGAGGCGCTCGGCCACACTGTGCCTCTCGTACGCGGGCATGCGGCTTGGGCGTTAGGCGAAATCGGCGGAGAGAACGCTCGAGCGGCTCTGGAAGCGGCCTTGCTGTCAGAAAGAGACCCAGAAGCGGAACTCGAAATCAAGCTCGCCATTTCAAACATCCCGGTCCAAAACCAAACGACCATCGGGAGGCAGATCAACGCAGGCTGGCGCAAAGAAGGTTGAAGATCGAGAATAGTGATCCGAGGGTTGCTGAGCCTGCCAGTCTTCGACCCTCGAACTCGTACCCTCGATACTCATCATTCCTGAAACTTTTGCTCGCCCCGGGACGTAATGAGTTAAGGTAATGAAGACGTACTTGTTTTTTCTGGATGCCGCCCAGATCGCCGTTGGGTCTATCCTTGCCCACAAACTTCGCGCTTTCCTGACGTTGATTGGCATCATCATTGGCGTGGCCTCGGTGGTGCTGGTCGGCGCTTCGATCAGCGGACTAAATACTTATGTCCTCAGCAGCGTCACCAAAGAACTAGGTGCTAACACGTTCTACGTGACGAACATCGGTTCTGTCGGGCAGCTCACGGACGAAGAATTCGAAAAGATGGTCAAGCGGAACAAACGAATCGAGTGGCCGGAGTTGCGCTGGGTCAGGCAGGCCTGCCAGAGCTGCCAGGAGGTCGGGGCCGAGCAGTTTGGAGAGGTTGATCTCAAACACGAAGGAGAGGAACTTTTTGGCACCCAGATCATGGGAGTGACACATGAGATGGCGGACATCAAGAGCATGACCTTGGTGGAAGGGCGATTCTTCATTCCCTACGAGATCGATCATTCTAACCCGGTCTGTGTTATCGGCATGGACATCAAGGACAAGTTTTTCCCGCTGGTCGATCCCATCGGAAAGACAATTCGCATTGAGGAGATGGAATTCACCATCATTGGAATCGAGGAGAAGCTCGGCTCGATGTTCGGCGGCTCGCTCGACAACAAGGTCTACATTCCATTGCCAGTCCACCAACGCCTGTTTGGCCGGACGAGCTTTGGCATTCGTGGCAGCGCACCCAGCCGGGAAGGCTTTCCCTATGTGATTGACGAAGTCCGCATGCTCATGCGAGCTTTCCGTGGACTCACTCCTGACAAAGAAGACACCTTCGTGATTCTGGACACCGCCGCCATCGATACTCAAGTCGGCCAGTTCACAGATGCCATCGCCATGGTCGTCACTCCCATCACGCTGATCTCGCTCCTCGTCGGGGGAATTGTCGTCATGAACATTATGCTGATGAGCGTGACAGAACGAACTTTTGAGATTGGACTCCGCAAGGCGGTAGGCGCCCGGCGCAGCCAGATCCTGGCCCAGTTCCTTATCGAATCGTCCACCCTGGCGTCGGTCGGCGGAATCTTGGGTCTCGTTCTGGCGGCGGGTCTTTCCTGGGTAATCAGTGCCACGACGCCGATTCCGATGACGATCACGCTACCTTACATTCTGCTGTCACTCATTGTCTCCGGTGGGATCGGCATGATCTTTGGCATCTATCCGGCGTACAAGGCGTCCAGGTTGGATCCGATCATTGCGCTGACCAAGAACTGAAGATGAAGGGTGGGGATCGCGCAGGCATCGCAGAAACCGCAATGTCTGCGACACGCAGCGAGGAGAATGGTGGAGAATGGAAAAGTTCAGGTCAGGGCGCTTTCATTCTTCGTCGTTCCAGTCTTCGATCATTGCACCATTCCTGGACCCTTCCTTCGCGGCTAGGACAAGCCTCGGACTAGGGTAATCATGCAGACGATCTCCAGAGGCATCACCCTTGAAAACATCAGCATGGCCCTGGCCAATCTGCTCGCCAACAAGTTCAGAAGCTTCTTGACCGTCCTGGGTGTGGTGATTGGCGTCATGACCGTCGTCGTCATTGCTTCCATCTTGACAGGAATGCGGCAAAACATTGTCAACCTGATCGAAGAGTATGGGACGAACAATATCTGGGCTTTCCACTTGACGACAGGACCTCAATTCGGCCCCAGAGATCGCAAAGAGTTCACTCGGAAGCCGCTCAGGACGGCTGATGCTGAAGCTATCCTGCAACAGGCTGACGCCGTGGAGGACGTGGCTGTTGTGAGTTTCGTCTGGTGGCTCGACAAGAACATGACCTACGGAGGCAACACCTACAAACAGGGGAATCTGCAGGCTGTCTCGGCCAACTATGGTACCGTCAGCAATCTGGTTCTGGAGGAGGGACACTTTATCAGCGATGTCGATGAGTTGCGGCGGAGGGACGCTCTCGTTATCGGTGTCAATGTCAAGGACGCCCTCTTTCCCAACCGAGCAAGCGGTGTCGTTGGGAGCCAAGTGATTATGGGTGGGAAACGCTACGAAGTTATCGGCGTTCTGGAAAAGCGGAAAGGCAGTTTTTTCGGCGAGAATGAGGAGGACAATTCGATCTACATTCCTTATCGAACGGCTCTCAAGTTGACGTCCAACATGGACTTCCTGATGTTGCTGATTCGCGCCAAGTCGGGCCAGCTTCAGAAGGCCCTTGACCAAGTGGATGCGGTGCTGCGGCGCCAGCGAAAAGTCAAGTTCAGTGAAGAAAGCAATTTCGACCTCAAGACGGCTGACAAATTTATCCAGCAGTTTGACAGCATCACTGCCGCTATTGGCTTGATTGCTATTGCCATCTCCGGTGTTGGACTGCTCGTCGGTGGAATCGGAGTGATGAATATCATGTTAGTCAGCGTCACTGAACGGACGCGAGAAATCGGTGTCCGTAAAGCCATCGGCGCCCGCGCCAAAGACATTGTCACTCAATTCCTTTTCGAAGCCATGACCCTCACCACACTCGGAGGGATTATCGGAGTCATTCTCTCCGTCGCCGTCAGTTTTCTGCTGCTGTTCCTGCTTCCGAACCTGCCGGCCAAGATTCCGGTCTGGGCGGTCATTTCAGGGCTCGCTGTCTCCACTGGAGTGGGTTTGATCTTCGGCGTCTGGCCAGCCCGCGTCGCCGCCCGGCTCGATCCCATCGAGGCGTTGCGCTACGAATAATCGGGAACTTCACTGAAACGTACTGAATCAATCGCATGACCGATATGTCCAGCTCTTCGTCATTCGCGTTTTGGGCATGCATGTCCGAAGACTTGCATGGAATGCGAGGTTCATTGTGGATCGGATGTGGTCCACCCGTCGTTGAATGGTTTCAAGTCAGGCAGGTTAGTTCGAGGCAGACTACCAAATCAACTTCAGCCCCATCTTGAATTCGCGACCAGTTCCGTCCACCAGATTATAGTTGACGAATGCGCCGCGTACAGAGCCCACAACACTATTTGATGGAACCTCGAAGAACTGCTGATGATTGAAGAGATTGAACGCTTCCAAGCGATACTCCAGCTTTAAGCCTTCACGAATTCGAAAGTCCTTAAACAATGTCCAATCGAAGTTGTTTGTTCGCTTGGCCCGTTCCGTGTTCTTCCCTAGCGTGCCTGGTCCGGGGAAACCCAGTCCCTGCACCACATAAACGTCGTCCCGCGTTACCGGCGCGCCTGTATCAGGGTTAAGGTACCCCGTCGGGCTCGTAGTATTCACAACACCTCGCGTATTGCGCGGTGCATTGGGATTGCCCATATCGGGACGGTCGGCACTCGGCGTTCCATCTGCGTTTCGGTCGAAACCATTCAGGATCGTGTAGGGATTTCCCGACTGAAGTGTCGTCACTCCAGCCATTCGCCAGCCACCGAGGGCGTAGCCGACAACTCCCGTCGTCGGTCCCGGCAGATCCCAAATGTAGGAAATCACCAGGCGATGGGTTCGATCAAAGAGCGATAACCCGCGATCGAGCTGTAGCCCGCCTTGGAAGAGAGGCACGGACAGAGTCGAAATCGTGCCATCGACATTAAAGACCTCGCTGGTCGAATCAATGAATCGTGACCAAGTATAAGCCCCACTGACCTGTACACTATTCGAGAAGCGTCGATCTATCCGAGCCTGGAGCGCATGGTAGATCGAGTTTCCGCTGTTCCCGCGAATCTGTCGCCGCCCGAAACCAGAGTTAAGACGCTGTCCACCGGAAACGATCGGGTTGTATTCTTCGTTGGTGAACAGCTTGTGACCAGCCGCACCCACATAAGATAGATCCATCACAAAACTCGATGGCAGTTCGCGCTGAACACCAAAAGACCACCGCTCCGTGTACGGCGAGACCAGTCCCGCCAGCAAGACAGCGGCTTGAGAGTCCGAAATGGTTGGAACTCGCGCGGAAGTGGGAATGGCATTTGGATAAAAGGCCGCTCTGCCGCGGCTGTTTGCTGGCGAAGCGTCAGTAGTTTGCGTTGAAATAACGTTCGGTGTGTCCGCCGCAAGATTCGACAACAGGTTGTTGAACCCGGCATCGTAGCTGACTTGGAATCCGCCCCGCCAAACGGTCTTCCCCACCCCAAATATCCGGTTCAAGATCCCCGACTGATAGCCGGGCGACCAGGCGAATCCAAAGACCGGGCCGAAATTGTTGTCATCCCGGTTGACCTTGTTTGGAACCAGGAACTTGTCGGGATCGAAACCCGCAAAGGCAGGATACTGAAACGCCCCGTTGGCCGGTTGTCCGAAGTTCTCGTAGCGCAACCCCAAGGTGAGCGTCAGGTTTTGGGTCACTTTCCAGTTGTCCTGGAAAAAGTAAGTTTGTCTGAACAGGTTCGGAATGTAGATGGGGTTGCCGAAGTCGATCAGAGCGCTGCCGCTAAACCCACTGTAGTTATCGAGATAGTTCGCAAACGAAGTATAGCCTCCACTCGCCTGGAACCGGAAAGTCCCCCGCGAATTGAATGGGGCCGACTGCTTGGCCAGTTGGCGCAGGAACTCGCCACCAAGCCGGAAAGTATGGGTCTTTACAACTTTGGATAGGGTCTCCTGAAACAACCAGTTGTTGGCGACTCTTCCCTGAGGAAACGCGGGCTGCATACCGAAAAAGGCGATACCCTGAATTTCAATCCTTTGCAAGGTATCAGCCAATGCTTTGTTGTCTGCAGTAAACGGGAACCAGGAACGAGGCCGCGCATAGGAAAACCGGAACTCATTGGTTGAAGTTGGACCCAGCACCCAGGTGTGAGTCATGAGAAAATTCTGCTTGCGCTCAACAGAATCGGCAGTGAAACCTGGGCCACTGATCCCACTCGGGGTGGGTGAAATCACCGTGTCACTAAACATATACCGAAACGCGAGCTTGTGATAGACGTTGAAGCTGTGATCGATTCGGGCGATGAACTGATCTGTGTTCTGAGGGTTGGCGTAGGTAATCCCGGCGCGACCAAATTGGATGGTTCCACGGTTGACGCCTGTGAGAGGGTCCGGTCCTAGAGCGACTAAGGTAGGATTCGTCAAGCCATCCAGTCCCTCCCAGACAGTTAGGTAGAGATCGGCTCTTGGATTGGTTCCAGCCGGAAAGAGCTGGCGCAACCGTGCCTTGCCAGCTGCCGTAGGAACGACAAAGGCGGAGGAATTATTGGTCGCGCGAAACCTGTCGAACAAAGCGCTGGCGAAGAAAAAGGTTTTGTCCTTCTTCAGAGGCCCGCCCATCGTCCCCCCGAAGATGTTGTTGGTGAAGACTGCCGGTTCAGTCAGACCGGCCACGCGCCCTTCATTGGTAAGGGCGTTCAAGGCATTCGAACGAAGCAACCAGCGCGCCGTGCCGTGGAACTGATTACTGCCGGACTTGGTGATCAGATTCATGACTCCGCCGCCAGCTCTTCCAAACTCAGCACTGAACAGACCGGTTTGCACGGAAAACTCGGCATAGGCGTCCTGGTCGTTGAAACTGGCAGCCGGGCCGGTGATGGAAATATCGTTGTTGTCGGTTCCGTCGAGCAAGAAGTTGTTGCCTCGGGTCCTCTGCCCGTTGATGGCAAATTGAGCGGATGCGCCTCCGTTGGCAAAGTTGGTGTTGGCTCCTAGGCTTGTGATTCCGCTAGGAACCGTAACTCCCGGAAGAGTGCGCGCCAGGGAAAGCGGGTCCTGATTCGTCAGCGGCAAAAGAACGATTTCCTTCCTGTCGAAATTCCCTCCCCGCACAGGCTCGCTCCGTTGCAGGATCTCGCCAACGCTGGCACTCACTTCAATTACGGTATGCTGTTCGCCCAGTTCCATTGCCGGATCCACCGTCGTGGTGCGGTTGGCAACAACGGGGATTTCGCGTTTGAGGAATGCTTTGAATCCCCCCGCTTTAGCCGTCAGGTCGTAGATCCCCAGGTCTACAGCATCGAAGCGGTAAATGCCCACTTCATTGGTAGCTGTCGTTCGCGTCTGGTTGGTTTCTTTGTCGTGAAGCTCCACCGTCGCGCCAGCGATCGACGCGCCCTGTGGGTCGGTGACGGTACCTGTGACCGTGCCTCGGCTGGTTTGCGAAAAGAGCGAAGAGCTTCCTGCCAGCAAGATCAGCGGGGCAAAAGACCGAAAGGATCCAAGTCCCTTGCTCATAGAGTTCCTCCACAGTCAAATTCTGAGGCACTGCTTAAAGGGCAGTCCTAAAGAAAAGCCGCTCTAAGGCGGTCGAAGAAGGAAGTCGCTCGGAAGGCGATCAATGGGAACGCAGGCCGTAGTTTAGCTCTGAAATCCGATCGCTGCAAAGCGCAATTGACCTATCAATCACTTGAGGATTTGTGACCCTTCAACAGCAAAATTTGGCCAGATGGCCGTTTGAGGGAAGTCAATCTTCATACGAGACTGCGCAGTGATCTCGAAGGAAGACCTGAATCGCAGCAACTTGCCGGACCGCGTCGGCTCGCCTAAGCATTCGAGCCGGTCAGAACCGCGCTCACACTGGAGCGCATTTTCGCCAAACTTCGTCGTCTCCCATTGTCCAGGAGCGGATGCGTGACCAATCCCGCTACAAAATTTCCACTGCCCGCCTTCGCGGGAGAAAACCGTGCTTCACCACTCCCGCCGTCGTATGAACTACCGGAACTTCTCACTGATGGGTCTGCCGCTATAACCGGTCATTTCCAGATAGCCGCGGCCGCGGATCGGCCGGCCTTCACGAGTTCCGCTGACTTCAACCGCGCC
>Ga0075418_10005953_pt1 | contig 13769 bp, 11 predicted proteins | sample SoiMetdeltSBSDD2_FD_81776 | JGI IMG/M metagenome (GOLD analysis project Ga0075418, IMG submission 81776) | Bulk soil microbial communities from a Populus tree surrounding site in Tennessee, USA - Soil MetaG P. deltoides SBSDD2 | ecosystem: Environmental > Terrestrial > Soil > Tree plantation...
ATCACCGTCATGGCCGCCCTCTCAGAAACCGAGCGTGCCGACGTGATGCGCGCGATGGAGCTGCTGGCCACGGCCGCCACCAGGCGACGCGAAGCCGAGCGCTCCCCCGCACATGCCGGTTCCACCGACGTCCGAAGCTCGTAGAAGGAGCCATCCTCCAATGCCCCGCACGACTTCTCCCGAAAACCCAGACCTCTCCCCGGCGCCGGCCAGCCAGGCCGTCATCGGCACGGCAACCGAAGCAGGAGCCGGCGCCCTGGTGCTGCCGCTCCGCGCGCTCGGCGCCGGCAGCCTGCCGATCGCCGGCGGCAAGGCGGCCAACCTCGGCATCCTCCTTCAGGCCGATCTGCCGGTGCCGGACGGCTTCTGCGTCACCACCGAAGCGTACGCCGACGTCGCCGCCACCACGGACCTCCACAGCGTCATCGACCGGCTGGCGGACGTCCCTGCCGCCGACATTGCCCAGCTCGCGGCGCTGGCCGGCGAGGCGCGCGCGATCCTGCTGGCCACCCCGATCCCGCACGCCACTGCCGAGGCGATCCGGGCCGCGTACCGCGACCTGTACGAGCTGGGCGCCGAGCCGGCCCGCGTCGCAGTGCGCTCGTCGGCGACCGCCGAGGACCTGCCGTCGGCCAGCTTCGCCGGGCAGCAGGACACCTACCTGAACATCGTCGGCGAGGAGGCGCTGCTGGACGCCGTCCGGCGCTGCTGGGCCTCGCTCTGGACCGACCGCGCCGTCACTTACCGCGCGGCGAACCAGATCGACCACGCTGCCGTGCGCCTCGCCGTCGTCGTCCAGCAGATGGTCGCCTCCAGCGTCGCCGGCGTGCTGTTCACCGCCAACCCGCTCTCAGGCCATCGCGGCCAGATGGTCGTGGACGCCAGCCCGGGGCTCGGTGAGGCGGTCGTCTCGGGCGCTGTCAACCCTGACCACTGGGTCCTGGACACCGCGACCGGCGCGGCGATCGAGACGCGGCTCGGCGACAAGCGCCTGGTGATCCGGGGCGTCGCCGGCGGCGGCACCGAGCACGTCATCCTGGAGGACGGCTCGGCGGAGGCCAGCCTGACGCCTGAGCAGCTCACCGAGCTGGCGGCTCTCGGGCGGCGGGTCCAGGCCCACTTCGGGGCGCCCCAGGACATCGAGTTCGCGTTCGACGAGGCCGGGCGCTGCCTCCTGGTCCAGGCTCGCCCGATCACGACGTTGTACCCGCTGCCGGCCGGCGCGCTGGCCCCGGCTGACAGCCTCAGGGTCTACTTCTCGATCAACGTGGCCCAGGGCGTCTTCCGCCCGCTCACGCCGATGGGCATTCAGGGGCTGCGCCTCGTTAGCACCTCGATGGCGACGGCGTTCGACAACGCGCCCGCCGATCCGCTGGCCGGCGTCGGGGCGATCGTCGTGGCCGGCCACCGGCTGTTCGGCGACGTCACGCCGGTCCTGCGCCACACGCTGGGCCGCAAGCTCTTCCTGACGGCGACCCGCTTCATGGAGGCCCGAACCCGGGCGCTGGTCGAGGAGATGGCGCACGATCCCCGGCTGAGCACCGCGGGCTCCTCCGCCCGGCCGCTCGTCGCCCGGATCGTCAAGGCCGCCGCCCGGAACCACGTCCCGGCCCGCATCCTCCAGGCGATCACACGGCCGGACGCGGCACGTCAGCGCGCCTACCAGACAGCGCAGGATGCCCTGGCGCTCGGCGACGTGCCGGCCGACGCGGACGCCGCTTCCCGGCTCGACCAGGTCCAGCATGCACTCTCGACGGCGCCGGCCCGTCTGCTGTTCGGCGTCATGCCGGTCGCGGGCGTCGGGCTGCTCTCACGGGCGCTGGCCGGCCGGCTGCTTGGCGAGCTCGCGACGTCCGAGGAGATCGAACGGGTCGTCCGGGCGATCCCGCACAACCCGACGACCGAGATGGACCTCGACCTCTGGGCGTTGAGCCAGCGCCTGCGGGCCGATGCTCCATCCGTCCAGGCGCTCGCAAGCCGGATACCAGCGGATCTGGCCTCGGCGTACCTGGCCGGCACCCTGCCGGCCGCGCTCCAGTCCGGTCTGGCTGAGTTCCTGGCGGCCTGGGGCCAGCGTGGCGTCGCCGAGATCGACCTCGGCCTGCCGCGCTGGGAAGAGGACCCGACCCACATCCTCGGCGTCCTCGCCAACTATCAGCGTCTCGAAGAGCAGAGCCGGGCGCCAGACGCCCAGTTCGCCGAGGCGGCAGCCCGGGCCGAGCAGACGATCGAGATGCTGACGCGGCGAGCAGTTGAGCGTGGCGGCCCGGCTGGCAAGCTCAAGAGCCCGCTCGTGAAGGCACTGCTGCGGCGCGCTCGCGACCTGAGCGGCCTGCGCGAGTGGCCGAAGTACTACTTCGTGGCGCTCTCTGCCAGAGCGCGCGCCAGCCTGAAGGTCGTCGGTGCCGAGCTGGCAGCGCGCGGCGTGCTGGAGACAGCCGACGACGTCTTCTTCGTCAACCTGCGGGAGGCGCGGGCCGGACTTGCGGGGACGGACCTGCGCGCCCTCGTGGCCGAGCGGCGCGAGGGGTACAACGCCGAGCTTGGCCGTCGTCACGTGCCGCGCCTGTTCCTCTCGGATGGGACGGAGCCGACGCCGGCCGTGGACCCCAACGCTACAGCCGACGGCGCCCTGCGGGGCACGCCGGCCTCGTCGGGGACGGTGCGCGGTCGAGCGCGGGTCGTCCTCGACCCTGTCGGCGCCCACCTGGAGCCCGGCGAGATCCTGGTCGCCCCGTCAACCGATCCGGGCTGGACGCCGCTGTTCCTGACGGCGGCCGGGCTGGTGATGGAGATGGGCGGCGCGATGTCGCACGGCTCGGTGGTAGCCCGCGAGTACGGCATTCCGGCCGTCGTGGGGGTGGACGGCGCGAGCGCCCGGATCAAGACCGGCCAGACGATCGAGATCGACGGCGGGCGCGGCGTCGTGCGCATCCTCGACGAAGAAACGGGCTCGCCGTAGGGGCAGTCCTCAGTCAGCCGGGCGGGCAAGCCGCTCCAGCAGGCTGGCGGCCCGGGCCAGGGCGGCGAGGTCGTCGGGCGGCAGCGCGGCGAGACGCCGGGCCAGCGACGCGGTCCGCCGGGCGCGCCCCTCCTCCAGCAATTGACGGCCGGCCGGCGTCGCCCGGAGCAGAACCTGCCGGCGGTCCTCGGGATCGGACTCACGGGTGACCAGGCCGTCGCGCGCGAGGGCGGCCACCAGCCGGGTCATCGTCGGCGGCCGGACCTGCTCGGCAGCCGCCAGCGCGCCGAGGGTCAGCGGCCCGCCGAACACGATCACCGAGAGCGCCGAGAGCCGGGGCGCGGTCAGGCCGCTGGCGGCATCCTGGGTTCGCAATCGCCGGAGCAGGTGGATTGCTCCGGAGTGCAGTCGATCGGCGATCAGGCCGGGATCGAGCTCAAGAGCATCGCAGTCACGGGCAGCCGCCACGGGTCTCGGCTCTGGCCCCACGTCCCTCACCCCTCATCAAGCTCTGCACGAACGCCCGCCGTTCGGGTGTTGCGCCCGCTGTAGTGGGACGGTACCATCTAATTCGTTAGCATTGCTAACGAATCTGCGGTCGCGGCGCCGTGTGGCTGCCCGGGTGCTCCCCAGGGGGTGCTCCTGGCGACGCGCTCGCCCGCGCGGAGGTCCCGATGGCTCTCGACCAGACTGCTGCCGTCCCTGCGCCTGGCATCAGCCGCGTCGGCCAGATCGCCGTGCCCGCTCAGGATCTCGATCGGGCCGTCGCATTCTACCGTGACGTGCTCGGCCTTCGGTTCCTGTTCCAGGCGCCGCCCGGCCTGGCATTCTTCGATTGTGGCGGCGTCCGCTTGATGATCAGCTTGCCCGAAGGCCCGGACCACGACCACGCGCACGCCGGTTCGGTGATCTACTACCTCGTGGACGACATCCAGGCGGCCTGGGCAGCGGTGACGGCGCGAGGCGCGAAACCGGCCACGCTCGGCACGCCCGAGCCGCACCTGATCGCGAAGCTCCCAGACCACGATCTCTGGATGGCGTTCGTGGTGGACAGCGAGGGCAACCTGCTCGGGCTGATGAGCGAGGTCCGGCCGCCGAGGGGCGAGTAGCGAGGGACGAGCGGCGAGATCCGGGTCTTTGCGTCTCGCCGCTCGTCCCTCGCTACTCGCCCCTCGTCCTCAGTGCCCGCGCAGCTTCTCCGGTGTAAAGCGGATCGGCACGCTGTACGCCTGCGCGAAGCTCTCCGCGGTCATCCCCAACTGCCGGATACCGGTCGCGTACTTGGCCTGGTAGGCGGGCAGCGAGGCTGATGACGGCGCGCTATCGTCCACACGCGCCGTACCGGTCAGGATCACGATGTCGCCGCCGCGACCGTTGCCGTCCAGGCTGAGGCTGACACGCGGGTTCGCGGCGATGTGCCGGAGCTTCGGGGTGTTCGGCTGGCTGTAGATCAGCGCCGTCTCGCCGTCCCACAGGAACCAGATCGGGCTCGGCTGGGGTGTGCCGTCCGCGCCGACCGTCGTCAGCCAGCCGATCGTCTCCTCGGCGAGGCGCCGCACCACCCGCGCGCCGAACTCACTGCCGGTGTCGATCTGCATCATCTTGCTCCTTGCGAAGTCGGACCGGCCGGACCGAACGTCCGTCTCTGGCCGCGCCGACGCTCGGCGACCTCGGACGGTGCCGAGCCGGTCGCCTGCGTTCAAGGGTAACAACGCCGGGCGCGCGGAAATGCCCGAGGAGGCGAACTGGCAGCGGGCCGGCGATGCCCACCGGCCGCCCACGTCGGAACCGGCATCATCCCCCAACGTCACAACCCTGGACGGCGCTGACCGGTCCGCTTACCATCGGGAGCGAGCTGGATCGACGCGCGTGAGGTCTGACGGAGATGGAGCGGGGCTGTCTGGCGGCGATCGGGGCGGTGATCGCCCTGGTGAGCGCGTTCTTCGTGGCCGCTGCCGTGGTCGAGAGCGCGACCGGCGGCGATGGCAAGACGTCGCCCGGCGTCTACGCCGGGTTGATCGTCTTCTTCGGCGGCACGTTCGTCGGCGGCGCCTACCTGGTGTGGCGAATGCTCCAGAAGCGTTCCGCGACCACCGCTGCCGGCGGGCCAGCGGCGGAAGAGCAGCCGGCCCCGCCCTCGGAGGCCGATCGCGAGCGCCAGGTGCTCCGGTTCGCGGAGAGGGAGCACGGCCGGGTGACGATCCCGGAGGTCGCGGCGAGCTGCGACATGACGATCGCCGAGGCGAAGGCGACCCTCGATCGGCTGGTGACGCTCCAGGCCGCGGCGATTCAGGTGACCCGATCCGGCGTACTGGTCTACGTCTTTCCCGGCTTCATGTCTGACGAGGACAAGGCCCACGCGGGAGACTTCTGATCGTGCTGCGAGTTGATGGCGGAGGCGGGTCCAGGCTCGGGCACGGCGCCCGGCACGTGCCAGGTCGCCGGCCATCCTGAAGGAGGCGTGCGAATGGAACGGGGGCTGCTCGGGGGGCTGGGCATCGTCGTTGCCCTGTTCGGCGCGTTGTTCTTCGTCTACTTCATCACCGAGCTCTCGTCTGGCGGCGACGGCAAGACCCAGCCGGGCGTCGACGCCGGCCTGATCGTCTTCTTCGGAGGATTGATGGCAGCGGGCGCCTACCTGGCCTGGCGGATGCTGCGTCCCCAGCCGGCGAGCTCGGGCGCGGCCCGACCCGGCGCCGACCAGGCCGGCGCCGCACGGCGACCGGGCGGCCAGCGCGGCGCCGGTCAGCCGGGATCCCCGCCGCCCCCTGCTACCGAAGCCGAGCGCGAGCGGCGCGTGCTCCGACTGGCCGAGCAAGAGCACGGGCGGGTCACCGTCCCCGAGGTCGCAGCGCGCTGCAACATGACATTTGAGGAATCGAAGGCGGAGCTGGACCGGCTCGTCCTGCACGACGTCGCCGAGATCCAGGTGACCGCGAGCGGCGTCCTGGTGTACGTCTTTCGCGGCTTCCTGTCAGACAAGGATAAAGCCGGGGCCACCGACTTCTGATCGCCGAAGACGAGCCGAGCCGGGGACCAGCGCATCGGCCCGCACGGTCGAACGGGGAGCGAGATCATGGGCGAACAGCCGCGCGGCCCGGACCGCCGTGATCCTCGGGCGGCGCGTGCCGCTTCCATCGCCCGGCGCAAGCGCATCATCCGTGGGGTGGAGGTAACCATTGGAGTCGGGATCGCGCTGCTGGGGGCTGGCCTGCTCGCCATCGCGGCCGGGGACCTGGCGACCGGGGGCGACTCCGAGACGCCTCGACCCTCGCTTGTCGGACTGATCGTGCTGTTCGGGGCGATGACCTGGTGGGGCCTCCAGATCGGCTGGCCGGAGTTAGCGCCGCGACCGCTCGCCCGCCGCCTCCGCGCCCGAGGCTGCCGAGCGCGAGCGACGGGTCCTCGCCCTCGCCGAGCGGGAGCAGGGCCGCGTGACCGTGCTCGAGGTGGCCGGGCGGTGCGACCTGACGGTAGACGAGGCGAAAGCACTGCTCGACGGCCTGGTGCTCCGGCAGATCGCGCAACTGCACGTCAGCGAGGACGGCGTGCTGGTCTACGTCTTCCCGCGCTTCCTGCCCGGCCCCGGACGCGCCCGCCGCCGACGATCTACCCCGTGACCCGCGTCGCCGCCGAGATGATGCCGAGCAGGTAGTCGGCGAGCCGCTTCAAGTCGGCGATGGCGACGTGCTCGTCACGCGTGTGCGGCTGGCGCATCGCGGCGCTCAGGCAGGCCGACGGGAGCCCCAGCTCCGAGAACGTGTTGGCGTCGCTGCCACCGCCGGTGTTGATCGCCTTGAACGGCAGGCCAGCCAGCGCCGCCCCCTCGCGAGCGAGCGTCATCCGGAAGTCGTCCTCGGCGAGGCGGTAGGCGCGGTACTCGCGCTTCGTGCTGATCTCGACGGTGCAGCCGACCTCGGCCGCCGCCGACTCCCAGTGCTCGCGCAGGTCGGAGAGCACCCGATCCAGCTTCGCGTCGTCGAGCGAGCGCGCCTCGGCGTCAACCGTCGCGCGGGCCGGGACGGCGTTGCGCACGCTGCCGCCGCCGACCAGCCCGACGTTGCAGGTTGTCTCGGCGTCCAGCCGCCCGAGCGGGGTCCGGGCGATGGCTCGTGCTGCCGCCAGGATCGCGCTCCGACCATCTTCCGGCTTCATGCCGGCGTGCGCGGCGACGCCGTGAAAGACGGCGGTGATGCTCTCGTAGCTCGGCGCGGCGGCGATGATGGTGCCGATCTCCCCCTCCGCGTCCGGCACGAAGCAGACCTTAGAGCGCAGCTTTCCGACGTCCACGGCAGCCACGCCGAGGTGGGCACGCTCCTCGCCCCAGGTCAGGACGATCTCGAGCGGCGGGTGCGGCAGTCCGGCCTCGCGGATCACCTGGAGCGCTTCCAGGATCGCGGCGATGCCGGCCTTGTCGTCCGATCCCAGGATCGTGTCGCCGGCGCTCCGGACGATCCCGCCCTCGATCACCGGCTCGATCCCCTCGCCGGGCTGAACGGTGTCGAAGTGGGCGGAGAGGGCGATCGGCAGGCCGGGGCCGCCGTCCAGCCGCGCGATCAGGTTGCCGACGCCATCGCGGCCGGTCCCGTCGTTCTCGACGGGCAGCCCGAGGTCGGCCAGGTCGGCCGCCAGTCGACGGCAGATCGCCTGCTCCTGGAAGGTCGGCGAGTCGATCCGCACCAGGTCCAGGAACGTTCGGGTGACGCGCTCTTCGCTGGCGGTCGCCATCCCGCACCCCCTCTCGTCAGTCAGGTCGCGCTGTCAGGTCGGTCGAGAGGGTACGCGCGCCGGTGCCCAGCGCGCCAGCAAGCCGTCACACCACGTACGTCAAAGGCCACTCGGTGTAGGGGCAGGTTTCCAGGTGTCGATCTGCGCAACTTACCATCCTAACCTGCCCTGCCTCATTGACAATGCGTGCACGGAAGGGCAAGACGGGGCAGGTTAGGGTCGAGGCTTGCAGGGATTGGATGTTGGAAACCTGCCCCTACAGGAGGACACGTCCCGATGCTCCCGGGCCTCGGCCTCGCCGCCCAACCTGCTACTGATAGTTGCGCGGTGGTGGAAGCGGCGGTGAGCTGCGCAGCGGTGGATTCATGAAACCGGCGCCGTCTACCCCGCCGCAAGCGATACCATCCCGACTCTCGTCCATGCGCAGCGGATCGGTCGGGTTATTCAGCAGGAACTGCTGGGCAGATTCACCAGTAAAGCCGCTGCATGCCTCGCCGGGAACCCGCTGCGCGCGCGTGGGCGTGGACACGGGCATCGGCGTATTCGTTGGCGCCCCGACGATGCGCGTCACTTGTGAGGTGTCATCCTCGTTCGGGTACGGATACGCTCCGTAGTCCTCGCAGGCGATCCCGTCGAAGTCCGTATCCAAGTTGTTCGGATCGGTGGGGTCAGCACGAAGCACCGCCTGCGCCTGAGCCTGCGACTGGAAGGTTTCGCAGTTGAACGCGTCACCCTGCCCGATGTAGGTGAACGGGCTCCAGGGGGGCGCGGTCGTAACGTAGAAGCTGGTGTTGTCGTTGCTGTTGCCGTAGCTGTTGTTGCTATTGCTGTTGTTGCTGTTGCCGTTGTCCCAGCCCCATGGCGTCGCCGTCTTTGTCGGGGTCGGCGTGCGGGTGCTGAGCGACTGTAGGACCGTGAACTCCAGCTTCTTGCACGGCACCGTCGAGTCCACGTAGAAGGTGTACTCGTGCCTCCCAGGGTAGGAGAGCGCCACGGTCCACTCCCCGACCCAGCCGAGCTGCCCTGGCCGCTCGCGCACGAAGTTCGTCTTCTCGGTGCCCGAGAGCCGCCCGTACGGGTGCGACCGCGACGAGGTCACGACGATCAGCACCTCGTTGTTGACGCGCAGCGTCTCTGGCGAGAACGTGATCTGCTCGTCACGGACGCAGACGTCTGGATTCGCCGACGGCGGAAGGCCGGGCGCGGGCGCGGCGCCCTGCGGCACCCCACCAGCCGGAGCAACGCCCGGCGCCGGTGGCGGTACGGCAGCCCCCGGCAGAGCTCCGGGCACGGTCGGCACCCCGGCGACACCGCCCGGGAGCGTTGGCGTGAGTGTTGCCAGCGGCGGCGGAGGCGGGTTCATGTTCACGACTGGCGTCCAGGTGGGCGTCGGCGTCGTGTAGCCGGAGGAGATCTGGGCGGCATTGATCGCCGGGTTGCCTGCCGCGAACGCGGACGCCAGGACCGTGTTCGGCAGCTCGGCGGGCCGGGCGATCCCGTTCGGCGCGCCGGCCTTCGCCTGCATCAGGAACTGAGAGCCGGCCGCCGCGGCGGTCCGCTCAGGACCGAGCCCTTCGCCAGTCAGGACCTGCTGGAACGCCTCCCCTAGCGGGATGGTCGCCACGGAGCCGGTCTGGCGGCTCCAGACCATGACGCCGCGCTCCCAGCGCAGGAGGACCACGTTCGGGTCCTGCGCGTCACGCATCGGGCGGCTCACCGGCAGGCCCCAGATCTCCTGACTGAAGCCGCTCAGCAGCGCACGCTCACCGCCGTTCGGGAAGGCATCCTCGTACTTCACCGTCCCGGCGAACGCCTGGTAGAACCCGACCGGCAAGTTCTCCCACTGATCCGGCGCGTTCGCCTTGACGAACTCCTGCACGCGGGCCGCGTAGTCAGGGCTGCCGGGGACCGGCGCACTGGCCACCAGCGCCTGATCGACCTCAGGGATGATCCGACCGCCGACGTTGCGGAAGGGGATCGCCCCGAGCGCGAACAGGTTCACCGTCGAGACGGTCCCGTTCGGCTCGACTTTCAGGACGTGATCGCGGAAGATCTGGACCGTCGAGCCGAGGAGCGGGAACGCGTTGGAGACCGGCGGGCCGAACGTGCGGACGCCGCCGCGCGCCGTGAAGTAGCTGCTAATCGGGCCGTCCGCGACCGCGAAGCCGCCTGCCTGCGAGAGCGGCGAGGCGAGAACCGTCGAGTCAGTCGGGGGCGCGCCGGGCGCCATGCCAGCCGCGCCGACGATCGTCGGCACGCGGTCGATCGGGCCGGTGAACGCCCAGACGATGACGCACAGCAGAACCAGCCGAGGGACGATCGCCAGCACAGAGCGGACGCGGGCGGATCTGAAGAGTCGCGTGCGCGATGCCCGGCGGTCAGCTCCAGGCGTGCCTGCACGCTGGCCGCTATCCCCAACTCTGTCAGCCATAGATCCGTCCCCCGAAGCGATCCAGCACCGCCACCCCTTGACGTCGTCACGTCAGCCGGGCGGCGTGGCGGCGACATCGGACTTGCCGATTCTCGCTACCCCCGCGATTGAACGCTCGCCATTCGACAGAGGGGATGGCCGACGTTCGCCGCACATTCTAGCCGAAGTTGCGCGGCGTGAAAAGTCCCGCAGGGCACCATCCTTCCGCGAGATCGCACGAAATCGTGCAGCAGCGTCGTGAAATCACGCAAGAGCGGGACAGAATCCACCGATTTCTACTCCGCGCGTGTCGTTCAAAACGCGCGGAGTTACTCCTGTCCGGCCGCCTGCTGGCTCTGGCGGTAGCGGGCCGCGCTGTACGCGAGGCGCCGGGCCCGATAGCGCGGGTCTTGCTGGTACCGGAGCCGCTCGCGCTCGGCGTGGCGGCAGCGCGGGCAGAGTGACCGCGCGGACCCGGCCTGCGCGGCCTGGCGCCGTCGCGTGTACGTCGCGCCGCAGACCTGGCACGCCAGGCCGGCCTCGTCGATGACGTCAGCGGCACCGTGCGCAGCGGCAGATCCGGCCTGGCGCTGCACGAGCGCGGGCGACTCAACGGCTTTCGGGTGCAGCAGTAAGAAGCGTCGCGCCGCCTCGACGGCCGAGTGGCACGCCAGCAGGTCGTCCGGCGAGGTCCGGCGGGCGACGGCCCGGAACAGCTCGAGTGTCTCGCCATCCTCGACAGCCCAGAAGTGCCCGTGTTCAGTCATGGCTGCCCAGACCCACGGTACCAGCTCATCGCTCGCCCCCGATCGGACGAGGGTCACGGCCTGGACGTCCAGGCCACTCCGCTCACGCACCTGTGCCGCGACGCGATCCGGGTCCATGCGCTCCTCGCCAGGGGGCTTGGGATACGGTGACACCGCTCTTCTGCACGAGAGCTGCGCAAGGCGAGGGGGCAACATGCGTGCCGGGCCAGCACGAGCGGACAGTCTCGAACCCGGCCCACCCGATTCTGGCTACGGCGCTGGCGATGACGATGGCGTGGCCTGGATGACGATGACGGTGATCACGATGCCGCTGCCGGGCGCCCCGGTGCCGCCGCCACCTGGCGGGGCACCTCCGCCGCCGTCGTTCCCATTGCCGTTGTCGATGTCGAAGTTGTCGTCGTCGCCGTTGCCGTTGCTGTCCAGCGAGACGTCGACCGGCTTGTACTCGCTGATCGGTGCCCAGGGCACGGTCGTCGGCACGGGCGTCGACCCCGGTTGTACCAGTCGATTCGCGACGACGTCAGGCACGCCGGCCGCCGCGTGGGCCATGATGACCTCACTACCGGCCGGCAGGTCGAACAGGGACGGCACGGTGATCACGAGACGCACGGCGCGGACGATGATCGCCGCGACGTCTCGGCCGTCGCCGCCGATCAACTGCTCGTTGAGGATCGCGTAGCCGACACCCGGGATCTCGACGCGCGTGTTTGGCAGCGGGTTCGGATAGGCGATGCCGGCCACGATCAGGCTGCCGAACGTCACGGTCGCCGCAGGGCGTCCGCCCGAGGCGGACGCCGCGATCCGGACATCGTGCGCGCGGACCACGCCGCCGAGCAGCTCGCCATCGGCCAGCGTCGTCGTGCTCGTGACGTTGCCGGCACCGAGATCGCCCTGGGAGCTCGTCGCGATACGGGTCGTCGAGCCGACCGCGTTGCCGGTGCCGAAGCCGGCGCCCGGCGAGTTGTCCGAGACGCTGCCACCGTCCGGGGGGAGCTGCACATAGGCGGCGCCCGGCGCGCTCACAGCCGGGTTCCCGACCGCGAGGCCATAGGCCTCACCCCCAACGCGAACGGCAGCGATCGAGTCTGGAGCCGCGAGCGTCAGGACGTTCGCGACGACGAAGATCGCGACGACCAGCACGAGCCGGACGATGAGCATGCCAGTAACCTCGAGCGTGCCACGAGCACCAGGTCGGCACCGTGGGCACGGGCGGTCTCGCGCGGCACCCGCTGACACGGCGCCGCGCGGCAAAGCTTAGCTGACATCGAACTTTCTGGCAACTACCCCGCGAGCCCCGAACACGCCAGGCTGTCATCCACGCTTCATGCCGCTAACGACCTCGAACGGTAGAGTAAGCACAATCCGAGAGATGGTGTTCGGAACAGGAGGAGATCGGGTGGCCGTCGCGGAAGCCGGGACGGTCCGGGCGGATCACACACACGACGGCCGTGTCGTCCGCATCGCGGCGCCTGCCGTGGTGGCGGTACTGGTCTTCGCCCTCTCGCTCGGCATCCGCCTCGCCGGTCTGGACCTGTACTCCACCACGGACGAGGGGTACTGGATGCAGCGGACCGTCCGCTTCGGGGCAGCCCTCGCGCGGGGCGACCTCGCCAGTACTTACCGGGCCGGCCATCCGGGCGTCTCGGTGATGTGGACCGGACTGCTCGGGATCGGGCCGGAGCGGCTGGCAGTGTATCTGCCGGAGCGATTCGTCCAGCACGACGCGCTGGAGCGCAGTCCGGGCTACCTGGAGGCGTTCTCGGCCGCGAGACGCGCAATCGCCGTGCTGACGTCGGCGCTGGTCGCCCTGGCGGTGCTTCTCGCATGGCGGCTGCTCGGTACCGGTCCGGCCCTTGCCGGCGGGGCCTTCCTGGTGCTCGATCCGTACGTCGTGGGCATGACCCGACTGCTGCACGTCGACGCCCTGCTGGCGCCGCTGATGACCGTCTCGGCGCTGGCCGGGCTGATCTACTGGACCCGGTCTCCCCACTGGGGGTACCTGCTGCTCTCGGCTGTCACCGGCGGGCTGGCGCTGCTCACGAAGGCGCCCTCCGGGTTCTTGCCGATCTTCTTCGGGCTGGTCTGCATCACCGCCCTGGTGCGCGACGCCCCGCGGACCGGCGCACGCCGATCGGCGCTCCGGCACCTCATCCCGCTGCTGGTCTGGGGCCTCGGGGCAGCTGCCGTCTACGGCCTGCTCTTCCCGTCGCTCTGGACGGACCCGCTCGGCCGGATCGTGAGCCTGGCGCGGTTCGTCGTGCTGGTCGGCCTCCAGCCCCATGACGGCAACTTCTTCCTGGGGCAGCCGGTCGTGGAGGACCCCGGGCCGTTCTACTATCTGGTGGCCGTGCCGCTGCGGCTGAGCCCGCTGATCGCGCTCGGGATGGGACTGTTCGCGCTGCGCGCCGCGCCTGACGAGAACCGGGCAACTGTGCGCTGGCTCCTGCTGTACGTCGCGCTGTTCGGCGTGCTGATGACGCTCGCCTCCAAGAAGTTCGATCGGTACATGCTGCCGGCCCAGATGATGCTGGACCTGGCGGCCGGCGTCGGGATCTGGCGCCTGGTCCTGCTGCTGACCGGAAGGCCCACCCCGGGGGTGAGGGCGTCCGTCCTCGTCGCCCTGCTGGCCATCGTGCAGGTGGTCCTGCTGGCGCGGGTCTGGCCGTATCCTATCGCCTACTACAACCCGCTGGCCGGCGGCCCGGAGCGGGCGCGCCAGCTCATCATGGTCGGCTGGGGCGAGGGGCTGGAGCAGGCCGCCGCGTTCCTGAACGGCCTTCCCAACGCCGAGAGCCTGTACGTAGTCACCAGCTACAACCACGTGGTCCGGCCGCGCTTCGTCGGCACGACGATCCCAATGGCCCCGTACGTTCGCGGAGACATGGGGCAACGCCTGCCGGTA
>Ga0075418_10005955_pt1 | contig 13766 bp, 16 predicted proteins | sample SoiMetdeltSBSDD2_FD_81776 | JGI IMG/M metagenome (GOLD analysis project Ga0075418, IMG submission 81776) | Bulk soil microbial communities from a Populus tree surrounding site in Tennessee, USA - Soil MetaG P. deltoides SBSDD2 | ecosystem: Environmental > Terrestrial > Soil > Tree plantation...
ATTGAACTACATGCCAACGCACGTCCGGGTGGATGGCCCGCACCGCCTGAAAGCAATGCTGGTGCGCGGCAGGGACACCTACGGGCATTTCGACCTGATCGACCCGCCGTCAGCGGAGCGCGATGCCGCTGCGCTCGCCGTGCACGAGCAGGTGAGCGAGGCTTACCGGAAGAACTACAACGAGCAGGTCAGGCGGCACGAGCAGAAGTTTCAAATGCGTGACTCGTGACTCGTCCAATCGTTTGAAACCCGCTGCAACGTGTCACGGTTCACGTGTCACGTGTCACTTCTTTCTCAATTGACGCGGACGAACTTGTCCACGCTCTTGTCGACGGTCAAACCGGCATAGATATCGCCGCGCGAGTCGATGCCTATCCCGTGGATATGGCGGGTCTCCAGGCGCGTGAGCACGTTTCCGTCCTTGTCGCGGACGCAGATGTACGCGGGCTTGCCGTCATCCTCCTGCTCGGCGATGTAGGACGTGCCGTCCTTCGCGCGCGCGATGTCGTTCGGGCCGCCCATCCCGGTCCACTTGCCGAGGTACTCGCCCTCCGGTGTGAAAATCTGGAAGCGCTTGTTGGCGCGATCGGCGATGTAGAGCCTGCCCTCCGCATCGATCGCGATGCTGTGCGGCAGATGAAACTGCCCCTCGCCCGTGCCCGGCGTGCCCCATGACTTCACGAGCCGGCCCTCGCGCGTAAAGCGGTGCACGCGGCAGTTGCGATAGCCGTCGGTCACGTAGAGGTCGCCGTTGGGGTGCGGCATCATTTCAGTAGGGTGATTGAAGGGCCCGCCCGGGCGCTCCACGAGCCAGGCCTTGACGGCCCCGGTGTCCGAATGCACTCCGCGGTTCCCGAGCGTCAGGAGCGGCTTTCCATCCAGCGTAAACGACATGGCGACCGAGTCGGGGCGATCGGTGGTGTAGGCGACGTCGCCGACGATCTTGAGTCCGTGCGCTTCCTTCACCGCGCCCGTGCCCCAGGAGCTCAGGTAGTTTCCGTCGCGATCGAACACGACGACCGGAGGATCCTTGCGCTGGAAGACGTAGACGCGGTCCTGCGAATCGGTCACCACTCGGCTCACTACGCCCAGCGCCTCGCCTTTGGGCATTTTCGCCCAGTCGCGTTCCAGCTTGTAGGTGTGCTTGCCCGTTCCGAGTTGCGTCATGACGTGTTCCTCCTGTGGATGCAGTGGTAACTGGAAATCTTACACCTTCAAATGCGTGATACGTGACACGTGATAGGTATTAGGTGTTAGGGTTAAGATTCCATTGCTCTTTCGCCGTCATCCTTCATCCTTTCAAGAGGTCCGCATGCTGATCGTCGATTCCCAGATCCACATCTGGCAGAACGGGAAGATGAGCGCCCACCATCGCCAGATCCCGACGTACTCGATCGATGACGCGGTGGCGGAGATGGCTTCGGCCGGCGTCGATTGCGCGGTGATCCATCCGCCAAGCTCTCTCGGCGAAGCCGTCAATACGTATGCCGTGGAAGCGGTGCGCAAGCACCCGGCGAAATTCTGCATCCTCGGGCATTTCGATCTCCAGAGCCCGGACCGCGAGAACATCGTCGCGCGCTGGCGCGAGCGCCCGGGTATGCTCGGCTTCCGGTTCACGTTCAACCAGCCGCACCAGAAGGCGTGGTGGACCGACGGATCCCTCGACTGGTTCTGGGTCGCTTGCGAGAAACAGAAACTGAGCGTCGGCTTGCTTGCCAGCGGGAAAGCCCACATGGATGCCCTGGGGAAGATCGCCGAACGGCATCCCGGCATGAGGGTGCACATCGATCACATCGGGCGCGGGGGCGGCGGCAGCGGCGTAAAGGACGACGCAGTCTACGCCGACCTTGCGGACATGCTCGCGCTCGCCAGATATCCTAATATCGGGGTCAAGCTGTCGGGTGCGCCGAGCACTTCAAGTCAACCCTATCCGTACAAGAACATTCACGGCTATCTGAAGAGAATCGTCGACGCGTTCGGCCCCGACCGCTGCTTCTGGGGCACCGACATCACCCGCATGCCGATTTCGTATCGGCAATGCGTGACGATGTTCACGGAGGAGATGCCGTGGCTCAAGGGCCGCGACCTCGAGCGGGTGATGGGCGGGGCGATCGTCGATTGGCTGGGTTGGAAGCGCCCTGCCTGAACTGAGCGATCCGTGATTCGTGGCTCGCGGCTCGTAGCTGGTAATGCGTGGCATATGAAAACACTGACTGTATTGGTTGTCGCAATGGCGCTCGCGGGCTGCGGCGGCGGTGGCTGGCTGCCGTGGTCGACGTCATCCGGGAGCAGCGGGCCGTACACTCCGCCCGGCGCCACGGCCTATGCCTGCGAGGGCGGCAAGCGCCTGCTGGTGCGCTTCGAATCGGACACGAAATCCGCCTGGGTGATCTATCCCGACCGGCAGCTTCGTCTCGACCAGGTCGCCTCCGCATCGGGCCAGGAGTTCGGCAGGGCCGGCACGACTCTGGCGGTGAAGGAAGGCGACACCACGCTCACGGAAGCCGGCGCAGTGCTGTTCGCCGGATGCAAGCCCGAGCAAGCCAAGTAAGGCGCCTTGCTCTTCCAGGCGTCGTCAGATTGCGACGCGGAACCCTAAAACGAAACTCCTGACCAATACGAATGCGGCGTCCGTTTTATGGCGCGGCATATGTGCTGCATGCGCGAGCCGTGTCGGTTCGCGCTGACACTGGACTACACGCGCAGGAGGTTCGTATGGATACCCAAACCTGGATCATCGTTGCAATTGTCGTTATTGCGCTGATCGCCGTCGCGGCAGCGCTCATCTACAGGGCAAAGCAGACCAGCCGGCTGCGGGAGCGTTTCGGGCCGGAATATGGCCGGACCGTCGAGCGGATGGGAGACGCGGGCAAGGCCGAGTCGGAGTTGATGGCGCGCGAGAAACGCGTCCGGGCGATGCGCATCGTGCCTCTGTCGCCGGCCGACGCGACGAGATTCAGCCATCAATGGCGTGAGGTTCAGGGGCGTTTCGTCGATGACCCCCAGCGGGCCGCTGGCCAGGCGCAGAAGCTGGTGCAGGAGCTCATGGAGAAGCGCGGCTATCCCATGGGCGACTTCGAGCGCTGCGCGAGCGATATCTCGGTCGACCACCCCGTGGTCGTGGAAAACTATCGTGCTGCCCAGGTCATCGTGACGCGGCACGAAAAGGATACCGAGCAGCTGCGGCGGGCGCTGGTGCACTACCGCGCGCTGTTCGACGAGCTGCTCGAAGTGGATCCCGACAAGCGGGCAGAGCCGAAGCGAGCTGACGCAGTGATACACTGAGCTGACGCCGCGAAGCTCGGCCTCCGGGAAGTGCCCACGAATATCCTGGAGCATTGGTGTCGGCCGCTCTGCGCGTCACCGGGGGTGCCGCTGCGACTCGGTGTGCGCAGCAGGGTGCGGGAGCAGCGAGCGGCCCCGGCAAGTGGAAGCGCTTGCGACGCAGCGGCTCCGCGCCCCGTCCCGCACCACCGTTCCGGAGACCGAGGCCGGGGCGCATCCCCACGATGAAACAGCCCCTGTTCCGCCCCTCGACGCGCTACTCCGCTTTTATCCCCGCTGCCGCGATCACCTTCTCCCACTTCGCAAGCTCGGCCTTGATGAACGCGCGGGCCTGCTCGGGGGCGCCTACGCGCGGCGCGGCGCCTTGGGCGGCGATGCGATCGGTGATCTCGGGCGTCTTCACGATTCTGGCGATGGTGGCGTTGAGCAGTCTGACGACGTGGGCCGGCATGCCGGCGGGGCCGAGCAGGGCGGCCCACGTTTCGGATTCGAACCCGGGATAGCCGGATTCAGCGATGGTAGGAAGGTCCGGCGCGGCGGGGCTGCGTTGCGGTGAGGTAATGCCGAGCGCCCGCAGGCGTCCCGCTTTCACGTGGGGCAGAAGCGCGATGATGGAGGAGGTCGTCATGTCGACCTGCCCCCCGATCAGGTCGGGCACCGTGTTCGCCGAGCCCTTGTACGGCACGTGTATGTAGGTAATTCCGGAGGTCAGCCGGAAGAGCTCCATCGCCAGGTGCGATGAGCTCCCCACGCCGGTCGAGGCATACGTGAGCTGTCCCGGGCGTGCCTTCGCCAGCGCGACGAGCTCCTTGATGCTTTTTGCGGGAAGCGTCAGCCGCACGGCAAACACGTGCGGGGCGCTGGTGAGCAGCGCGATCGCTTCGAAATCGCGCGCGAGATCGAAAGTACGCTTCCGGTAGAGTGACGCGTTTGCCGCCAGGGACGACGGGGTGGTGAGCAGCGTATAACCGTCGGGCGCCGCTCGCGCAACCAGCTCGGCGCCTATGTTCCCGGCGGCTCCCGGACGGTTGTCGACGACGAATTGCTGTCCCAGCGATTCGGAGAGCCCGGGTGCGAACAGCCGGCTCGTGAAATCCACGGAGGATCCCGGCGGAAACGGCGCCACGAGCCGTACCGGCCGCGCCGGGTAGGTCTGGGCCCACGCTGCGGCGGAAAGGAATCCGCACAGGATCGCGGATGCAACTCCCTTCAAGGAAACACCTGCACCCAGCCTTGCCCCGTTCTTTCCGAAACGTCGCCGAAGTGCCTGTCGTACTCCGCTCTCAACTCCTTAAGGGCATCCGACTGGAGAAACCTCTGCAGCACCTCCTCGCTCGCGAACTCGTAGACCGCCATATAGCTGTACTTGTCCTCGCCCGTGACTTTGCGGTAGCGCCTGCCGCTGATCGCGCCGTTATATCGGAGCACCTGAGGCAGGTGCTCCTCGTTGTACCACTTGTTGAACGCAGCCTCGCGCTCCCGCGGGATGGTGGCGCGTACGACGAACAGCCCGACAGCCATGAATCCTCCTTGAGGCGTCTAACGTGTAGCAAAAAATGGACGCACTGATTCCATCGTCCCGTTCGTGGCTAAAGTGACACCAGAAATTGCCGTAAAGAAACGCGTGGCCCGAATCGTGCTCCTGCTTCTTGACATCGCAGTGTAGCGGCTGATACCGAGCGTGACTACCGCAATGCAACAACAAAACGAACAACGGAACGTAACGTTGGCCGTTACGGCGGGAAGATGCTGAGCGCTACTGAATTCGATTTCATCGTGGTAGGCGCGGGCAGCGCCGGGTGCGTTCTCGCAGACCGCTTGAGCGCCTCGGGCCGGCACAGCGTGCTCCTGCTCAAGGCCCGTGGCGAGGACGATGTCACGCCCGCCCCGGTCGACGATACGATATACGTTCGCGGCCAGCGCGAGGACTACGATGGGTGGCGCGCTCTGGGCAATATCGGCTGGGGCCACGCGGACGTTCTGCCGTACTTCCGCAAGGCCGAGGACAACCAGCGCTGGTCGAACGAGTACCACGGCACGGGCGGGCCGCTCCGCATAGCCGATCCGACGGACGGCCATCCGCTCTGCGAGGCATTCTTCAAGTCCGCTGAAGCGTGCGGCTATACGCGCAATCCCGACGTCAATGGCGCGACGCAGGCCGGTTTCGGCTACAGCCAGGTGCTGGAGCGCAACGGGCACCGGAGCAGCACGGCGGTCGGCTACCTGCGGCCGGCGCGGCCGCGCTCCAACCTGGCGGTTCTGACGGGCGCACAGGTGACGCGTATCCTGCTCTCGGGAAAACGGGCTACCGGTATCGATTTCCGGTACGACGGCGAACGACATTCCGTGTATGCCCGGGCCGAGGTCATACTGGCCGCTGGCGCCGTCAATTCGCCTAGGCTGATGCAGCTTTCAGGTCTCGGCCCCGCCTCCCACCTCCAGTCCGTGGGAATTTCCGTGAAAGCCGACATCCCCGGCGTCGGCGCGAACCTCCAGGGCCACTACGACGGCCGCATCGTGTTCCAGTGCACTGCAACACCCATGCTGAGCAGCGTCGTCCGCAGTTCGTTCAGGAAGATCGTCGGGCGCTTGCGCCACGACCCGATGCGCGAGGACCTGGCCGCCTCGGCCGCGTTGGGATTCGTGGCGACGGAACGCGGCGCCTCCCGGCCGGACGTGCAGATCGGGCTGGTGCTCTGCGGCATCGACCAGTCCGGCGCTAGGTTGCATGACTTCCCGGGCTTTACCCTGGCGGTGAGGCTGCTGCGGCCCGAGAGCCGCGGCACGGTGCTCGTGAAGGGCCCGAACCCGCGCCTGGGCCCGGAGATCAGCGCCAACCATCTTGCCTCCCACAAGGACCGCGATGTCCTGGTGGCTGGAATGAAAATCGCACGCGGCATGGTCGATGTAACTCAGCTGCGGGGCTACGTCGAGCGCGAGCACGAGCCCGATCACCTGCCCACGAGCGACGGCGAATGGCTGCAGTATCTCCTCGAGCGCGGCGCCGTGGGGTCCCATTCCGCCGGCACGTGCCGGATGGGAAACGATGCGTGCGCGGTGGTGGACGCGCGCCTGCGCGTGCGCGGCATCGAGCGCCTGCGGGTGGTCGACGCCTCCATCATGCCGACGCTGGTCTCCGGCAATCCAAACGTGCCGACGATCATGATCGGGGAAAAAGGCGCCGACATGGTTCTGGAAGACGCAGGGTTGGTCGAGCCGCAGCGCGCCGGGGGGGCTTGGATTCCCGCTTACGGGGACGCGACCTGACGCGAATCAGAAACCAGCCGACTCGAACACCGGCTTCCAGCGTTTCTTCGCGATCTTGTTGAATCCGCCCGGCTTGGGGTGCAGCTCGTTCGCCCATTCCTTCGCCGTGATCGTGCCGACGCCCTCGATTTCTTCGGCGCTGCCGAGGTCTGCGAGCTGCGCGGAGTCGACGAGAAACACCTGATCCGATCGCGCCACCTGCTCCTTCAAGCGCAGCGTGAACTCGAAGAGGAGCCGGTTGACGATCCCCTGCTGGAGCGAGGCATCGACCAGCGCCTGCATCATGGGCGCCTTGAGCCAGTTGCCCAATCCGGCGAATCCCTTGCCCGTCGGGATGGCCCGGTCGTAGTTGTGCAGGAAGATCCTGGCGTCCGGGATGGTCGAGAGAATCATGTCGACCAGGTCGGTATAGGCGTTGCCCACCTCGTCGAACAGGCTCTGCGGCTGCAAATCGTTGAAGCACTCATCCACGGTCGTGTAGTCTCCGCACGCGGGCCGGATGACCTTGAACATGTCGTCCAGGCCAGCGAAGTCGTTGCCGCCACCGCTGACGATCACCATCTCGATGCTCGATTTCCAGGCGTCCAGGGAGGATTGAATGCGGCTGCGGTACTTGCTTCCCACGTATTCCACGACCTCGGCGCCGTTGTTGCCTATGGCGAGAACGCATCTGCTGCCGTTGAAGAGATTGAAGATGGGATTGAGAAGGTTGTTGAGCGGGTACCAGAACCACGAATCACCGATGGCCAGAATGTTGGGTACGTTGGCTTCCTCGAGCATCAGGCGTTCATCCCAGTACGGGCGGCTTAGCATGGCAGATACCTTTCCCGCGAACGAAAAAAGCCGGGCCTGAGCCCGGCTTTTTGTTGCTGTCAGGACCGATCAGGCGGCCTGGATGTTGCTCGCCTGCTTCTTGCCCTTGTTGCCAGCGGTGATCTCGAACGACACCTTCTGGCCTTCCTTGAGCGTCTTGAATCCCGCCATGTTGATCGCGGAGAAATGGGCGAAGAGATCCTCGCCGCCGCCGTCAGGAGTAATGAACCCGAAGCCCTTCGCGTCGTTGAACCACTTAACAGTACCAGTTGCCATTTGTACATTCCTTAATTGAAGTTGAACAGGGGGTCCTTCCCCCATCGTGTTGGTTCTCAAACCCCAGTAGAACGGACAAACAGCGCGTTCGACCAACCAAGCATTCGAAAAAGAACAGCGACGGGCGGACTTTATGCCTATGTGGGGCGGGGGTCAATCGGTGCCCGGCCGATACCGCGGGGATGCATCAGGCATGTTGTTGCCGACGCAACAATCGGCCCTTTGCCCTCACCTGACGCCGGGGGTTCTACCGGGCGCGAAGACAACGCCAGGGGTGGCACAATCCGGGAGCATGGGGGCACCCGATCCACGAGAAATAGAGCGCCTGCAGGCGCAGGCTGCGCTCAACCCCGCCTTCTATCGCTGGCGGGTGGGTGCGATTGCGGTCGCCGGGGACGTGGCGCTGACGGTGATCCAGATCCTGCCGATCGCCCTCCCGATATTCATCGGGCTAATGTTCTACAACTTCCCGTACAAGTTCTGGCTGTTTGCCGCAGTCGTCGCGTTCCTGGCGTGGGTGATCAGGCCTTCCGTTTCCACGGGCGCGAGGTGACGCTTTGCTCGCACCCTTGGCACGAACCAATCGTTCGACTGGAACTGCTCCCAGCACATCACGCCCCGCTACACCGAAGCTGAAATTGCGGAGCGGGAGCGAGGGTTGCGGGTGATGAGATAATGTCGCGAAGGAACGCCGATGAACACGGATAAATAGATGGCCAGGAACAGCGTGACGGCCCGCATGGATGCGGTCGTCAATGATTTCGTGAGGCGATGCCGTTATTTCCACGAGCCCATGACCAGAGGCCGTGCACGCATGTTTGCCATGCAGCATCGCCTGAATACGCGCCAGCGCAATTCGGTGCTGAAGCTCAAGGTGGCGACCAATTGCGCCGACTGGGACACGCGTATCGGCATCATCAACGCCTGCAGCCAGGAAGTGATCGCCGATCACCAGCACGGCGGCGGCAGGCCGCACTGGCAGATACTCGAGGACCTGGGTGTCCGCATCGGGCTCAAGCGGCCGGCGCTGCGCAACGCCCGGCCGTTACCCTCCACCCAGCTTTGCTGGGCCGCCTGGGAAGGGTTGATGGGCAACCGGCATTGGCTGGAGGGCATAGTCGGCAATACCTGCGCCGAGCGCACCAACGTGCCGGGATACGGCACGGGCTACATGAAGAAAGCCGGCTGGTTCGGGCTCGAGCGCGACAGGTGGGGGAAGCTCTTCAGACTGGCCGAAGACGAATTGGAGTTCTTCGACCTGCATACCGAAGCGGACATCGAGCACTCGGACATGGGCTGGAAGGCGGTCGAACGGTTCGCAAGGAAGCTGCACATGGAGGATGCGGTAGTCGCTGCGTGCGAGCGCAACCTGTACGTGTGGGAGCACTACCTGAACGGCATCGCAGCAGCAGGCGACGCCCTCGAGCAAGGGCGCTGATGACTGGAATCTATCTCAAAAAACAAGATCAGCCACAGAGGTCACAGAGAAAACAGAGAATAACGTGCGTCTCCGCACCTCTGTGTTCTCTGTAGTCATACCCGGGGGATTACACTCTACAAACACGTCAGACGAGAATCAGCTACGAAGACCTTGAGAACACAGAGGGGAAACAGGCTTAATCCTCAATGTACTCTGTGTTCTCTGTGGCGAAATCGGCGTTTTTGAGACTACCTCTAGTTCTCTTTTTCCAACTTTCAAGGAGCAAGCATGCGCATCCACAACCTGTACACCGACGCGAACGGCCAGTCACACTTCCGCGATATCGAGGTCGAGTGGGCCGAGGAGCGGCGCGGCAGCAAGCTCTCGAAGCGCCTGCCCGCCAACGGGATCATCTTCCGCGAGACCGTGGCCGAGTACGACCTCGACTGGCATCCGGCGCCGCGCCGCCAGTACATCGTGAATCTCGACGCCGGGGTGAAAATCACTGCGAGCGACGGAGAAAGCCGCATCATCGCAGCCGGACAGATCATTCTGGTCGAGGACACGACGGGCAAGGGCCATCTTTCCCAGGGGCTGGGGCAGATGAGGCATAGCCTTTTCATACCGGTGGAGTGACGAACGGAGCGGTGCGCGCCGAGGAGCCCCCTGCTGCGCACACCGAGTCGCAGCCGTCCCCCGGTGGCGCGCATCGGCCGCCATGATTGGCTCCGATCCGCACACAAAAGTCTGTCAGAAAATGGCTCGCTGCTTGTAGGCGGTGAGCGCGCGCATGTAGGCGGCTCGCGACCCGCTGCCATCGCCTGCTGGTGAGGTTCCCTCCCCTCATGCGCCGCATCCATGACGTTCCAGCGCTGCCATGCCGCGCCGTCGGATAGAGACGTGGAACCGACGAGGATAATCGCTGACCAACCAGAACGCGGGTGGTTGTTTCCGGGTTGTCACTGCAACTGCGGCGCTGATTGTTTTCACCGGAGGAACGCACATGATTCGAGAAAATCACGAGGACAGGTTGACCACGGCAGACCTGGCGGACGCCGGACAGCGGCCTCCGCCAAGGGGGGATGAGGAAAATGCCCGCACCCATGCTGCGGAGCGCGGCGCTCGTCCCCGATCCGCCGAAGAACAGCTGGCCCCGCTGTTCGAGCCGGCAGCGGCAGCTGATTTTCGCGCGCAATGGGACGCCATCCAGATCGGTTTTGTCGACGAACCGCGAAATGCGGTCCGGCAGGGAGACGAGCTCGTCGCGCGGGTCATGAAGAGCCTGGCGGAATCGTTCTCCCGGGAACGCGCCACGCTCGAGAAGCAGCTGGGGCAGGGGGGTGAGGCGTCGACCGAGAATCTCCGCGTCGCGCTGCGGCGCTACCGGTCCTTTTTCGAGCGCCTGCTGTCGCTGTAGACGGTATACAACCTGGCAGGCACCGTTCAGTCATATCCCGAGTAACCAGTTTCGTCCGCAGATTGAGTTAATGAGGAGCTTTTCATGAACAACATCATCTATATCGTTGGCCTGATTGTCGTGATCATCGCCGTGGCGTCGTTCTTCGGCCTGAGGTAGGGGGCTGGTCTCGGCCGCCGGCCTGCGGCCTGCCTGTCTGTTTTTCGATCTTCCCCCGCGCCTCTCGTGCTCGTGCCAGCACCGCCCGAGCCACAGGCAGGACTGCCGATTCGGGAAACGGCGACACGCTGCTCGCGTTGATCTCGCACAGCACGTAGGTGTCGGCACCGGACGCGCTCTTCGGGCCGAGCAGGAAATCGCAGTCCCACAGGACCGGCAGGCTATCGGTGGCTATGCCGAGCAGCCGCTGCATCGCCGGCACCCACTCCTGTTCGAGTTGCTGCTTCAGCAACTGAAACTCGGGCAAAGTCGGCGGGTGGTAGAGCCGCGGGCCGGGCGCGGGCGCAGCTTCGGGGGCCGCGCCGGGAGGCGCCGGATATAGCGCGTTGATCGCCTGGTGCCCGAACCCTTCGACCCGGTCATGTACCAGATAGCAGCGGATCATGCCCTCGGGCAGGCGCGGCTGGTACGCCTGGTCGAGCATCCCGCCGCCGGCGAAGTACGCCTCGCAGCGCTGGCAGAATTCCTCGAGGGTGACGCGCTCCTCGACCGATCCGCGCTGTGCATGCCTGACACGAAGCACGGTTTCGCTTCTTCCCGCGAGCTCGACCTTCCAGATGCCGGTGCCGCTGTGGCCGCGGAGCTGCTTCAACACGCGGGCGCCGCCGGCGAGGCGCGCGGGCAGCTCTTCCCGCAACTGCGCTGCGCTGCGATACAGCCGGGTGTCGGACCCCCAGCCCATGTCACGGGTCCGGTACAGGACTTCCTTGGTGCCGAGCTTCAAGATCACGTCGGGATGGGCGCTCACGAATACGCCCGCGGCGGCCACCTCGCGCAGCATGGCGTCGAGAACCGACCGGTCGCGGCCATCCTGTATCGGATTCACCCAGACCAGCACCCCGTCGACGGTTGCCAGCTGCTGGCGCACCTCCCCGGAGAAATCGTCGTGATAGACGGCCGGCTCGGCGTGCACGCCCAGCTCCGTCAGCGCCTGGAAAAGCGACAGGAACCGGCTCTCCTCGGGCGCGGCCCTGCGCCTCGCCTCGCGGTCACCGGGATAAACGAGCGCGACGCGGCAAGGGCGATCGTCAAGCACGTTCGGGGATTCGGTCGATGGGTCCAAGTGCACTCTCCATGTGGCACGCACGCCAATGTTGAGCAGGCCTTGGACGCCGTAGCGTCTTGAACGGGGAGGCTGCCAGGTCCCCGGAGTGAAAATCGTAAGCCTGCCGCGGATACCCGTCAACGCGGGCTAGCCACCCGGGCGACGTACACCGTATTTGCCGCCTCGCGGTTCAACAGCGGGTTGTGGAACCTGACCACATGGGCCTGCCGGCTCGCGAAGACTGCGCCCAGCGCTTGCAGGAAACCATCGTCCGGCGGGTCGTTCGACCACAGGGCGAAGACGCCGCCGGGGAGGAGATAGTCCGTGAGCCGCCGCAATCCCGCGGGCAGGTAGAAAGCGGCGTGTCCCGTGTGCAATAAATCGCGCGGCGAGTGGTCGACGTCGACCAGCACGGCGTGGAAACGACGGCCCGGGGCAACGGGATCGAATCCCTCACCGCTGCTGCCGGCCAGCGCGAAAAAATCGCCGTTGACGAGCCGGCAGCGCGCGTCGCCGGTCAATCTCTCGCCCAGGGGCACCAGGCCCTTCCGATGCCAGCGGATGACGTCGGGCAGCGCCTCGATCACCAGCACTTCGCGCACCGCGCGAAGATCCAGCGCCGCGCACGCCGTATAGCCCAGTCCAAGGCCGCCCACCACGACGTCCAGTGGCCCCGCATCCAGTCCGGACAGTCCCAGCTCGGCGAGCGCAATCTCCCCCTGGCTGAAGAGGCTCGACATCAGGAACTCGTCGCCGAGCTTGACCTCGTAAACCTCCGTACCGCCCAGCGACAGCACCCGCCGGCGCCGCAACGAGAGTTCCCCGAGGGGGGTCCGCCGATAGTCCAGCTCTTCGAAGTCAGACAAGCAGTCGGCCCCTTCCAAAGCGGCCCTGGGAGGTTTAACGTGGACTCCGTACGCACATTATGGACTGTGTGCCGCCAGGAGCACCGGCCGCGACCGTGGCCGGGGCCGTGGACGACAACTATACCGGTCGGAGGAGCCCATGAACCGCAGCAGTGGTGCTTCGCATTTCTTCTCGCTGGTGTTGATGGTGCTCTCGATCGGCGCGGCGCCGGCGCAGGCCGCGAAACCGGATTACCCGAATCGCCCGGTGCGCTACATCGTGGCCTTCCCCGCGGGCGGCGCGTCCGACGTCGTCGCCCGCATCGCGGGCTCTGCGCTGACGGACGCGCTCGGCGTGCAGGTCATCGTCGACAACCGGGGCGGCGCATCGGGAACCATCGGCGCGGAGGCCGCAGCGCGCGCGACACCGGATGGCTATACGCTCTTTGCGTGCAACATCGCGTCACTCGCAGTGAGCCCGGCGCTCTACCGCAATCTCCACTACGATCCCGAGCGCGACTTCACGCCGGTCGGCATGATCGCCAGCAACCCCAACGCGCTCTCGGTGAATGCCGGTGTCCCGGCAAAGTCGATTTCAGAGTTCATCGCGCTCGCAAAATCGCAACCCGGCAAATTGAACTACGCGTCGGCCGGCGTCGGCACCTCGCCGCAGCTGTCGATGGAGTTGTTCAGGATGAGGGCCGGCATCGAGGTCGTGCACATCCCGTACAAGGCCATCGGGACGGCGATCGTGGACCTGATCGCGGGCCAGGTGCAGGCGATGTTTTCCACCGTGCCGACGCTGATCGGTGCGGTCCGCTCCGGCAAGATCCGCCCGCTCGGCGTCACGTCGGCGACGCGCGACCCGGAATTGCCCGACGTGCCGACCATCGCCGAGTCCGGCATGCCGGGCTTCGAGGTCATCTCCTGGCAAGGCTTGTGCACGCCCACAGGGGTGCCGAAAGAGAGGCTCGCCCGGATTCGCGCTGCCCTCGGCACGGCGCTCGCCCAGCCGGACACGCGCAAGCGTCTTGCGGATTCGAATTTCCATCCCCATCCGCTGACACCGGAGAAGTTTGCGGCGTTCATCCGCTCCGAGCGGACCAAGTGGTCCAAGCTGGTGAAGGACGTCGGCATCGAGCCGCAGTAGGACACACCCGTAATCGTTACTCGGAACTC
>Ga0075418_10005960_pt1 | contig 13757 bp, 12 predicted proteins | sample SoiMetdeltSBSDD2_FD_81776 | JGI IMG/M metagenome (GOLD analysis project Ga0075418, IMG submission 81776) | Bulk soil microbial communities from a Populus tree surrounding site in Tennessee, USA - Soil MetaG P. deltoides SBSDD2 | ecosystem: Environmental > Terrestrial > Soil > Tree plantation...
GTGCTGGAGGTGATTGAAACTACGGATATTGTGGATCTGATTGTCTTCAATGATGACGTAAATACATTCGATCACGTAATCTCAACGCTCATCCGTGTTTGTAAACATACGCCTGAACAGGCTGAACAGTGTACTTTAATGATCCATTATAAAGGAAAGTGTGCCGTGAAGAGCGGAACATTCGACTTCCTCAAACCAATGAGAGAATCTATTTGCGAGGCAGGTATAGAAGCAAGAATTTTGTGAACTAAGTGGATTATCCTTCGAGACTAATCGAGAATGCAGTGAACCAGATTGCTAAGCTTCCTGGTATAGGGAAGAAAACTGCTTTGCGACTGGTATTGCATCTTATTCGCGATAAACAAGAAAACACTACGGCCCTTACAGAATCTTTAAATTCCCTGAGAGCCAATATTCGGTTTTGTAAACATTGTCATAATATCTCCGATAGTGAGATCTGTTCCATTTGTGTAAGCCATAAACGCGACCGCGCTATGCTATGCGTGGTAGAAGACGCAAAAGATGTAATGGCCATTGAAAACACAGCACAATTCAACGGACTATACCACGTAATTGGCGGTGTCATTTCGCCAATGAATGGAATAGGCCCCGCTGATCTCAAGATAGAATCTCTTGTCGAACGCCTGAACCACGGACAGTCAGAAATAAAGGAAGTAATCCTGGCTTTAAGTCCCACAATGGAAGGTGACACCACGGCATTTTATATCAACCGCCGGTTAAAAGATCTTGGACTTCGTGTCACCGTTATTGCACGAGGTGTACCCGTCGGAGGTGATCTTGAGTATGCGGATGAAATAACCCTGGGTAGAAGTATTCTGGGGAGGACACTGTTCAGCTAACGCTTTGAAGGATTTGAATGTCGAACTCCGAATGTCCAATTTCGAATGTCGAACTGATTGCACGCGGAATGTTTAAGCCTTGATTTAGTAGTCTCGAATTGGCCGAATTTCTGCACAATTTTTCTGCTGCGGATAGTCGCTCCCAACCCTGAAACATAGATCTGCCACCTCTAAAAGTCTGGGCATGCCGGCGCCTTAAGCAATTCTCTGTGCCTCCTTGACAGCCGAAGCGCTTCGCCTAGGCTGGTGTGCTTAAGTCTCTGGACACGCCTCTGGCACCCCATTGCGCCCGGATACACCCATGGCAAATCCATTCCACTCCCAATGCCCCTCGCCAACTCCTAAATTCTAACTTCTAACTTCTAAATTCTAACTTCTACCATTAACTACCTTTCGTTAGCAACCTATCCTAAATTTTTCCAGTTCAACTGCGCGTTAACCTTCCATCTTCGGATTTAAATTATTTTCTTTGCCGCGCTCAAATATGACTATGAACAAACTTTCCAATAGAATCGAGGCCATCCAGGAATCAGCAACTCTGGCGATGGCAGCTAAAGCCCGCGAGTTCAAGAACAAAGGCATTGATGTAATAGGCTTAAGCTTGGGTGAACCTGACTTCAAGACACCTCAGCATATTTGTGAAGCCGCGAAAAAAGCCATCGATGAAGGAAAGTACTTTGCATATCCTCCAGTAGCAGGGTATCAGGATCTTCGCGAGGCGCTTGCTGCGAAATATCAGAAGGAAAACAAGGTTGCTTATAAAGCCGAAAATATTGTTGTATCCAACGGAGCAAAACAATCCATCGCGAACGCAATGCTGGCTTTGTTAAATGCCGGCGATGAGGTGATCGTCTTCTCTCCGTTCTGGGTGAGCTACGATGCATTGGTGCGCCTCACAGATGCAACTCCTGTAATACTCAGCGGCGGAATTGAAAATGACTTCAAGGTAACTGCCTCCCAGTTGGAAGCAGCTATCACTCCTAAGACCAGAGCCATAATATTTTCTTCTCCATGTAATCCAACGGGATCAGTGTTCTCGAAGAAAGACCTTCAGGACATTGCCAATGTAGTGCTGAAGCATCCTGATCTGTTGGTAATTGCTGATGAGATCTACGAACACATCAACTTCACGGGCGAACAAGTTAGTATCGCTTCGTTCCCCGGAATGTTCGAGAGAACAGTTACTGTAAACGGTTTCGCGAAAGGCTTTGCCATGACCGGATGGAGAGTTGGATACATTGCCGCTCCAAAATGGATAGCAGATGGATGCAACAAGGTGCAGGGGCAGATCACTTCGGCGAACTGTTCTATAGCACAACGCGCTGCACTCGCCGCAATCACCGGCGACATGGAACCGACGAACAAGATGGTGGAAGAGTATCGCCAGAGAAGAGAGATTGTCTATAACCTCCTTAAAGAAATACCTGGCGTCAAGACAAACTATCCTGAAGGAGCTTTCTATTTCTTTCCCGACGTAAGCTCTTACTACGGAAAGTCTGACGGCAAATTTACAGTTAATAACGGCGACGACTTCTGTATGTACATGCTCGAGAAGGGACATGTGGCATTGGTTCCGGGTGGCGCCTTTGGTGATGACAAATGCGTAAGGCTATCGTATGCAGCATCCGAAAAGGATCTGAAAGAAGCGTTGAAACGTATGAAGGCTGCGCTTGCTGAATTGCATTAATTAGGAGCTAGCATCCGGTTCCTGGTATGCAGTATCTTTTCTTCGACTAGATTGAAGAACTTGTTTCGATCCTTCTCACCGCTAGTGCTGATGAGGACCGATTTTGATGTCAGGTTAAGTAAGTAGTCTTCTGTCGTTTTGCAGAACGAATCATCCGATGTAGTAAGAATATTCATGGTATTGCTAGGGATGAACGTCGTACGTTTGTCACCCATCCTGAAGAAGATAGTGTTGTCTCCGATGAGCAAGTCATTCTTGTAGAGATTAAACCGGTATTCAGGTTTTTCTTTGTACCCAACGGTTGCCCAGGCACGGATCTCTCTCACAAGAGCCAAATACTCATCGCACAGTTGAACGGCAAATTTTGGTTCAGCGAGGAACCCACATTCATGATAGAATTCTATTTGACGTAAGGTCACGTTTATTGTTTCTTCGCTCCATATCTCAATTCGCGGCGTTTCACTGTAAAGCTTATATACTTGCTCGCCGTTGGCAATTATCGATGCTGGCACAAGATCAGGACTAAACTTCAAGCCGCGATAGCTTTCAATCCTCAATACTGAGTTCATCCACAAGAACATCTTGAACGGACTCAGTAGTGGTGAGTTGAAGTAGTAAAGCACCGGGAAGTCCTTGCAAAAATGGATTAGGAGCTTTTCAGGAAACTTTTCAGGAAATTGTCTCAACAACTCGAGGTTTGTGAGAATGAATTTGAGCCATTTATCAAATGTAAAGGTTGTACTATCTACAACACGATAATGGAACGACACCATCTCCCCGGTGCCCCTTATCAGATTGTCTAGTGATACCCCGTATCGCAGGCACAAAAGTTTCGCTTCATCGAGAGACAGAACAGTCTCACCCCTGATTCTCCGGTAGGCGCTATCACGGCTTATGTTTAGAATTTCGGCGAGCTCATCGGCGAGTGATTCGTTTGATTTGAGCTTCCTTTTTATCTGGTCAAGAAAGATCGACTGGATATTTTCCGCGACAGTCATTTGCAAATAATAATACTAAACTTTGATACGATTTGCAAAAATCGCAACATGTCTTCAATGCGTAGAATTTCGATTTTTTCTCGTCCGAAAGGTCAATTCAAGAGGGCAATCGGCCAACGTTAGATCGTTTTCAAACGATCGCGAGAAATAACGAGACAAACCAGGTGTTGTGTTTTTCGAAGAACAAATATTTCACATAAGGAAAATACGGCACTAGCTATTCGGAATAGGAAGGTACTTTCGGTTAGTGAAAGAGCCTCGTACAATTTCAAACCCAATACTATGGAACCCTTCCCTAATTTTTATTATCCGGAAATACGTCCGGACCAGACCAAAGATGGCACATGCGAATCTCCCTCGACGATCCTGGTGATCTGTCAACAAATGGAGGTACGCGATTACCTTCGGAGCGCGCTCGATTCCACATACAGGATCGAAGAAGCGAGAGATGATATCGACGGCTTACGTCTCTCCAGACAAATTCTGCCGGATCTCATCATTTTAGAATTAATTGTACCTGTCAATCATGATCCACTTTGTTTCGAACTAAAGAGGTGCGAAAGGACCAGCCATATACCGGTCGTCGTCCTCACCGACCATGATGATCAGCAAAGCCGCATAAAAAGTTTTTACCTCGGCGCCGATGACTTTATGCAGCTGCCTTTACAGGAAGTGGAGTTGCAGATCCGGATTCAAAATCTCATCCAGTCACGTAAGAAACTGCTACAGAAACTTAATCACCTTATTCACCTTAAACCGGCAACAATGGACACGCCATCGGAGAATCAACTTTTGCTTCAGCGAATCATGAAGGTAATCGAAGATAAAATGGGGGACCCGTTGTTTGGTTCTGAAGACTTTGCAAGGGAAATGGGGCTCAGTCAAACACGACTCTATCGAAAACTGATATCACTCACTGGCTATTCGTCGAACGACTTTATCCGCAGGATGAGACTCCAACGCGCTGGTGAGTTGTTGAAAAAACAAGTAGGCAATGTGAGTGAAGTTGCATACCAGGTTGGCTTTAATAGCCTTTCCTATTTCGCGAAATGTTTCAAGGAGTTCCATAATTACACTCCGCGTGAATACGCAAAACGTGCTTCTAACTGATATTACAATTATCGCTAGCTTTAATCCACCGTCATCCTGCGAAGGGTGACGGTTGTTTTTTTGGCTAACCCTGCGGCGACATCAAAAAAAAAAGAAATAACACCGTCATGCTGAGCTGTGGCATCTGCCCAACTAAGAAAATTCGCCTTTCTGACAAAGACCCTTCGCATTGCCCATACTTCTAAAATCGTAAAACAAGAATGATTGCACTGCGCGTCTCTCATTCTGGAAACCACAGCTCAGGGTGACGGTAAACCGTCAGTTATTCTCGAATTGTTTGTCAAGAGGAGCCACTCTCTCCAGATCCTCAACCACCTTGCGGTCAACAGGCGTTTCCTTTATGACATTGTAGCTGTCCCAGAACGGTTTGTTATATGGATAGTCCTGGTATTGAAGACCGTAATTCCGCATTTTTTCGGTCGAGCTAATTCGCGAGCCTGTGTTTGGCTCAATTTCGTTCACAAGTAAATTCTGAACCAGCTCGGTTTCAAACTGCAGTTCGTCCGTGGCCGCATCGTACCATTTCTCATGTGAAGTAACGCTTATGTAGTTAAGGTACATTTTGTTATTAAAGCGTTTGAAATCAATGGTCTTCTTGTAGCTGACAAACTTGCTTACAAGATTCTTCTTGCGTTCGGCATTGTCTCCACTTATCTCAAACTCCAAATGAGAAATTGAATAATCAGTCTTGTTGATATACATTTTGAGATTAAAGCCCTCGGTGTTACTAAGAACAAATGTTTCGCGCCCGTTATAATATGAATCCTCTTCCCGCTTCGTATTTGTGAAAAGGTCCGTTTGTGTATCGATCTGGCGATAACGAATGTTGTTGTGAAGCAAGAGGTCCTCAAGCAGATTCTTTTGCCCGAAGTAGGAGGTAAACTTATTGTCGTATCCAACGCTCTTTCTCACTTCCAGTAATTTCACGCGCTCTCGGAGCTTAGCCTTATTGCGCGGTTCCGAATAATTCTCGTCATAAATTTCCACGGCGGCCTCGAGCAAGGCGATATATGTTCCACCAACTTTCTTCACATCCCTGTAAAAACCCTTCAAGAGAAACGGGTCCATGGGATAGTTATCTTCAATTCTTGCCAGTGCCAATTGTAAGATTTCACCTCCGCTGAGAGAATCGCGGACCACCACTTCCTTTAATACGGTTGTTGATAGTGTCATCGGAATTACGGTGACTTTACTATCCAGGAGCGACCAAATAGGGGCCTCAAAATCATTGTAGCCCAGCATACTGATCACGAGGATGTCATTTCTGAATTCGGCCGGAAAATGGAAATCGAACTGACCCTGAAGGTTAGTAATCGTCCCGATGGACTTTCCTTTTATTCCCACAGACGCAAAGGGCAGCGGTTCCTGGCTTTGATTATCCTGGACAGTCGCAGACAAGGTAATTTTCTGCGCCTGGGCTGAAAAAGCGATCAAAAGAGTAAAAATCAGCAACAAGTCACGCATAGACGCTATGAATGGTCCCTCAAGTTGGCTATTTACCTCCGTCTTTCAAACGGCGTGTAGGATATTCCCCTAAATCGAAGATTTACCGCCATAAACCTTTCCTGATCGGTTTTAAATTTCATTCCTTAACTTTAGTGCACAATTTGCGGATCTTGAAAATTTTAGACAACATACCAGGGACATGGAAGCGTGCTTACGTGTGGCTATGTTTTTGGTTCGCCATTAACTATGGTGTAGGTGCATTCATTGAGTGGGAGCTTAAGACTCCGCATACCTTCGTTTTTTGGAACGCCCTCAACCTCTTTGAGGCGCTTTGCATTTTAATTGTTGGGATCTTTTTCTACTGCAACTGGCTTTTTAAGTTTAGTATTTACATTCAGGTTGCAGGCCACCTGGCCGGTGCTATGATCCACTTTGTGCTGATGGGATCCTTGTCTCATTATCTGGAGAATCACAGAGAAGGATTTATCGGCTGGGATATCTGGAAAGACCACCTCGTTGGATTGTTGAGGTGGGAAGGTCTTCACTTTCATGATCAGTATATCATCACTGTGGGTGTGTACTATGTAATTCGTTACTTCCAGGGACTCCAGCGGCAGGAGCAGGAGAAGAGCGAGCTCGCATTGAAGAACCGCGAAATGCAGATCTCCCTTCTGAAGTCGCAGATCAACCCACACTTTCTCTTTAACACGCTAAACTCTATCAACACCCTTATTGGCTCGAGTAAAGAACAAGCCAGAAAAGTTATAACGCAGCTATCGGATATTTTCCGTTATGCTCTTGATTCTCACAGCGACCATATGGTAAAGCTTATTCATGAGCTGGATTTTATCGACAACTATATTCGCATTCAGCAAGTGCGTTTTGGAGACCGGATGAAATTTGTAAAACAGGTAGACTTTACATGCCTCAGCGTACATATTCCTCCTATGATCCTTCAGCCTCTCGTTGAAAACTCCGTCAAGTATGGAATTGCTCCAAAAGACGAAGGTGGAACAATCATCCTGACGGTAAAACGTTTCAACAACATGATCTTCTTTGAAGTGAAAGATGATGGCCTCGGATCGAATGCAAAGAAAGTCATGGACGGAAGTTCAAATGGTGTGGGATTAAAGAATACTGACCAACGATTGAAAAGCATTTTCGGACCGGGATCAGGATTGCGGATCCGATCGAATGAATGGGGATATTCTGTAAGCTTTTTTATCCCGTTCGAAGAAATAAAGCAAGAGCAACTTACTATTGATCTAAATAAAGCCGTATGAACATAACCTGTGTTATTGTAGACGATGAAAAACTAGCGCGCGACCTGTTACAAGAGTACTTACAACAGATGCCTAATATTCAGGTTTTAGGCGAGTGCTCGAAAGGCAAAGACGCCGTAGAAACAATCGACAAATTAAAACCGGATCTCGTTTTCCTGGATGTGCAAATGCCAGGCATGACAGGATTTGATGTATTGGATGAAATAACTCATGACCCATACGTCATTTTTTGTACTGCATACGATCAGTATGCCATCAAGGCATTCGAGAAAAACGCCGTTGACTACATATTGAAACCGTTGGATCAGGAACGGTTCAAACTTGGTGTCGAACGTGCCATCAACCGGATGAAGGTAGAGCAGAACAACGTAGGCGAGTTACTTCGCAACCTGAAAACTGAAAACAAGACATCGTATGATTCCCATATCTTTGTCCAGAAATCCGAGAAACTGTTGAACCTTCCAGTGGATGAAATTGTGTATCTGGAGGCTTCCGGCGATTACACAATACTTACCACGAAAAATGACCAGTTCGTAAGTTCTTCTGGTATTGGTAAGCTGGAGGAGATTTTGAATCCAGAAATATTTATACGCGTTCACAGAAGCACGATCATAAACATCAATAATCTCAAAGAAATCGAAAAGCATTTCAATGGAGGTATGGTGGTGAAGATGCTGAACGGAAAGAGCTTCCCCGTGAGCCGCACGTATGCCAAGCTGATACGCAAGAAAGTCGTATAAACGCATGGAGATTTCAAGCGAAAAGCTGCTCTTTTTTAGAGCAGCTTTTTTTATGCGCACGAGTTATTGTCACAGAATTACTAATGGAGCTGGTTTAGCTCGGAGCTTTTGAAAACTCCTGTGGAATATTCCCCAACGTTTTTTTGGCGATGATCTTTCCTTCATTAATCAGAATTCCTGCGACGAACTTAACCTGATCAACAAGCTGCGGCCAATTGTTGGCATCCATAGACCGTGCCACATCAGCCGGCCCAAAGGTCTTGTCAGGACCCCTCTCCTCGGCCACCTGTAAGATTGCACGTCGTATCTCTTCTGCGAAAACCATTGTCACACCATTTACATTTCCTAAACAGCCTACTCAGTCATATGGTTCACAAGGTGATCACTAACCCACCCGTGAGATACATCGCTATGATCATTGACCTTGTTATATTGCACGTATGAACGTCAGCCAGTTCATTTCACATCAGCCCGAACCTAACCGCGGAATAATGATCGTCCTGCGCTCCTGGGTGCTTGACCTGGGGAGTCATACGGAGGAAAAAATCAGCAACAATATCCCCTACTTCTCCTTTTTCGGGCCCCTATGCAACCTCAACCCCTCCGATGATGGTGTTGAATTGGGCTTTGCCAAAGGCTATGAACTGTCGGACGATGACCGGCTCCTGGAATCAAAAGGGCGCAAAATGGTAAGGTCCGTCACCTTTTACAGTCTCACTTCCCTTGAAGAACAGGAAGAATCCATTCGTCACATCCTGAATGAAGCGGCTATTCTTAACGAATATCGGTTCAAACGAAAAACCGCCAAGAAGAAATGACGGACACCGACATTATTCCTGATGACCAGGACGACGAGCTTTTTGAGCATCATCGGATCGTGGCAGATCCTAAGCAAAGTCTTATCCGCATTGACAAATTTCTTATGGACCGGCTGCCGAACGTTACTCGAACGAAGATCCAGGCTGGTATCAGCGATGGATTTGTGAAGGTTAATGACAACGGAGTGAAGCCTAATTACAGGGTACGTCCTAACGATATTATCACTGTATCTCTTCCTGAACCGCCAAGGGACACAGACGTTGTACCCGAAGATATTCCATTGTCAATTGTGTTTGAAGATGAACATCTAATGGTGATCAATAAACCTGCAGGCATGGTAGTTCATCCTGCATACCAAAATTGGACGGGCACATTGGTCAATGCACTCGCGTATCACTTTAAGAGTCTTCCACAGATGCCCGGCAATGAAGGACGTCCCGGACTTGTTCATCGCATAGATAAAGAAACGTCTGGGCTATTGGTCATAGCCAAGGATGAGGAAACGATTACAGGACTAGCCAAACAATTTTTCGATCACACGATTGACCGTCGCTACAACGCATTGGTTTGGGGTGTTCCTGAGCCCGCGCAAGGAACGATCGATCAGTTTGTCGGAAGGAGTTTGAAGGACAGAAGAATAACAACTGTATTTCCGGATCGCGACATGGGGCGCAACGCCATTACTCATTATCAAGTTCTGAAAGACATACGCTATGTGTCGTTGGTGGAATGCAAGCTCGAAACAGGACGCACCCACCAGATAAGGGCACATATGAAGTACATCGGACATCCTCTCTTTAATGACTCAACATATGGAGGAGATCAGATCCTCAAGGGTACAATGTTTTCAAAGTATAAACAGTTCGTGGAAAACTGTTTCAAAGTTTTGCCGCGACAGGCGTTACATGCGAAGACGTTGGGTTTTGTTCATCCTATGACAAAACAATTTCTTCAGTTCGATTCCGAACTTCCGCAGGACATGAAGGATGTAATTGAGAAATGGGAGAATTACGTGAAGTACAACTAATGCGAAAAGAGAGATTTTTGATTGGTCAGATAATGATCGGTTTTTTTTGACAGAGTAAAGGGTACAACAGTACGTATATACGCACTGACACTCACGAAGCAGATACCAAAAGGATTAGAATGCCGATCTCAGCTGGCTTCTTTTTCCTAATGCAGATCGTATCTCCTTCATCGCTTCCTGTTTAAATTTCTTTTTGGAAGCTTCATCTGGATTTTTGTAGAGGAGTCCCTTGATGAACTCCAGCACCTTCTCCGCCTGACTTGAATCAAGCGAATCGAGCGACTCCAGGATTTGATGTCTTTGATTGATTGGTGTCATTACAGTAGTGGTTGTTTGACAATACAAATAACGTAAATAAAGGCACTGTGGTTCAACAGATTAGGTAGTTATTAACCATATGACAACACGGGAGTAATATTGAAATTGAAAAAGTCGGATTTCCAGGGCCTTCCAACGTTTGTCAATTCCCGTCAACCCGCCCGTTAGCATATAGTTTGATTGACAATAAGCACCCCCCTTTGTACCTTTCAAACGTTTCCAATAAATCCAGTATGTCGCGCACTCGTAACCATTACCTTATTTCGATTTTGGCGCTGACCATCGCCTGGTCGTCATGTAACAAAAGCAATCCGCCGTCTGACCACTCCGTGGAAAGCTCATTGTCCGACCTGAAAGTACATGAGGGGCTCACCGTTTCCCTATTCGCGTCCGAGCCTATGTTCTCCAACCCCACCAATATCGCCGTGGATGAAAAAGGTCGCGTCTGGGTCTGTGAAGCGTATAACTATCGGAATGAATTCAACCCAAAGAACCCGCTGAAACAAGAAGGCGACCGCATCATGATCCTCGAAGACACAGACGGGGACGGTAAAGCCGACAAAAGCAAAGTCTTCTATCAGGGTACCGACGTCAACTCGGCTCTGGGTATCGCACTGCTTGGAAATAAGATCATCGTTTCTTGTAGCCCAAACGTGTTTGTCTTTACGGATGACAACGGGGATGACATCCCTGAGAAGAAGGAAGTTTTTTATCAGGGTATAGAGGGACTACAGCACGATCATGGAATGCACACTTTCGTATTTGGCCCTGATGGAAGGTTATACTTCAATTTTGGAAATGCAGGCTACTCACTCTTGACAGCAGCTGGCGATACCGTGGTGGATGTGAATGGATATAAGGTTGTCGCCAATGGAAAGCCATTCAGAGAAGGAATGGTAATGCGCTCGTCTATGGATGGTTCCAATGTAGAAGTCCTGGGCAATAACTTCCGCAACAACTATGAAGTATCGGTAGATCCGTACGGCACGATGTGGCAATCAGATAATGATGACGATGGCAATAAAGGTACCCGCATCAATTACGTGATGGAGTACGGTAACTTCGGATTCCGCGACGAGATGACGGGCGCCAGCTGGGGTGCGCGGCGAACCAACATGGAAAAGGAGATCCCACTGCGTCATTGGCATCTCAACGATCCAGGGGTTGTACCGAATATGCTGCAAACAGGTGCAGGTTCCCCGTCGGGCATAACGATATATGAAGGCGATATGCTACCTGAAGTTTTCCGGGGCCAGCTTATTCATGCAGAGCCCGGCAATAACGTCGTACGATCTTATGTGGTTGAGAACGATGGCGCTGGCTACAAAGCGTCCATCGTGAACATCCTGGAATCTCAGAAGGACCAATGGTTCCGACCCGTCGATGTGGCGGTCGCTCCTGATGGTTCATTGTTTGTCGCCGACTGGTACGATCCAGGTGTAGGAGGACACCAGGCAGGGGATGTCGACCGTGGACGAATTTACAGGATCGCGCCAGCTAATACGAATTACAAGATATCTCCGACGGATGTTACGTCAATTGATGGAGCAGTATCGGCCTTGCTCAATCCGAATTCCGTAATTCGATTTAAAGGGTGGACTGTATTAGCATCATATGGTGAAAAGGCCGAAGCTGCCCTTCAGAAATTATGGACTTCATCCAATCAACGGCAGCGGGCACAAGCACTATGGTTATTGTGTCAGATTCCCGGAAAGGAAAACGAATATCTGAACCAGGCTTTGAAGGATTCCGATGCCAATATTCGCATCACAGGAATACGGATTGCGCGATTGCATAAGATGGACATAATACCCATCGCTTCAACTTTGAAGAATGATGCTTCTCCGCAGGTAAGACGTGAGTTAGCCATAGCGCTGAGAGGAAATAAGTCGCCGCAGGCATCTGAATTATGGACAGACCTTGCCGTTCAATATGATGGTAAAGATCGCTGGTATCTTGAGGCGCTTGGTATTGGAGCAGCTCCTAACTGGGATATGTATTTTAAAACATGGAAGAACCGCGTCGGAAATGAATGGAATACTCCTGTCAATCGCGACATTGTATGGCGAGCTCGTTCAAAGGATGCAATGCCTCTGATGGCTGAATTGATCAAGGCATCGGATGATAATGAAATGTTGAGATATTATCGCGCGTTCGATTTTCAAACGGATCCGTCTAAACAGCAGGTACTGGCCCAACTGATAGACCAAACTCAGGGCAACCATGTCTTATACGCTCTTAAGCACATGGATCCATCCAGGTTGAAAATGACGCCATCCATTAGCAAAGCTCTTAATAAAGCGCTCGACGATAAGAAAGGAAGGATCGAATATGTTGAGCTTGTAACTACATTCAACCTAAAAGATCGATCCAATGAGCTTCTCAACCTTTGTCTGCAATACCCCGACAGTACCGTAGGAAAAGAAGCAGCAAGAACATTGCTAAGATGGGATAAAACCGATTTGATAAGTACCGTTCTCGAAGGAACTAACAAATCTGAATCGCTCGCAATGATAAAGACATTGTGGCCACATATGTCAAATCGGAAGACGATAGCATTGATGGAGGGTGTTATGATGGACACTACCAGAGATATCGACGTTCGGAAACTCGCAGTGAAAACTTTTGGAGGTCCGTGGCAAGCAGAAGACAGACTGCTGGCGTTGGCTAAAGAAAACAAGATCCCTCAAGAGCTTCACACGGCAGCCGGTGGTGTGTTTCAAACCGCATGGCGCGCGGCACTTCGAACAGAAGCAGCATCGTATTTGAAGCTCCCGGCTAACAAGGAGGGTGCCTCAATGCCTCCGATATCGGCAATGCTAGAGAAGAAGGGTGATGTGGCCAAAGGAAAGGAAGTAGTCAAGACCATTTGTCTCAACTGTCACCAGGTGAAGGGTGAAGGTGTGAACTTCGGTCCCGACCTCAGTGAGATCGGCGGCAAACTATCGAGAGAAGCGTTGTACACGTCCATATTGTTTCCGGATCAGGGAATAAGTTTCGGATTTGAAGGATATCGTATTCAATTGGATGATGGTGCCGTTGCAATGGGAAAGATTGTATCTGAAACTGCCGAAAAAATCGACATTCAGTACATGAACAATCAGGAGACCGTTGACAAAGAAAAAATTGTATCGCGGATGAAACTGGAGACGTCATTGATGCCGTCGGATTTACAATCAGTTATGACTGAGCAGGAATTGATTGATCTTGTAGAGTATCTCTCAACCTTAAAGAAGGATGAGCGGATCAGTAGGAATGAGGAATGAAGAATGAAGAATAATGAACAATGCAGAATGGATCAATTCATAGCACATTCATCATTCCTCATTCTTCATTCCTCATTGCTCACTGATCCGTCTTTTTCTTCTTCAACAGATTCTGAATTTTCTTCTTCGCTTCGTCTTCAACCTTTTTCTGGACGTCTTCAGTTGCGGCCTTGGTCGTATCGGTGGCTACTTTCGTGCTGTCA
>Ga0075418_10005961_pt1 | contig 13757 bp, 13 predicted proteins | sample SoiMetdeltSBSDD2_FD_81776 | JGI IMG/M metagenome (GOLD analysis project Ga0075418, IMG submission 81776) | Bulk soil microbial communities from a Populus tree surrounding site in Tennessee, USA - Soil MetaG P. deltoides SBSDD2 | ecosystem: Environmental > Terrestrial > Soil > Tree plantation...
CCTGGGCAAGCCGACGCTGGAGGACGTATTCATCATTCGTACGGGACATCGATTTCAGATTTAGGATTTCAGATTTCAGATTTACGAACCAAATGAATCTCGTGCGAATCTAAAACTGAAATCTGCAATCTGAAATAGCACCACCAATGCACTCCGATCAACCCAACGCCCTCACGGCCGCCCGCGCCCTTGCCTGGCGCGAGATCGTCCGGTTCTTCCGGCAGCGCAGCCGGATCGTTGGTTCGATCGGCACTCCGCTGGTGTTTTGGCTGCTGTTCGGCGCAGGGCTGTCGCGGTCGTTCCGGATCGGCGCGAGCGGCAGCGAGCAGAGTTTTCTCACGTACTTCTTCCCGGGCAGCCTGCTGCTGATCGTGATGTTCACCGCGATATTCTCGTCGATTTCGATCATAGAGGACCGCCGCGAGGGTTTTTTGCAGGGCGTGCTCGTCGCGCCGATCCCGCGGTGGGCGATGATTCTGGGCAAGGTGCTGGGTGGAACTTTTGTCGCCGTGGTCCAGGGGTTGATCTTCCTGCTGCTGGGTCTAACGTTACCTATAGACCTGTCGCTGGTCGGCGCTGCGCAGCTGGTGCTGCTCCTGGCCGTGGCGGCGGCGGCGCTGACGAGCTTGGGCACGTTCTTCGCCTGGAAGACCGACAGCTCGCAGGGCTTTCACGCGGTCATGAACCTGGTGCTGATGCCGCTGTGGTTGCTGTCGGGCGGGTTCTTTCCCGCGCCCGCTGTGGCCGCTGACGCCTCGTGGAGTGCGTGGCTGCTGCACGCCGCCATGCGGGCGAATCCGCTCAGCTACGCTGTCGGCGGCGTCCGCCGGCTGCTGGCCCCGGCGGCCGAATATCCCGGCGCGTGGGTGCCAGGACTTGCGGCGAGCTGGCTGGTGACGATTGTTTTCGCCGCGGTGGCCTTCGGGCTGGCCGTGTGGATCAGCCGCGAACGCACCGCGGGAGACTTGCAATGAATCGGACGATTTTCTACACGCTGTTGGCAGCGTTTCTGGCCAGCGGAGCGCTGGCCACGGTGATGGGTTACCGCGTGATTGCGGGGATGCACGACGGCGGCAGCCGCTCGGGCACTGCCCGCGAGCCCGATCCGGAATACCAGCGGCTGCCGCCCGACGGAGCAACAGACTGGATGACCGGCTTCACGCTGGTCGAGCGAAGCGGGAAGGAAGTGCAGTGGAAAGACTTCGAGGGGAAGGTGCGCGTGACGAACTTCTTTTTCGCGTCGTGTCCCGGCACCTGCCTGCAGCAGAACCGGAACGTGCAGAACATCCAGCAGGGCTACATTGGCAAGGACGTGGTTTTTCTCAGCATAACCTGCGATCCCGATAACGACAGCCCTCAGCGGCTCCGCGAATATGCGGAAAAGCTCGGCGCCGACCGCAAACAGTGGCTGTTTCTTACCGGCCGCGCGAGCTACATCGAGCGGTTGGGGCAGGAGATGTTCGACGTGTCCCTCGGCCGGTCGAAGGAGGGTCCAACTCATTCCGAGCGGCTCATCGTGGCGGACAAATGGGGCAATGTTCGCGGCGCGTTCGCCTGGAACGACTATGCCCAGATGACGCAACTGCGCATGCTGGTCGATCAGCTACTCGCCGAGACCGAGCCGCCGGCAAAGTTCCGGCGGGCTCCGGAGGCGTCGGCATCGCCATGACCGAATTGGCTCCACTCCTGCCGCACCTCAACGCTGCGCTGAACGCCCTGGCGACGGTGCTGCTGGTCGCCGGATTCATCCTGATCAAGCAGCGCCGCGAGGCGGCCCACAAATGGACAATGCTCGCCTGTTTTGCCGTGTCGATTCTCTTTCTGGCGAGCTATCTGACGCATCACTGGTATCTCAAGTACGTCGTCAAGCTGCCGTACGGCAGCCACCTCTTTCCAGCCGAGTACCCGGTCGCCCGGGCGATCTACCTGGGCGTGCTGATCCCGCACGTGATCCTGGCGGCCGCCGTACCCTTTCTGGCGATGGGGAGCATCGCTCTGGGCCTGGCCGACTGGCGGAAGGCGCACCGCAGGCTGAGTTGGTGGACGTTTCCAATCTGGCTCTTCGTGTCAATCAGCGGCGTCATCGTCTATGTGATGCGTTATCAACTCTATCCACCGCACTGAGCGGCCGATAAAATACGGACAATGAAACCAGCCGCCCTGCTTCAGACATTCGCGCTCGGCCTGCTCTTGCTGGCGCTGTGCAGCGGGGCGGCTCTGGGCTGTCCGACTTGCAAAGACGCGTTGTCGCACGACCCGGCCACGGCGAACCTGGCCCGCGGCTATGCCTACAGCATCCTGTTCATGCTCTCGATGCCGCCGCTGATCTTCGGCAGTCTCTGCGCCTATTTCTACTGGGAAGTCCGGCGGGCGAGGGCGCGGCAAACGGCGGTTCCCTCGAACTCCTAGCGCGTACCGATCTCTCCTTCGCGCGGATCGCGCCACTGGTCGAAGCCGAGCCACAGGCTGCGGGCCCAAGGGAAGACCAGCAGCGGAAAGACCACCGTGAATGCCATTCCGCCGACGAGCAGCGGATTCTGCGGCACGCCGTAGCGGAACCGCAGCACCAGCGCCGCCACGACGGCGATCAGGCCGGTCAGTCCGTAGTTGATGTAGATCGAGCCCAGAAAAAAGCCCGGCTCGCGCTCCAAGGAAGCGCCGCACTCGGGACATTTCTCGTGCATGGCGAACCAGCCACGGAATAGCCGGCCCCGCCCGCATAGTGGGCAGCGCAGCGCGAGCGCCCTGCCCAGCAAGGTGAAAAAACGCATGCCCTCAATTTACCAGCACAGCGCCACCGTTAATCACGCCCACCGTTAGCGGGGGCGGAGCTCTCTGGTGACGGCCGGAGATTTGCGCCAGCCCATACAACCGGACGGCCCGCCTCGGTGCCATTTCCGCGCGCAATTTATGAGCTACTTTGTCGTAGTGGATCGCCCGCCAGTCAGATTCCAGGGAGCACCTGCGATGAATTCCAACCGCCGCGCCTTCCTCTTCATCGACCGCGAGGTCCAAGGGGCGCTCCTGTTGCGGACGGCCAGTTACTGGCTGTTCTGCTTGATTTCCATCAGCCTGATGGTGCTTTGCTGGAACGCACTGACTGGGCCGCCGCGGCGGTTCGTGGACCTGACGACCGAGTTTTATTTCCGCTACGGCCCGGCGCTCGTCGCCTCGCTGATCATGCTGCCGATCGTGATGTTCGACGTGCTGCGTATGAGCAATCGCTTCGTCGGTCCGGTCGTGCGCCTGCGGACGGGCCTGAACGAGCTGGCCGAGGGCCGCCCAGCCCAGCCGCTGAACTTCCGCGACGACGATTTCTGGCGCGGGCTGGCCAACGAATTCAACCGGGCCGCCGCCCGGCTGGCGCGCGAGGGCACCGAGCTGAGCGTGCCGACGGAAGAGATGTCGGCCACGGAAGTGGAGCGGGCCTCGAGCTTGTCGTCGTAGTTGACCGTACTACGAGATGGCAATCGTCTGCTGGAGCGGCCGCAGGACGTTCTCCACGACGTAGCCGTCGATGACCTCGCGGCAAATATCTGCCAGCTTCCGCATCGCTTCGACGAACGATTCCTCGCCGTCCAAGCTGCCGTAGCGGCGGGCCGTGAAATAAACGCTGAGCTGCTCCTCGGGGAATTCCTTCATCCGCACGTGGTAGGCGCTGGTGCGGGCCTCGATGCTCAGGCGGCACTGCGTGCGGCATTCCTCGTCCAGGGCGAACTGTATCGACGGCTCGTTGGAGAGGATGGACGCGCCGGGAATCTCCGTCATCTTCTCGAACGCCGGCTGCACGCCGAGGGCATCGACAAGGAGCTGGTTGTGGTTGCCGCGATAGGTGTAGTCGAATCCGTACATGACGTTCAGCGACTCGCAGTCGAGCGGGCTGACTGATAGCATGTACGGGATCTTGTCGAGGACGAGGGAATGCTGCTTGAGGGCCTCCTCGACCGTCGGCGGGTTCACGTACCCCGACGAGACCCGCCGGTTTTCGATGCTGGCCCAGCGGTAATCGCCCTTATCCTTGTCTTCCTCCAGCACGAACTCGCCCCGCTCGCGGCTGTAGAAGTTCTTCATTCCGGGATAGGTCTTTTTGACTTGCTCGAAAAAGTGCAGCACCGTCTCGCGCGACTGCGGCAGCTCCATCTCCGTATTGAGGTTCATGTTCACGTAGTAGTCGTCGCAGTACGAATGATAGCGACTCGAACGTGATCGGCCTTCCTTCATGGTCGTGCCTGGCTCCTTCTAGGGCCCGCGAACGTTTGTACAATGTCAGTATAAGCAGCTGCGCTATTTCGGTCAAAGCAGCCGCCGGCCAGCGGCGGCGGCCACTTGTTGAGATATCGGGATCCGTTTTCCATGAGCAAGGCCACGCCACAGTCTCACGTGTTCCCCAGCGACCTGGGCTGGATGGCTCTCTGCTGGAGCGGCGAGCGGCTGTGCAGGTTCACGTTTGGGCATCCCTCGGCCGCCGCGGCTGCGGCATCGCTCACTGCTGACGAAGCTGATGCCGAGCGGGCTGACCCTCCCAAGTGGGTCGCGGAACTCGCCGGCAGGTTGCAGTCGTTCGCTGCCGGACGCGCTGAGCTCTTCGACGACGTGCCGCTCGACCTCTCGCACCTCTCGGCGTTTCAGGGCCGTGTGGTGAAGGCCTGCCGCAAGATCGGCCGCGGCAAGGTCCGGACGTACGGCGAGTTGGCTCAACTTGCCGGAGCTCCCGGAGCGGCGCGGGCCGTCGGCAGCGTGATGGCCAGAAACCGCTTTCCGATCATCGTGCCTTGCCACCGCGTTGTCGGCGCGGGCGGTTCGCTAGGGGGATTCTCCGCTCGGGACGGGGTCAATCTGAAACGGCGCATGCTCGCGCTGGAAGGCGCGGTCACAGGCAAACCCGCTCAGCGCTCCAGGTTCCACGCGTCGCACGCATAGCGCTCCCTTACCAGGCCCGCGGTCCGCTCGCGGGGCCAATCGACGAGCGGCTTGTGCGCAGCGAAGCCGCGGGCCAGGACGCTGCGGAGGACCTGTGCGGGAATGCCAAGGTTGGTAAGAAACTCGCCGTGCTGGCGGCCGCGGCGATATTCCGGCTCGCGGGGCGGCATCAAGAGCAGTCGCTCCACCACCGTCAGATCGAAGTCGTAAAGCAGCGTGCCATGATAGACCAGGTGGTCGCGCTTGCAGCGAACGCTATTCCCCGAGAATTTTCGCCAACCCAGGGCCAGGTCGCTCGTGCCGAGGGGCTGCACGTTGGCGACCAGCGTCGACAGAGCGGCTGCCAGCGCCGAAAGCACGTGCCGGTGGGCTTCATCGAGCAACCGCAGGTGTTCGCGGCCGGCATAGCGGAGCACCACCGCATACATCAGGCAGCCGGGCCCCGCAACGATCGCGGCCCCGCCGCTGGAGCGGCGCAGGACGGGCACTTGGGCGACCCTGCAGGCGTCCAAATTCACTTCGGCTGTCACGCGGGATGAGCGGCCGACCACCACCAGCGGGGCGGGAGCCTCCCACAGTCGCAGGATTTCATCGTCGATCTCACCGGCTTCGGCCGCGTCGAGCAAAGCCTCGTCGAGTGCGACGTTCTCGGCCGCCGTGGGCAGCGTCAAGTCGAGCAATAGCATGGGCGATGGGTGCATGCGAGCCTCGTGCCGAGGGGGATCTCACGAGGTGGCCGGACGGCCCGCCGACCGCCCAAACCAAGATGGCAATTCGACTTACGTTGCCTTCCCGCCCACCAACGTCCCGTTGACGCCCGATACCCCAAACTTACACTGAATTCGTATCTGCTGCAGCCGGAGTTCTTATGTCGCTTTCATCCGCCGCTCCCACCCCGCCTGAGGGTCCGCGGCTGCCCGCCGCGGCATCACCAGTCCATCCGTCGCTGCCGCCGGTCGAGGCGCCGAGCGGAACGTTCATTTTACAGCTCTTTTTGATTCCGCTCTTGATCGTCTCGATTGTGGTCGTGCTGTGGCTGATGTTCAGCTGGATGGCCAGCATGGGCCGCGATGATCCGGCAAAGCTGGCCGAGTCGATCCAGTGGGGGGACGAGGCCAGCTGGCAGCGGTCGTATGAACTGGCCGACTTGCTCCGCAGCCCCGACCAGAAGTACGACAGCTTGCGCCGCGATGCGACCACGGCGGCCAAGCTGGCCAGTTTCCTGAACCGCGACCTGAACGAGCCGCTCGAAGGTACGGTCAAGGAGAACCAGCAGCGCGTGATGCGGCGGATGTACCTCTGCCGGGCCCTGGGGTCATTCAGCGTGCCGACGGCGCTCGATGTGCTGTTGCGGGCGGCGACGCAAGAAGGCAAGCCGGTCGAAATCGAAGTCCGCTACAGCGCAATCGAGGCGATTGCGACTCTGGCCGACAACTGCGGCCCGGAATTCATGGACGATCCCGCTCTGCCGAAAAAGGTGCTGCCAGTGCTCCTGGCCGCTTCCGAGGCGCAGGAGAGCGGCGAGGAGATCGCTGCGGCTCCGCCAGTTCCGGAAAAGGACGGCAAGCGCACGATCTATCGCCCGCACGCCGAATTGAGGGCCGTGGCCGCGTATGCCTTGGGCGTCGTCGGCGGCGAGGAGGCGACGAACCGGCTGAAGGCGATGCTCTATGACACCTATCCCAACGCCCGCTACAACGCCGCGACCGGCCTGGCCCGCGCGGGGGACGCCGAGTGCGAGCGGGTCTTGAAGGAAATGCTCGACCCGGAAAACGAGGTGGCTATTCGCGACGAGCGCTATAAGGACGACCAGGCCCGCAAGCGGACGACCGTGCTGCTCAACGGTGTCAAAGGCACGCTGATCCTGGCCGAGCGGAATCCCCAGGCCGATCTGTCGCGCTTGAAGGAATCGCTGGTCAGGCTCTCCAAATCGCCGCTCGAAAACATTCAGATCGAGCGCAACAAGGTGAAGCGAGCCGCGAGCGAAGCGCTGGAGCGGCTGGACCCGAGCGCGAAGCGTTAGCGAGATGAAACGCATCAAAAGCGGCGGTGGTTGGCGGGCGATCCTCTATTCGCTCCAGAAGTCGCGCCAAATGGGCGGCCTGTGGGGCCTCTGGAAGGCGATGCGCAGCAAGAACGCCTGCAAGACCTGTGCGCTGGGCATGGGCGGCCAGAAGGGCGGCATGGTGAATGAGGCCGGCAGCTTCCCCGAGGTCTGCAAAAAGTCGCTGCAGGCAATGGCCGCCGACATGCAGGGCGCAATCAAGCCCGAGTTCTGGAGCACGTACTCTGTCCCGCAGCTGCAAGCCTTCTCGCCGCGCGAACTGGAGTCGTGCGGCCGCCTCGTGCAGCCGGTGCTGCTCGAAAACGGGTCCCAATACTACCGCCCGATCGAATGGGATGACGCACTGGGCCGCATTGTCGCCAAACTGACGGGGACAGCGCCCGATGAAACCTTCTGGTATTTCAGCGGCCGCTCGAGCAACGAGGCGGGCTTCCTGCTGCAGCTCTTCGCCCGGCTGTACGGGACCAACAACGTCAACAACTGCAGCTACTTCTGCCATCAGGCCAGCGGCGTCGGCCTTTCGTCGTCGCTGGGCACCGGGACGGCGACCGTCACGCTGGAAGACGTCGAGCACGCGGACCTGGTCTTCCTGATCGGCGGCAATCCCGCCAGCAACCATCCGCGGCTGATGACGACGCTGAAGAACGTCCGCCGCCGGGGCGAGGTCATCGTCATCAATCCCGTGATTGAGACGGGCCTCGTCAGTTTCCGCGTGCCGTCCGATCTCTGGAGCCTGCTATTTGGAACCAAGATCGCCACGCTCTACGTGCAGCCGCACATCGGTGGTGACTTGGCGCTGATGACGGGCATCGCCAAGCGGATCGACGAGATGGGGGCTCAGGACGAGGCGTTTTTGCAGGAGCATTGCCGGCACGCGGAACAGTGGCTGGCGCACCTGCGGCAGATCCCGTGGGCCGGGATTCACGCCAAATCGGGCGTCGAGCAGGCCGAAATTGACCAGATCGCCGAGCGCTATGCCGCCGCGAAAGACGTGGTGTTTAGCTGGACGATGGGAATCACGCACCACGCCCATGGAGTGGCCAACGTGCAGGCGATCGCCAACCTGGCGCTGATGCGCGGCATGGTCGGCCGGCCGCGCGCCGGGCTGATGCCGATTCGCGGCCACAGCAACGTGCAGGGGATCGGCTCGGTCGGTGTCACGCCGCAGCTCAAGCAAGCAGTGTTCGACGCTCTGGAGCGCGAGTTGGCCGTCAAGCTGCCGACGACTCCCGGCCTCGACACGCTCGGCTGCATCGAAGAGGCGCACGCCGGCCGGCTGAAGGCGGGCTTCTGCCTCGGGGGCAACCTGTATGGCAGCAATCCCGACGCGGCGTTCGCCGGGGAGGCCCTCGGCCGGCTCGACCAAATCGTCTATCTCAACACGACGCTCAACATCGGTCACGCCCATGGCCTGGCGCGGGAGACGATCATTTTGCCCGTGCTGGCCCGCGACGAAGAGCCGCAGCCGACGACGCAGGAATCGATGTTCAACTACATCCGCCTCTCCGACGGCGGCCCGCGGCGGCACGCCGGCCCGCGGAGTGAGGTCGAGATCATCGCGGAAATGGGCGAGCGGGTGCTCGACAGTAGTCCGGGGTACCCGCCTGGCGGGTCGGCTCCGCGAGATGCGGACCTCACGCGGAGCGTGAGGGCTACTATCGACTGGGCCAGCATGCGCAGCACCGGCAAGATCCGCCAGGCAATCGCCAAGGTCGTGCCCGGATTTGCGCAGCTCGCCCAGATCGACCGCACGAAGCAAGAATTCCACATTCCCGGCCGGACGTTCCATCAGCCGAAATTTGCCACAGCCGACGGAAAGGCGATCCTGCACCTTCACGAGTTGCCGGAGTTGGCCGGCGGCGAGAACACTCTGCGGCTGATGACGGTCCGCAGCGAGGGTCAATTCAATACGGTCGTCTACGAGGACGAAGATCTGTATCGCGGGCAGGAGCGGCGCGACGTAATCCTGCTGCATCCGGAAGATCTGCGGCGGCTGAATCTCACCGAGAACCAGCGGGTCACCGTTTCCAGCGCCGCAGGAGAGCTGCGGGGCATCCTCGCCCGCTCGTTCCCGGAAATCCGCGCCGGCAACGCGCTGATGTACTATCCCGAGGCCAACGTACTCGTGCCCCGCCACGCCGACCCGCATTCGCGCACGCCGGCGTTCAAGAGCATCGTGGTGAGCGTCACCGCGGAAATTCCGGTGACGGTCTAACGGGAGGCCGAGGCTCCCACGAAGCCGCGGCCCAGGCTTTCAGCCCGCCAACGCAGATAAGATTGTCCGCCCCACCAAATCCGTTGCCGAGCCAGACCCATCGGGTTATGTTGATGGGACCACTTGGCCGAAGAACACGCTGGCGATGCGCCACATACACTTCCTACTCCTCGCAGCAATCATCACCGCCGGCGGCACTGCCGCGCGTGGCCAGTCACCAGCCGAATCGCCCCGCTTCAGCCGCCACGTCGTCGCCGTCTTTAGCCGGTTGGGTTGCAACAGCGGCTCCTGCCACGGCGCGGTGCAGGGCAAAAATGGCTTTCGCCTGTCGCTGTTCGGTGCCAGGCCGGAAGACGACTACGACCAGATTGTGCGGCAGGCGAGCGGCCGGCGCGTGAACCTGCTCGATGTCGAGCAGAGCCTGCTGCTGCTCAAGGCGACCGGCAGGCTGCCCCACGGTGGCGGGCGGCGGATGGAAGCCGGCAGCCTGGAATACCGGGTGCTGCGGAATTGGCTTGCCGCCGGCGCCGTGGCCGACGATGTCGGGGCGTCGCAGCTGGTATCGCTCGAGGTGACGCCACGCGAGCAGGCTGCCCGGGCCGTCGAAAAGTACGAGCTGCGGCTCGCGGCGAAATTCGCCGACGGTAGCACGGAAGACGTTACCGCGCTGGCCTCGTTCGCGTCACTCGACGCCGGCGTCGCAACCGTCGATGCTGTGGGCCGCGCGCAAGCGCAGGGCGTCGGCGATACGGCGCTCGTGGCCCGCTTTCGGGCCGATCCGGCGGTGTCGCTCGTCGTCGTGGCGCGCGAGGGCGGCGGGCAGCTTGCCCTGCCCGATCCGCCGAGTGCTATCGACGGCCACATCCTGGCGAAGCTCCGGCGACTGAACTTGCCGCCGGCGGAATTGGCCGACGACTCGACGTTCCTGCGGCGGGCGCGGCTCGATGTCCACCGGCAACTGCCGACGGCCGAAGAGGTCCGCGAATTCCTGGCCGACACGAGTCCTGATAAGCGCGAGCGGAAGATCGACCAGCTGCTGGCCGAGCCGGGCCATGCCGCCCTTTGGACGCTGAAATTCTGCGATCTCCTGAAGGCCACCGATTTCGGGGTCTATGCCGACGGGCTCGACGAGCAGCACGAAGCGCCGCGGTTTCAAGCCTGGATTCGGGCCCGCCTCGCCGAGAACACGCCCTACGACGAATTCGCGGCCCGCATCCTGACGGCCACCAGCCGCGAGGGGCGTAGTCTGGAAGAGTGGTCGGCCGAAGTCGTTGCGCTGGCCGAGGGCTATGCGACGCCGCGAAAGGACCTGGACCTCTATTCCCGGCGGCAAACGCTCGACGCCTATTGGCAGCGGAAGGAGGCGGTCGGCGTCAGCGGCACGCTGCAGGTCGCCCACGCGTTTCTCGGGCTGCGGCTGGAGTGCGCCCAGTGCCACCGTCATCCGCACGACGTCTGGCAGCAGGACGACCTGCTCAGCTTCGCCAATTTCTTCATGGGCGTGCGGACCGTCGGCTTCCAGGGCGAGAACGACAAGCGGTATCCCGACGAGAGCCAGCTCGCAAAAGGTTTTGAGCAGGAGGGCAAAAAGCTCGCCGAGGAAGTCAAACAGCTGAAAGAAGGCCGCGGCAAGGAGCTCGCGGAAAAGGCCAAGCAGGCCCAGCCCGAGATCAACCGCCTCAAAAACGAAATCCAGAAGGGCGGCGAGGCGGCGGCGCTGTCCGAAATGCAACAGCAGCTTGATTCTCTGCAGACCACTATCGCCGAGAACGATCAGCTGCAGCGCGAGATTCGCGAGAAAGACCAGCGGAGCAAGCTGCTGACCGACGCGATCCCCAAACGGATCGTCCACAGCCAGATCATGCATCAGGCCGGTGATGAGAAGTCGCCTCGCTTTGCCAAGGTCACCAGCCCGCTGGGCACACAGACCTCGCAAACTTTCCGTCTGCCAGGCGAGCGCGAGCCTGTTGCCCTGGGCGAGGGCGAAGATCCGCGGGCCAAGGTCGTCGAGTGGCTCCGGCGGCCCGACAATCCGTTCTTCGCCAAGGCGATCGTCAACCGCGTTTGGGCGCACTATTTCGGCCGCGGCATCGTCAACCCGCCCGACGATCTCTCGCCACACAACCCGGCTACGCACCCGGCGCTGCTCGACGACCTGTGGCGCGAGTTTGTCGCCGGCGGCTTCGACCTCCGCCGTCTGCACCGCGCGATCCTCTGCAGCCGCACCTATCAGCAGTCCAGCTTGCCGGCCGCCGCCAGCGCCGCCGACCGGGCGAACTACGCCTGTTTCTATCCCCGCCGGTTGCCCGCGGAAGTGCTGCTCGACGTCCTGAATCAGGCGACTGGGACCCGGGAAAACCTCGACATGCGCTACGACCATTGGCCGGACGGCATGTCCACAGTGGAGATTCCGTACAAGCCGCGGAACGGATTCGTGACATTCATGCTTGAGCAGTTCGGGCGGCCGCCGCGAAATTCGGCCGTGCAATGCGATTGCGCCCGGCAGGGCGACGCATCGCTGCTACAGGTGCTGAGCCTGGCCAATCACCCGCGGGTCCGGCAGAAGGTCGCCGATCCGTCCGGCCGCGTGGCGTCGCTGATCCGGGAGACGGAAGATCCGCAGCAGCGGATCGAGCAGCTCTATTTGAGTGTGCTCTCGCGGCTGCCCGACCAGTCCGAGTACTCGGCCTGTTGCGAGCACCTCGCGACGACTGCGACGCCCGAAGAGGGCTTGCAGGCGGTATTGTGGAGCCTGCTCAACACGCGTGAGTTCATCCTGCAGCATTAGGCAAGGAACGTGACATGATCGGCTGCCAGACCTTCCGGCGACATTCGCGGCGCGACTTCCTGCGGATCGGCGGGGCATCGCTGTGCGGCGTGAGCCTGCTGGACATGCTGCGGGCGCAGTCCCAGGCGGCCGGCGCGCCGGCGGCGAAGGCCAAGAGCATGATCGTCTGCTGGATGGCCGGCGGGCCGCCGCACACCGACATGTTCGACATGAAGCCGGATTCGCCCACCGACTATCGCGGCGAATTCAAGCCGATCAAATCGAAGCTGTCGGGGCTCGACGTGTGTGAGTTGATGCCCAAGCTGGCCGAGCGAGCGGACAAATTCACGATCATCCGCTCGATCACCACCATGAATCAGCCCGGCGACCACAGCCGGGCGCCAATGTACTGGCTGACCGGAAATCCGCGGCTGCCCAGCGGCACCGCCGAATATCCGATGTACGGCAGCGCGGCGGCTAAGTTTCGGCCGGGGCCGGCCGAGCTGCCGACATTTGCCGTGCTGGGCAAGATCGATCATCACATCGGCAACTCGATCGCCGGCAGCTTCCTCGGCCCGGCGTTCAACCCGTTCATCTTCGACCCGCTGGAGAAGAAGGACGACATCGCCAAGATGCTCGCGCCGCAGCTGGAGCTGCCGGCCTTCACCAAGAACGCCGAGCTGCTCAAAGCGCTCGACAAGCGGCTGCGTCGGCAAGACGGCGTCGATCCCCTGATCGCCGGCCTCGACGCCTACCAGCAGACGGCGTTCGACATGCTCCGCTCGCCGAAGCTGCGGGCGGCCCTCGACCTGTCCGAGGAGAGCGACGAAACGGTGGCCCGCTACAAGGACCACCACCTGAGCAAGTACCGCTATCCCTCCGGCGATCCGCTGCATTTCCTGCTGGCGCGGCGGCTGGTTGAGGCGGGCGTGCCGATCGTGCATTTCAGCCTGGGCTATTGGGACTGGCACGGCGAGAATTTCGTCGCCGGCCGGCAGCAGATTCCGATGTTCGACGCCGGGCTCTCGTCGCTCTTGGACGATCTCGACGAGCGGGGCCTCTTGGACACGACGATCGTTCTCGCCCTGGGCGAGATGGGCCGCAAGCCCAAGTGCGGTACCGAGAAGAACGCCGGACGCGACCACTGGGACTACGCCCAGTTTGTGCTGGCTGCGGGCGGCGGCTTCAAGCGCGGCTGCATCGTCGGGGCCACCGACAAGCTCGGCGAGCAGGTCACCGACAACTTCTACAAGATCGAAAGCTTTGGGCGCACGCTCTATCACTTGCTCGGCATCGATCCTGACACGACCGTGTACACGCCCAGCAACCGGCCGATCAGGCTGATCGCAGAGGATGCGCCGCTGGTTAAGGAGGCCTTGATCTAGCGGCGATCGATCAGGCTACAGCGTTTTCAAATACTCGAGGACGGCCCGCTTCTCGTCCTCGGTCAGGGCGTCGGGGAAATCGTGGCCGGCGGCGCTCTTGCCAAAGCGGTGCGTGTCGAAGTGCTGCCGTTTCTTCCAGCCGGTGAAGACCGCGTCCGACGGCAGCCGATCGAACGTTTCGATCTGCCAGCCGACGCGCGTCGAGTCGAATTCGTCGCCGGTCCGCCGCCAAACGGCAGGCCGCTCCTGCGGGTGCAGCACGTGCCAGAGCGTGGGCACGCTGCCGTTGTGGAAGTAAGGGCTGCTGGCCCAAATCCCGTCCAGCGGCGGGGCAACGTAGCCGCCCGGATCGCTCTTGTTCGCCTTCTTGCCGAACTCCGCGAACCAACTCTGGCCGTAGGCGTC
>Ga0075418_10005962_pt1 | contig 13755 bp, 7 predicted proteins | sample SoiMetdeltSBSDD2_FD_81776 | JGI IMG/M metagenome (GOLD analysis project Ga0075418, IMG submission 81776) | Bulk soil microbial communities from a Populus tree surrounding site in Tennessee, USA - Soil MetaG P. deltoides SBSDD2 | ecosystem: Environmental > Terrestrial > Soil > Tree plantation...
CGCACTCAGACGCTGTCGTGACGCGGCGTGCTTTGGATCGATTTGTAGTGCGCGTTGCCACGCAGTGCGCGCCTCTTCCATACGACCCAGTGCCTCCAGCGCGAGCCCCATGCTGTAGAAGACGTCGGCATGATTCGGCGCCAACCGCGCTGCAATCTGCAGATCTTGCAATCCTTCCGCGGCCCGACCGCGCTGGACGCGAACCAACCCGCGGGCGCCGAAAGCCTCCCAGCGCTCCCGCGCTTGCTCGATCAAGGTATCGTAGAGCTCCTCCGCCGCAGCCAGGTCCCCCTCCTTGCGCTCGCAGTTGGCGACGTTGTAACGCACGAAGTACTCATCCATTCCCAATTCGAGCGCGCGCCGAAAGGCAACGCAGGCCGCGGGCAAGTCGTTCCGGCGCAGCTCCTCCATGCCGAGATTGTTGAAGTAACGCGGATTGGCCGGGTTGGCCTGCGCCGCGCGCACCCACGCCAAGCGCGCCGCCTCCGGATCGCGACTTCGATAATAAATGCCGAGCGTCTCGTTGGCGTAGCCGCGCGCGAATTTGCTGAACGAACCGTGTGGTTGTTGCAAGACCTCGAGCCTCCATGCGCTACGCCCGGCATCCAGCCCCACGGCGAGCCACGCTCCGGTGCAGACGATCGCGAGACCGAGGGCACGGCCGGCGTCCACGAGCGCTCGGGTTGGCTGTCGCTGCCAAGCTCGCCACGAATGCACGACGAGCAGGATTGCAGGCAATACGACCGGCGTGAAAAGATCCCAGTCGCGCGCGCCCCCGATGCGGGGTTGGACGAACAAGGTCACTGCGAGGGTGCCTAGACCCAGCGTGGCCATGGCTTGCCAGAAGCAAATCGGCACCTCGCTGTCGGCCTCGCGCTTGCGTGCCGCTGCCGGCGCCAGTGATCCCGCCAAAGCTGCGGCGAGCAATACCAAGGCTGGGCTGAACAGCAACAGGAATTCGTTGCCGAGATCCGCCGCATGGCGCAAAGAGAACATCCAGGCCCACGATTGGCTGCCGAGGGCGTTGTGGCCGAAGAGATCGGCCACCAGCCGCGCAGGTTTAACGCCGATCACGACGGCTGACGCGAATGCGACGGCGAGCGCGATCACCGCCGCACTCGCCGCGCGCAGCGATCGACGCAGCGAGCCCGTGTGCGCCCGTGCTCCAGCTTTCGAGGCGCCCGGGGCGCGCACGAGAACCACGAGTGCCGGCAACCACGCGATCGCCACCACATGCGTCGCGATCGCGAACCCGAGCACGACCGCTGCCGTGGGCCAGGCCAGACGCCCCTTGGCCATCGCAGCGAGTGCGAGAACGAAGCACACCTCGAGAACCACCAGCACCGGATAGCTCTCGATGTAGCCGAAGAAGAGAAGCAACACCGGATGAATGACGAGCAGCAGCCATGCGAGCCCTCGCGTCCCGGCATCCGGCCACAAGGTGCGACAGAGCCCCGCCGTGGTCAGGACATAGAGCGCACCCATGAAGATGGAAAGCGCACCCCCGGCGCTTTCGGGATGCGCAGACGTCAGCAGGTTCGCCAGGCCTTGCGTCATCGCCGCGGCCAGCGGCTCGAAGTGATAGAACCTCTTGCCATCGGCAATGGCACCCACCCAGACCATTCCATCACCCAAGAACTGGAACTCGAGGCGCCAGAGATAGAAGAGAACGGTGGCGCCGAGAGCGACGACGACGACGAGGATCGAGCGCGACAAACGCTCCCCGACCCAGGCGGCGATCCTGCCGGTGCGTTCGGCCACGGATGGCAGGAGGAGTACGGCCAATCCGATGGTGGCCAAGATCCAAGCCATGCGCGGCAGAAAGGCGAGCGCATGCACACCCCACGTGCGCGGATCCGCACGTATGCCCGCGAGCGCGACAGCGACCCCCAACAAGGCGTAGAACAACCCGGGAATCCAAGAGGGTCCCGGGCTGCGCGGTGGTGTGTGTGCAGGCATTGGAGGAACGGTCAGGCGTGGATGGAGCTGCCGAACACGCCCTCGGCGGCTTCTTTGATGCCCTCGGAGACCGTCGGGTGCGCATGGATGGTGGCGACGAACTCGTCCACTGTCGCCTCGCTCGTCAACGCGATGCCGGCTTCGGCGATGAGATCCGTCGCATGCGGCCCGACGATGTGGACGCCGAGCAGCTCGTGATGCTTGGCGTCGGCGACGAACTTCACCATCCCGTGTTTCTCGCCGAGGATCATCACCTTGCCGAGAACGGAGAGCGGGAACTTGCCGATCTTGACCTCGAAACCGCGCTTGCGTGCTTCGGCTTCGGTCAGGCCCACGCTCGCCACCTCGGGATCGCAGTAGGTGCAATTCGGCGTATGGTCGTAGTTGATCGCGTGCACCGCGTGGCCGGCGATGTGCTCGGCCGCGAGCACCGCTTCGGTCGACGCGGTGTGCGCATACGCCGGCGTCGGAATCAGATCGCCGATCGCGTAGATGTTGGGAACGCTGGTGCGCTGGAATGCGTCCACGGTGACGAAGCCGCGCTCCATGCGCACGCCGACGCCTTCGAGACCGAGACCCTCGGTCACCGGACTGCGTCCAACCGACACCAGGAGCTTCTCCGCCTCGACCGTCAACTGTTCGCCCGCGGCCGTGCGCGCCTGCACGCGCACGCCGTCCTTCGATTTCGTCACCGACTCGAACTTGGTCGAGGTGTGGATCTTCATCTGCTTGCGCAGCGCGCGCTCGAGCTCTTTGGAGCTGTCGACGTCTTCGAGCGGCAGGATGCGGTCGAGAATCTCGACCACCGTGATCTGGCTGCCGAAGCGCGCGTAGGCCGAGGCGAACTCCACGCCGACCGCGCCGGCCCCGAGGACGACCATCGACTTGGGCACGGCGGCGAGCTCGAGGACATGGTCGCTGTTGATGACCCGATCTCCGTCCACCTCGAGGCCGGGGAGCGACCGCGGCACCGAACCGGTGGCGAGTACGATGTGCTTCGCCTGTAGCGTCACCGTGCTGCCATCGGCCTTCTGCACTTGCACTGCATCGCGCCCCGCGAGCCGGCCGAAGCCCTTGAAGGTCTCGACCTTGTTCTTCTTCAGCAGATGCTCCACGCCCTGCGCGAGCTTCTTGACGATGCCACCCTTGCGGCTCTGCACCTTGGCGAAGTCGAGGCGCACGTTCTCGGCGATGACCCCGAACTCGAGCGCCTGCAACGTCTGCGCGAACACCGCGGCGTCGTGCAGCAACGACTTGGCCGGAATGCAGCCGCGATGCAGGCAAGTGCCACCGAAGAACGGGTCTTTCTCGACCAGCGCGGTGTGCAGACCCAACTGACCGGCGCGAATGGCCCCGACGTATCCCCCGGGCCCGCTGCCAATGATGACGACATCGTAGGACGCGCTCGCCACTTGCGACTCCTTGTTTCGAGGTTGCCTCGCACGCAGCGGCGAAGCTAACAGAAGATTTCGGACCCGGTCAATCCGGTCATCCCCGCACGCAGACATCGATGGCGAAGAACAGACTCGAGAGCGGCAGAGTCTCCCGCGCTGCGGCCTGCGGATCGACGTTGCGCCATTGATCGCTCACGAGCGCATGCGCGCCCGTGAACCGCACGACAACACTCAGCGCACGCCACTGCTCGGCTGATCCCCGATCCTCCTCTGCTCACACGGAATGCGACACTGCCCTGGAGCTGCTGGCGAGGAAGTCATAACTTCCCGAGAGAGGGTTGGAGCCAAGACGCCAAGACCCGCCCGAGCCATCCAAGGGCACGGATCCGTCACGGCGCGAAAGGGGTGCATCGACACGATGTCCACGGATCACGAAACGACCCACGGAGCTCCTGCTCCTTCCACGCCCGGCGCCGGTGAGGAGCCACATCGCTTCCACACCATCATCGAGCCCTTTCCGGATCAAGACCATCGAGCGCATCGCAATGACGACGCCAGTGGACCGACGCCAGCGCCTCGAGGCCGTCGGTTTCAACGTCTTCCGCCTGCATGCGCCCGCCGGCGCCCGGGTTGCAGACACGGGCCGGCGCGAATAAGCTGCTCCCGACCGGACCGAACCTTGGATGGGACGAACATGGCGAACCTGGTGGTCGCGCTCCACAGCCAACAGGGCTTCGACGAGCGCGGTCGTTTGTCATCGCATCAATGGGCCGAGGTGCCCGACGAGCTCGCCGTCACCTACATGACCGGTGGGTTGAAGCGTGTCCGCCGCATGGCGGAGGCGTACACGCGCTGCGACTACGCGCCCGACCTGATGCGCCGGGTGCGTGCTGTATGGCGCCGAGGCGAGCCGCAATTCCTCTTGCGTCCGCTGCGCATGTCGCTTCTCCACCTCGGTCGGCTGCGCCAAGCCGGCACGGTGGATGCCTATCGCGGTCACTTCGAGATCTTGGGCGGGGCGATCGTGCCGCGCGCGGCGATCGATTCTCCCCTCGGTTGGCCGGAAGACTTGCCCTGGGCTGCACCTTCTGCCGGTGAGTTCGACATCGAGGCAGAACAGACGCGCCCGCCTTATCTCGGCGTGTTCGAGCTCCGTGTCTATCGCCGGCCGAGCGGCTGCAACGTGCACGTGTTCGTGCGCGATTTGCCGCTCGCACGCCGCGGGCTCAAGGGCTGGTTGGTCGCGAGACCCTGGCTGCCGCTCACGAGCGCGCCAAATCTCGCCTTCTTGCGCGCCGATGTGCAGGGGGTCGCGCGCGAGCTCGACCATGCCGTGCAGATCGAAGAGCGCACGCATGACGGCATTCCCGAACCGCTGCCGCCGCTTCGCCCCTTGCAGGAAACGTTTTCCGCCTTGCGTCCCTCGTGACGGGAGCTTCATGGGAGCCTCGCTGGACGCCTTCTTCCAGCCGCGTTCGGTGGCGGTGATCGGTGCGTCGGCGCGCCATGGTTCGCTCGGTCGCGAGATCCTGCACAACATCATCGAGTACGAGTTCAACGGCAAGCTCTTCCCGGTCAACCCGCGCGCCGAGTTCATCCACTCGATCAAGTGCTACCCCTCGGTGCTCGCCATCCCCGACGAGGTCGAGCTGGCAATCGTCGTCGTCCCGGCACGCGCAGTTCCCGACGTCGTGCGCGAATGCGGCCAGAAGGGCGTCAAGGGCATCGTCGTCATCAGCGCCGGCTTCAAGGAAACCGGTGCCGAAGGATTGGCGCGCGAGCAGGAATTGATGGCGCTCGTGCGCGAGCACGGCATGCGGCTCATCGGTCCGAACTGCATGGGGATCTTCGCCACGCATCCAAAGGTGCGTCTCAACGCCACCTTCGCGCCGGTCGTCCCCATCGAAGGCGATGTGGCCTTCATGTCGCAGAGCGGTGCCATGGGCGTCGCCATCCTGCACGCGCTCGCGCGCATGAATGTCGGGCTGTCGTTCTTCGCCAGCGTCGGCAACAAGGCCGATGTCTCCGGCAACGACCTTCTCACTTACTGGGAGGGTGACGAGCGCACCAAGGTCATCGCCCTCTATCTCGAGTCCTTCGGCAACCCGCGTCGTTTCACCCGCATCGCCAAGCGCATCACGCGCTCGAAGCCGATCATCGTGGTCAAATCGGGACGCACGCCCGCAGGAGCGCGTGCCGCCACGTCGCACACGGGCTCGCTCGCGGGGGGCGAGGTCGCGGTCGACGCGCTGCTGGGTCAGGTCGGCGTCATTCGCGCCTATTCTCTCGAGGAGTTGTTGGATTTCGTCGCCGCGTTCAGCCGCTGCCCGATTCCCGATGGCGACCGTGTCGCGGTGCTGACGAATGCCGGCGGCCCGGCGATCATGGCCACCGATGCGCTGCTGGCGGCGGGCATGCAAATGGCAGCGCTCGCGACGGAAACGCAGGACGATCTGCGTTCCTTCCTCCGACCCGAAGCCAGCGTGCAGAACCCGGTCGACATGATCGCGAGCGCGACGGCGGAGGATTACCGCCGGGCGCTGGAGGTGTTGCTGAGCGACCACGGCGTGGATCTCGTGCTCGTGATCTCGGTGCCGCCCCATATGTTGGTCCCCGACGATGTCGCCGGCGCCATCACCGATGTCACACGGCACCATACGAAACCGGTGCTGTCGACGTTCATGGCCAAGGAAGAGTTCTACGAGACCTTCCCGCGCCTGCATCCCGAAAGCCCGCCGCTCTACCGCTTCCCCGAGTCGGCGGCGCGGGCCGCCGCGGCGCTGCATCGTTACCATCGCTGGCAGCGCCGACCCGCTGGCGTGGTGCGCACCTTCGCCGTGGATCGCGACCAAGCGGCGCGGCTGACGCTCGGGTCCTTGGCGCGCGGTGGCGGACAGATGGCGCAGGAAGACGCCTTCGCACTGCTGCATGCCTACGGCATTCCGGTCGCGACGGTGCGGCGCGTGCACGATGCGCGCGCGGCAGTGGCCGCCGCGCGAACGCTCGGCACACCGGTCGTGCTCAAGGTGGCCGATTCCCGCATCGTGCACAAGTCGGACGCCGGCGGCGTCGCACTCGACCTGCGCAGCGCCGAAGAAGTCGAACACGCGTTCCTCACCATGCACGAGCGCGTGCGCGAGGCGCATGGCTTCGACCCCGATGGCTTCGTCGTCCAGCGCCAAGCTCCCGCCGGGCGCGAGGTGATCTTGGGCATGGCGCAAGATCCGCTGTTCGGCCCGTTGCTCATGTTCGGATCTGGCGGTCGCCACGTCGAAGTGTTCAAGGACATCGTTTTTCGCGTAATGCCGCTCACCGACGTGGATGCGCAAGAAATGATCGCCTCGATCAAGGGCTACCCGTTGCTCGCGGGTTTCCGCGGCGAGGCCCCGGTGGATTTGAGTTTTACCGAGGAATTGGTGCTCCGCCTGGCACAGCTCGTCTCCGACTTCGACTGCATCCAAGAGATGGACATCAATCCCTGTATCCTGGCGCCACAGCGCAGCGACTGCCTGGCGGTCGACGTGCGCATTCGCCTCGCCGCCGCGGCGGAAACGGCGGACTGAAACGCGGGCACGAGATGCGCCGCCACCGCTCGCGCCCGAGGGCCCCATTCTCGGTGGAAGGAACGCGATCATGAGTGGCAAGGACGTGCTCAAGACGTGTGCCGGCATTCTCATCGCGCTGCTCGCGCTCGCGGCACTCGCGACCTTGCAGGGGCCACCCCAATCGTCCCCGAAGAATGAAAAGATCGAGCAACCGGCTGCCGCGCCTCCCGCGGCGACGCAGCCCCGGACGCTGCACGTCTTCATCCTCCTGGAGTCGGGCGATTTCGAAATCGTCCCAACCAGCTTGGGAACATCCATCCGCGTCGACGCCGACTACGACCAAGCACTCCAACGGCTGGAACACGAGTTCGTCCCCGATCCAGCAGGGGGCGATCGGTTCACCTTGCGCTGCGAGAGCCGCAGCACCTGGGGACAGCTGCGGCGGGCGGCGGGCGACATCAGGCGCCAAGCTGCCGACGAGACTGGACGCGAGGAGCGTCTGCCGCGCCGGGCACGCGTGCGTGTCGAACTGCCGGTGGGTGTCCCCATGGATCTCGAGCTCGAAGTCGGCAAAGGCAACACGCGCATCGACCTGTCGGGATTGTCGCTCGAGCGACTGATTCTCGATCACGCGATGGGAAACACAGAGCTCGCGTTCACCCAACCGAACCCGATCGAGATGGAACGCATGATCATCCACGGCAAGATGGGAGAGCTGTCGCTCACTGGTCTCGCACACGCACATGCACGTGCCTTGGAGTTCCAAGGGCAGATGGGCGACTTCCGGCTCGATTTCACCGGCGAGTGGGGACCGCGTCTCGAGGGCTCGGTCCAAGTCACGATGGGTTCCGCGATCGTCGAGCTCCCACGCGACGTGCTTCTCGAGCACCGCAAGGGACACGTGGTGTTCGGCAAGCTCGAGACTTCGCACCGCTCGTCATCCCGGGATCCGGAGACGCGCCTGGAACGCACGATCGCGCTCGACACCCTCGTGCGCTTCGGCAACATGCAAATCCGCTGAACCACTCCAGAGATCCCGCACAGCCAGTGCCTGCTGGGCAAGCGTCAGGCCCTCAGGTTTCGATGATCTCGCCAGCCTGGTCATGGATTCCCCGTGGACTCGATTCGGCTTGCGCGCCACTCCTTGCCGCCATAGATTTGGCCCATCCCATCGGAAGGCATCGCGAATCTGTCCTCTTCTCGATGGGAAAGAGAAAGCGCTCCCACCCGGCGCAATCGGCAGAACCATCGGGTCCAAGCGGCTCCTGGTGGGAGGCAGCATGCGCCGTGCCCTCTCGTCGTTTCGTCGCGCCCCTGACGCCCATGCAGCGTTCGTCGCTCTAGGGCTCTCCAGCAGCCTGGCCCTGCTTGCACCGGGAACCGGTCTCGGCCCCACGTGCGCTCTGGCGTGGGTCGAGACCGCGCCGCCGCTGCAACATCCCGAGCTCTACCCCGGTTTGCAGCCCATCATCGAGTTCGATGGCAACGTCATCCACAATTGCGGCAACACGCTGGTCAACATCACCAACTTCGGCTTGATCGGCTCGACGCCCGATCAGCCCAGGTTTCGTTGGAGCTCGGCGCCGTCGCTGCAATGGCCGGCAGGGAGTGGGATCGAATACTTGTTTGCTGCCGCGCTTTGGATCGGAGCCGAGAAAGAAGGAGAGAATGTCGTCACGACTGGCGCGTTTCCGTTCGAATGCTTGCCCGGGCTCACCCCGATCCAACGCATCTACAGGACACGCGAAGGCGCACCGGGCGGAGCGCGCGCCCCATCGCCGAACGCAGACGATGATCGCGATGGCCGCACCAACGAGGACGTGCTGAACGGCGCCGACGACGATGGCGACGGCCGCATCGACGAGGATTTCGCCGCTGTCTCCAACCAGATGTTCTTCTCCGAGTACTCCGATACGGATCCCAGCATCAAGCTGGCCTTCCCCGAGCACACGCCGATCGGCGTCCTGATCCAGCAGGCGTCGTACTGTTGGGAGGACCGAGCCCTCGACGACTTCATCGCCTTCGATTTCAAGATCATCAATGTCAACCCGGATCCGCTCTTCGACGTCTACATCGGTTTCTTCGTCGATTCCGACATCGGTCCGCGCGGCCCGAGCGGTAATGGCATCGCGAATGACGACCTCGCCGGTTTCTGGGAAGGCGTCGAGACCGCTCGCGTCGGCACCGGATCGAAGAAGGTCAAGCTTTCACTCGGCTACATGTTCGACGAAGACGGCGATGAAGGCAGAACTCCGGGCTACGTCGGTGTCGTTTTCCTCGGCGCCCAGGATCCCGCTGCGACATCGAGCTCGAGCTACGTGCCGATGCACAACTTCCGCTACTTTTCCGGCTCCGCTGCTTTCGATCAGGGCGGCGACCCCAGCAATGACGAGGAGTCCTACTCCATCTTGGACGGCACGGCGCCACGGTCGCTGCCGCCACAGCGCGATCTCGACGACCTGCGCCCCGAACAGCTGGCGCGCCGCCCGGACGACTATCGCATGGTCGTTTCCGCCGGACCGTTCCCGTTCGTGGACCGCGGCGATACGATCGGCTTCCAAGCTGCGCTGGTCGTGGGTCACGGCTTCGAGGGCATGCGGGAAAACGCCGTGCAAGCGCAGCTCACCTTCGATGGCGTTTGGCTCGACTGCGACAAGAACCAGACAACGGGTGTCTTCGGGCGCGAAACCGCCGTCTGCGGGCCAGAGCTCGCTGGGCAGGTACTCCGCATCAATGAATGCGACAGCCTGTGCGATTTCGCGCCACCGTCGGATCCCGGTTGTTTCGTCAACGTACCCATGGATGGCTGTGAATGGGTGAACGATGACTGCGCGCTCGAACGCTGGACCGAGTTCCCCACTGGCGTCGACGGTCAGGAATGCCTCATCCATTGGCTGGTGAGCACCGCGCCACCGCCGCCGCGAATGCGCGTCCACACGAGCGCTGATCGAGTAGACGTGTTCTGGGACAACACGAGCGAGACCTCCCCGGATCTGAAGACGAACATCCTGGATTTCGAGTCGTATCGCGTCTGGCGCGCCGACAACTGGACGCGCCCCCTGGGAACGGACGAGCGGATCGGTCCCGGAGCCGATCTGTGGATGCTCCTCGCCGAGTTCGATCTCGCGAACAATCGGGTCGGATCGGAAAGCGGTCTCGACGGCATCGTCTACGTGCCGCGGATCCCGGATTCAGCGGTGGAGTTCTATCGCGAGTGGTTCGCCGCGCATCCGTTCTTGCAGCCGCCCGACTTGCCCGGCTTCACTCCCGACCAGATCGACACCGCCAAGGCGGTCAGCAAAGGCGTGCACTACTACCAGTACACCGACCCTCCGTTCATGAAATCGGGCTGCGCCAACAATCCGAACGACCCCGGCGATTGTGTCATCGTCTCGTGTGGTCCGGATGGGACTTGCCCGCCGGTCGTCACGTCGCGCGGGCTCGTGCATACGCGCTGCAACGCAGCTGGGCAATGCCAGGAAGTGTTTCCGCCCCCACATGCGGGCGCCCATTACTTCTACAGCGTCACGGCCACGGATCACAAAGTCGAATTGCGCGGCGAACAGCAAGTCATCGTCGGGGCGGGGCTCGCCGGCGACCCGAGCTCGAATTTCATCTATGTCAACCCGGTGACGAATGCGCTCCCCAGAGAGAGCTGGGCGAACGCGGAGGGCGAGATCTACGTCGTGCCGAATCCTGCGACACGAGAATCGCTCGACGACTGGCGGCTGGAACCCAACAACGAAGACCCCACCGGAATCAAAGTCGAGTTCCACAACCTGCCGCGCACGCGCGGACAGATCTCCGTATTCACCCTGAGCTCCGACCTCATCATCGAGCTGCCCTTCGATGGCACGACGGGCAATGGCTCCATGGCGTGGGATCTCCTCTCCCGCAACGGCCAAGAAGTGACGAGCGGCATCTACCTCTATGTCGTCGAAGCGGACTCCTTCGATCGTTTCGTCGGCAAGCTGGCGATCATCCGTTGAGGCGTGAGCAGACTTTCCATGCGCGGAGAGCCTCGCGCGAGTTTCGGGTCTCTCCGGTCCGAAATTTGCCCATTCCGAAGTCGGCAACCGTTTGAACTTCCAAAGCCCGAGTCGTATTCTTCCGCATCTTCATGGACGTTGCCGCGGCTGAATCGTCAGGAGATCGCATGCGTCCCGCCCACCGCGTCGTTCCTGCTTGGATGGTCGTCGCCACGCTCCTCGCCTCGATCCTCGGTTGTGCGAGCGCGACGAAGCGTTTGGAACAGGGCGCCGAGTTGGAGAGTCAAGGCCGGTACGCCGAGGCCGCTGCCCGCTATGTTCAGGCATTGCGCAAGGACCCAGGCTTGCCGGAAGCCCGCGCCGGTCTGGCGCGCGCCGGGGTCCAGGCGATCGAAGAGAATCGCAGCAATGCGGCGCGTTTCCGCACCATGGGATCCTTAGTCCAAGCCGCCGATCTGTACTGCACGAGCGATGCCCTCGTCCAAGAAGCGGCGAGCGTCGGCGTCCCCCTCACGCTCGCCGAGGGCTATGCGGAATCACGCCGCACGACGCTCGACGAAGCCATCGAGGATCTATTGCACACGGGACGGTCCGCCGAGGCGAATGGACAATGGGCGGCGGCGTTGCATGCGTACGAGCACGTCGGCATGTACGACCCCAAGTCGCGCCAAAAGCAGAATGCGCATCTCGGGCAGGTCCGCACGACGGTGTTGTGGAGCGAGGCAGATCTGGCGGCGGGCCACTACCGGTCGGCTTTTCAGCGCGCCGAAGCGGCGCTGGCGCTGCTCGGTGATGCCGCAACCCATGGCGACCCGCGCGGCGGTGATCTCCTCGGCCGCGGCGAACCGACCTGGAGCGAACGCGCCGCCGATGTACGCGAGGAAGCAGTGACCCTCGGCACCGTGCGTGCGGTGCTCACGCCCGTGCGTTCGGGCGCGGGAGTGGAGCTTCCCGAAGGCTTCCTCGCCGAATTGAACGACGAGCTCGAGCTGCAGCAATGGACGCAACCGCCGATCTTCGTCGCCGTCACCGATCCTGTGGTCGTGCGCCGCGAGCTGCGCCGTCTCGGCCGTGGGCATGGAGCCCTCGGGGTGCGCGACGCAGCCCGCATCGGGCGCGACCTCGGCGCCAGCTTCGTGGTCGGCTTCGTCATCGACTCGCTCCACGTCGACGAGCACGATGTCGTGCGCGAGAAACGCAGCGCACGCACGAAGGGCGGTGTCGACACGACCTACACCGTGATCAAGGGCAGGACGAACTACGCCATGACCGCGACGGTCGTGCTCGTGGATGTGGCTCAGGGGCGCGAGTTCCAGCGCTTCACGCTCGATGCCGCCGAGCCGGGACACTTCACTCGCGCCGAGTACGACGGGGATCCGCGCTACCTGCGGCTCGCCGACAACGAGCGCCATCTCTTCGATTCACGGCGCACGCACGAGGAAGAGGAGGAAACGCAGGACCGCCTGATTGCGTCTGCCTCTCGACAACTCGCCGCACGAACCTACGCCAGTCTGATCAACTGCGTTCCTTGACCAGCCTCGCTCGGCCACGCACAAGGACAATTCACTGCAGACCGTGCTGCGGGCGGAGCGAAGTCGCCACAGGTTCTGCCGCAATATGTCCCCGAGCATTCGCGCGAGCGTAGTAGATTCCACCTCGGACTCCACAACCTTGGCATCCGATCCCTGCTGTCCATGTCGTTGACAGCGATCAGTGTTCGGCCCATCTTTCATGGGAACGAATATTGCACTAAATATCTGCTAGACTCTTGACAGAATTCAATTTCTAGTTGACATCTGCATCGTGCTTCACTATATTGAATGAGCAGACCCGACCACCGATTCCTCCCAGGGACAGGTGCCGTGGGATCCCCCAGATGGATACGTGCGCCGGCCATGACCGGCGGGGCCACCGCGTTTGCTTCTGCGGCGCTTACGGACGAACTGCCGCTCCTCCTGGCAGAGACCAGCGCGCCATTCGGTTCTTGCGGAAAAGAACGTGTCCCGCGGACGAGCACTGCACGTGGCTCTGTCGTAGACCATGCAACATCGACCGGCGTGGGTGTCACGTCGGATGAGTCGGTGGGACTGCCGGTCTTGCCGTCTGCTCCCGTCGTGCCGTGTACGTCAGTCTCGTCGTCCACGCCAGTCGTGCCGTCCACAGTGGTCGAAGGCGATCGGCTGCTGCTTGGCCTCGCGGCAGTCGCGTCGGTGGTGGCACTGCCAATCGCACGCGCGACGGCCGAGGTTCTCCGGCGCTCGGCCTGGCGTGCCTTCGGCTACGAGACCCAAGGCGACTTCACTCGCGAACACTTGCAGCGCGAGCCACGCTGGATGCACGAGCAGGCGCGGCTGCACGCAGTCCTCGAGAAGCATCCTCAGCTTGCCGATGCGGTTTGTGGGCTGGACGGTGGTGCTCCGCTGGGTCAGGTCGCCTCGGTGCAGATCGGACGTGTGGCGACAGCGGAAACGCTCTCCGACTGGATCGATCGCGCGCGGGCGCTGCCACTCAACGAGCTGCGCGCGGCGGTCGCCGAGGCTTACAAAGCCCAGGCGGATCCGAGCTCTTCGAATGACCGCATGCCCGAGGTCCGTGCGACCGGTCGCTCGATCGCAGCGGAACTGGAAGAGTCCGAGGAGAATCGTGTCCTCTTGCGCCGGGTCATTCCGCCGGACGTGAAGTTGATCTTCAATGCCTGTCTCGAGCTGTATCGGAATCTCGAAGGCCATGAAGCGAGCATGACGGGCTTCATCCAAGCGCTCACGGGCGAAGCCTCGAGCTCCGGCATCGTGCCGCCTGACGACTTCCGACCGCGCCTCCGGCGGCTGAGCTCGAATCGCGGCAGAGCGAAGCCACGTGGAAAACTAC
>Ga0075418_10005963_pt1 | contig 13751 bp, 12 predicted proteins | sample SoiMetdeltSBSDD2_FD_81776 | JGI IMG/M metagenome (GOLD analysis project Ga0075418, IMG submission 81776) | Bulk soil microbial communities from a Populus tree surrounding site in Tennessee, USA - Soil MetaG P. deltoides SBSDD2 | ecosystem: Environmental > Terrestrial > Soil > Tree plantation...
ACCGGCAAATGGTTCATGTACACATTAAACCTTGCTACAGACCCGGCCGTGATCTCCGTACGAACTTACATGCCGCCGCAGATCGTCACGCCAACGGCCACTTCGATGGTTACAGCCACGCGGACTCCTACACCAACAGGTTCCATAGCTACACCAACGCGGACACCCACGCTCGGGGGTGGCAAAGCAACATCAACAAGGACATCCACACTACCCGCAACATCCGCGAGCACAGCTACGCCGACTCAGACTCTCGCTGCAACGTCAACAAGGACGCCCACGCCACCAGTAACGTTCACGAGTACACCTACGCCGACACGGACCTTCACAGCCACGCCTGGATCTGTTTCAGGTATTCATGTCGGTGACCTGGACGGAAGTGCAAATGCGAATGGTCAGAACTGGCGTGTGGTTGTGACGGTCACCGTTCACGACCAAAATCACCAGCCGGTTGCCAACGTCAGAGTTGACGGTCATTGGAGCAACGGATACACGGGGACGGCGTCGTGTGTCACAGATAACACAGGCTCTTGTACGCTCGAAACCGACAGGGCCGACCGTGGCAGTAGCACGATAACATTCACGGTTGACAGTATGAGCCATTCATCCCTCCCATACCTGCCAGCCAGCAACCATGATCCGGATGGTGACAGCAATGGGAAGATCATCAACATTCAAAAACCTTGAGGTAATTAATTGGAAGGTCAGTTTAGAAATGAGAGAGCCACACGCGGCCCTCTCATTTTGTTGCGCAGAGGCGGTGTAGGATTTTACTCATAATTGCTGCAGTTGCGAAAATATAGACGATGAAATTATGTGGGGTAGGGGAGCTATCCTGGGCTGAGGATAAAACAATTCGGATGAGGCATTAAGTTTTGGCTGGGCCGAGAGCGTAGCGCTGTTGTAAGTCTCTTGCACATCCTTCATGGTCAATATATGTGGGGGAGATGGCCAATATGACAATCCTTGTAAGACCCCTTGACTTTCCTTCAATCATTCAATATAATTAGTATTATACGCCATGAAATCAGGTTAGTGAAATTTCGCCTATGCAAATACAGATAAACCACTTTCTGGACACTCTTGATCTTTCGAAAAATACAATCGATGCTTACCGCTATGGGCTGGAGCGATTTGTATTGGTTGTTGGCGAAGATGCCCCATTGGATGCCGAGACTTTTGAGAACTTCCTCACGGCAATCAAGGCGTATTCCCCGTCTACAAGGCAAATCTGGCGGTCGGCTGTGCTGGGATTTTATATGTTCTCCAAATCGGGCGACCTGGCAGAGATCCAGGGAATTATCCGGCATTACGCGCGCAAACAGACCAAGCGCATGGTCAATTTCAATCGTGACGCTATTGAGCAAGTCATTGTATATTGCAGTCAACTCAGCGGCGACTTGCCTGCCTTGCGGGACCGTGCGTTTGTGCTGACACTAGCCGACACTGGCTTGCGCATCTCCGAAGCGTGCGCACTCAAACGCGGCGACATTGACTGGCTGGAAGCCCGCGCAATTATTATCGGTAAAGGCAACAAACAATCCGTCATTCGGTTCTCAGAGCGAGCCATACAGGCGATGCGTGAATATCATGCGGTGTGCGCCTCGATTGAACCAAATACTCGCCTGCCGTTGAAATCTCAACCGGTCTTTGCACGGCACGATATCAGGGCAAGCAAAAAGATCAAGCCAATTAGCGCAAGCGGAATGTGGACGGCGATCAAAGGCGATCCCAAACAAGGGATCAAAGGCAGGATTGCGGAGGCCGGAGTCGATCGCAGTCTGGTCCGCATTCATGATTTCCGCCATTACTTTGTGACAATGACCTACCTCGCCAAGCGTGATATTAAGTTATCGCAAGAACTCGCCCGCCATGAGAGTATTGATACGACAAACCGCTACACGCACTTTGGCGGAGAGGCGGATGCTGCTTACGATGAAATTTTCAACCAGAGAAAATGATGAGAAAAATTTGGACGATGGAACAACTCATACGCGGGCAAAATCAAAGGGCGAAACAAGCAGGTACGCGACATGATTTGACTCTGGAGCAATGGCAGGAAACGCTTGATTATTTTGATCACAAGTGCGCTTATTGCGGAGAAAGAGAATATGAAGTTATTGAACACTATCTGCAGGTCAGAATTGCAGGGACAACAGTCAGCAATTGTGTTCCCGCCTGCTTTAGTTGTAACGCACTTAAAGATGCTCAGAACCATTCCTTATCTTTGTATCAGAATGAGCGTGTCCTTGCGTTTATTGAGAGCAAAGGAGTAAGGATCTCATTTCATATCCATGAATACAGACCGACCAGGAACGAGTATGTGACTTTAGTTTGTGATGGCTGCGGAGATAGAATCCATTTGCCAGGGTTGGCAATGGAGAGAGCCTTGGAATACATCAATGAGTTCTATCAAAACACAGGATATGCTTCCATTGCTGATTGACCTCCCCTGCCCCTCTGCAAATCTTATTACCTGATTAGCCTTCCGACGGCCGCCATATGGACCGGATACGATGCGCCGCTAGCTTCGGTCGGCGGTCGCGCGTGAACACCCCTTTGTAATTCAGCCCCCCTGCCCTGGTGATGCCCTGTGAGGTCTTGAAGTCGCAGAGATTCCAGACATGTTCGCCGATGACATATGGTTTCTGACGCAGCAGCTCGATGTAGCGTGAAATCATCTCTGCCTGATACTCTTCACTGAACATCTCGGGCGGCTGCGCATGATGACCGGGAATAGCGTCCGCGCCAAATTCAGCTAACAAGATCGGTTTGCCAAACTTCTCATGGAGGGTGTCCAATTCAACGGAAAGCAAGGACAAGGCCTCATCGAGATTTCCACTCTGCGAGTACCAGCCGAAGTAACGGTTCAAACATACCAGATCACAAAATTCAAAAGCCTGCTCGTCCACGCCTAGAAAACTGACCAGTGTGACCGGACGTGTGGCGTCCAGGGATTTTGCCTGTGCATAAAGCTGCTCAAAAAACGGACGGGCATGCGGTGCCGTGGAATGCGGCTCGTTGGCTAGGCTCCACATTATGACACTGGGATGATTCTTGTCGCGCGCCATCATTTCGTTGACGTATTGCAGACACAGTGCGCGGCGTTTTTCAAGTCCATCCTCGCGAAAGTACAAACCCACGGCTGGCGTCTCGTCAATGACGAGAAAACCCAGCTGGTCAGCCAGGTCGAGCATTTGCTCCGAGTATGGATAATGGCTCGTGCGAAAGGAATTCGCGCCAATCCAATGCAGGAGGGCATAATCCTTGACGATCAAAGCCGGAAGATAGACGCGTCCCACCACCGAGAAATCTTCGTGTCGACCGAAACCAGTGAGATAAACAGGTTGATCGTTCAAAAGAAGTTGATTGCCATCCACCCGAATCGTCCGCACTCCAATTTTCATGGAGTATGAATCAACGATGTCACGGTCTTGAACCAGCTCGATGGACAGGTTATACAGATTCGGATTGCCCGCAGACCACAGCAATACATCGGGCACATCCAGAGTCGCCTCCGCCACTTCGCCTGAAAAAGCAGCCTCGACCGTGGAATGATGTCCGTGACCGCTGAGATGAAAACGCGCTTTTGATGGAATTGCTGCAGAACTCTCCACGTGTACATGGACACGCCCACCGGAGCCGGTAAATTCCGTTTGGACAGTCACATCGCGAACAAAGTCGCGCGCCGTAGCATACACGAGCACGGGACGTTGAATGCCACAAAATGGGAAGAAGTCAAATTGAGCCTGTGGATAATTTCCTGCATGGCTTGCAAAGAAATCGACTGGATCGCCGGTGACGTTCCCCGGTGGCACGCGATCGAACGCCAGGCGGCCATCCACACGAACGACAAGTTTGTTGCCTGTCGCCTGAACGAATGCAGTGATATCAAACTCAAACGGTAGATGTCCGCCCTCGTGCATGCCCAACGGTTTGTCATTCAACCAAACTTCGGCCAGATAGTTAACCGATCCAAAGCGTAGGACGATGCGTTTGCCGTCCCAGCCCCACGGCAGATCAAAGCTTGTCTGGTACCAGCCCGGACCCAGGAAGTCCCGTCCATCTTCGAACTGTTCATTCCAACTGGACGGAACTGCGATCGGTCGTCCCCCCGCCAAACCGCTAAACCAGCCGCTATCGATACCTGTATCGTGCGGATCGAAGCGAAAGTCCCAGAAATCTGAGAGCGTAAGGACTTGTCGATGAGAATTGGATTGAGGATAGAGCATGGTGGGCCTCGACGGGCTTTCCCTTCAATGGATGCAGGAATTGTACTCTCTCCCTGCTCTGCATTTATCTCTGGACGACGAAATTGAAGTATCCCACCAGATAATCATCGCGCTCTTCGAGAGTTACTGTCAAGCCTTCCATGGGCCGATCCGGAAAATACAACTGGCTGGTCACCTCCTCCCCACCGTCTGGACGGACCTTGACATGAATATGCTCGATGGGTCTGCTTGAATACAATCCGGGCAAGATTGTCTCGAGATGAAAGCGTCCTTGTGCGTCGGTAAATTGATGTCCGCGCAGGCGATAACCGACGTGATCGTACTCGCCGTTTGCGTCTGCCTGCCAGAAATCAAGCCAGGCGTTGGGTAACGGATTACAGTTGTGGTCGAGCACATAGCCGACCAGAATCAAGCGCGTGCCTGGCATTCCTTCTCCCAGGAGCGAATGACTCTCAGGTGTGTTGGGAGTGTAATATGGACCCTCCGTTTGCGCCTGTGTCAGTGCACTGCAGGTTGGGGCAGGGAGCGTGATTCCGTTTTCAGTAAAGAAATCAGCTTGAACCACTACGGTGGCAGTCGGATGCTCCATGGTCGGGGTCGACGCGGGCACCGTAGGACCAGGCTGAAGCGTGGCCGCAGGCAAGGGTTGAGGCGCGGTTGGATTTGTTGCTAACGTCTGCGTTGTTTCGGGCGAAGCTGTACAGGCAATCAGGATACCTATTGCCAAAACTATCAACACAATTCTTATCATTCGATCACTCCTGCGCCTAAAGGCTATTTCTTCATCTGGTACTGTGTAGATGGAGATTGACACAAGCCTCTTACACCCGCTTATAATGATGCCTCACCGGAGGCATAGTGACTGTCACAATCATTGACCGAGTGCGGGAATACTATAATGACCCGGAGTATTTTCCAAACATACGAAAGATCGCGATCCCTGTCATTATCCAACAGTTGACCTTTTCAGGCTTGAACATGCTGGGTGTAGTGTTTGTGGGGCAAAAAGGAGAAGTATCTGTTGCCGCCGTGGGGTTGGCCGGACAACTGGCCTTTCTGCTCAACCTAGTCCACTTTGGGATCATCAGCGGTGCCGCGATGTTCACAGCACAATTTTGGGGTAGGCAGGATGTGCCCAATCTACGCCGTGTGCTGGGGTTATGTTTGATACTGGCCGTTTCAGCCAGCCTGATCTTCTTCGTGCTAGCACAATTTCTTCCAGCGCAAATCCTGAGCATTTACACCCAGGATGCGGAAGTCATTGCGTTGGGTACGAGCTACGTGCGCGTCTTCTCATGGACCTATCTCTTCTTTGCAGTAACTTTCAGTTACGCGTTGGTGATGCGTTCCACGGGAGATGTGAGAACACCGACTACCATCAGCGTATTGGCATTGCTCCTCAGTACTTTTCTGTCCTATTCATTGATCTTCGGAAAATTTGGCTTCCCTGAATTAGGCATCCAGGGTGCGGCGGTGGCCGCTGTGGTCGCGCGTGCGCTCGAATGTGTTGCCTTGATTTCCATAATCTACTTTAGGAAGTCTCCGGTCGCGGCGTCCTGGCGAGAATTGACAAATTTCGACAGGGCTTTCATAGGAAAAGTAATCAAGCCCATGTTGCCAGTCATTATCAATGAGTTGTTCTGGGCACTGGGTATCACCACCTACAACGCCATTTATGGACGCATGGGAACAGAGGCCTTTGCCGCGATGAATATCGTCAGCACGATTGAGCAACTCGCTTTTGTCATCTTCATTGGCATCGGCAACGCTACGTCAGTTCTGGTCGGCAATCGCATCGGTGCCGGGAAAGAGGATGAAGCCTATGTGTATGCAGGTCGTTCGCTGGGACTTGGCCTCGTCGGTGGGATCCTGATCGGCTTGCTGCTTCAACTCGTGAAGGTGCCCGTCTTATCACTTTACAACGTTTCACCTGAGGTAATCGAAAACGCAGGCAATGTCATCAACGTTATTACATTCTTTCTTTGGGTACGAGTCAATAATATGACCATCGTCGTCGGCATTTTGCGCGCCGGCGGTGATACTCGCTTCTCCATGTTCATCGATGGCTTCATCATCTGGCTGGTGGGCGTGCCAATGGCCTATCTCGGCGCGAACGTGTGGCACTTGCCGGTCTATCTGGTGTACCTCTGCGCCATGAGCGAGGAAGCCACCAAATGGATCCTTGGCATCAACCGATATTTCTCACGAAAGTGGATTCATAATCTTGCCGCGCACGTGGAGGGTGTCTAAATTTTCTCCGCCTTCAGCATGACATACTCCTCATAAGCTGCCATCAATTCATTTGTGATTTGACCCACCCTCCCCTGCCCCACTTGCATATCATCGATCTGGATAATGGGCACGATGCCGCGCGAACTGGACGTAATAAACGCCTCTTTCATAGCTGGTAATTGAATCAGTTTCAACGCGCGGTATCTCACCTCCACGCCCCTGCCCCGCGCCGCACGGATGACCATGGTGCGCGTAACGCCGAGCAGAATGTCTTTCCGGGCGGTGAATAAAATATCATCCAATACATAGAAAAAGTTGCTTGTCATTCCTTCCAGGATTCTTCCATTCTTCACCAATAGTGCTTCGAAGAGTCCTTCCTGTGCAAGATGCTTTCGCTCTTCATCACTCGCGGAAATAAACGCAGTGGATTTGGCACGTGGATTGTTTCGCTGAATGGACGTGGTCCCGGCACGCACGCCCTCTGCATATACTTCAGGCGGCAATGGCCTGAGCGGCTCCATCGCGATGTAAATCTCTCCCTGCTTCGTCTTCATTACACGCACGCGCGCTTCCCCGGGGCGATACGGCTCGAGCAATTGGATCAGGACCCGGCGAAGGTCTGAGGCGTCCACACTCGGAAGACGGCGCAGGTGAACCGAGAGTCCAATCACACGCCTGCATCCGGCATACGTGCGAAATGTGGAGTAATATCCCTCCGCAAGTTGCCGCGTGATCGCATCCAGTGACGACATATCGGGCAGAGTCGTCGAACGATGTTGTGATTTCTCCAGCAGATATAGGCTGATCATGCAAGCCTATTGTATCTAATTTACGCTTGTTTTTTCGATGTGTGCCTTCTATAATCCATCCATCATGAAGCAGCTTTTTATCTCTTATTCCCGTAAGGACACGGAAATTACCCGCCGCATCACCGAGCGACTCCAAACAGATGGGTTGGAGGCCTGGGTTGATTGGCAGGATATCCCGCCCAGCATAGACTGGATGAAGGAGATCCAGAAAGGAATTGAGGAAGCAGATGTTTTTCTGTATCTTGTCAGCCCGGATTCGATTTCATCTCCGATCTGCGCCGATGAGTTAAAACATGCCGTCTCGAACGGGAAACGGATCATTCCCGTTGTGGTGCGCGACTTCGATGCCAGGACCGCGCCCTCCACCATCACACATCTCAACTGGATATTCTTCGAGCGGCTACAGGATGATTTTGAACGTTCGTTTGGACAGGTATGGACGGCCATCCATACAGATTATGACTGGGTGCAGGTCCACCGGCGCCTGCAAGTCAGAGCGCTGGAGTGGGACCGCAATCAGCGTGAAGAAAGTTTCTTCCTGCGCGGGAAGGATTTGCAGGACGCCGAGGCACAGCTGCGGGTCAATCGGGAAAAAAATCCCCGTCCCACGGAATTGCAGGATCTGTTTGTCCTAAAGAGTCGGGAGGCCGAAGATGCAGGGTTGGAAGAACAACGTGCGAGAGAGCAGCAGCTGGAGTTGGAAAAAAGAACCGGTACTCGGCTGCGCAGATTGACGTTCGCTATGCTGGCCATATTCACCGTTGCCTTTGTCTTACTTTTTTTCTGGCTTTTTGAACTGGTAACCGATCTATCTCTGATTTCGCTTAAGAATCAAATGATTGCCCTGGTCGAATCCGGCTCGGTTTCGATTGACGGAGGACAATTCCATAGATTAGTTGGTGAGTATCCCTCCGGCTCCAATGCTGCCTACGACGATCCGTATTTTGTGTCTCTGGAGGCATTCCTTTCGAAGATAAAACATGCAAACACAGCCGTTGATCCCAAAATGTCCTATTACGCCATTGCCAGTGGCCTCAAGAATGGCGAGATCATGGTTGTGGCCGCCGCGGATCGGGAATATACCTTTAAGCAAGCTTTTGTCCTGGACGATCTTGATTATTCCCAGATTGCCGGCCTGGAAAAGACCACGGCCGATTTGGAAACGAACAAGAACGAATTCAGCAACAAAATTTCAGCGTGCACACCGATTTGGGATGGGCAGCGCTCGGTGGGCGCATTGTGCACAGACTTTCACCTGGATATTGTGACCGACACGCGCACCAGCGTGGCCCGTACCCTGGCTATCGCCTTTGTGGCGATCTACCCTGCCGTGATGCTATTCGTACTCGGTACGACACGGTCCCTTTCGAGATTTTCACTAAAATCCATAAGAAGTAAGTTGCCATCCACCAAATGAAGTTGAAATTTTTTACTCAAAGCCTTGACACTTTTGGCGTGAGCAGTGTACACTCAGCACGAATGAAGCAAATTCTAAAGAAAGGAGCGCACTACAAACTCATGCTTCGCAGCATCCCGTTAATCAGCTCTCCAGTTTTCGCTGGAGCTTTACCTTTTCGTAGTGCGCCTGTAGACCGTTGACCGGTCTTTACTCATCGGCTTTTAGGCTGTGGCGCACTCGCCGCAGCCTTTTTGTTTAATCGAACTAACCGTAGGTCGGACACTTACACCGTGCAGGTGCTGCCCATCCGACCCACTTTCGGAGAATACACCATGACCGCAGTACAACCAACGTATGAACCCGCCCTGACATTTGACTTCCGCAAAGCCATCCATGAGAACCGCTTAAAGGGCATCTGGAAAATGATGGTGGATTACCGCCTGCCCTACATTGGTGCAACGGCAGCTTTGGCCATCTCGGCGCTGGCCAAGACGTTTACGTACATGCTTCTGCGTTACTTCGCGGATGACGTACTCACCCAGGGCAAATTCATCGGGAACAGCCTTGGACAGACCACACTCTGGATTGGGCTGGGATTTGTAGGTTTGGCGTTGATCGAAGGTGGATTTGCGTTCCTTTCGGGCCGTTTAGCTGCCTTTACGGCCGAAGGCATCACGCGGCGTCTGAGAGATTTTCTCTTCGACCACATCCAGCGGTTGAGCTTCTCCTACCACGCCACGACACCCACCGGTGACATGATCGAACGTGTCACTTCGGACGTGGACTCGCTGCGCCGCTTTTTCAGTGAGCAGGCCATTGGCATGGGACGCATCATTTTGCTCTTCGTGATCAACTTCATCGCCTTGTTGAAGCTCAACACGGAGCTGGCACTGGTGTCCGTTGTCGTGATCCCATTCATGTTGCTGGTATCGATGTGGTTCTTCAAGCAAGTGACAAAGCGCTATGAAAATTACCAGGCCCAGGAAGCGGTGCTTTCCACCACCCTGCAGGAAAACCTGACCGGCGTCCGCGTGGTCAAAGCATTTGCCCGACAGGAGTACGAGAAAGCCAAATTCGAGAAGGACAACTGGGGTAAATATCTCAAAGGAAAACTCTTGTTAATCATGCATTCCATGTTCTGGCCGCTCTCGGATATTGTCCTGGGCCTGCAGATGCTTTTCGGTTTCATCTATGGCGCGATCATGGCGATCAATGGGGAGATCACCGTCGGCACGTACATTGCGTATTCCGGCCTGGTCATCTGGTTGATCTGGCCGATCCGTAACCTGGGACGCATCATCGTCTCAGCCTCCACCGGCATGGTGTCCTATGGCCGTTTGATGGAGATCGTTAAGCAAGCGCGTGAACCACTGCTGGACGGCAAGCACCAGCCAACCGGACCGGTGAATGGCGATGTGATTTTCGAAAATGTCTCGTTCATCTATTCAGATGGCGAAACGGAAGTCCTAAAGAATGTTTCGTTCCACGTCCAGCCCGGGCAGGCTATTGCCCTGCTTGGTTCCACAGGATCGGGTAAAACGTCGCTTGTGAACCTGTTGCCAAGGTTTCACGAATACACCAGCGGCCGCATCTTGCTGGATGGCGTGGATTTGAAGGCTTACTCCCGTGCCTACTTGCGAGCACAGATCGGCATTGTGGAACAAGAGCCCTTTTTGTTCAGCCGCTCGATCCGTGAGAATATTACCTACGGAGTGGGTCGGGATGTATCGCAGGAAGAAGTGGAACGGGCAGCCAAAGCGGCAGCCGTGCATGATGTGATCCTGTCTTTTCCGGATGGTTATAACACGCTGGTCGGCGAGAAAGGCGTCACGCTCTCCGGAGGACAGAAACAGCGTGTGACCATTGCCAGAACTTTGCTCAAGAATCCGCGCATCCTGATTCTGGATGACTCCACATCTTCTGTGGATACCGAAACGGAAGCGGAGATTCGCGGCGCCTTGAATGAACTCATGGAGAACCGCACGACCTTCATCATCGCCCATCGTATCCAATCGGTAATGATTGCAGACCTGATTCTGGTGCTGGATAAGGGTGAAGTCATTCAGATGGGTACGCATGCAGAACTCGTATCACAGAAAGATGGCATGTATCGTCGAATTTACGATATCCAGACACGGATTGATGAAGAGCTGGAACTGGAGATTTCGCGAGTCAACTAATGTCGCTGGTCGAGTCGTAGAGACCGGGCATACCAAGTAAACCTGGAATTTAGCGATGTGGTTTCGATATGGGCTGTGTGATTTCCCAGCCCACTCGGCCACCCGTTGCAACGGAGAATTAACTATGAGCGCAGAACTCATCGAATTGGAAGAAGAAGAACATACCTCACAACTAACCGGCCCCGTTTTCAAGCGTATCGTGGGTTTGCTCAAGCCACATTGGAAGTGGGTGGTGGGCTTCCTGGTCACGATCATGCTGACCTCCGTGATTGACGCCTACTTTACCTATCTGAGCAAAGAGATGGTGGATGTTGGCATCACTTTGAAGGACAGGCCCGCTTTGACGAGGATTGCAGTGATCTATGGCGTCTTTCAGCTCGTTCAAGCCGCATTGGTATTTACATTCATCTACCTGGCCGGTGTGCTTGGGGAACGCGTGCAATACGACCTGCGCAAGATGCTGTTCAATCACCTGCAGGATCTCTCGCTTTCGTACTATGCTCAGAACGCGGTAGGACGCCTCATTGCCCGCGTCACTTCGGATACCGGACGTGTCTCAGAGTTGCTCACCTGGGGCGTGGTAGATACCACCTGGGCGTTCATGAACATCAGCACCTCTGTGATTTTCATGGCGATCATCAACTGGAAACTAGCCCTGATCGTATCGACGATTATTCCGATCATGGTATACATCGCCGTTCAGTTCCGCAAACATATTCTGGTCCAATACCGTATCTCACGTCGTACAAACTCACAGATCACCGGTGCCTATAATGAAAACTTCCAGGGCGTCCGTGTGGTCAAAGGGCTGTTGCGCGAGGATGAGAACACCAAAGAGTTTCAGCAACTGACGAGCCGCATGTACCATGCCTCCTTCCGGGCCGCCTGGCTCTCCGCTCTGTTTCTGCCTACGGTACAGATCATCGCGGCTGTGGCGTTGGGCCTGATCGTAGGATACGGTGGTGTGCAGATCAGCCTGGGACTCATGACCCTGGGCGGCATCCAGGCGTTTGTCTCCTATCTCACGTTCATGATGTGGCCGATTCAAGAATTTGCCCGAGTCTATGCTGAAATGCAGCACTCGATTGCCTCGGCGGAAAGAATCTTCAAGTTAATAGATACCCCGGCTGAAGTCCACGACCGAAGCGACGCCATCGAAGCGCAGTCGTTGATGGGCGAGATCGAATTCAATCACGTGGATTTCTACTACGAAGACCGCAAGCCCGTCCTGACTGATTTTACGCTCAACGTCAAGCCCGGGGAGATGATCGCCCTGGTGGGACCGACCGGCGGTGGCAAGTCGACGATCGTGAATCTTCTATGCCGGTTCTATGAGCCGCGGGCAGGGATGATCCGCATCAATGGGCACGATTACATGGATTACACCCTCGCTTCGATTCACAGCCGGATCGGCATCGTGTTACAGACTCCGCACCTCTTCTCAGGCAGTGTGCGCGACAACATCCGCTATGGACGGTTGGCAGCCACAGACGACGAGATCATGGACGCTGCCAAGATCGCCGGCGCGCACGACTTCATCGTGACGCTCGAAAAAGGCTATGACCAGAACGTGGGCGAAGGCGGCAATCTTTTGTCCGTGGGCCAGAAGCAGCTGATCAGTCTGGCACGCGCGGTGCTGGCTCGACCGGAACTGTTCATCATGGACGAGGCCACCTCCTCAGTGGATACACTGACCGAAGCGTTGATTCAACGAGGCATGGAAGCATTAATGAAAGGACGAACGTCATTTGTGATCGCCCATCGCCTGTCCACGATACGCCGTGCTAACCGCATCCTAGTGATCGAGAATGGAAAGATCGCCGAGCAAGGTACCCATGCCGAGCTCTTGAAACTACGTGGCCATTACTATCGCTTGTATACGCAACAGTTCAGGCATGAGCTGGAAGCACAATATGGATTTGATGAAGCCCTTGGCATCAAGCAAAAGGAAGAAGAATCGGAAGCCATGGCAGCAGACTAGCCCTAACCCCTACCCTCCCCAATCCGGCGGAAGTGCATCGGATTGGGGGAGGTGACTGGAGGTCGGAGGGGTGGGCTGGAAGGAAATAGAATGAACAAGAAAAACTTATTAGTACGCTATGACAAGGACCTGCGCATGCGCATCATGTACCCGGAGGCGCGCAGGGAAATCACCAGTGATGTGGTGCGATTTATCCGCACCGCACCGGGAATGAACTTTGTGTCGTTCACGTTTGCGAATGAAAATCAACTTCATGATGTGATTCATCAGGAGATGGATTATTTTATTCCCCTGAATCAACCCTTCACCTGGAAGGTGTATGACCATGACCTGTTACCCAGTTTGAAGCATGAATTACGCACGCATGATTTCGTGGAAGACAATGACCCTGCCGATGTGATGGTGCTCGATCTGGATCGTGCGCCCGCGCATTTGCTGTACCCAGTGCATCCGACGAATTCCAGCATCCGCCGGATTACGACCCCGGATGGACTGAAGGACGTCATCCATGTGCTGAACAGCGTATATGGTAATGACAATTCATGGGTCAATAACCGCCTGGGCATGCATATGAAGATCCCCGGTTATTTAAGCGTCTATGTTGCCTATGTGCACGCTGGAAACGTGCGCCTGCCCGCTGCGGTGGCATGGACGTATTTCCCGATGGGACACTTCGCCACGTTGTTTGCCGGCTCCACGATTGCACAATATCGAAAGCAGGGCTTGTACACGAGCTTATTAGCGACACGCTTGAAAGAGATACGCGAACGCGGATATCCTTTCGCGGCTGTGGAAGCGGGGCCGATGAGCGGGCCCATCGTGGCAAAGCACGGCTTTCAACACCTCACAACTGTTTGGGATTATGAGTGGAAGGGAAATTAGATCGATAGACACGGGGTAAAAGCAAAAGGAGCCACC
>Ga0075418_10005964_pt1 | contig 13746 bp, 10 predicted proteins | sample SoiMetdeltSBSDD2_FD_81776 | JGI IMG/M metagenome (GOLD analysis project Ga0075418, IMG submission 81776) | Bulk soil microbial communities from a Populus tree surrounding site in Tennessee, USA - Soil MetaG P. deltoides SBSDD2 | ecosystem: Environmental > Terrestrial > Soil > Tree plantation...
AGCGACCGGAAACGGCAACTACCATTGAATCAGTGGTTTCCACTTCCGTAAGATTTTCGGGTTCCGTAATCCTGCGCTTCATTCCGTGGGATCCGCGTCTCCCGCCGGTGGCGCCACCGATTCGAGGTCGAACCCGGCCAGATCCTCCAGGCTGGGACGCCGCGAGAAGTGGTGGTACACGGCCTGGCCGATGGACTCCGTCCGCTCGAAGGTGGTGCCCAGGGACCGCAGACGGGCCTCCAGCGCCGGCGCCAGGCCGGGATCGACGACCAGCGCGTCCGGCCCGGTGGTCCGCACGACGTGGGACTGGCCCTGGTGGACCCACGAGACGTCTGGCCCCAGCTCGCCGGAGAGGATGACCCGGCCGTCGGAGAGGAAGGTGTACTTGGGCCCGATCCAGAATCCCGCGTATCCCGTGCGCACGCCGAGCCGCTCCAGGGTCTCGAGGAAGGACCGATCGCGCTCCTGCGCGTGCCCGCGGGCCCGGAGCCACGGCACGAGGCCCACTCCGTTCAGGCCCACGACGCCGAGCGTGGCCACGGCCGCCGCAGCCTTCGAGCGCCGGGAGACCGCGGCGAGGGCCCAGCCCACCGCCATCGCGCTCGAGGTGTAGACGGGCATCAGGTATCGCGGCCGCTGCGCGCCGCGGTGCGAGAACTTCGAGACCGCGAAGGTCCCGACGACGATCACGAACAGACCCAGCGCGAGAAGGGCACTGCTCTGGCCACGCTTCTCGCGCATGTCACGACGATTGTTCCAGGCCATTCCCAGGACCAGTCCCGCAAACGCCAGACCCAGCACGGTCGCCAACCCTGCCGGTATTCCCGCATCGGTCATGCCGAACAGCTTGGGAAAGCTGACGGTGAAGGTCCGCTCGAGCTGCTCGGGCAGCCCGGTCAGCCGGTCCATCGGCCTCTTTCCGCCCTTCCCCACCCAGTCGAGCGTCGCCCAGGCGTTGGCCGCGTTCCAGATGAAGACGGGGTACGCGCCGGCGAGGAAGCCGCTGACGCCGTCGAGCAGGAGGCGCGGCCGGCGAAGGGCGGGCGTCACCAGGGCGGCCAGGACCGCGGTGAGGATGAAGTAGAGGGCGAGGAGCTGCTGCCAAAGCGCCAGGCCGAGGACGAACCCGGGCAGCAGGAGGCCCGTGCCCGGCGTCAGCAGCACGAGGGCGAGCGTGCCCAGCGCGTTGACCTCGGGGTACTGGCCCACGTTGTTCAGCGAGAAGGCGGTCAGGAACCGCGGGCTCACGGCCATGAACAGGCCCGCGCCCAGGGCGGCGATGGTCCCGCCGACACCCCGGGCGAGCCGCATCACCGCGTACACCCAGAGCAGATAGAAGAGGTGGGATGCCAGGACGTAGAGGAGCGGCGTCCCGGCCGCCGGCAGCGCGAGGCCGAGCAGCGCGGTCAGGTGGGGCTTGAGGGTGCCCTCGTAGGGGAAGCCCGGCGCGTAGATCGGCGCCGGGACATGTCCCCTCCGCAGCTCCTGTGCGATGATCCCCGCCACCGCGCTGTCCGAGGAGACCAGGCTCCCCGGGGCCAGGAGCGCGGGCCAGCGGACCAGCGTGGCCAGGGCCAGCATGCCCGCGACGGCCAGCGCGAAGCGGCGATCCAGGGTCCGCGGGTCCGCGCGCGCGCGGTGACGGACGACGAGTATGGCCACGAGCAACGCCAGGAGCGGCGCCGCCACGACGACCGGCACCCGCCCGCCCAGGATCGGGCCTTGAAACCAGGCCTCGACGGCCAGGACCCAGACGGCGAGGGCGGCGTAGGCCAGCTTGCGCCGGACCGCCTCGCTGCGCGGGTCGCGTTCCATGGCGAGACACTAGCACGCACGTGAGCGAAGGCCCGGCGGGGACGCTGCACGTCGTGGCCACTCCGCTGGGGAACCTGGAGGACATCACGCTCCGCGCCATCCGCGTCCTGCGCGAGGTGTCGCTCATCGCCTGCGAGGACACGCGGCATACCGCGGTGCTGCTCCGCGCGCACCACATCACGACCGCGGTCACGTCGTACTTCGAGCACAACGAGCGGTGGAAGGGCGAGCGGATCCTCGCGGCCCTGCGTGCCGGCCGCGACGTCGCCCTCGTCTCCGACGCGGGGACCCCAGGCGTATCCGACCCGGGCTACCGGCTCGTGCGCGACGCCCGCGCCGAAGGAATCCCCGTGGTTCCCGTGCCCGGACCCAGCGCGGCCGTCGCGGCCCTCTCGGTGTCGGGGCTACCGACCGACCGTTTCCTCTTCGTTGGCTTCCTTCCGCCGAAGTCCGCGGCCCGCCGCAAGGCCCTGGACGATCTGGCGTCCGTTCGCGAGACGCTCGTCTTCTACGAGTCGCCCGTCCGCGTCGTCGCCGCGCTCACGGACATGGCGGAGACCCTGGGCAACCGCGAAGCCTTCTTCTGCCGCGAGGCGACGAAGGTGCATGAGGAGTACAAGCGCGGGACGCTTTCCGAGTTACGCGAGACGTTGGCGTCCCGCGCTGCCGTTAAAGGCGAGTTCGTCATCGTCGTCTCGGGCGCGTCGGATAGTCCTGGCTCTTCAGAACCGGTCGAGGTCGTCTTTGCCCGACTCGTCTCCGAGGGCAAGACCCGCCGCGAGGCGGTCAAGGAAACGGCCCGCCTCCTGGGCCTGCCCGCCCGCGAGGTCTACCGCCGGGTGCTCTGAAGGCCGACGATCTTCTGCCGGATGGCCCCGAGGTGGTAGGCGACGTGGGCGATGGAGCCCACCGCGTCACCGAAGCCGGCGTCGCTCGACGAGGCCCCCGTCTCGATCGCCCGCCGCAGCCGCTGGTACTCCCGGCCCACCCGCTCGACGAGGTCCTTCCAGGCGGCGTCGTCGACCGTCTTCACGGCCCAGCTCTCCTTCCAATCGGGTGGCGTGCGGTTGCCCTCGATGATCGCCGCCGAATCGGCCATGGCGAACGCGATGTGGTGCGCGTGCGCCGCGATCGTCGTGTCTCCCCAGATGCGCGAGGCCCCCGCCGCGTCGATGGACCGAAGCGCGCCGAGCAGGCCCGCATCAGGCCGGTTGTCGATGAAGTAGGTGGAGGGGCCCGACGGGCCCTCGGCGGCCTCCCGCAGGACGGTCGAGACCTGACGCGCGGCGACGGTCCCGTCAATGAGCCCCATTTCCCTGCCCTCCCTTCATCCGTTGATTATCGCCACGGGAACTCGCGGTCCGGGAACAGCTCCGAAGGATCCACCTTGCGGGACAGCCGTAGCAGGACCGGCTTCATCATGTCGCGGCGCTCGTAGGTGACGGCCAGGCGCTCGAGGCGGCGCTCCAGCTTCTCCGCCGCCGTGGCGTTCACCGCCACCAGGGCCGCGTCGGGGGCCGCTTCCACGCGCTGCCGGAACTCGAAGAAATACTCGGTGATCGTCGGGCCGAGCTTGCTCGAGCACGTCACGCGCCCTTCGGAAAGGAAGTTGATCTTCGTGGCGATGTAGAAGTCCGTGAAGCACCAGCGCACGCTTTCGGCTTGCAGGTCTTGCACGAAGCGCCGCCACTGGACGTCGGAGCGCAGCGTGGGGACGGCCTGGGCGAGGGACCCGACGGCGCCGAAGGCGACGAGGGCCAGCATCGCCAGCCGCCGTAGCCGGTCGTCCAGGGCGCGGGCGAGAAAGACCGGGATGGCCGCCATCGAGGGCAGGAGGTAACGGGGATTGCCCGGGATCGCGGGCAGGGCGGCCACGGCGACGGCCACGTTGACGGCGACCAGAAGGAAGAGGACCTTCAGCGTGCCGCTCCGCTCGCGCACCGCCGCCCGCGCGGCGAGCACGACGGCCAGGACGGCCAGCGCGACCGCGGTCCACGCGACATCGCGGAACACGACGTCGATGGTGGGCGGGTAACCGGGGTCATAGCCCAGCAGCACCGGGAGCTGGTCCGCCACCACAGCGAGGGCGCGGCCGCCCACTCCCGGTCCCTCAACCCGGGCGCCCACGCTCTCCGCCCCGACGAGGTAACGGAACGAGGCCCAGCCCTCGCCCGCGTTCCAGAGCAGGCCGGGCAGATAGCCGAGGGTCAGGCCTCCGGCGAGCCGCGCCGCCGGACCGAGGACGCGCCGGCGCCCCGCGGCCAGCAGCGCGAGGCCAACCACCGCGATGGGGATGGCGGCCAGGATGTGCGACCAGAACGCGAGGCCGAGCAGGATCCCCGCCACGGCGGCGGAGGCCGGAGCGGGCGGCTCTCCCGATTCGAGCCACTGCGCGGCCAGGAGGACGGCCCACGTCCCGAGGGCGAGCACCTCCACGTAGTTGCCGTCGTTGCTCAAGCTGTAACGGGTGACGAAGGCAGGGGCGAAGGCGAGGTAGAGCCCGGCGGCGAGGGCGGTCCACCGCCGCGCCGGCGCCGCCCGCCGGGCCAGCCGGTAGACGGCGGCCACGAACGCCATATAGAAGAAGACGGACACGAGCGCGAACGCCCGCGCGGGATCGATGAGCGCGGCCAGGGGAGCCGTGAGGTGGGACTTGAGGCTGCCGCTGTACGGAACGTGGGGGACGAAGACCAGATGGTCGATCCCGTCGCGCACGTGGAGGGCGACGATCCCGGACAGCGCGCCGTCCGGGGTGACGTAGCCGGCGGCGCCCTGCCAGGCCAGCGGCAGGCGGAAGAGGAACGTCAGCCCCAGGACGAGCCACAGCGCCCCGCTCGAGGGATCGAGCGAGGGTCCGGCGATGTCACGCCACCGCGCGCGGAGCCACAGCGCGGCGGCGGCGACGCCCGCCGCGAGAAGGAGCACCGGCGGCACGATCGCCATCCAGCGCGGCCGCAGCGGAAGGGCGGCGTCGAACCACCGGAAGCAGAAGAAGGCCCACAGCACGGCAGCCAGGGCACCGAGCGCCGCTGTCCGGCCGTGACGCATTCGCTAGCGGACGTTGCCCGCGGGCGGAGAGGTCACGCCTTCCTCCTCTCCGCCACGAAGATGAGGTCCAGGGAGTAGCGCGGCGCCAGGGCGCCCGCCGCCAGCAGCACCCGCATGAAGGGCACCGCCCAGCGCCGGTTCCAGCGGCGCTGCAGCCGGTCGAGCTTGGGGTGCGGCGAGAGCCAGTTGAGGGCCAGCTCCAGGTGAAGGCCGGTGGCCTCCAGGATCTCGAAGCCTTCCTCGTCGAGGAGGGCGCGCGCCTCGTCGTAGGAGAGCTCGCTCAGGTGGTCCGGGCTGTAGGGCCGCTCCGAGCGGTCCACCAGGTTGGCCAGGCGGAGACGGTTCGGCGTGGTGAGGATGAGCACACCGCCCGGCTTCAGGACCCTGCGAAACTCCGCCAGGCCGGGGCGCGGGTCGACCAGGTGCTCGATGAGCTCGCCGGCGAAGAGGGCGTCGAAGGCCCGATCGCGGAAGGGCAGGGGCTGCGCCTCCGCGACGAGCCAGCGCACGCCGGGGAACAGCGCCTTGCGGGAGAGGAGAAGGTCGTGGTCCACGTCGGCGGCCGTGATCGTGAACGGCCAGTCGGGACGGATCTCGGTGAACAGGCTGCGGCCGCAGCCGGCGTCCAGCACCTGCGCGCCGGAGGGGATGCGGGACAGGAACAGCCTCTCCAGCTTCCGCAACATGGCCGCGTGCAGCTCGTGGAGGAACGGCTCCGGCGGCGTGTAGCCGTGGGTGGCGTGGACGCGGTGGTAGTACGCGCGCAGGACCTCCGGGTCCGCGACCTTGCCCGCCACGAACCGGTTCTCGAGCACGCGGTGCTTCGGCGAGCGCAGGACGAGCTGGATGCCGATGACCGGGTCGAACACGTAGTCCGGGTTCGACCAGGAGTCGAGCGCAGGCTCGCGCCCCGCGGCGGTCTCCTTCCAGAGCGAGCCCGGGCCGATCGACGTCAGGTCCAGGCCGATCGTGGTCTCCGCGTCACCCTCGGGCAGCGCGAACCGCCACCACCCCACGTGGGTGTCGGGGTGCTTCTCGCGCAGGTGCGAGTACAGGTCGAGGGTGAAGACGTGGCGCGCGGCGTCCTTCAGGCGGCTGCGGAAGCGCAGCGTCCCGCGGCGGGTGCTGAGGTCGATGCTCGGGGTGAGGGGACGGATCCGGGCCATTCCGCAGTGTGGCCGCGGCCGCTAGCGGGGCAGCCTCGCCACCGCCTGCTGGGCCAGCCTGCGCGCGACCGGCATCTGGTCGTCCTGCATGAGGTTGACGTCCACGGCCAGCTCGTAACGGCCGGTCAGGACCGTGAGGTCGTACATGGGCGACCTGTAGGCTCCCTGGCCCAGGCCGGAGAGCGTCCGGTACCCGTTGGTCTCGACCGCCTTCTTGAAGGCGGCGCGGGCGTCGGCCGCGCCGTCGTAGACGGTGACCGAGAGGCTGGCGGTTTCCAACCCCGACGGCGCCGCCCACCGGCACGAGGCGGCCTGCGGCATCTTCTGCGGCACCCCCTCGCCCACCGCCGTGGCCAGGGCGCCCTCCACCTCTTTCCGGGTCAGGAGCTGGCAGGGATCGAGGGACACGGCGGACGAGGGAGGGGCCATGGGCATGGGCACGGAGCGGACCTGCGCGCTGGGCGACGCCGCCGGCGCGGGACTGGGCGCCGGGGACTCCTTGCCCCCACACCCGGCCAGCGTGGTCACGGCCAGCAGCAGCGCGCTGCGCGTGCGGCTCATGGCGATCCTTCCTGCCGGGGTGGCCGGCGCTCTCATCTGCGGGGGAATGATGACACAGGTGACTCTCCGCGCGCCCCACGCCGCGGATTGATTGACACTCCTCAGCCGTCGATGCCAGACTCTACGAACTTTCCATGAGCCAGATGAAGGTCCTGGTCGTCGGAAACGGCGGCCGCGAGCACGCCCTGGTCTGGAAGATCCGCCAGAGCCCGCTGGTGGGCGACGTCTTCTGCGCCCCCGGCAACGCGGGCATCGCGGGGCTGGCGGACTGCGTGCCCATCGACACCTCCAACATCGTGGAGGTGGCGGACTTCGCGCAGACCGTCAAGGCCGACCTGACGGTGGTGGGGCCCGAGCTGCCCATGGTGCTGGGCATCGCCGACGAGTTCGCGAAGCGCGGCCTGTCCATCTTCTGCCCCAGCCGCGCCGCCGCGGAGATCGAGGGCTCGAAGGCGTACGCCCGCGACTTCATGGACAAGCACAAGATCCCCTCGCCGCGATTCCGGATCTGCCCGACGGAGGAGGCCGCGCAGAACTTCGTCAAGGAAGCGCCCTTCAAGTACCCCTTCGTGGTGAAGGCCGACGGCCTGGCCCAGGGCAAGGGCACGCTCATCGTGAACGACAAGAAGGAAGCGAAGGAAGCCGTCGGGGCCATGATGGAGGACAAGAAGTTCGGGACCGCGGGCGCCAAGCTGGTCATGGAGGAGTACCTGGAAGGCGAGGAGATCTCCTTCCTCCTCTTCTCCGACGGGGCCCGCGTCCTGCCCATGGTGTCGGTGCAGGACCACAAGCGCGCGCTGGACAACGACCAGGGCCCGAACACGGGCGGAATGGGGACGGTCTCACCCGCCACCAACCTCTCCATCGAGGCGCACAAGCAGATCATGCACGACATCGTCCTGCCCACCATCGGCGGCCTGGCCGCGGAGGGCCGGAAGTACCAGGGCGTGCTCTACGCCGGGCTCATGATCACCGAGGGCGGCCCCCGGGTCCTGGAGTTCAACGCGCGCTTCGGCGATCCGGAGACGCAGGTCATCATGGCCCGCATGAAGAGCGACATCGTGCCGATCCTGAAGGGAGTGGCGGACGGGGCGCTCAAGGAGACCAAGATCGACTGGGCCAAGGAGCCCGCGGCCTGCGTGGTGATGGCCAGCAAGGGATACCCGGAGGAGGCGGAGACGGGCAAGGAGATCCGCGGCCTGGACTCCCTGAAGGGAGCGGCCGACGTCGTCGTGTACCACTCGGCCACCGCCCTGCGCGACGGCAAGGTGGTGACCGTCGGCGGCCGCGTGCTGGGGGTGACCGCCCTGGGCGCGAACCTCGACGCCGCGGTGCAGCGCGCGTACGAGGCCGTGGCGAAGATCTCGTTCGACGGGATGCAGTACCGCAAGGACATAGGCCAGAAGGCGCTGGCGCGGCTCCACGCCCACCGCTGATGAGCGCGCGGGCCAAATCGCTCGTCGCCATCGTCATGGGGAGCGACAGCGACCTCCCGACCATGGCCGAGTGCGCCCGCGTGCTCGAGGTCTACGAGATCCCCTACGACATCAAGGTGCTCTCCGCGCACCGCAGCCCCGAGCAGCTCACGCGCTTCGTGCGCGAGGCGGAGCGCCGCGGCTTCCGGGTGCTGATCGCGGGCGCCGGCGGGTCCGCCCACCTGGCCGGCGTCATGGCCGCGCACTCTACGCTGCCCGTGATCGGCGTGCCGGTGGCCAGCTCCCCGCTCGGCGGCTTCGACTCGCTCCTGTCCACGGTACAGATGCCGCCGGGGATCCCCGTGGCCACCGTGGGGGTCGGCAGCATGGGAGCGAAGAACGCGGGCCACCTCGCGGCGTCCATCCTGGCCATCGAGGACTCGTCGCTGCGGCGGAAGATCGAGAGCCTCCGCGAGAAGATGGAACACGAGATCCTGGAGAAGTCGAAGTCCCTCCCCCGCCGCCTGCGCGAGGTCCTCGGAGGGGAGAAGTAGCCGCGGCCACGAAGCCGGACCGGCGCGTCCTCCTCGCCGCCGCGCTCAGCCTGGCCTTGAACCTCCTCGGCACCGCCTGGGGCCTGCCCGCGCGCTGGCACCCGGACGAGAAGGCGGACGCGGCCGCGGAGATGGCTCGATCCGGCCGCGCGCGCCCCGACTCGTTCATCAACCCCTCGCTTCCCCTGTACGTCATGGTCCCGCCCATCTGGCTGCAGGACCGGCTGGCCCGCGCCGGCCTGCTCACGGGCCACGCCGCGGACCCGCTGCTCCTGGGCCGCGCCCTCTCGGCGCTGGCGGGGGCGGCGGCGGTGTGGACACTCGGGTGGACGGTGGCCCGCGCGCATCCCGCGTGCGGCCTGCTGGCGGCGCTCTTCCTCGCGCTCATGCCCGGTTTCGTGAACCTCTGCCACTTCGCGACGCCGGAGCCATGGGTGATGCTCGGCGTCTCCGCCACGCTGGCCGTGGCCGTGGCCCACGCGGACGGCCGCGCACCGGCCTGGGCGCTCGGTGCCGTCCTCGGCCTGACCGCATCCACGAAGTACACGGCGGCGGCGCTCCTGGTCCCGGCCGTGGCCGCGGTGTGGATGCGGAGGCGGAACGACGAAGGCCCACGATGGGTCTGGATGGCCGCGGCCGGAGCGTTGGCCTTCGGCCTCGGCGCGTGCGTCGCCGCGGCCGACACGACGCTGGCCGGCCACCTCCACCTGAAGGACGCGCGCCTGCTCCACCCCGAGCACGCGAAGGGCTTCGTCCGGGGCGCGGCGCGCATCGCCATGGCCGCGGGGGTGGCGGCCCTGGCCGTCGCGCTGCTGGCGCGCGGCGGCCGGCCGTGGGCGGTCCGTCTCGCCCGCCGCGAGCTGTTCGTCATGGGTGCCACGGCGGTGGCGGGGTTCCTCGTCGGCACGCCCTACGCCGCGCTGGACCCCGCCGCGTTCGCCAGCGACCTGGCGTACAACCACCAGACCCGCTTCGAGTACAAGGGCCTGGCGGGCGCCTCCACCTCGTTCGTGCCGTATCTGCTGCTTTTCGCCGCGGCGATGACGCTGCCGCTGCTGGCGGCGGCCACGGCGGGGGCGATGGTGGCGGCCGCGCGCGGGCTGCGGGGCGAGGCCGCCGCGGTGGTGGCGCTGACCGCGGCGCTGGCGCCGTACCTGCTCGTCGCCGCGTCGGGGCACCAGGCCATGCGCTTCCTCGCGCCCGCTCTTCCCGCCGGGGCCTGGCTGGCCGCGCTCGGCCTGGCCGCGCTGCCTGCGGCGCCCGCGCGGCGCGCAGCAGCGGCGCTGGTTTTAGCCCGGCTCGCCGTGGCCGCCGCGCTCGTGGTCCGCCTCTTCTTCGTGGACTCCCGCATCGAGGCGGGGCGCTGGCTCGAGGCGCACGTGCCGACCGGCGCCACGGTGGACCTCATCGCGAACAACCCCGGCTACGCCCCGGCGATCCCGCCGGGACGCACGTTACGCGTGGTGCCGACGCTGTCGCGCGAAATGGCGCCGGCCGACCGGTTCGCCGACGCGGCCGTGCGCTATCCCGCCGAGGCCTCGGACTGGCTGGTCCTGACCGCGTCCTATTACGAGCGGTTCCTCGACCATCCCGACCAGCGCCCGGAGCGCGCCGCCTTTTTCCGCGAGCTGCTCGCCGGACGGGGCGGTTTCGAGGTCAAGGCCCGATTCCGGCAGCAGGGATGGCGCCGGCCGGAGGCGGAGTTCCTGGACCCGGAGATCGTGGTGCTGAGGAAGACGACACCGATGCCGTGACGGCGACTCCTGACCGTTGCCGCACAAGGGCGCTCGGGTACGCGCGTCGCGCGGGGCCCGTTGCCTGCATAAATAGGCCCGCGCTCTCGCGCGACCCTTGCGCCCTTCCGAGCGCCGCTGAGACAGCGAGGCATCAGCCCCCGATCTCGTAGCTAACCACGTCAACGACGCCCTCGAGAGGGGGCGTACCGGGCCGCGGCTCGAGCGTGAGGCCGTCCACGTCCACGATCCCGGGCAGCAACACGACCTCCAGCCGCCGCCCCGTCCGCAGGACGTCCCCCGGGTCTACGGTCAGCGCCCGGCGGCCGCCGTCGTAGCTCAGCCGGACCCCGTCGAACTCGCGGTCGCCGGGCAGCCGCGGCCCCGTGTAGCGGACGAGGACGTGGCCCTCGAAGCTCGACTCCTCCATGTCCTTGCTGAACTGGACGACGAAGCGCGAGTCGCTCGGCACCTCGCGGTCACCGTCCAGGGGCAGGGTGAACACCACCACCGGCGGAACCTTGGGCCGTTCCGGCGGCGGAGGCGGGGGCTGCGCGTCCGAGGTGGCGGTGGGCGCCGTGGTCAGCGCCACGCGCTCGGCTTTCAGGTACGTCACGCCGCCGACGGTGTCCGGCACGCCGATGACCTCGATCCACTTGCTGGTGTCGCGCTTGAGGCTGGCGTCCAGCTCCCAGCCCGAGCCCTTCGGCTTGCGCCCCGTGACCCACACCGCGAAGAGGTCGTCCTTGATCACCCAGTCCGCGGAGCGCCGCTGGCTCTTCGCGGGCAGGTCGCCGTAGAGATTGTGGCCCCGGAATTTCCCCACCACGCGGATGAGCTGGCCGTCGCGCTTGCCGGGCGGCGAGAGCAGCCCCTCGAGCCGCACGTCGGGGGCCTTCAGCGGGCCCTTGCGCTCCTCCGGCGGTCCGGTGAACTCCAGGAACTCGATGGCGCCCTCGACCGCCAGGCCCATCTGCTGGACGCCGCTGGGGTTCGCGGAGGTTCGCTGGAACAGGCCGATGACCTCCATCTCCCGCCCCATGATCCTCTGGGCGGTCTGGTCGAAGGCCTGCGCGATCTCGCCGTAGGGCACGATGCGCACGGAGTTGCCGAACTGGTCCTCGAGCGAGTAGATGCGGCCGATGCTGCCCGCCATGGTCAACCGCCCGTGCGTGCGGATGAGCTGATCGTAGTAGGAGGCGGGGCTCTGGGCGAGGTCGGAGATCTGGATGTCCACGGGCGTGCCGTGGAAGCGCGACCGCGACGTCTGCGCGCCGGCCGTGTCCGCCCCCGCCAGGAGCACGGGGATGCAGAGCGCGGCCGGGAAGCGCCCCCTCATGCCTCCAGTATAGGACCCGGCCGGCGGAGCCGGTCAAGCGGCGGCGCGGCCGCGGTTTGACGCGGCGCGCGGCGTGAGGCACGATCCGAAAAGCCCGGCCGTCAACCCAAGTAGCGCCCAAACGGAGGAAGCATGGCCCACCAATCGAAGGCCGTCGCCGCCCCCGCCGCCGCCGAGTTCAAGCCCTACGTGCCGGCGAGCACGGTCATACCCGAGTTCACCCTTCGCGCCGTGATCCTGGGCATGTTGTTCGGCCTGATCTTCGGCGCGGTGACGGTGTACGTCGGCCTGCGGGCGGGCCTTACCGTGTCCGCCTCCATCCCCATCGCCGTGCTGTCCATCTCGCTGCTGCGGGCCCTGGGCAAGGCCACGATCCTCGAGAACAACATCGTCCAGACCACGGGATCGGCGGGCGAATCCGTCGCCGCGGGCGTGATCTTCACCCTCCCGGCGCTCATCTTCCTGGGCTTCGACCTCGAGTACACGCGCATCTTCATGCTCGCGCTGCTCGGTGGATCGCTGGGCGTGTTGTTCATGATCCCGCTGCGCCGGCAGCTCATCGTGAAGGAGCACGGCAACCTCCTCTACCCCGAGGGCGCGGCCTGCGCGGACGTGCTGATCGCGGGCGAGAAAGGCGGCTCCTTCGCGAGCCGCGTGTTCTACGGGCTCGGGCTCGGCGGCCTCTACACGCTGCTCCAGAACGAGAACGCGTTCGCGGTGCTGAAGAGCACCCCCGAATACCAGCCACCCCGGATCCCGGGCTCCGCGCTGCGCGCGGACATCACGTCCGAATACCTCGGGGTGGGATACATCATCGGTCCCAAGGTGGCGGGCACCATCTTCGCCGGCGGCGTCTTCTCCTGGTTCGTCATGATGCCCGCCATCAAGTTCTTCGGCGGCCTCGTCCCCACCGCGATCTATCCCGGCACGGTGCCCATCGCCGAGATGGGACCCATGGACCTGTGGCGGAGCTACATCCGGTACATCGGCGCGGGCGCGGTGGCCGCCGCCGGCCTCATCACGCTCATGAAGACCCTGCCCACGATCGTGTCCGCGCTGAAGGCGGGGATGGGCACCATGCGCGAGGAGAAGGCCGGGACCGGCGGCGGGGCGAGGGTGGCGGAAGGCAGCCGCATCGACCGCGACCTCCCCATGACGGTCGTCCTCGCCGGATCGGCGCTGATCGTGCTGGCGCTGTGGTCGCTGATGACCTTCAAGCCGGTGCCGGGGGCGGCGACGTCCTGGTATCACAACCTGGTCGCGGGGATCCTGGTCGTCATCTTCGGCTTCCTGTTCGTCACCGTCTCCTCGCGCATCTGCGGCCTCATCGGCACCTCCGCGAACCCGGTGTCGGGGATGACCATCGCGACCCTGATGGCCACCTGCGCGCTCTTCCTGGCCGCGGGGTGGACGGCGCCCGCCTACGGCGCGCTCGCCCTCACCATCGGCGGCGTCGTCTGCATCGCGGCCGCCAACGCCGGCGCGACCTCGCAGGACCTGAAGACGGGCTTCCTCGTCGGGGCCACGCCGTCCTACCAGCAGCTCGGGCTCTTCGCCGGCGTGCTGGCCTCGTCGTTCGTGATCGGCGGCACGCTGATCGCGATGAACAAGGGGCTCGAGAAGTTCGTCCCCGTGCAGAACATCGCCATCACCGCGGGGGCTCTGCCCGAGGGCGTGGTCGTGCAGGGAACGAAGGAGCACGAAGGGCGGACCTACACGCTGCTGAACGCGCTCGGCTCGCCGACCATCCCCGAGGGCAAGTACCTCCAGGACCCCGCCACGGGCGCGGTCACGGTGCAGTGGATCCAGGGCATCGGCAGCGAGAACGCGGCCGCGCCGCAGGCGCGCCTGATGTCGGTCGTGATCAACGGCATCCTGAACCAGAAGCTGCCGTGGGGGCTCGTGCTGCTGGGCGTCTTCCTCGTGGTAGCGGTCGAGCTGCTCGGCATTCGCTCGCTGAGCTTCGCCGTCGGCTCCTACCTCAACATCGGGACGACGGCGGCCATCTTCTGCGGCGGGCTGGTGAAGTGGCTCGCGGAGCGCGGACAGAAGCAGACCGAGGAGGGCGAGGCCAGTCCCGGCGCGCTCTACGCCTCCGGGCTGATCGCCGCGGGC
>Ga0075418_10005966_pt1 | contig 13746 bp, 6 predicted proteins | sample SoiMetdeltSBSDD2_FD_81776 | JGI IMG/M metagenome (GOLD analysis project Ga0075418, IMG submission 81776) | Bulk soil microbial communities from a Populus tree surrounding site in Tennessee, USA - Soil MetaG P. deltoides SBSDD2 | ecosystem: Environmental > Terrestrial > Soil > Tree plantation...
CGAAGAGCCGGTGATCGCTCCTGTGCAGAACAACGACGATAGTTGCGACATCGCGCAGCTTCCCGCCGCGACGCTGCTCCTTCCGTACTTCGAAGTCGATCTCGCATCGCGGACGAGCGACGACACGCTGTTCACCGTCACGAACGTCACGCCGCTTCCGCAGATCGCGCACGTCACGATCTGGACCGATCTCGCGTGGCCGGTATTGACCTTCGACATGTTCCTGACCGGCTACGACCTTCAGGCCATCAGCCTCTACGACGTTCTGAAGCTCGGACGAGTCGCGCGTCCGTATGAGACCGAGCCCGGACGGCGCTCCGCGCCGAATGACGGCAATCCGCTCATCGATGCTTCGACGTGTGCGGCGCTGCCGTCCGTCGTTCCGCAAGCCATCGTGGACGAAGTGCGCCGCGCGCTCACGACCGGCTTCACGAACGAGTGCGGATCGCGCCGCGTCGGCGAGACGCACGCGCGCGCGATCGGCTACGTCACGATCGATGTCGCCGGCGCATGCAACGCGGCGACGCCCGCGGATGCGGAGTACTACACGAAGCATCTGCGATACGACAACGTGCTCGTCGGCGATTACCAGCAGGTCGACTGGCGCAACAACTACGCGCAGGGCGGCGCGATGGTGCATATCCGCGCGACTGCTGAAGGCGCGAATCTGCCGCGCACGTTCTACAGCCGCTATCAATCGGGCGCCGCGTCGGACCGCCGTCAGCCGCTGCCCTCCGCGTTTGCTGCGCGTTGGATCGACGGCGGCACGGGCGCCTTCAACACGACGCTCAAAATCTGGCGCGAGTCCGACAGCACTTCAGCGCGATGCGACGTGACGCGCGACGAATATCAGAACGTCTACGAGTTCGTTCGGTTCGACGAGGAAGAAAACCCGAGCGTTTTCACGCCCGACATCATCATCACCGTTCCACCCTCGAGGGATCCGAGACTTCCCGCAGTCTCGCGTCTCCGAACATCCTCCGAGACCTTCCCACCCAATCACACCAGCGACATCGGCGGCTGGATGTATCTGAATCTCGACAATCCGGAGTCGGACGTGCGCGAGCCTGCGGCGCAGAACTGGGTCATCGTCTCGATGGCCGCCGAGGGACATTTCTCCGTCGACTTCGACGCGCAAGCCCTCGGCAACGGATGTTCTCCCGGCGCGCCGATCACCGCCGAAGATGGCAGCGAGCCCACCATCGGTCCGCCGCCGAATTGAGCGGAGCGGACGCTCTATACTTCCGGGGGTAAGGATTCTCCCCAGCAAGACACTCCGTTAACAAGGACCGGGAATGCGGCTGACGCAGGACCAGGAGCAACTGATCGCACGCGCGTTGATGCAGTCGTTCAGTAAGAACGAGCTTGCGCTCATGCTGCGCAGCCGGCTCGGTCTCTTTCTCGAAGACATCTCCGGGAAAGGTACGCGCGAGGAGGTCGTGTGGGATCTCATCGACTGGTTCCGGCGGCAGAACATCGCCGAGCGATTGCTCACGGCGGCGCAAGCATCGCGGCCGCATGTGGACGAGTTGCGCGACCTCGCGGACCAGGTGCTCGTTCCCGTCGTCGACGATCGGGTCGAGCTCGAGCGGCAGATCTCGGAGAACGTACCGGATCTCGATCCCGCGGTGTTCCGGGAAAAGCAGGAGACGATCGAGCCCGCCGTCTGCGCGATCACCGTCACCGCGAAAGACGTCACGGGCGGCACGGGCTTTCTCGTCGGCCGCGATCTGGTGCTCACGGCCGCGCACGTGCTGCAACCGGTCATCGACGGCACGACGAAGCTCGCCAATGCGAAGTTCCGCTTCGATTACAAGAAATTGCGCGAAGGACATCCGGCGACGCTCGGCGTCACGTACGGGCTCGCCGACATCGTCATGCACGACGGTGCAATCGATTTCGCACTCGCTCGTCTCGATGCACCTGCGGGCGAGGAGCCGATCGGATCGCGCAAGGCAGAAGAAGGAGCGCCGCGCCGCAGCTGGATCGCATTGCCCGAAACGCCGATCGATTACAAGCCGCGATCACCGCTGTTGATTCTTCATCATCCGCGCGGCGAGGAGCTGAAGATGGCGATCGAGACGCAGTCGATCGTCGGTCTCGACAGCACTCATCCGCGCGTCACGCATAAGACGAACACGGATCATGGTTCTTCCGGCTCGCCGTGCTTCGACCTGTCGTGGACTCTGCTCGCGGTCCATCGCGGGACGGTCGGTACTGCGAACGTTGCGATTCCGATCGCGCCGGTGGCAAGCGCGATCCGCGCGAAGGTGAAGGTCTGACGATGAGGGCGAACATCAGCTCGCGACAGTTCGACGCGCTGCACCACGCGCTGCTGTTCGCGTTTCGCCTCGACGAGATCGAGCTGCTTCTGCTGAAGCATCGTCTTCGCCTGGAAGACTTGACCGGCGCGGCCACGCGCGAGCTCGCGTTCGGAAAGCTCATCGATGCATGCGAGATGCGGGGAATCCTGCCCGACTTCGTGATGTGGGCATCCGAGGCCCGGCCACAGGATTCGGATCTGCGCGCGCTTGCGGAAGAGATTCGGATCATGACGCGGACGTCGCCGCTGCAGGAGCGGCGTGATGCGCTCATCCGGCTGCTCGATCAGGCGAAGATCAGCGATGCCTCCATCCATGATGCGTATCGTCGCTTCGCGCCGGCGGGACGAGAGAACGAGCTGCAGGCATTCCACGTCGCTCACGCCGCGGCGGTCGCGGTATACACGCTCGCCGACGCCACGCAGCGAGAGGGACGCTATCCCGTGATCGAGTTGGCGATTCACTTTCAAACCCTCGTCGACGCGGTGGCGCGCGAGAAGCTCGAGCAGTGGGTGAATGACGCGTTCGCCGTTCACGGAGTGAACGAGCAGGCCCGGCACGCCGTCGCGAAACGGGTCGAGACCGGCGAAGAGCCATACGACCTTTATCTGCAGGTGATCGTCGAGCGGCTGCGCCGTCCGTCCGCCGAAGCGGTGCAGTACGACGTGGAGGTGAGGCGGCAGAAGGTGCTGCACTCCGGAGCCGTGCTCGAGCCCGAGCCGCTCGGGTCGTACGCGCCGCTCGATGTCGAGGGCATCTATCAACTGGTGCGCGTGAAAGTCGCCGGTCTCGAGTCGGAGCGCGCATACGTCGCGAGCTTTGCCATCGAAATGATTCTCGATCATCGCGATCTCGCGCTGCCCTTCGATCAAATCGCTGCGTACCATCCGGCGCCCATCGCCCTCGGCGCGGAGTGCGACGTCCTTCTTCGATCGTGGGATCGCCATTTCGGTTCGCAGAACGCGGCGCTGCAACGGATCTGGCGCGAGGTCTGGACGACGCATGCGGCGCAACCGGCGGCGCGACTGGGCGACGCCGAGTTTTTCGACCATCTGACGTTTCGTGCGCGGCTCAAAGCGGAGAACGTTTCGTGTCTGCTGGTCGACTTCGTTCCGCCGGCCGCGCAATACACCGACGACGGTCCGATCTGGACGATGCTCACCGGCGGAACACCCGTCGCGGTTTGGCCGCGGCCCGATATGGACGGCGCGTTGCTGCCCGCATTCGCTGGATTTCTTCGCCAACTGGAAGGGTGCCCTGCGGATTCGAAGAAACACGTTCGATCGAGCCGGCTCGCCGCGGCGGGCACGCGGAACCGGCACTTCGGCCGTCACATCTGTTTTCTTTTCGATGATGGCAATCGTCCACTGATCAACGAGGGATTCGATCAATGAGCAACGCGAACGACGACGACTGGAAAGTGTTCTCCAACGACGGCAAGGTTCACGCAGACCGGAAGATCCCCGCCGCACCGCCGTGGCGAAACTTTGCGCAGGACGACAGCGGCGAAGGGCGGAGACGGCCGCGCTTCATCTTCGAAGATCACGAGATCGAACTGATCAACGCGGCGCTCTTGCTTCGACGGCCGCTGCTCATCACCGGCAAGCCCGGAGTGGGCAAGTCTTCGCTCATTTACGCCGTCGCGCGCGAGCTTGGTCTCGGATCCGTGCTCGTCTGGCCGATCAACACGCGCTCGACGCTCGAGAACGGCCTCTATCGTTATGACGCGATCGGCCGCCTGCAGGAGCTCGAAGCGTTGCGCTCGCGGCTCGAGCGCACACCTGGCGCAGGAAGCGACAAAGATTATGAATCGTCGTCGTCGCTCGGCAAATACATCACGCTCGGTCCCCTCGGCACCGCATTCCTGCCGCACGACCGGCCGCGCGCGCTGCTCATCGACGAGATCGACAAGAGCGACATCGATCTTCCGAACGATCTGCTGAACCTCTTCGAAGAAGGCTGGTACGAGATCCCGGTGCTTGCGCGCGTCGCGGACAAGTGGGATCAGGTTCCGGTGCGGCCGTACGACGCCGACATCGGCAATACCGTGATGATCGCGAAGGGGAAAGTGCACGTCCGGGAATTCCCCTTCGTCGTGATGACCAGCAACGGCGAGCGCGATTTCCCCCAGCCGTTCCTGCGGCGCTGCATCCGTATGCACATCGAGCAGCCGGACGCGAAGAAGCTCGGGCGGATCATCAGCGATTACTTCGATGATCAGGCGCGAGCCGAATCCGTGCAGTTGATCGAGGATTTTTTCATGCGCGCGCACAAGGGTGAGGTGGCCACCGATCAGTTGCTCAACGCAGTCTTTCTGAGCACTCAGTACAGCGTCGATCTCGGACCCGGGAAGAATCCGAAGGCGCTTTATGAGCTTCTGCTGCGCGACCTGAAGGCTTGAGTCTTTAGATGAGCTCTTCGCTGATCGAATCGCTGCAACGACTGCACGAGTTCCTGCCGAAGGCGGAGCCGACGCTGCACGAGATGCTCGACATCCTCTGGTTAGGCGCGCGATTGCCCCGGCCGCAGGAAGCAATCCGCCCGGAGCAGGTTTCGCAGGAGGATCCGGCTGGCGAAGAGGAAGTGCGTTCGGCGACTCGCGAAAAATCCGCGGAGCCCCCGCCGAAATCGCCGGCCAAGTCGAGACCACCAATGCCTTCTCCGTCTTCGGAAGGGCTGACTACGACTTCCGTTGCCGGCGTGTACACCGCCGTCGAGCGCCGCGTCGAAGAGAGAAAAGCACTCGGCGCCACGCCGCTGCTCGTGCCCGGCACGCCGGGTCTGACGGACGCGCTGCGCATCGGCCGCGCACTGCGTCCGCTGATGAGGCGCGTGCCGTCGCGACATGCGCTCATACTCGACGAAACGGCGACGGCGGAGGAGAGCGCCGAGGCGCGCACATTCACGGAGGTGAAGCGCCCCGCATCGGCGAGCTGGCTCGACCTCGGCATCGTCGTCGATCGCTCGGGTGCGATGGAGATCTGGGCCCGCACCGTCGTCGAGCTGCGCGATCTGCTCGAGCGCCATCGCGCGTTTCGCAACGTGCGCGCGTGGGACATGGTGGAGGAGAGCGGAGCGCTCGTGCTGCGCACCTGGTCGAAACAGCCGCGCACGATCAACGCCGCCGAGCTCAGTGATCCCACGGGAACGCAACTCATCGCCGTGATCAGCGACTGCGTGTCGCGTGCGTGGAGCAGCGAGCAGATGCCGGAGCTCCTTCGGACCTGGAACGAGCACGGCCCTGTCGCGATCTTCCAGGTGATGCCGCAGAACCTGTGGCGGCGGACGGCACTCCGCCATGCGCAGCCGACCTTCGTTTGCGCCACGGCGCCTGGTGTTTCGAATCGCTATGCGCGCGATCTCTTCGAAAAAGAAACGCGCGCCGGCGGCGATGAGGGGCCGACCGTCACCGTACCGGTGACGTCGATCGATGCCGCGGGACTGGCGGAGTGGGCGAACTTCGTCGCTGCGACCGGCGGCGGAACCGCGCGCGCGTATGTCTTCCGTACGAGCATCTCATCGGAAGAGCGGAGTGCTCGCGACGAGCGCGCCGCGAGAGCGAAAGCCGCCAGTGCAGCGGAGCGCGTGAGCCGCTTCGACCTGATCGCCACTCCCGACGGGAAGAGACTCGCGCGCGTGCTCGCCGCTGCGCCGTTTCCTCTCACGCCGCCGGTGCTGCGGCTCGTGCAGGACGAAGTTCTGCCCGGCACCTCGCGCAGCGCGGCCGCGGAGGTCGTGTTAGGCGGGCTTCTGCGCAGCACGCCGGGCGAGGATCCCGAGCGCACGGAATACGGATTCGTCAGCAAGGAAGTCGTCGACCTTCTGCTCGATCGTGCGAGTGCGAGCGATCTCGCGCGATTGATGCAGACGGAGCTCTCCAAGTTCATCGGCGATCACCGCGGGGATGTCATCGACTTCGGCGCGCTGATCCGCAATCCCGCGGCGATCGACTCGCTCACGATCTCGCCGAACGAAGTTCCGTTCGCCGAGATCGGCGTCAACACGTTGAAACGCATCGGCGGTCAGTACGCCGCGCTGGCGGATCGGATCGAGAAAGTGATGCGTCCCGCGGCAGCGGCCGTAGCCGATCGCACCGACGGCTCGTTGCGTTCGTATCTCGAGAACACCCGCGAGGCCGCCACGCCGGAAGAGCTCGTGGAGTGGATTCTCGAGTTGCGGAAGTTCGGTCTGCGCGTGGCGCTTCTGGCGATGTTGCTCGCCGTCGAGCAGACGAAGAGCGGCCGGCGCGCAGCCGCGACGCTGATGAAAGCCCGCGAGTGTGTAGAGACCGGCGCGAGCTCGCTCGCGATCTCGCTGGCCGAGTCGGCCGGCCTAACGCGAGGCGTGCCGCCTCGCGATCGCGATGCCCCGACGATGGCCGTCTACGCGACGACCGTCGCGTTCGACGGCGATGCGCGCTCCGGACCCGCAACCGTGGCCGCGATTCGCGAGGCCGCGCGCGCGGTCACCAACGAGCGCCGCGACTGCGCAGCGGTCGTCGACGCCGTGCGGAAGCGACTGCTCGCGGATGTGCTCAGCGGTCAGCTTCGCGTGCGCGGAGAGCTTCCGTATCGCGGGCGCGTGATCGTTGCCGGCACCGTGAAGCGCATCGATCTGCCGCCGGATGCGCAGCGGGCAGGACGACAGATGGGGCAAAAACTCGCTGCCGCAGGGTTCGAGCTCGCGGTCGGTGGTTATCCCGGCGTCGACTATCTCGTCGCGTCTGCGTTCGTGCGCGAGCTGGAGATCAACGGCGGCGATGTGGAGTCGCGCATCGTTCAGCACGTGGAAGAAGGCCAGTCGCCCGACTACGCGGACGTTCCATTGCAGACGGCCGTGTCGTATGCGAACGCGGTGATCGACGGCGCGAAGGCGTTGGTGGTCATCGGCCCGTGCGATGTCGAGCGCGTGGAGACGCTGGCCGTGCAGCGGCAGATCCCGATCCTGCCGCTGCTGTGGACCGAGGCGGCAACGAAGGAGAAGGGACCGCGCGGTGGTCGCTTTCTCGATGATCCGTTCGTGGAGTCGGATGCGGACTCGCAGCTGTTGACCAATCGCGCGCTCGCCGCGGTGGCGACGCTCTCCGACGACGACGCGCGCGAGCGCTGGCGCGAGTACACGCACCTCATCCACTCGATCGTCGGCGCCGAGCGTACCGCGGCTGCGTTCTCACTGCGTGCGCCGCGATTCGCGCGATTTCTCGAAGCGATCGCCGCCGATCGCCCGCCCACTGCCGCAATGACTCCCGACGTTGCGTTCGAGCGTCTTCGCGAGGTTGCGGGAGAGATGGCGGAGTGGCTCGTGTATGACCTGCTCACGCTGAGCGAAGCGGAGGCGGATTCGTTTTACGAGCGCGACTATCTCGTGCATCGTCTGGCCGAGGTGGCGGCGGGGAGCGCGCGGCCGCAGCTCGAAGCGTGGCTCGAGCATCACTGGGCGGAAGTCGGCCGGCTCCTGCCGCGGCGTCCGATCGACGGTCTGATGCCGATCGCACGCGCTCTCTTTCCCGATGAAGAAGCGCTGAGCGAATGGACGGTTCGCGTCGCCGGGATCACTCCGGCGGAATGTGTGTTCCGCATGGCGATTCCGTTCGCCGTCTACAGCACCGCCGTCGCGTATGCGGCGAGCAACACCGACGAGACGGAGCGCCGCTTCGACGACACGATTCTGTACGGCCTGCAGCGGCGCGTCGTTCCGTACGACTTCGTCTCGAAGTACGCCGATGCGCCCGCGGCGGCGGCGCGGCTCATCGGCTACGTGCTGATGCAGATGAACGACTACGACGTCGCTGCCGTCGAGCTGGCGCATCGGATCGAGCAGGAAGTGCTTCACACGTATGCCGACGACGACGCCCGGCCGATGAAGCAGTTGCTTCTCGCGGTGAGCAAGACGGCGGAGCGCTACGATGCTCCGGCGCGTCGCGTCATCGCGCGCGCGCTCGCATCTGCGCGCAGATCTCTGGCCGCATCCTCCGCAATCGAGGCTCGCTTCTGCCGTGAGCTTCTGGCGTCGCTGCTGAAGATGAATCTCTTCCGCGACGCGCGTGCGGCAAACGAAACCATCGATGCATACACGCAAACCTTTGCCACCGAGCAAAGCTCCATCACACCCTTGCCTCCGGAACTGCAGCAAATCGGTCTGCGCGGAGACGAGGTCGAGTATCTGTTCCGCACGGGCCGCGCCGAACAGCGTCTGGCGGCGCTGAAGTTTGCCGCGGCCGCCGGCGATGCGAGCTCGTTCGAAGTGGTGCATCTCGCGCTGTCGGAGCCGCGCTCCGCAATCGAGTTTCGGTTTGCGATCTACGCAGCGGACATGCTCGCGCCGCGTCTGAAAACCGCGCAGCTCGTCGCCTTGTCCGATCTGCTGCAGGCCGATCCGCCGCCGTTCGACGGAGGATCCTTCGCGCGCACGGTCGCGGCGCGGCTGCGGTCGCGCATCGAGGCAGTGGATCGCGTGCGCTACGCGCCCGTTGCCGTGTTGGGAAGCGATCCTGCCGGCGAGCGTCTGCGCGAATTCTGTCGCGAGCTCGGGGCGCGGCTCGCTGCGCGCGAGCTCGGCGTGATCGTGGCGAATCCCGATCTCGCGCAATGGCTGGCCGAGGGATATCGCCTGTTCAACGCCGATCTGCACGGGTTCGTGATGCTGCGGCGCTCGTCCGATCGCCGGCCTGTCCGGCAGGGCGTGCCGTGGCGCACGATCGACACCGATCTCTCCGAGTTGCGCGGAGTCCTGCTCGAACAGGCGCGCGGCGTGATCGTCATCGGCGGGCGCAAAGGAACGTACGAGGAGTACACGATCGCGCATCGGCGCGGCATACCGGTCGTCACCGCGAAGCCATCGGGTCACGCCGCCGCCGGTTTATCGCAGGCGTCCGTGCTGCGGCTCCGCAAGAGCGGTCTCCCTGACGATCTGCTATTCGCTCTCGAAAATGCGCCGCTCTCGGCAGATCTCGCAGCCGCCGTCGCAGACGCGATGGCGTGGGCGATCGCGGATCAGGAACGGCGGCAGCAGGACGAGTCCGAACACGAGCGGCGCGCCGCGACGGTGGACGAAGAGACGCTCGCGAAGGAAGTGCGCGTGCGGATCCGGCAGACGGACCACGATCACGTTGACGAAGCTCTCGTACTGCTGAACGCCGCTATCTCGCCGTCCGCGTGGACGGGCGAGGAGTCGTCGCTCATCCGAGCCCGCCGCTTCGCGAAACGCGTGCAGCGACTCCAGTACTCGTACACCGGCGATCCCTATGTGACGGCCCTCATCGCGCGTAGTTCATTCGCGCTGTTCATCCTCGAAGCTGCGGCGGTCGCGCGCACGGATGAAGACATGGCGGCTGTCGAAGCGGCCGCGCAGCACCGAAGCTTCACCGAAGTCCGTACCGACGTACTGGAACATCTTCGACAACTCCTCGGCGCGCGTGGCGCCGCGGCATCGCAACACGACGGTCGTCGCAATGCGCTTCTGGCTCTTCTGGACGAAGAAATCGAGACACGGAGACCTTGATCGATGCTCGTTACGGTTCGAAATCCCACGAACTTTCCGCGGCACGGTTTCGTCAGCATCCCCTGGCTGCCGCTCACGAAAAACGAAATCTCACCCGAATCGCACGTTCGCGTGGAGTACAACGGGCGGCCGCTTGCGAGGGTTCAGATCGACAAGATCCGCATCGCTTCGGATCCCAAGAATGATGACGCGAGTTTTTGGGAGCTCTGCGTCTTTGTCGATTACATGGAGCGCGGCGGATACGTCGAAGGCAATCCCATTTTTCTCGACGTGTTGTTCAGCGAACCGGGCGCGCCTCCTCCGGCTTCGATGCCGGCTTCGACACCGGTCCCTCCGCCGCCGAAGAAGCTGCCGTGCGTCACCGTGACAAGCGATGGCGTGGAGCTGGAAGGAGAGCGCATCTTCGCCTACCTGCGCTTGCCCGCCGGCATTCCTCCCGACGACAACTATCAGGGCGGCGCGTTCACCAGCATCCGCCTCAATCACCGCGAGATTCTCGATGCATTCAAGGCAGAAGAGCACCCGTGGCTCGAGCACGATCCGGAGAAGCGGCTGCAACTCGATCGCGTGCTCCTGCCGAACGATCCGTTGTCGGAGAAGCCACTCACGATCGTGAAGCTCTACGACCGCGATTGGGAGTACGTCAGCTCCGGGGAGGGTCCGGCTCGCGCGTGGGTCGTGGTGAAATCGCCGGTCGTTGAATACGGCTCGTTCCGCGCGAATCTCTTTCGCGTGATCAGCCTGTATGCGGACGCGGATTACCTCATCGAAGACATCTTCGTGCGGACGACGTCGGAGAACGGAGAGCCGCAGCCGGAAGGGCGCGTCTGCTTCGCGCCGCACTTCTTCCTGAAAATGAATTTCGACTTGTCACCGCTGATGACCATCACGCGCGTGCCGCAGATTCCCGATTGGTTCTCCATTGCCACGCATCGCTTTCCCAACCAGGCTTACGGTTTCGCGGCGAACGTCGCCGCCGGCCGCATCGACAATCCGCCGCGCGATTACCCGCGTCCGAACAAGCACTCGTCCTTCGGATGGGAATGCGGCTTCACCGCCGATCGCGTCCGCTGCATGCATCTGTTCGCGCGGCGCATCCCTCCGAACTACGCCGCCGACGAGACCGGCCGCAAGTGGTTCGACCTGATCTACAAACCGCCGGAGGTCTCGGAGGTCTGGACCGAGCGAACGACCGTCGAGACGGAGCACGTTTGACAGCATGCGATCGGAGGCATACGCTCTTCCCTCGCTGGAGTGATTTGGGGCCGCTTGCAACCAGCCTAAAAAAAGCTAAATAGCCGGCACACGAAACGAGATCCATTTCGCGGCCCCACGTCGAAAAGGCGTGGGGTGTTTTGTTTTTAGTTGGCGGTTGACGGTTGGCGGTTGGCGGTAGCATCCGCCGCCCGTCGTTCCACCGCCAACCGCCAACTGCCAACCATCAACCGTCATGCAAGACTTCATTCAAGCGATCGCCGACGAGCACGTCTACCTCTTCGATGGGGCGATGGGGACGATGCTCTATGCGAAGGGCGTCTTCATCAACAAGTGCTATGACGAGCTGAATCTCCGCAATCCGGAGATCGTGCTGGAAGTGCATCGCCAGTACGTCAAGGCCGGCGCGGAGATTCTCGAGACGAACACGTACGGCGCGAATCGCGTGAAGCTGCACGGGTTCGGGATCGAGGACGAGCTGCGCGACATCAACATGCGCGCGGCGGAGCTCGCGCGCAAAGCGGCCGGCGACTCGGTGTACGTCGCCGGCGCGATCGGTCCGTTAGGCATTCGCATCGAGCCGTATGGACCGACGGCGGTCGAAGAAGCGCGCGAGATTTTCCGAGAGCAGGCCGAGGCGCTGCGCGATGCGGGTGTGGACCTGTTCATCTGTGAGACGTTCTCGAACATCGCCGAGATCGAGCAAGCCATCTCCGCGGTACGCGATGTGTGCACGCTGCCGGTCATCGCGCAGATGACCATCGGCGTCGACGGCCGCAGCGCGTTCGGCGATTCTCCCCGCGATCTCGCGCAGCGGCTCGACCGCGCGGGCGCGGACGTGATCGGTCTCAACTGCTCCGTCGGTCCCGACATCATGCTCGACGCGATCGAGGAGATGGCCGCGGTCACGGCGAAGAAGATCTCCTGTCAGCCGAACGCAGGATTGCCGCGCGACGTGAACGGGCGGCAGATGTACATGGCCTCGCCCGACTACTTCGCGAAATACGCGAAGCGCCTGATTCACAAAGGCGTGAAGTTCATCGGCGGCTGTTGCGGCACGACGCCGGAGCACATCAAGATGATGGCCGACGCGGTGCGTCCGCTCTCGCCGCGGCGCACGTTCGTCATCGTCGAGCGCAACGGCAAGAGCGGCCAGCCGGCCGCGGGCGTCGAGCCCGATCCGATGGCGACGCGCTCGAACTGGGGCCGCAAGCTCGCCGCCGGCGAGTTCGTGACGACGATCGAGATCACGCCGCCGAAGGGACCGAATCCCGACGCGATGATCAAGTCCGTGCACTCGATTCGCGAGGCGGGCGTCGACGCGGTGAACGTGCCCGACGGTCCGCGCGCGCAGAATCGCATGGGCGCGATCGCGGTCGCCGTGCTGCTGCAGCAGCGCGTTGGCATCGAGACCGTGCTGCACTACTGTTGTCGCGACCGCAATCTTCTCGGCATGCATTCCGATCTCCTCGGATGCGCCGCGCTGGGTCTGCACAACCTGCTGCTCATCACCGGCGATCCTCCGAAGATGGGACCGTACCCGGAGGCGACGGCGGTGTTCGACATCGACTCGATCGGCCTCACGAACATGGTCTCGCTGATGAATCGCGGTCTCGACCTCGGCGGCAATCCATTCGGCGAGCCGACCCGCTTCACCGTCGGCGTCGGCGTGAATCCCGGTCACCTCGATCTCGACTACGAGCTGCGGCGTCTCGACTGGAAAGTGAAAGCGGGCGCGGAGTACGCGATCACGCAGCCGGTGTTCGATGCCTCGCAGCTCGAGCACTTCCTCGGCCGCATCGAGCATCTGCGGCTTCCCGTCGTCGCCGGCATCTGGCCCCTGCTCTCGTATCGCAACGCGCAGTTCATGAACAACGAAGTGCCGGGCGTGTCCGTGCCCGATGAAGTGATGGAGCGCATGCGCATCGCCAGCGAGAAGAGCAAAGAGCACGCGCTGCACGAAGGCGTGACCATCGCCCGCGAGACGCTCTCGCGCGTCCGCGATCGCGTCGCCGGCGTGCAGGTGTCCGCGCCGTTAGGCCGCGTCGATCTCGCCCTGCAAGTGTTCGAGGGACTCGTCATCCAGTCCCCTCTCCCCGCCGCGCGGGGAGAGGGTTAGGGTGAGGGGCTTTCGCGTTCTGTTAGACGCGATACATCGCGTCCTTCCGCGTCCCGCAACCAACGCACGCGCCTAACGGAACGCCGCAACGCAGTCCGTTCTGGATCGACGTCAGTCGCTGCGCGTCGACCGCGACGAATCCGAGCGGCTCATCGAAGTACTGACACGGGAACACCGCGCCGTTAGGCCGGATCACGTACGAGCGTCCGGGATGGCGGCAGCCGATCGCGCGCTCATGCCGCAGGATCGCGAGATGCTCGAGACGATCCAGTCCCGCGCGCAGACGCCAGATGCGCCAGGCGATGCGCGCGAACACATTCGTGGGCGGGTCGTCGAAGTGCGGATAGCCCGCGAGCCGCAGACCGCGGCGAACGGCATCGCGCGCGGTCGCGGCGAGGTCCGCGTGCAGCTCGTCGCGATCTTCACTCGACAGCAACTGTGCCGAAACATCGACGCCCGACGTCGGCACGACGAAGCGCACGTCGATCTCCGATGCGCCGATGTCCGCGGCGAACTCCGGCAGCTCACGCAGCTCGCGGCGATTGCGCTGCATCCACGTGAAGATCACGCGCAGGCGAACGCCGCGCAGGA
>Ga0075418_10005968_pt1 | contig 13745 bp, 10 predicted proteins | sample SoiMetdeltSBSDD2_FD_81776 | JGI IMG/M metagenome (GOLD analysis project Ga0075418, IMG submission 81776) | Bulk soil microbial communities from a Populus tree surrounding site in Tennessee, USA - Soil MetaG P. deltoides SBSDD2 | ecosystem: Environmental > Terrestrial > Soil > Tree plantation...
CCTGTGTGCTGGTGCGGCTGTAATGGAGATCCGCGAGCGCGGCGATGCGAACGACGTCCTTCGGGGCAGCCATCTGAACGGTAGAGCAGCAAGACACGTACCCCGCGTGGCAGCTGAAACCCAACCCTTGCGGACTACTGCAGTCGAGCTAGTTCCTCATCAATAGCCAGCAAACTGCGTTCGAGCATCGCCCGGTGGTGCGGGGACTTAGCGCGGCACAGGTCGTCCGACATGCGCGACCGCGCAAGCTCGAGCGTACGCCGTCGTTCAGCATCCACACGCTGCTCTGGCGTGTGCGCGGGCCTCCGTTCCTTGGCGCGCGCCGCCTCTTCCTGCTGTGACTCTATGGATTTCGATTCCCAACCTCTCGCCATGGGCGCCTCTCGGACCAAAACGTGGCGGAACCCCGCTCGGTGAAGATCGGTCTATATAATAGCGATTACAGCACATGCGTCGTTTTCGGCTGTCGATCCTGTCGGTTTGTCTGCTGGTGTCCGCCTGTACGCCGGTCGCGTGCGGGTTCGGGCTGGAGAAAGACGCGCCTGCGAATGGCGCGGCCTCGGGGGCCGCCGCTCCGGCGCAGGCCGCGGATCCCGCGGCGCCTCCCGCCCGTCCGCGCATCGTCGCACTCGGCGACAGCCTGACTATCGGGCTCGGGCTGCTGGAGAGCGAATCGTTTCCGTCGCGCCTCCAGGAAAAGATCGACGAGGACGGCTATCAGTTCGAAATGATCAACGCCGGCGTCTCGGGCGATACGTCCGCGGGGGGTCTCCGCCGACTGGACTGGGCGCTCGAGGGCAACGTCCGGGTCATGCTCCTCGCGCTTGGCGCCAACGACGGCCTGCGCGGCTTGTCGATCGCCGAGATGAAACAGAACCTCACGACGACCATCGAACGCGCTCGCGAGCGGAACATCGTCGTCATCCTCGTAGGGATGGAGGCGCCGCCAAACTACGGGCCCGAGTACGTGCAGTCGTTCCGCGCGGCATTCCGAGAGGTTGCGGGCAAAGAGCGGGTGCTCTTCCTTCCATTCCTCTTGGATCGCGTCGCGGGCGTGACCACGCTGAACCAGGCGGACGGGATCCATCCGAATGCCGATGGCGCACGGCAGATTGCGGAGAACGTGTGGCCAGTGCTGCGATCGGTGCTCGATCAGATGGCGGCCGCCCAGTGATCGAGCTGCGCGGCGTCTCCCGGCAGGTGCCAAGCGGTAGCGGCACGCTGACGATTCTTCACCCGACGGATCTGGTGATTCCTGCCGGTCAGATCCTCACGATCGTCGGGGCATCCGGCAGCGGAAAGTCGACGCTGCTTGGTTTGATCGCGGGTCTCGACGCGCCTTCGGCAGGTCAGATCATCATCGATGGCATCGACATCACCACGCTGAGCGAGGATGCCCTGGCGCGGCTGCGCGGCTCACGCATCGGCTTCGTGTTTCAGTCGTTTCACCTGCTGCCGTCGTTGACGGCGTTCGAGAACGTGCTGGTGCCCATCGAAATTGCCGGTGGCGCTAACGCTCCGCTCCGTGCCAGCGCACTGCTCGAAGAGGTTGGCCTCGCCGACCGCGGCCATCACTATCCCGCACAGCTTTCGGGCGGCGAGCAGCAGCGCGTCGCGATCGCCAGAGCGCTCGCCAACGATCCGGCGATCCTGCTCGCGGACGAGCCGACCGGGAACCTCGATAGCTCCACCGGAAAACAGGTCATCGACCTGCTCATCGACATTCACAACTCGCGGAAGGCCACGCTGGTGCTCGTAACCCATGACCCTGAGATCGCTGCCATTGCCGATACGACGATCACGCTGCGCGACGGGAAGATTGTCGGAAGCTCGGAGGTCCGGAAGGCCGGAAGGCCGGATGGCCGGAGGTTCGGAATTCCGCAGCTGACAACCACTAACGACTAACGACCAGCGACTAACGACTACGATGTTTTCACTTCGCATGTCGGCGCGCGAGCTCCGCTCTTCCTGGCGGCGGCTGCTGTTTTTCTTCCTGTGCGTCGCTGTCGGCGTTGGGGCGATCGTGGCGCTGCGCTCGATCATCCAGAGTTTGCGGGTCGGGCTGGTCAGCGAAGCGCGCGCGATGATTGCGTCCGACGTGATCGTCCAGACCAACCGCGGATGGTCGCCGGACGTGCGCTCGCGGCTCGACGCCATCCTTGCCACCGTCACGGTGTCGGCGCAGACGGAGTCGATCGAAACGCCCACAATGGTGCGGCCGGAGCGCGGGACCGCGATCGCCCGGATGGTCGAACTGCGAGCGGTGGAACAGCCGTTTCCGTTCTATGGCACGCTCGTGCTCGAGGATGGCCGTCCGTACTCACATCAATTGATTGCCGGCCGCGGCGCGCTGGTCGGCCCAGAACTTCTCGCGCAGTTAGGTGTGTCGGTTGGAGATCGCCTGTTGATCGGCGGCCACCCGTTCGAGATTCGCGGCGTCATCAGCAAGGAGCCCGGCCGGCGCATTGGTGCGTTCTCGTTCGGGGCGCGAGTGCTGATCGATCTCGAGGACTTGCGGCAGATTGGGTTGCTGAGTTTCGGCAGCCGTGCCAGCTATCAACGGTTGTTGAAAGTCGCCGAATCCGACGTCGCGCGTCTGGTGCGCAGGATTCGACGCGAACTGCGCGACGACTTCGTGAACGCGCGCTCCTACCAGGCGCTCGAGGACGACATCGGCGAGGACCTTCAGCGCGCGGAGAACTACCTGAGCCTGGTTGGCTTTGTGATTGTCGTGCTGGGCGGCATTGGCGTGTGGAGCGTGACCCGCGTCTTCGTTCGGCAGAAGGTCAAGAGCGTCGCGATTCTGAAGTGTCTTGGTGCGACGACCCGCCAGGTGTTGTTGACGTATGTCATGCAGGTCGCGCTCCTTGGCCTCGCGGGCAGCCTCGTAGGCGTGCTGCTGGCCGAGGTGGCGATGCGAGCCATTCCCGCGTCGCTGGCTGCGTCGTTTGGAGGTGTGTCCTACGGCTTGACGTTGTCTGCGATCGCGCAGGGGTTGGCGGTCGGTCTGCTGGTTTCGCTCCTGTTCGCGCTCGTGCCGCTGCTCGAAGTCCGCCGCATCAAGCCGCTATTGCTGTTGAGAGGGCAGGACCTTCCGGTGCCTGGCACGGGGTACCGTACCGCTAAATCCGTTCTCAGTGAGGTTAAAGCCAGGCACTACAAAGCGCTCCTGGCCCGCATCGACTGGCTACAAGTAGCGGCGGCTGTGATCGTCATCGCCGGACTCGTTGCCGTCGCGTCATGGCAAGCGGCATCGCTGCGCGCGGGCGCGCTCGTCTCCGGTGGTTTTGCGGTGGTCTCGCTGGTCTTGTATGGCGCGGCGTGGCTCTTCGTGCGCGCCACGCTGCCGCTCGCCCGGGCCCGCTGGTTTCCACTTCGTCATGCCGTGCTCGGCCTCCGTCGGCCGGGCAATCAAACGCGCGTGATTCTGCTGTCGGTCGGGATCGGCTGCTTCTTCGTGATGGGCGTCCGCTCGCTGCAGCAGAACTTGATCGACGAAGCCGTGATCGACGTGGACGAAGGAAGCGCCGATCTCTTCGTCATAGATGTCCAGGCGGATCAGGTCGAAGGGGTTCGGACGGTGCTGCGCGATTGGGAAGCCGGCGGTCCGCCGGCGCGACTCGTCCCGACGTTGCGCGCCCGTGTCACGGGCGTGCGCGGTCGCGAGGTAAACCTCGAGGGCTATTCAGATGTGCGCGGTCGCGGCTCGCTCGGCCGGGAATACACCGTCACTTTCCGGCCCGAGCTGGCCCAGAACGAGAAGCTTCTCGCCGGACAGTACTGGCCTGCGGATGCTCCGGCATCACCCGGCGCAGAGGAAGTGTCAATCGAGCAGAGCATTCACGAACGCTTCAACATCAACGTCGGCGACATGATGCGGTTCGATATCGCCGGCCGGCCGTTCGAGGCGCGCGTCACGAGCGTGCGCGGCGTGCGCTGGGAGGACGCCCGCAGCGGCGGCTTCATGTTCGTGTTCCGGCCCGGCGCTCTCGAAAAAGCGCCGCACACGTTCGTTGGATTCGTCCGCGGACCTGCGGCAGCAACCGATCGCGCCAAGCTGCAGTTCCAGTTGGTGTCGAAATATCCCAACATCACCGCGATAGATGCTCGCGAAGTCATCTCCCGCATTCGCGCTGTCGTCGACAACCTGGTGTTGGCGGTATCGGTCGTCGGAGGCGTGGCGCTGGCGAGCGGCGTGCTCATCCTGATCGGCGCCGTGGCGATGACGAAGTTTCAACGCGTGTACGAGGCGGCCGTCCTTCGCACGCTTGGCGCGAGTACGCGACTACTCGGCACGATGCTGGCGCTCGAGTATTCAGCGCTTGGGCTGCTGGCCGGCCTGATTGGCGCGGGTGGAGCGCTGGCGCTCAGCTGGGCCGTCGCCAAGTACCTCCTCGACATCGAGTGGCGGCCGGCGCCGCTCGTCCTGGCGGCCGGCGTGGCTCTCACGACGCTCCTGGTCGCAGCGGTTGGCGTCGTGGCGAGCAGCGACGTGCTGCGCAGGAAGCCGCTCGGCGCGTTGAGAGCTGACTGACGGCGCCGTGCAACCCCGCCGCTCCGGCACAAATTACCTCGAATTTCTGTTAAACTTGAGTTTTGCCGGGGGGGCAAAGAGGGGCGCCTGTGGAGAGGAAACATGGACCAGTCCCAGTCTCCGTATAAGGAAGCGCTTCTGCGCAAGCGGGGTGAAATTCTGTCCGCTGGAGGTGGCGTCAAGCCGCTGACGACGTCGATGGACACCAACACGCGGCAGGGCGACTTGGCAGACCAGGCCAGCGGCAACAACGAAGTTCACATCCAGCTCAAACTCAAGCAGACCGACGCGAAGATCCTGCAGGCCATTGAAGAGGCGCTGTATCGGATGGAAAAGGGGACCTACGGCATTTGCCGCGACTGCGGAGAGCCGATTGCCCCGGCGCGGTTGAACGCCATTCCCTGGACGCGGGTCTGCATCACCTGCAAGGAAAAGCAAAGCGCGTGAAGGCCACAGAGCTGCTCGAGCTGCTGCGTCAGTTCCGCAAGGACAAGCTGACGATGTTGAGACGTCACGTAGCCTCGGCGCGCTACGTGAGCGACTACGACTTCAACAATACCTACCAGTACGTGATCGCCCGCGAGGAAATGCACGTCAGCTGGCTGACCGACGCCGTACTGAATGTCGCGGCTGACATGGCCAAGACCGACGCGAACGGCCTGCTCGATCAGGTGGACGAGCCTCCGATCTCGGTCGAGGGCAAGGGCGAAGCGGCCCAGCAGTCAGTGATCGCTCAGGATCGCGACGATGCGGGCCGGTTCGTCGAGCAGTGGCGGCCGCGGGTGCAGGCGATCAAACACGCCCGCCACCGCACGATGCTGAACGTCGTCCTCGGAGAAACCCTCGAGCACAAGCGGTTCTTCGAGCAGGCGCTGGCCGGCCGCACGGACTTGCTTGGCCGACGCGCCGACGGCGCCGGGACGGGCGGGGGAGTGCTGCCCATCCGGTGGATCGAACAGTAGCGATCGCGATCGGCAGTAACCTCGGCGATCGGCGGGCCGCGATCAATTTTGCTTTCGCCCGCCTGTCACGTCTCCTCTCCAGCATCACGTTTTCGGACGCGGTTGAAACCGATCCTGTCAGTGCGTCCGGCGAGATCCTCGCCAATCAACCGCTCTATCTCAACGCCGCCGCCATCGGCTCGACAACGCTCGACGCGCCATCGTTGCTCGAAGCACTGCTCGACATCGAGCACGACTTCGGCCGCGAGCGCCCCTATCGCGGCGCGCCGCGGACGCTCGATCTCGATCTCATTCTTTTCGGCGACGAGGTCATCGTCGAACCGGAACTTCAAGTGCCGCATCCGCGATTCCGCGAGCGATTCTTCGTCTTGGGGCCTCTTGCGGAAATCGCGCCCTCACTGCGCGACCCAGTGACGGGTCGAACTGTGGGCGAGCTGTTGAAGAGATTGTTGAGGGATAGGTGAAAGAAAGTTTGAAGTCTGAAGTCTGAAGTCTGAACCGTGAAGGGTGAAGGCTGAAGGGAAAAGGCTGAAGGGTAAGGCTGAAGGCTGAAAGCTGAAAAAAAAGAGGCCCAGGATTGCTCCTGGACCTCCCCTCCTTAGAACCCCGGATCCCGGATGTTACGTTGTCTTCTTGTAGGTCTGCTTCGAGGGTCCGCGGCCGCCTGCGTTCTCGACGGTCAGCACGCCGCTGGCCAGCGACCAGGTCGCTGTCGTTTCCACGATCGCGCCATCCTGGCCAGGACGCTTGCTGGTGATCACGAGCTTGGGGCCGTCCCACTTCGCCGTCGACTTGATTTCGACCGGGCCGCCGCGACCCTGCTGGGTGTTGGTGGTTTCGGTTCCGTCGAGTTTGTAGGTCTGAACGACCTTGTTCTCGCCGAACGTCCGCTCCACGGTCAGCGTGTCGGCAGTCTGCTTGACGGTCATCGGTCCGGCCATCATGCCGCGTCCGCCGCCACCGCCGCCGCCCGCTGCCGCCGCCGGATCAACTTCCGGCGCCCAGCTGCCCGAGAAATCGGTCTTCTGCGCGAAGGCCATCGTCGCCACCGCGAGCACCGCGGTTGCGATCATTCCAATTCTTGCCCGCTTCATCGTGAGACTCCTTTGAAGAATGAGACTGGTCAACCCCGTCGTGTTTCCCCCGTCACGCGCCAAGATAGCTTTCAGCTCACAGCTATCAGCCTCCAGTTAGAGCTTTCAGAGCTTAGCCGAAGATTAGGACTTCGAAGCTCTTCCTGACAGCTGATAGCTGTGCTTCATTCAAACCGCAATGCCTCGATCGGATCCAGGCGTGCGGCTTTTCGCGCTGGATAGAATCCGAAGAACACGCCGGTCGCCGCCGCGACGCCGAACGCCACGGCAATCCAGTCGGCCGGGATCGACGTTGGCCACTGCGCGAACCGTTCGATGCCGATCGACAACGCGAACCCGAGCGCGATGCCTATCAGGCCGCCGAACAAGCTGATCACAATCGCTTCGACCAGGAACTGAAGCAGGACGTCGCGACCGCGGGCGCCGATGGCCATGCGCAGACCGATCTCGCGCGTCCGTTCGGTGACCGACACGAGCATGATGTTCATGATGCCGATCCCGCCGACCACCAGCGAGACTCCGGCGATCGCCGCGAGCAGCACCGTCATCGTGCGCGTGGTCTCGGTCCGCAGGCTGGCGATTTCTTCCTGCGTGCGCACGGTGAAATCGTCAGGATCGCCAGGCCCAAGCTTATGACGCAGGCGCAGCGTCTCTGAGATCGCCGCGGCCACGGGCGCCGTGTCGGGCGTTTCGGCAGAGACGGTGATGTTGTTGATGTGCTGAATACCCTGCAGCTTCTTCTGCACGGTCGTATACGGCGTGAAGATGACGTCGTCCTGATCCTGGCCGAACGCGCCTTGCCCCTTGGACGTCATCACGCCAATCACCTTGAACGGCTGATTGCGGATTCTGATGATCTGGCCGGAGGGATCGGTGTCGGGACCAAAGAGCGTCTCGGCGACGACCGTGCCGAGCACGGCAACCTTCGCGGCGCTGCTGACGTCTTGCGGCGTGAAGAATGAACCGTACTTCGTGGGCCAGCTTCGAATGCTCTGGAAGTCCACGTCGGTGCCCTGGACCTGGGTCGACCAGTTCTGGTTTCCGGCGATGACCTGGCCGCGCGAGTTGACGCCGGCGGCGACGTATTGAATTCCGGGTACTTGACGTAGCGCCTGGGCGTCTTCCGACGTGAGCGTGCTCGACATGCCCTGGCCCTGCCGCACGCCGCCCTGCGTGAAGTTACCGGCGTTGATGTTGATCGTGTTGGTGCCGGCTGATTTGACCTGCTCTTCGATTGTCGCCTGGGCACCGCGTCCGAGCGCGACCATCGTAATGACCGCGCCGACGCCGATGATCATGCCGAGCATCGTCAACGTCGTGCGCAGCTTGTTGCGATTCAGCGCCTTCAGCGCGATTCGCAGCGTCATGAGGATGGACATGATCTTCTCCTAAGCCACTCCGCCGTGTTCGGCCGGCGCCGGATCCGCTTTGACGACCGCCGTGTCGTCGACATCGTCAGGCGGCGGCAACGCCGCCAATTCCTTCCCGGCGTCGCGCCGGTTGGTGATCTTCTGGTCGATCTGAATCTTGCCGTCGCGGAAGCGGATCAACCGAGTGCCATGCTCGGCGATGTCCATCTCGTGAGTGATCAGGATGATCGTGATGCCGCGCTCGCGATTGAGCCGCTGGAAGATGTCCATGACCTCGATGCTGGTCCGCGTATCGAGGTTGCCCGTCGGTTCGTCCGCAAGAATGATCGACGGCTCATTGATGAGCGAACGAGCGATCGCGACACGCTGCTGCTGGCCGCCGGAGAGCTGGTTGGGGAAGTGATGGAACCGATCGCCCAGACCGACGATCTTCAACGCCTCCATCGCGCGGCGATGACGTTCGGCCGCTTTCATCTTGCTGCCGCCGTTGTAGAGCAGTGGCAGCTCGACGTTGTCGAGCGCCGTCGTTCGCGACAACAGGTTGAAGCCCTGGAAGACGAAACCGATTTTCTTGTTCCGGACCATCGCCAGTTCGTCTTTCGACATCTTCGAGACGTCGTTGCCGTCGAGGATGTATTGACCGCTGGTGGGGCGATCGAGACATCCGAGGATGTGCATCAACGTCGACTTGCCCGAGCCTGACGGCCCGGTGATGGCCACGAACTCGCCCTTCTCGACATCCATGTCGGCGCCGCGCAGCGCGCGGACGACCACCTCACCCACCGTGTAGGTCTTGACGAGATCGCGTACTGAGATGACTGGCATTGAATTTTTCGCTGCTCGCTACTCGCTACTCGCGGCTCGCCGCGACTTAGAATCCTCGTCCCCCGCCGCCAGGCCCGCGCCCACCGCCACCGCCGCCTGGGCCACCGCGCTGCGGACCCATCAGCGGATTACCGGTGCCGGACTGACCCGGACGGTTGACGGGCTCGAGCCCGGTAACCAGGTTGACGACGAGCTCTTGACCTTCCTTCACGTCGCCCTCCAGCAGTTCGCTGAACGTCGCGTCGGAGACACCCATCCGAACCGGCAGGGAGCGCAGTTGCTTGTTCTCGTAGATCCACACGCGTCCGCGGCTCTCGGTCGACGGCAGCGGCCCGAACAGTGAGTCAATGGTCGTGGCGCCGCTTGTGATCGAGCTACCCGGAGTCACGCCGCCGCGGATGCCGCGGTTCAAGTCGCGTGACGCCATCTGACCTCCGCCGGCCTGGTTGCCGCCGCCGCGTCCGCCACCCTGATCGTTGCGCGCGAACCCTTGCTGTCCGCCGCCCTGACCACCGGGACCGCCGCCTGGACCACCCTGACCGCCAGCACCGCGCTGGCGCATCCGCTCTTCCCACTGCGCTCGCTGTTCAGGTGTCATCGACGCGAGCCGCTCTTCCATCCGCTTGCGACGCTCTTCGGGCGACATGTTCGGATCGAATCCGCCCCGTCCGCCGCCTTCACGATTGCCCTGCGGCGCTGCGCCGGTGCCATCACCGCCGCCGCGCGGTTCCGCCGACTGTGGACGTCCGCCGCCGTTCGCTGATTGAGGTGCTGCTTGACGCTGCTGACCAGGCGCGGCGGGTGGCTGCGCCTGCGGTCCGGCTCCGGCGGGGCCTGGCGTCGGCGCGCCCGGTGCGGGAGCATCCGATGGTGTCGCAGCCGGCGCACCTTGCCCGCCACCGCCTTCGCGATTGCCTCGGCCCCGTCCACCACCGCCGCCAAAGTTGCCACGGCCGGCGCCACGCTGCAGTTCCGGCGGCATCGGCTGATTGAGCGCCTGGAACATGAGTTCCGTCGGCCGGAATCGCACGGCTGCGGTCGGCACGCGCAGCACGTTGTTGCGGCGCGCGATCTCGATGTTGACGTTCGCCGTCATGCCGGGCTTCAGCTTGTACTGCTGGTTCGGCACCGCGATGACGGTGGAGTAGACGACGACGTTCTGAACAACCGTCGGCTGGAGCCGCACCTGTTCGACCGTGCCGGCGAATACGTCGGTCGGGAAGGCGTCCACGCGGAACGTGACGTGCTGTCCGGGACGCATGCGGCCGACGTCGGACTCGTCGATGTTGGCGACGACCTGCATCTTTGTGAGGTCGGCGGCAATCACATACAGCGTCGGCGCGTTCATGCTGGACGCCACCGTCTGACCGGGATCGACGTTGCGCGAAATCACGATGCCATCAATGGGCGACGTGATCTGTGTGTAGCCGAGGTTCACCTGCGCCTGGTTGAGCGACGCGCGGGACTGACTCAGAGCTGCTTCGGACGATTTAATCTGCGCGTCGGCGCTCTTGACGGCGAGCTCCGCCGCCTCGAAGTCTTGCCGCGGCACGAGCTGCTTGTCCAACATGGCCTTCGCCCGGTCGTACTTCTGCTTGGCGTCGGCCAGCGCCACCTTCAGGCGTTCGACGTCCGCTTCGGCCCGGGTCACGTTTGCCTTCTGCGATTCAATCTGCACCTGCAGAATCGACGGGTCGAGGCGAGCGATCAGTTGGCCCTTGCGGACGATCGAGTTGAAGTCGGCGTAGAGGTCCTGCACAACGCCCGAGACCTGCGTTCCGACATCAACGGTCGTAACGGCTTCGAGCGTGCCTGTCGCTTGAACCATCTCGACAACATCGCCGCGCGACACGGGCATCGTCGTGACCGAGGGTTCCGGCCGATTCTTCTTGGCGTAATACGCCCACCCGGCGGACCCGAGGGCGGCGAGAATGACGAGTACCACGATCAGCTTTTTCATGATGTCCAATCCAACCTTCGCTCACCTGTCACGTGGGTGAGCTTCGGTTGGCAAGCCAAGCGAATCACCGACACGCGAAGGTTGTCCACCGTAGCGCTCTGCGCGAAGGCGGACGGTCCCAAGTACCGCCTATGAATGCCGGGGCTCGTGCCCCACGTGCAGTCCTTTCCAACCTTCCTCGAATATCGTGTAAACCACCGGAACGACGACCAGCGTGATTAACGTGGACGCCAGCAGTCCGCCGATGACGACTCGCGCGAGCGGCGCCTGCAGTTCGGCGCCCTCGCCGATTCCGAGCGCCATCGGAACGAGCCCGAGCATGGTGGCCAGCGAGGTCATCAGGATCGGCCGCAGCCGCGTCCGTCCGGCTTGTGCCACCGCCTCGCGCAAGGGGATGTGGTCGCGGCGCCGCAGGATGTTCGTGTAGTCCACCAGCAAGATCGCGTTGCTGACGACGATGCCCGCGAGCATGATCACGCCAATGTAGGCCTGCAAGCTGAAGGTCGTGCCGGTCAGCTTGAGCGCGAGCACGACGCCGATGGCGGCAAGCGGTACCGAGAACATGATGATGAACGGATCGCGCAGCGACTCGTACTGCGACGCCATGACGGCGTAGACGAGGATGATGGCGAGGATCAGCATCATCTGTAGCTGCGAGAACGCGCGGGCCTGTTCTTCGGCCTCCGATCCAAATCCGACTCGCATGTCCGGCGGCACAGCGACCTCGGACAACCGTTCGTTGACTGCCGAGAGCGCCGTGCTGAGGGTGACCTCCGGTTCAGCGGTCACGCGGATGATGCGCTCCTGATTCTTACGCTGAATTTCTGTCGGGCCGGCCTGGTTGCGGACGGTCATCAGGTTCTTGGCCTCGACGACCTGGCCTTGCGCGGTGCTGAGCAGGATGTTGCTGATGTCCTCGATACGGCCGCGGTCTTCTTCGCGCAACCGCACGATGATCGGATACTCGTTGCCCGCCTCGCGGAAGAACGCCGCCTGCGTACCGCCGACGTTGGTCCGGATCGAGTTCGCTACGCCTGTCACCGACAAGCCAAGCAGCGCCGCCTTTGGCCGGTCCACCTGGATCGCCAACTCGGGCCGGCCGTCGTCGCGTCCGACGCGCGCGTTACGAACCTCGGGGACGCGATCCATGACGGACTTGGCGTTCTGAGCGACGCGCTGCGACACCTGGAGATCATCGCCCTGAATCTCGAGCGAAATACGTGACTCGCCGGCGCCGAACAATCGATTCTGTTGCTGGTTGCCGCCCGTCGCCTGCGTCTGGATGATCACGCCGGGGATGATGCCCGGCAGCTGACGATTCAGATCGCGGGCGATCTGCTCGCTCGACCGCTTGCGCTCGTCTTTCGTGACGAGGCGCAGCGTCAGGTTCACGCGGTTGCCGCCGCCGCCCATGAAGCCGCCGCCGCCGCCGGCCTGGGAGATGAAGTCGACCGCTTCGGGCACGTACTCCTTGCCGAGCTGTTCGAGGCGCTTCGCGACGTCCTCAGCGCGTTCCGCACGGGTGCCAACCGGGAGTTCCGCCGTGACACGAACTTCGCCTTCATCCGTCTGCGGCATCAGCTCGAAGCCAATCGTCGGCAGGATCATCACCGCAGCCACGATGCAGGCGGTGCCGAGACCGACGACGGTTGGCCGGTGTTTCAGCGCGGTGCCGATGATGGACTTGTAGCGGTCGTCCATCCCGTCGAGGAATGTCTCGCTCATCGTGTACAGCCGGCCGGTGAGTCCGCGGCGCTCCGCGGGCGGAGGCGGCAGCTTGAGCAGCCGCGAGCACAACACCGGCACGATCGTGACCGCGACGAAGAGCGACATCGTCAGCGAGAACATCACGACGACCGAGAGTTGCTTGAACATGATGCTCGAGACGCCGGTCAGGAAGAGCAGCGGGACGAACACGGCGATGTGCGTCAGCGTCGAGGCGAGGATCGCCGACCACACCTCCTCGCTGGCGTCGATCGACGCGGTCATGCGGTCCTTGCCGTGCTCCATGTGCCTGAACGTGTTTTCGAGCACGACGATCGACGCGTCGACGATCATGCCGATGCCGAGCGCCAAGCCGCCGAACGTCATCGTGTTCAGCGTGTAGCCGTTGAAGTAGAGCAGGGCGAACGTGCCGATCACCGAGATCGGAATCGAGGTGAAGACGATGAACGTCGCGCGCAGGTTGCGCAGGAAGGCGAAGATGATCGTCATGACCAGGAACCCGCCGACCAGCGCGTGCTCCTGCACGGCGTGGATCGATCGGCTGATGAACACCGAGCTGTCGTCGAGCACTGACAGCTTGACGCTCGGCATCTCGCGATTGATCTTCCCGACTTCCGTTCGGACCGCGGTGGCAATCTCGACGGTGTTCGTCCCCGACTGTTTGGTGATGCGCAGTCTGACACCCGGCTCGCCATTGATGCGCGTGAACGAGCGGAAGTCTTCGGTCGAGTCCTTCACCTCGGCGATGTCCCGCATGTAGACGGGCACGCCCTGCCGTGTCATCACGACCAGGTCGCGGATTTCGTCGAGGCTTTCAAACTGCCCCTGGCTGCGGACCAGGAACGTGCGATCGCCCTCGTCGATTTCGCCGAGCGGAATGTTCTGGTTCTCGGTGCGCAGCAGGTTGACGACGCGATCGACGGGCAGGTCGAGCGCGCGAATTTTTTCCTTGGAGAGCTCGACGTGAATCTGCCGACGCAGGCCGCCTTCCACGGTGACGGCCGCGACGCCGGGCACGCGCTCGAGGCGCTGCGACAGGTCGTGTTCGGCGATCTCGCGCAGCTTGACGCGGTCGAAAATGCCGCCCACCGACTCGACGCCAACGCCCATGATCGGCGCGGCACTCGCGTCGAACTTGAACATGACGGGCGCGTCAGCTTCTTCTGGCAGCCGGCCTCTGACACGATCCAGGCGGTTGCGGATATCGTCGGCGGCCTCGTTCAGGTCCGTGCCCCACGCGAGGTTCAGCGTGACGCGCGCCGAGCCTTCCGACGA
>Ga0075418_10005970_pt1 | contig 13744 bp, 13 predicted proteins | sample SoiMetdeltSBSDD2_FD_81776 | JGI IMG/M metagenome (GOLD analysis project Ga0075418, IMG submission 81776) | Bulk soil microbial communities from a Populus tree surrounding site in Tennessee, USA - Soil MetaG P. deltoides SBSDD2 | ecosystem: Environmental > Terrestrial > Soil > Tree plantation...
CTACAACTTTTTGAAAACATCGTAAGGCCTCTGTACGATGAAAGCCATAACACCAAATAAGTCCTCGATCAAACCAGGTTTGTGCTTCTGTGGAACAGGTTGTTATAGACCGACTATAACTGCCTAAATCGAAATAGTTATCCATCGAGCGCCTCTCATGCTCTGATGAGCTGTCTCGCCTTCCTCCTCATGGCTAGCTCACGCGATGGCCGCGGATGATCCACGTAGCATTGTAGCGTCATGGGATACAGCACACAAGGCAAGTATGCTCTTGGGACGAAGGGAAAGAAAGGAGTTGTGTCGCCCACGAGCGTGTCCGGAAAACCCCTGAGAACTGGTGCTCGTATGCCTCAACAATTCGACAGGGTTTTTCGCACAGACTGTGGCGCGTTTTGAGTGGGAGTGTCAAGGCACGGCGACCCCGTGTCGGGACACACTTGTTTATCGTTCCATAGTGGTTACCGTCTGGAGGTTGACAGATTGGCCGTTATCCGTAGTTATGCAGGGGGTAGAGACGAGGAGCAGCGCAGACTATGCTATGATCAGCACCACGTCTGGAGGGGGGCCGTGGGGGGGCCGTGGAAAAGGTCATTTGAATTTCTTATACTTCAGCGATCTGGTACCAATCTCGCAAGGCCATCATGACGCTGCCTGGGTACAGCCTGAGCCACGTTGAGAGCAATGGTTCTCTGGCAGCTTTGCCCGTCCTAGCGGGGCAGTGGACGGAGGATTTTCTCTGAGAGGCATGTATGACACATCTGTCCGTGCTCGATCTCTCGCTTATTACCGAAGGGGGCGAGGCGGCACAGGCCCTGCGCAATACGCGCGACCTCGCGCAACACGCCGAGCGCTGGGGGTATCGGCGCTACTGGGTGGCCGAGCACCACAACATGCCCGGCATTGCCAGTTCGGCCACCGCTGTGCTCATGGGCTATGTGGCCGCCGGCACGGCGACGATCCGCGTCGGTGCCGGTGGCGTCATGCTCCCCAACCATGCGCCGCTGGTCATTGCAGAACAGTTCGGGACCCTGGAGGCGCTCTATCCGGGCCGTATCGACCTCGGAGTAGGACGCGCCCCGGGTACCGACCCGATGACCGCCTATGCACTGCGGCGCACGCTTAGCGGTGATTCGGACGATTTTCCTCGCAATGTCCGTGAACTCCAGCACTATTTTCGCGCGTGCCAGCCCGGCCAGCACGTGCACGCTGTCCCCGGTGCCGGCTTACACGTGCCGATCTGGATTCTCGGCTCGAGTCTCTACGGCGCCCAGGTAGCAGCGACGTTTGGCTTACCCTACGCCTTCGCCTCGCACTTTGCTCCTGAGGCCTTGATGCAGGCCCTTGACGTCTATCGTCGTTACTTCACGCCATCGGAACAGTTGGACGCGCCATATGTGATGGTGGGGGTGAACGTGTTTGCGGCCTCCACGGACGACGAGGCGCGGTATCTGCAGAGTTCGGCCCAACAATCCCTCCTCAGCTTGCGGCGGGGACATCCCATCCGCTTGCCGCCCCCCATAGAGCACTTCGAAGACCAGCTGACGGTCGCAGAGCGCGCGCTCCTCGCTAATGCACACGCCTACTCGGTGGCAGGAGCGCCGGCGACCGTTCGGCATGGATTAACGGCCTTCATAGCCCAGACCGGAGCGGACGAAATCATGGTGTCCTCGCAGGTCTTCGACCATGCCGCTCGCCTGCGCTCCTATGCTATTGCTGCCGAGGTCATGGGGCACGCCGTGCCCGCTCCGGGGTAATCCACGCCGCCCCTCTCGCTCAGCAGCGCCCATCGCGTTTGTCTCAGTCTCTTCAGCTGCGCAAGGCGGCGGCGGCTGGCGCGGGCGGTGGCGAACTGGGGGCACGGCCGGTGGCGGGGAGCAGAGAGCCTAACCAGAACCTATAAAACCCATCGCCGGAGGGCTCACACTGAAGCATCCACATGCACTGTCGCCGTCTGCGAGACTTTCTCCCTGGCTAGCCTAGGAATCCCGCGCAGGCGAGCATCATAGACAATGTGCTTGCAGACATGGTATGCTCGCGCGGAAATAACGCCTCGAACCTCAACCTTCTGTCACACCCCTCTCAGGAGACTGCCATGCCGTTTTATCACAAGGGCGACGTCCGTATCCGCTACGAGGAGGTCGGCTCCGGTTTCCCGCTGCTGGTCACCCCCGGTGGGGGCTTGAACTCCCGCGTCAGCAACTGGCCGACTGCGGTGATCAACGCGATGGAGGAGTTTACAAACGATTTCCGCTGCATCACGATGGATCAGCGCAACGCCAACGGCGGCGAATCGAGCGGCCCGATCCCGGTTGACGACCCCTGGGGCGCCTTCGCTGACGACCAGCTCGGGCTGATGGATCACCTCGGCATCCAGGAGTTCTTCTTCATGGGCTACTGCATCGGGGGCCCGTTTGCCCTCAAGCTGATAGAGCGGGCACCCGACCGCGTGGTGGCCGCCGTCCTCTGCCAGCCGGTCGGGCATCGGCCGGAGCTCCCAGACCACATGTACAACGGGGGCCGGAACAACTGGGCTCCCGAACTGCTGGCCCGGCGGCCCGACCTGACGATAGAGACCATCGAGGCCTACCTGCACAATCTCTTCCGCGTGCAGCCCGACTTTGTCTACAGCGTGTCGCGCGACTTCGTGCGTGCCTGTCAGACCCCGATGCTGGTGATGCCCGACGACACGCCGGGCCACCCCTACCAGGTCTCGATGGACATCGCAGCGCTGGCGCCAAAGGCGGAAGTGACGGTCTATCCCTGGAAGGAGCCGAAGGACCTCTGGGTCAAGACGGTGCAACAGGTGCGCGACTTCCTGAAGGCGCATCAACCTGTGGCAGCTGCTCGCTGAGACATGCAGTGTGGCATGTCCTCACGGTCAATTGTGCCCTGGGCAGGAGGCACATAGATCGTATCGCTGCTTGAGACAACCGCAGCGCGGGGTGTTTGTGGATTGGGCTCCCCGTGCGTCTCTTGCGATACTCTGCGAGAGGAAGGTCACACACGGTGGTACGTCGGGGTGTGCTGTCCGGTGGCCGAGAATGCCACGGAGGACATCGCTGGCGTGCCACCACTTCTCCATCCCGTTCCATACTCGCCCTGCAATGTCGAGTTCTCTTCTGGGCCGGTGCTGTTTGTAGACACATTCATCAGTATGTTTTTGAAGCCATACCGTTACTAGCTCGTAAACTCACCAACTTATCAGGACTGAGAGGATGTTTTTTGAGATGATTTTTTGAGACAGGCTCATATATTCCGACGGTTTGACAAATGAGGATGCCGCCTGGATGGCGGAACTGCTCCGCCATGGCCTCCTGCGGGGGAGTTTTATTCCCTCCAAGCCGCAAGGGGAGTTACGCGAGCTGACGCGCTATCGCAGCACGCTCGTCCAGGACCACGCGCGGATACTCAATCGGTTGTAGGCGGTGTTGAAGGATGCCAACCTGCAGCTCGCGTCCGTCGTGACCGATATCTACGGGGTCTCAGCCCGGGCGATGTTGGCCGTGATCCTGGCCGGTCAACGCGATGTTGAGCCCCTCGCGGACCTGGCCCGCGGCCGTCTCCGGGCCAAGCACGACCAGCTCAAGGAAGCTTTGGCAGGGCGCGAGACCGCGCATCATAGCTTCTGGCTCACCAAGCACTTGAGTGCATGGGAGTACTTGGACGAGGCGCGCTCGCCTCAGTGGCGAAATTGACCAGCGGCTGACGGTAGAGCAGACGGCTACCGCCCTCCCGGATACGATCCCTGGCGTTGGGCAGCGGGGTTAGGTGGCCTGCTGGACCGTCAGCCCAACTTCCTGGCCAAACGACACCTCCAGGGTATGACCGTCGGGATCGCGGATGGAGGCCAAATACCCGATGGGCGGACCCGCGTCTCTCGGGCCATTGATGAGCCGCCCTTCCCCACGCGCCAACGCGCACAACCGATCCACTTCCTCCCGACTCTCGCACGCTACGCCCAAGTGGGCGGGAGGGACGAGCGGATGGTCGACCTGGCTCCGCTCGGAGAGGACAACGACGAAGGGACGCGTTTTATCACTCAGCCACGCCACCTCGAACCCGGTCGCGGGCACCATACGACGATGCACCACCTGCATCCGTGCGTACGTCGTGTAGAATGTGATGCTGTCGTTGAGGCTACTCACCGGCAGGGCCACATGGGTCAGACCGAGATCGACCATCACTCACCTCCTTATGGATCTCTGCTTCCGCTGATGCTCACGATGGTGCACGAAGATTGCCAGGAGATAGCCAGGCTGCCGAGCCCCTCTCATGTGCACGGCGCGCACAGATGAGTCGGACAAAGCGTGCGCCAAAATTGGGCGATCTGTCACTCAGCGCAACCTGACAGCCCTCCCCTACCGTCATCGCGCCTCCACCTGCACCAGTGCCGCCTCCGTCTGGGGGAGCCAGAACGTCATGTCCATCGACGTGTACATCTCAATAGCCGTGGACAACGCGGTGCGGGCTTGCTCCCGCTGGCCGGTCTTGCCATACAGTGTGCCCAAGCTGCGGTGGCAGTGGGCCTGAAGCGGGCGCATGCCGAGTTCCTCGGCCAGGGCGAGGGCCTGACGGTAGTGGGTTTCGGCCTGCTCGGTATTAGGCGAGTCGGCGTGGGCCTGGACCACGCCCAGCTGGTGCAGCGCGAGTGCCTCGTCCCCCCGTGCTTTCTGCTGCCAGGCTAGGTCGAGCGCCTCGCGCGCGTGCTGCCCGGCTTCCTCGTGGCGTCCCGCCAGACGACAGACCTCGCTGAACCAGGCCACGCGGGAGGCATATCCTTGCAGCCCGCCCGTGTGGATATCCTCGCTGATCGCCTCCTCCAGCAGCGCACGCCCTTCCGCCAGGTGCCCCCCGAGTGCCGAGGCATAGCCGAGACCCGCCGCGATGGGTCGCAACCAGGTCCGGTTGCCAGAGGCACGGCAGAGGGTGAGACCCTGCGCGTAGACGTGGATGGCGGGCTCCAGGTCCCCGTGGGCGAGGTAGAGCTCGCCGAGGCAGCCGTGGGCCACGATCGGTGTCGTCCCCCGGCCTTCCCGTGTGGCGAGGCGGAGCGCCTCTTCCCCCTGGCCCCGGCCCTCGGCGAAGGCCCCGAGCGCACCTAAGATCGTCGCGAGCCGCGCCTGGGACAGAATGCGCAAGTCTATACTGGGCGTGCTCGACTCCCTGGCCACCGCCTCGATGGTCTGCCGCAGCAACGCGGCCGCCCGGCCCAGGTCACCGAGGTCCTGGTAGGCCTGCCCCAGGATATGGGACGCTTGGGCCTGCAAGGCGTTCTCGCCGAGTTCGGCTGCGAGGGCGAGGGTCTGTTGGCCCGCCGTAATGGCGCCGCCGGCGTCCCCCGTGATCCTGCGGACAAAGGCCATCCGGGCCAGCACCAGTCCCAGCCGCGCCCGGTCATTACGCGCCCTGGCCAGCACCTCGGCCTCGCCCAACTGGGCGAGGCTCCGCCCATACTCGCCGAGTGTTTGCAGCGCGTTGCCCAACCCGAGGCGGAGTTCGATGCCCTGGCCCCTGGTGTCGCCAGGCTCAGGCAGGTGCCCAAGGGCCTGGAGGGCCTGCTCAAAGGCGGTCACGGTCTCGCGGAAGGCGGCACGGTCCCAGGCCCTCGTGCCGGCGTGGTGGCAGTAGGTCACCGCTTTGTCCCACACCGCGCCCCGCAGGGCGTGGTGGGCCAGGCGGTCGATCTGCTCGGTCATCCGCTCCCCGGCGAGCGCCTCCAGGGCATCGACGATGCGCGCATGCAGCGCCCGCCGTCGCTCCAGCAGGAGGCTCCCATAGGCCACCTCATGCGTCAGGGCGTGCGTGAAGGTGTATTCCAGCTCGGGGAAGAGGCGCGTCTCGTAGAGAAACTCCGCGGCCTGCAGGCGGGACAGGCTCTGGTACAGGGTGGCCTCGGGCACCTCCGCCATGGCCTGCAGGAGGGCCGCCGGGACGTCCTTGCCAATCACGGCCGCCGACTGGAGGAGGTGTTTGTCTTCCGGAGACAGCCGGTCGATCCGTGCCGCGAGCACCGCCTGCACCGTCGCTGGCATCCGCAACGTGGCCACGTCCTGCGTCAGGCGATAGGCCCCTGGCGTGCCGACTAGCCCCCCGGTCTCCACCATGGTGCGCACGCTTTCCTCGAGGAAGAACGGGTTCCCTTCGGTACGCGCAATCAACAGCGGTGCGAGCGGCGCCAGGCTCGGGTCGGTCCCCAGGAGGGCCTGCAGCAGTTCGTCGGCGCGTGCGGGGGGCAGGGGATCGAGCCGCAGTTGCGTGTAGTACGTCTTGCTGCCCCAGCCGTGCTGGTACTCCGGGCGATAATTGACCAGCAAGAGCAGACGGGCCGTGGGCAGGCTCTCCACCAGGCCGTCGAGGAGGGCCTGCGTCTCGGCATCGATCCAGTGCAGATCCTCGCAGACCACCAGCACCGGCTGCACCTGGCTTTCGCGCAGGAGGAGCCGCTGGACGGCGTCCAGCGTCCGTTGCCGGCGTTGGGGTGGATCGAGCGCCTGCCACTGCGGCTCGTCCACCGGGACCTCGAAGAGTGCCAGGATGGCCGGGAGCATCGGCCGCAGCGCCTCGTCCAGGCTCAGCACCTTGCCCAGCGCCTTTTCGCGCCGGCGCCGGGCGTCATCGTGGGCCTCGATGCCACAGTAGGCTTTGAGCAGGTCGACCACGGGGAAGTAGGGCGTGGCCTTGCCATACGATACCGAACTGCTTTCCAAGACCAGCCAGCCCTGGGTGCGGTGCGACCGCGTGCCCTCGTAGACGAGGCGGGACTTGCCCACACCCGGCTCGCCCACCAGCGCCACCACCTGCCCATATCCCGCACCTGCCTGCTCCAGAGCCTGGGACAGCGCCACCAGTTCGGCGTCACGCCCGACGAATCGTGTTAAGCCCCGGACGCTGGCCGCCTGCAACCGTGTACGGGCCGGCCCAGCCCCGACCAGCTCAAACACGTCTACCGGCTCGAGCAGCCCTTTGACCGGCACCGGCCCGAGTGCGGTGACCTGCACAAACCCCTCTGCCAGCCGCAGCGTCGCCGCCGTCAGGCGGGTGCTCCCAGGCGGCGCGAGCTGCTCCATCCGTGCCGCCAGGTGCGTGGTCTGGCCAATGGCCGAATAATCCATGTGCAGATCGTTGCCAATCGCCCGGACGACCACCTCCCCCGAGTGGAGGCCAACGCGGATCTGTACCTCGACGCCGTGCGTGCGGCGCACCTCGGCACTATAGCGGCAGATGGCCTCTTGCATGGCCAGGGCGGCGTAACAGGCGCGCACGGCGTGGTCCTCGTGGGCCAGTGGCGCCCCAAACAGGGCCATGATACCGTCGCCCATCACCTGGTTGACGGTGCCCTCGTAGCGATGCACGGCGTCCATCAGGCGCTCCAGCACCGGGTCCAGCAACTGTCTGGCATCCTCGGGGTCGCGATCGGCCAGCAATTCCATGGAACCCTTGAGGTCCGCAAACAACACCGTGACCTGCTTGCGTTCGCCTTCCAGGGCGCTTTTGGACGTCAAGATCTTCTCGGCCAGATAGGGAGGCGTGTAGGTGAGGGGTGCCCGGATCGGGGCTTCTATCGGCGTGGAAGTCATGGGGGGAGCCGTCCGCGTGTCACCCGTCCAGACGAGGACGTTACCCCGCTCATCGACCGCCAGGCGTTGGCCCTCAATGAGTTCGTTCTTCACATCTTCCAGGGCCGCCTCGTCGAGTTGGAATTGCCGCTTGAGGGTGCTGTAGGTCACCCGGCCCCGCTGGCGCAGCAGGGCGATCACCTGATCCATCACCGCGACAAAGTCCACGTGTGTCCTCCCTGCCTCGTGCTCGGCCTCCGTGCGTATGCACGAACGTATCATAGCATAAATGACAGGGAGAACACGGAAGGAAGCACAGGAGTGGAGAGCCGTCTGTGCTTTCGTGTGACTGGATTGGGCGGAATGTAACGCAACAAGGCCAGATGGCGCTGCCCACGATCATCGCCCCTCCACCTGCGTCAGCGCCGCCTCGGTCTCCGGGAGCCAAAACGCCATGTCCATGGCACGATACATCTCGATCGCTGCCCTTGGCGCTTGCGTTTTTTCTCCAGAGGGGTACAGTGGCGTCGGGGGTGCGGGGTGCCGTGTCGCGCGGACGTCTACCAGGGCCTTCCCAGGCTATGACAGGGAGAACACCGTGCGACGCGGCCGCATCCGGAAGCGCCAGAGGCCTTCCCAGGTCGGTGTGGCGCCCTGCGCTGCCCACCATGCGGCCCATCCCTCCATACGGGGGAGAGCCACGCCCCAGGAAGACCGTCATCACGAAGGAGCATGCCTGATGCAGATCGTCCGCGTCTATACCGGTGCTGATGGGGAATCCCACTTCGAGGATTTGACCCCGGAGCAATTTGCCCAGATCGTCAACAAGGTGGGGGAGGGCCCCATCACCTTGAACTGCCGTCCGTCCCCCTCCTTCTCGGACTATCACCAGGCCCCCCGGCGTCAGTATGTGGTCAATTTGTCAGGCGTCGCGGAATTTGAGACCGCGGACGGGAGCACACGACGGCTCGTCCCCGGCGACGTGTTGGTGGCTGAAGACCTGACCGGCCATGGGCACATCGCCCGGAGCATCGGCGAGGCATTCCGTGTCTCGCTCGCCATTCCACTGGCCGAGGGCTAAGGCGGCGCCCCGCCGCGTTGGGCGGCCTGAGACAGCCTGGCACGCGGGGGCACGATGACCGTCGTGTCCCCCTGGTGCGATGCGATGGCCAGCCGCACAACTCTGAGCAAAAGGATCGCCCAGGCGCATGCCGATCCCGTCGCATCCTGCGGCGACCGCGCGGGCGGCCTGGCAACCGTGTCACTCTACGCCGCTCGCGGTGTCCCGACGTTGACCCAAAGATGGGAAAAACCATTGCCCGTTCTGCGACGGAGTTGGGCGATCGGTCACAATTTTTCATGATACCGCTCTGGCACTCACCTCTTCCATCAGCATCTAGGGTGCCCGCAGCAATGGCACCTCAAGGCAGTGCACCGCCCATTGGTTCGCGTGCTCTGGGCACCCCGAAACCCTCTCCCTACCGCGCGCGTCCATGCACGCCTGCTCGCCCCTCCTTCACCGGGGGGACGAGGAAACAGGCCGTGAGCGCCTTGTCCCTACCCCATGGGCAGGTGTCCATGTCTTCATCTCGCGGATGTCAGGGAGCCACCAAGGCGCACGCATCAGCGGTGCCGATCCTCTCCGCTGGCCTCGACCTCGGCGAGAAACTGCCGGACCCGGTGGACGTATGTATCCGGCTCCTCGGCATGCGGACGGACCTCGGCCCAGCGCGCGTTCGGAATCAGACGATGCACCTGCTCGGCCACCCTGCGGGGGTGGATGTCGTTGTTGCCCGGCATGATCAGGGTCGGTGTCCGCAGCCCCTGGAGCCGCTTCGCGCTCATGCCCAGGGTCAGATATGGGCCCTCGAAGAGGGCATAGATCGTGTCCCGCATTACTTGGGCAAAGTCCTCCGGTGGCATCGCTTCCAGCATCCGCCGGTATTGCGAATCGTACTGGGCACGCTCTGGCGTAAACGGGGCAAAACGGTCATCGGGGTCGAATGCGTCCACTACGGCCTTGATCCCCTGGGTCATGGCCATATCCGCGCTCTTGAAGAGCTTCATCGCCAGGTAGGCCTCGCAGATCACGCCGCCGGCGATGTTGGACGGCACAATTGCCCGTACACGCTCCGGGTAGCGCACCGCACACCCAAAGGCAATGGCTGCCCCAAAGGAGCCACCGCCCAGATGCGCCTTCTCTATACCTAGCACGTCCATCAGCCCGATGACATCCTGGCACACCAAGTCCCAGGTCTGGACCACCAGGGGACTGTTGGACTGGCCGCCGAAGCGACGATCGTACATAATAACGCGATGCGCCTGGGACAGCTTGGCACTGACCGGCTGGTAGCTCGAGAGCTCCCCCTGCAAGCCCCCTGGCGACAGGATCAGCGGCGACCCGCTGCCAGCCTCCTCATAATAAATCTCGGCACCGTTGACCTTCGCTATAGACATGTTTCTCCCTCCTGGCGGGCTTCCACTGATTCGAAGAGCCCGCCATTGCCGATCGAGAGGCGGGGCACCCTGGGCCCCGCTGTCAGTGCGTCACTGCGCCGCAGAATGCCCGCAGCACCGTGACCGTCTCCTACACACACTCCACATGCGGCCTGTGGCCACAGCCGGACTAGACAAACAGGCCCGCGCCAGCGCGGCCCCAGAGCCCGTTCGGCACCGTCGCCCAGCCGCTGTCATACGGCTCGTCGACATCCTGCGAGAGGTACGGATAGACCATGCAGTGTCAGCTACCTATTCCTACCATGGGTGACTCTCAGAGCTCCCCGTGAGACCCCACACTAGTACTCGTTCATTTTCGTTTTTAGCAGTTCTCGATTCATGCCGATACCTCCATGAACCATCATGAGAGGGTATGGAGGAATCGAGATGAACAAGACCTATATGGTGCGCCTCACAGACGACGAACGACAGGAACTCGTACACCTGACCAAGAGCGGGAAGGCTGCAGCCTATAAAATCAAGCATGCCCACATCTTGTTCCACGTGGATGCCAACGGACCCAACTGGTCCGATGCGCATGTGGCCACCGCCTTGCACTGTCATGGCAATACGGTGCGCAATGTCCGTCAACGCTTTGTCGAACACGGCCTCGCGGCTGCATTGGTCCGCAAAAAGCAGGCCCAGCCCTCGCGCCCGTACCTCCTGGATGGCGCCAAAGAAGCGCGCTTAATTGCCTTGCGGTGCGGTCCGCCCCCCCAAGGCCACGCCCAGTGGACCTTACAGTTGCTGGCGGACCAACTCGTCGCGCTCCATGTGGTGGAGACTATCTCCTATGAAACGGTTCGCCAGAGGCTCAAAAAAATATGCTCAAGCCGCACTTACACAAGTGTTGGGTGATTCCCCCCGAGCACAATGCGGACTTTGTGGCCAACATGGAGGATGTCTTGGATCTCTATAAGCGCCCCTATGATCCCCGGCACCCCCTGGTCAATATGGACGAAAAGCCGGTGCAGCTCATCAAGGAAACGCGTGCGCCCTTGCCAGCCCAGCCTGGCAAGCCACAGCGGTACGATTACGAATACGAACGGGGCGGGACGGCCAACGTGTTTTTGTTTACCGAGCCCCTGACGGGTTGGCGGACGATCGACATCTCCGTACAACGTACCGCAGTAGACTGGGCGCACCAGAGCAAGCACCTGCTTGATGGCTGTTAGCCCGAGGCCGACACGGTGACCTTGGTGTGCGATAATCTCAATACCCATAAGATTGCCTCGCTCTATGAGGCTTTTGCCCCCACAGAGGCCCGCAGGCTCGCACGACGCCTGGAGGTACATTACACGCCCAAGCATGGTAGCTGGTTGAATATCGCCGAGATCGAACTGAGTGTGCTCACAAAACAATGTCTTCATCGTCGTATCGCTGCGATCGAAACGTTACGACAAGAAACCAAGGCGTGGGAGCACGAACGCAATGCCAAACAGACTGGCGTGGACTGGCACTTTACCACGGAGGATGCCCGCATTCGGCTCAAACGCCTCTACCCACAATTTCAAGACTGAACAAGTACTAGGGATGGCTCGCGAAGCGGACCTTTTCTGCCGTGAGGGTGTTGTGAGCTTCACGAGCGGTATATCTCCCCATGGAGTACACGATGGCATCCCCCAAACGGGTGATGGGTGTAGAAACACGTGTATTGCTTCGATGTTTTCGACTGGCGGAGAGCCGTTGGCGCCCGTCACGCCGCCAGCGCCGCCACCAGCTCTGCGGCGCTGACCACCGTGGCTTGACGCGGGAACACCTTTTCCATCAGCAGCTTGTGGACTTCAGGGTCCCGGTCGGCGCACCCATCCTCCACCACGATCACGTGGTAGTCCAGGTCGGCAGCCAGCCGCACGGTGGACAAGATGACCCCGCTGGTGGCGTGGCCCATGAGGATGATCGTCTCAATGCCTTGGGATCGCAGGATAGTGTCAAACGCGCTGCCGGAGAACGCACTGGTGCGGTGCTTGGCGATGACGGGCTCCCCCTCCCTGGGCTTAACCGAGGGGTGGATCAGCAGGGCGGGGTCCGCCGGCAGCACTGCTCCCGCGGCCCGCATGGGGCTCCGCTGGTTGTTCTGGGCAGGAATCTCGGGATAGCCGGGCCTGAAATGGGAAATACAGTAGGTGACGAAAATCCCTGCCTTTCTGGCCGCGGCCAGTACCTCACCAGCCCGCTCGAAGGTCTGTCGCTCGTGTACGATGGGGTTCTGCGCCATGTTCCCGGCGGAGAAATCCGCCATGAGCAGCGCTGTCGTGCTCTTGTCCAGTGTGATCTCGGCCATACCTCACCTCCCAGGCTCTCTGACGACCCCTTTGGGGGGTGTTAGGAGTCCCTACGTATGCCGTTACGGCCATAAACACGCATGCCGAATATACCCCTCATTGAACGTCACAGCGACTCCTCCGCGTGTAGGGGTCACTCCACAGGACGCCTCCCATGCTGCGTATCATACCAGAACACCAGAGAGGGCTCCATACAAGGGAGGCAAGCGAGGCGTGCCATGGCTTCACATCACCTGCGGCGCTTGATACCCCATACCGCACCGAGTCAGCACACCGCACATGCAGGGCGCTGGCCAACCAGCTCCGGAGCTTGCTGGGGGAGTATGGATTTGTTGTGCCCCACGGTATTGGCCGCATCCGCAAGGCGATGCGGTGGACAGGCATCGATGGCGCATGGTAAGGTGGGGAACCCTGCACAGCACGCGCCGGCGCGCAGGAGAGTGGCCATGACGTTTCGGCCCTCTGTCAACACGCTCTGAGGAGGCCCTGATGCAGCAGCAGGTGGAAGTCTTCTTTCACTCCCAGCAGCCCTACACGTATGTGCAGGATGCGGACCTGGCCCAGTACCCCTCTGGTCGTCTCGACTTTCCCAACCGGTATTTCGATCCAGCACAGGCGCATGCGTTGTATAACCAGTATCACGAGCAGTATGCCTGGGCGGATGAGGTCGGCGTCGACGGGATCATGACCAATGAGCACCATGCGGCCTACTGGAACATGAAGCCCTCCGCGAATCTCGACGCTGCCGTCATCAGCAAGGTCACGCGCACAGCCCGCATTGCCATTCTGGGCAATATCTTGCCGATCAGTGACCCGGTGCGGATGGCGGAAGAACTGGCGATGCTGGACTGCTACTCCGGGGGACGACTCATCTCGGGCTTTGTCCGTGGGGGTGCCGTGGAGACCTTGCACGCGGGCCTCGATCCCACCGAGAACCGCGCGCGCTTTGAAGAGGCCCACGACCTGATCCTCCAGTGCTGGACCACCCCGGGCCCGTTCCGCTGGGAGGGCCGGTATTACCATCACCGGGTGGTCAATCCCTGGGTGTTGCCCATACAAAAACCACACCCGCCCATCTGGTTTCCCGGCGGCAGTAGCCCGGAAAGTGTGGTCTGGGCGGCGCGCCACCGCTACACCTATATCAACCTGGGCGCGCTGATGGATCTCACCCGTGAGTTAAAGCAGGTGTATATCGACACAGCGCAGGAGATGGGGTTCACCCCAGGCCCCGAGCACTTTGGCTATCAAGTCCGGGCCCTGGTGGCCGATACCGACGCGCAGGCCCAGGCCATTGGGCGGGGCTTCTTGTGGAATGCGCACCACCGGATGCGGGGCCCCAGTGAGCACAACGACCCGCCCGGCTACCAGTCGCGGGTGGCCAGCGCCTTGCAGCAGCGGCGGGCGGGA